>Ga0182024_10001470_pt1 | contig 60818 bp, 43 predicted proteins | sample P32metaG_FD_120480 | JGI IMG/M metagenome (GOLD analysis project Ga0182024, IMG submission 120480) | Permafrost microbial communities from Stordalen Mire, Sweden - P3-2 metaG (Illumina Assembly) | ecosystem: Environmental > Terrestrial > Soil > Wetlands > Permafrost | place: Sweden: Stordalen...
AAGGCCTCCCGGGGTTGTCATTGGCGCCGATTTGGCCAGCAAGCTCGAGGTGAAAATCGGCTCCAAAGTGGTGCTCATGACTCAAGCGCTGCGACAAACTGACACTAAAGCGAAGGATGGCGCGGGCGGAGCGATGGAAAGCACTCTTTTGCGTGTGACCGGCATCTTTCGCACGGGGCTGGAAGCAGTCGATGCTAACATCATTCAGATACCGTTGCCCGCGGCTCAAACCTTGCTCGGAGTTACAGACGGCCAGGTTACCCAAGTAGCTCTTCTACTTGAACGAGAGGGTGACTCGCCTATGGTGGCGAGGGCTTTACGGAAAGTGTTGACTGGAGCTTCCGTTGAAGTCCTGACCTGGCGGCAGTCAATCCCGATGCTTGCCCAGATTCTCGGATTAGACCATGCCTTTAACTACATCATGAACGGTGTGATACTGGCGATGGTAGGGTTAGGAATACTCAACACGATTCTTATGAGAGTTCTCGAGCGCCGGCATGAATTTGGCGTTTCCAAGGCACTGGGTCTTCGGCCTCGGCAGCTCGCCATAATGGTCGTTGGCGAGTCTCTAGCCCTCACAACTATTAGCTTGGCCTTGGGACTGGCATTGGGTTTGAGCGTCGAGCATTATTTCGCTACCTCAGGATTGGATCTGCGCTGGGTATTCAAAGCAGGACTTCCGCCGGCTCTTGTTTTTGATCCTATTCTCTACTCGCGCTTAAGCCTGAATCGAATCGTCTGGTCCGTTGGCATTGTATTCATGATGGCGACAATCATATCGTTTTATCCAGCGATCAAAGCTGCGCGAACAGAACTACCGGACGCATTGAAGGTAGTTTAGAAAACGAGGGCGACGTGACCGAATCGGCGGTGGAGCTGAAGGGTGTGATAAAGACCTACCGCACGGGACCGATCGAGGTTCCGGCGCTACGTGGAATATCGCTACAGATTGCTCCTGGGGAATTCGTGGCTACTGCCGGTCCATCGGGATCTGGCAAAACCACGCTACTCAACATCATCGGTGGCCTCGACCGGGCTGACGCGGGCGAGGTATGGGTAGCGGGGCGAAACCTTCAACTTTTATCTTCCGGTGAGCTGGCGCATCTGCGCTTGCAGCGCATCGGTTTTGTGTTCCAAACCTACAACCTGTTGCCAGTTCTTAGCGCGTTGGAAAACGCCGAGTTCACCTTGCTTCTCCAGGGGATGCCTATGCACAAACGCAGGGAACGGGTGGAGAAGCTGTTTTCAGAAATCGGCCTGGCTGGCCTTGAAGATCGTCGCCCAGCGGAATTGTCTGGCGGCCAGCAACAGCGGGTTGCCGTGGCGCGCGCCATGGTTACCGAACCTGCGCTTATCCTGGCGGATGAGCCGACGGCGAATCTGGACTCTGCTACTGCTATCGCCCTTCTGGACGTGATGGAACATCTCAATCGCGCTACCGGCACGACGTTCATCTTTTCCACTCATGATCCGCAGGTCATGGAGCGGGCTCATCGTATGATTCGCCTGCAGGACGGGCAAATCGTTAGCGACGAGGCGCGCGCCAGCCGGGGGGCTGCATGACCGCGGAGAGACGCCGTCGGAGTTCACAAAAGGTCATTTGGAAATCGATGAACCGCTGAACACGGCGGCCGGTGCGGCCAGTGTCGGGGTCGCAGGCGCAGCCGCGACGATCGGTTGTGCACCGACGACATAATATCGGATGAGTTCCGTGGTGACTGTGGGACCGCCTACAAAGGTGGCGCCCTCTTGTTTGAGTAGCCGATACGGCGGAGTCGCCTCGAAGTAGAGCGTGTTTTTGGGAATCACTGGCTTGATGACGTGGAGAACGAAGCGCGGCCAGTTCGGCATTACGGTCGCGATATCAACTTGTGCGGTTACCTTGAGCGCGGAGAAACTTCCAGCGGGAATGATGATCTGTTCGGTTCCTTTCGCCGAAACCTCTTGGCCTACATAGCTGTACGGCGTGATCTGCTGATGTAACGCGCCTTCGGCGCCTTCGCGCGGAGCGTCCAAAACGCGAAGAAACGCTACCCACGGAACCGAGTCCGGATACAAGTCGTGTGGTAGGTCCGCAGCCCCCGCCAGCCGCAGCACCGTAGCATCGTTACGCCAAAACGCGCTCTGCAGCGCGCGACCATGATCGTACAGCGTCCACTGATACATGGTGCACCCTTGACGATGATTTGGAAACAGCCAGAACGCGACTTCGTATTGATAAGCCGATAGGGTAGTCACCTCGATATGGATCGTATCGTCTGCAACCAATTCGTTCCACGACTTGGCTCGGGTCAAGACCTCACCCGTATCGTTCTCTGTTTGCCGGGTTTCATCTACCTCGACGCCGGGCGGTGGACTCACCATGTCACTGCCGGAATTTTCGCCGATCCTCCCGTGGCCGATCAGACCGCGCGTCACCAGCCAGGCGTCCGTCGCGCCACCTGCGCTCGACTCTGTGCTCGGCGCCAGGATAACATCCGTGTAACCTACCACAGGCCATAGGGTTGCGAGCGCTATGAACGTGGCAAGCAGAGGAATCGAAATCCAAAGTCCGAACGCTGAGGTCGTCATTTCGAAAACCACATTCCTAAGAAATGAGAATGGGTTGAGCCTTGACCGGCCCTTTGGATGGTTTTATAGGCGTGCATTGGCGCGGCCCCTAAAACGTATACCGTATGCCGACGGCGACTCTTCTACCCCGAACAAAGTGCGGAGATATAAGAAAACTCTCGAAACGAGACAATTTCAATTATACACCATCAGACTGGCGGAAACAAAAGACGGTGAGCAAATAGCCGCGACTTCGGGTCAAGCCCAGCAACGTCCAAAATGATCCGTAGCGAATTCGCCGGCATCACCGATATCATCGGATTCTAGCAGTGTGTGCGTAGATATTCTTCAATACCAACCGATACCAACCGGGAGCGCCCGCACAGTCATACCGGAGACAAAACAGCCGAAGACGAGTCTTTGCCTTAGGTTTCCGCTACGAAATCCACGGGTCAAGAGCCATGGCGTTTGTCGCTAGGATCATTCAAAATTTGCTCGCAGGCGGGGAACATACTAATTAATTTTTTTGACGAACTGATCTGCTTTCCCGCTGCTCCATCTCCCGTCTCAAACTCAGTGGCCTCATGTCAGTCCACACCTCTTTAATATAACCCAGGCATTCGGTCTTGGAGCCGACCTTGCCCTTATCCTTCCAACCAAGCGGGTTATTCTTATCGGCCGGCCAGATGGAGTATTGCTCCTCGTGATTGACCACCACTTTGTACGTCGTCGTATCTTCTTTCTCGTCCCTATACATCTAGCGTACTACCCGAACCTCACAGACTCTTGATTCCATCGACGGACTTCTCTTCACTCGCTCGCACCCGATCAAGGCAAGCCCGTAGCTTCTCAGCCAGCATTTCGACGTGAGGCTTGTATACCATGGTTGCGTGATTGCCCGGAACAATATACACCTCCGTTCCTCCAGCAGCCCACTCATTCCAACCCAAGGTCGGGTCAGACGAGGTTCCCGCAAGGTCCTGCCCGGCCTTGAAGAGCGTAATTCGACCTGGGTACTCATGCAGGACGTAGTTTCGCGTAGCCCGAAAATCGGCTTTGCAAAGTTCGATAAATGGCTGGGCATGAGAAACTTCAATATCCGCCGGCATCAGGCCAGCTCTTTTCGCATGCTCGAGCACGCGCTCCAGTAACTCGTGTTTTGGAAGGCGGGCGAGAGCCTCCCGGGGATCCATTGAAAGCCCGAAGTAATGGACAAAGTCAATCAACAACCGCGCTTCGAAGTCCTCGTCGGCGACTTCCTCGTCGGCAGTTGGAATCCGCGCATCCAGTAAGGCTAACAAAGCTACTCTCTCGCCCCGCGCGTGAAGTTGTTGCGCCATATCGAAGGCCACCACACCTCCCATGGACCATCCTCCTATGAGGTAGGGACCTTTAGGCTGCACCGTCCGCAGCGCTTCGATGTAGTAAGCGGACATGTCTTCGATACGCGATTGCACTTCTTGTCCCTCCTCAAGACCTTTTGCCTGTAGCCCGTAACAAGGTTGATCGGAGCCCAAATAGTGCGCCAAATGAACGTACGGAAAGACATGGCCGCCGGCCGGATGTATCAAAAAAAGCGGCCGTCTTTTGCCGCTCGGTTGAATAGCCACCAAAGATGAACGCAATGCCGCTGGGGTCTCGTGCTGGCGGAGAATAGTCGCGAGATATTCAATCGTTGCGCCCTGGAAGACGGTAGCTAATGGAACTTTCTTGCCCATCCGCTTTTCAATCAACGCGAATAAACGAACAGCCGCCAGGGAGTGTCCCCCAAGCTCGAAGAAATTGTCGGTCACGCCGATAGGCCGTATACCCAAAACTTCTTCCCACAGATTACTGAGTTGGAGTTCCAGCTCATTCCGCGCCGCCACGAACCCCTTTCTCCCTTCGGAGCCTGTTAGCTCCGGCTCCGGCAGAGCGCCGCGGTCCACCTTCCCACTGGACATCAGCGGCAACGCATCGAGAGGCACAAACACTGCGGGCATCATATAGTCCGGTAACTTCTCTTTCAAAAACCCACGCAGATCAATGGCTGTCGGCCGGGACTCTGGCTGAGCGACCACATAGGCCACCAACTGTTTCTCTCCCGAGGCGTCTTGTCGCGCATGAACGATAGCGTCGCGCACCTTTCGGTGTTGGCGAAGCACTACATCGATTTCCTCCAATTCGATACGAAAACCGCGAATCTTCACCTGATTATCCGTTCGCCCAAGGAACTCGATATTCCCGTCGGCTAGATACCTCGCGAGGTCTCCGGTTTTGTACATTCGCGCCCCGGCCTCTTTGCTGAAAGCATTCGGTACAAAATTATCCGCGGTCAAATCAGCGCGATTGAGATAACCTCTAGCAAGGCACGCACCGCCAATAAACAGCTCACCTGCAATGCCCACCGGAACCGGATTACCGTGCCTGTTCAGAATATAGGCCTCTCTGTTAGCGAGAGGCCGGCCAATAGGAACTCTCGAGCGCTCGCGACGCCACGGGTTGATGTCAAAGGCAGTTGCCGTTATGGTCGCTTCGGTTGGCCCATAAGCGTCGATTAAGCGGATTGAACTCATCGGTGTCCGCTGCCAAAGGTCGACAAATTCTGGCAACATCGCGGCGCCCCCCACAATAAATACTCTGGGTCTGATGTTTGGCACCAGCTCAACGCAGTCCGCCCACTCTCGCGCCAATTCCTGCCAGTAGCCCGTTGGGATATTAAGTACAGTCAGTTCATATTCCGAAATCTTCTTGTGGAAATCCGGCACTTGCCATGCATAGCCATTCAGCATAACGAGCGTGGCCCCGACGATCAGCGTAGGAAGAATCTGCTCCAATGACAGATCGAAACTCAGTGAGCCGAACTGGAGCACCCTATCATCCGGATTCAACTCATAATGCCTTTGTATACTAAGGCAATGCTCCGCGGTCGCACCGTGCGAAACAATTACTCCCTTTGGCCGCCCGGTGGACCCCGAGGTATAGATAACATAGGCCTGGTTCTCGCCCATGGTGAGACAGACTGGGTTCTCTGGACTCGCTTGAGCGATGATCTCCCGGTCCGAATCCACGCAGACCGCCTTCGCTCTGTGTTCCGGCAATCGCGCGAGTAGCGCTTCCTGGGTCAATAGGACTGGTACCTCAGCGTCTTCTAACATGAACGCGAGGCGTTCCTTCGGACACGCCGGATCCAGCGGTACATATACACCGCCCGACTTTAGAATACCTAGCAATCCGATGACCGCCTCCAAAGAATGCTTCAGGATAATCCCGACGGGTACTTCCGGCTTTACGCCCAGACTTCGCAAATGATTCGCTAGCTGGTTAGTTCTGCGGTTTAGCTCTCCATATGTCAGCCGCTCATTTTCAAATACTAACGCTATCGCCTCAGGAGTTCTCTCGACCTGCGCCTCAAACAGCTGCTGAATGCAAAAATTATTCTGATAGTCTGTTTTGTTATCGTTCCAGTCTACCAATAGTTGCTGTTCTTCAGGTTTGCTTAGGAGCGTCAGGTCCGAGAGGCGTTGCTCAGGACTAGTGACCACAATTTCCAATAGATTCCTGAAGTGGCCGAGCATACGATTAATCGTGGCCGCGTCAAACAGATCTACTTTGTAGGCTAATGTGGCGGCTAGGCCCTGCTCGGTGTCCGCGATATGCAAAGTTAGATCAAAGTGAGTGGTTTGCGTCTCTGTCTCAAGCGGACTTAGACTCATTCCTGGCAAATTCACGGTCTGCACCGAGGCGTTCTGGAGGACAAACATAACCTGAAAAAGTGGATTGCGGCTTATGTCCCTCGATAAATGCAATTCCTCCACCAGCTTCTCAAAGGGCAGATCCTGATGGGCATAAGCTCCCAAACAGACTTCCCGTACCCGGCGCAAAAGCTCCCGAAAATCCGGATCGCCTGACATGTTAGTCCGCAAAACCAGGGTATTTACAAAAAATCCGATTAGTCCTTCAATCTCTATCCGGTTACGGTTAGCTATTGGTGTGCCGACGACGAAATCGTCCTGATTCGCATACGTCCGCAACAAAATCTGGAACGCGGCCACCAGAACCATGAACAGGGTAACCCCTTCTTGCCGGCTTAGCGTTTTCAACCTGTCGCCCAGACTTTTGGGCAATCGCAACGACTGGTGCGCACCGCGATAAGTCTGTACATTCGGCCTTGGGTGGTCAGTGAGTAATTCCAGGAACGGGGACGCGCCCAGCAGCTGCTGCTTCCAATAGGTAAGCTGAGTATCGAGAACCGCGCCCAGCATCCACTGCCTCTGCCAGTGGGCAAAATCTGCATACTGGATGGGCATCTCGGCAAGAGGCGAGGGCTTTCCGGAGCGATAGGCATCGTATAGTACGGCCATCTCTCGGATCAGAATTCCGGTGGACCAGCCGTCGGCAACTATATGATGCATCGTGAGCAGCCCAATGTGCTCGTTCTCACCCAGTCGTAGAACTGTAGCTCGCACGAGCGGACCTTGAGCCAAACTGAATGGAAGCTGGGCCTCTCTAATAGCTAGCCGCTGAATCTCGGCCTCTCGTTCGGTATCAGGCAGCTCTTGCAAATCTACTATCGGCAACGTCAACGTCAGCACCGGAGCGATAACCTGAACTGGCCGGCCATCCACAAATGCGAAGGTCGTCCGCAAGGCTTCATGCCGCCTCACAATTTCGTCGAGACTCTGCTTCAGCGCCGCCACGTTGAGCGGTCCGTTGAGACGTACTGCCGCGGGAAAATTGTAGACGGAGCTTCCCGGGTCGAGCCGATCGATGAACCACAGGCGCTGTTGAGCGAAAGAGAGTGGCAGGTCTCGGTCGCGAGGAATAGGCACAATCGCCGGTGCTTGGAGGCCCGCCCCGCGGCCTTGGTCCACGCTTTCAGCCAAGCCAGCAACCGTAGGTGCCTCGAATAGGCGACGCAGCGGCATCTCCACCTGGAACGCTTCACGGATTCGGGATACGACCTGAGTAGCCAAAAGAGAGTGCCCGCCCAACTGAAAAAAGTTATCGTAGATACCTACTCGTTCGACCCGGAGGACTTCGCCCCAGATCTCGGCGAGTAACTCTTCGGTCGGCGTGCGACTCGCCACGAAAGCCTCGTCCAGTTCGGGCCGCCGCCCGTCGGGCGGCGGCAATGCGTGCCGGTCAATCTTTCCGTTTGCGGTCAACGGCAGAACGTCCAAAATTACGAAGACCGCAGGCACCATGTGTTCGGGTAGCGCGTTCTGCAGAAAACCCCGCAGCTCATTCGCGCTGGGACGTGGTTCCTTAGCGGCCACGTAGGCCACCAAGCGCTGCTCTCCAGGCTCGTCTCCCTGAAGGAGAACGATAGCCTCCCGCACAGCCGGGTTTCGTGCGAGTGTTCCCTCGATTTCCCCAAGTTCGATGCGGAATCCGCGTATCTTAATTTGGTCATCACTACGTCCGAGGTACTCGATATTCCCATCGGGCAAGTAGCGAGCGAGATCCCCGCTCTTATACAGCCGTGCACCCCGTTCGCTGCTGAAAGGGTCCGGAATAAATTTCTCAGCCGTCAAATCGGGCTGGCCCACGTAGCCGCGAGCCAAACCCGCGCCGCCAATGTACAAATCACCCGCGACGCCAATCGGGACAACCCGGAGTAGATGGTCTAAAATATATACTCGCGCATTCGGTATAGGGCGGCCGATAGGAACTGTCGAATTCGCACTAAGTTCTTCGCACCGCCAATATGTAGCATCGATAATTGCCTCAGTCGGTCCATACACATTGTACAGCTTGGCTTCACATCGGTTTTGGAAGCGCGTGACGATTTGGGGCGCCAAGGCCTCGCCTCCGCACATCGCGGCGCGCAACGCCCGCGTGTCATCGAGGGCGGGTTCCTCAACGAGAAGCCGCAGAAGCGATGGAACGCAATGTAGAATCGATATCTCTTCGCTACGAATCGTCTCCGCAAGGTATCTGGAATCCCGATGACCCTCGGGTTCCGCGATCACCAGTCTTCCCCCTGATGACAGAGTCGGAAATATTTCCCGGCCCGCGGCGTCGAATGTAATGGGAGTCTTTAGCAGACAGCGGTCGAGCTCCGACAGTTCAAGCGTCTCAATTATCCACATCACCGCATTACTAAGTCCACCGTGCTCGACCATCACTCCCTTCGGCCGACCGGTTGAACCTGAGGTGTATATCACATACGCGATATCCCTTGCCGATGTTGTAAATTCAGGATTTTTCTCGTTATTTCGCGCGATCAATTGCCAGCGGGAATCCAGGCAAATGACTTTGATTCCTAGGTCGGGCAAATTGCCCGCGACATGCTCCAGCGTCAGCAGCACCGACGCCTGGACGTCCCGCAACACGTAAGCCAAACGTTCCCGCGGATAAGCAGTATCCAATGGTACGTAGGAACCACCTGCTTTGAGGACACCTAGTATCCCCACAACCATCTCCAGGCAGCGCTCCATACAAATCGCGACTGGGACGTCCGATCCGACCCCGAGTCCTCGCAGATGATGCGCAAGCTGGTTAGCACGGGCGTTGAGCTGAGCGTAAGTGAAATGACGGTCCTCGAAAGCGACGGCGACGTTGTCCGGCGTTCGCTCAACCTGTTCCTCGAATAGCTGTTGAACACACTTCTCTTGCGGATACTCAGTCCCGGTGTGATTGAAGTCGATTAGAAGTTGCTGGCGGTCAGTCTCACTGACGATCTCAAAGTCATCGATCTTGCCATCTGGATTCGTCGTGACGCTCTCCAGCAAGGTCTCAAACTCTCTCTGTAGCCGGTTTATATCTTCAAGCTGAAATAGGCTCGAGTCGTAGTGAAACTCGGTGATTAAAGCCTCTTCTTTCTGAACGCAGGAAAGCTTTAGGGTGAACCGATCCGAGCAAGTGGATTGCCTTTGGATCGAAAAGTTGAGACCGGCAGCGAGACACTTCGCATCGCCTTCTCTGAATTCGAAACAGCAGGGCGTGAAGCAAGGCAACCCGGCCTCTGTCTCCGATGCCGCGGTTTGTTCGTAGCTGAAGTACTCCTGCCATCCGATGGCATCACGCACCGATTCGTGGCTCCGCTCTAACAGTGTACTAAACCCGAGTGACCCTTCCAGATGACAACCAACGGGCAAGGTCTTGCTGAAGAGGCCCACGGCTTCCCGGAGTCCGTCGTAGGTGCGGCCGTCGCATCCTATGCCGACAGCGAACTCCGACTGGCCGGTGAGCCGCCAGAGAAGCGTCTGCCAGCAAGCGAGAAAAAATGTCTGCGCCGAAGTATCGTACCTTCTAATGAGCTTCGCGATGTTGTCAGCCAGATCAGGCTTGATTCGCAAGATTGAAGAATGCGGCTGAAAGGTTGTTGATTCGGCGGGGCGTCGCCGTTGAAAGGAAAGCTCAAGACATCTAACAGCGGAGAAGTCATGCTCGCGCCAATATTTTCTTCCTTCCTGAGTATCCTCCGATTCTAACAAGTCATTCTGCCATTGCGCGGCGTCGGCGTATTGCAACGGTTCGTCGGGTACTTCGTCGCGATCCGCACCAGCGCAATAGCAACGGCTAATTTCTCCTACCAGATTCTTAAGTGATACCGCATCAGCGCAAAGCGACGATACATTCACAAGCAGCATATGTCTGTCCGGCGACAGAGTAAGCAAAGACATGCGCAAGAGCGGACCGGTGTTCAAGTCGAAGGCCAACTCGTCCGCTTTCGAATACAGCTTCGCTATCGCATCCTCTTGCCGGAGAGGATCACAATCGCCTAGATCGTCTTCATCGATCCATGGCATGCCGCCGGAGCCGACGGTTTGAAGCGCATCCGTCATGCCGGGTCCGCAAGGAAAGCACGTGCGGAGGATTTCGTGGCGCTCGACGACTTTCCGAAGGGCGGCCTTCAGAAGCCCTGTATCAAGTCTTCCCTCGATAAGAATCGCGCATTGGGCATGATAAGGCAGGCCACAATCAGCTTGCTGCAACGACCACAAATGCTTTTGCTGGGGTGAAAGTCGAAACCCTTCAATAACGTCCGTTCGCATTCGTATACTTCGGCTTCCCCTCCACCCCGCCATTACCCAGGTGCGATGCGCTAACGGTTTTTCGTCTGACCTGCTGTAACTTTTGTATATTGATCTCTCTATGCTCTTTTTGAATCCGTTCCTGTTCCTGCCCATCCGATGCGGCGAGTAGTTCTTTCAACATGCGCAAGCTGGTTGAGGGCTGCTCAATGATATGTCGCAAAAGTGTTTCGAAATGCCCTGACATTCGCCCAATCGTCGCCGGATAAAACAGATCTGTATTGTATCGCATGGAAGCTGAGAGCGATCCTGGCGTCTCAATTATTAACAATACCAGGTCGAGCATTGCTGCCCGGCGTTCCAATGGAAACGATTCCAGCACCAAGCCCCCCGGATCCATTCGAAGTCCGGTTTCACCCGCCGCGAACGTCGGGGATCCCGGTTCCGCGAACCGGTGCGGCTTATCCAATACGAACATCGCCTGGCATAGCGGAGGACGACTAATATCCCGTGACGGCCGAAGCCGTTCCACCAGGAGAACCGTGGGGTAATCCTGATGCTCGAGAGCTGCGAGCACCGTCCACCGCACTTGGCCAAGAAACTCCGCAAAAGTAGGATTCCCGGAAAGGTTCGCTCGCAGAATTGCCGGATTGGTAAAGAGGCCCACTATCCCTTCAAATTCAGCGCGACTCCGGCCAACCATCGGAGATGCTACCTGTATATCTTCCTGATCGGTATGATAGGCAAGCAGAATCTGGAATACCGACAGCAGGACCATGTACAGCGTTGCTCCGCGATCTTTCGCCAACGCCTTCAGCCGCCAGCTCAGTTCATCTCTTATATAAAAGTCGTGTGAGGCTCCGCGATAAGTCTGAATCGAAGGCCGCGGCCGATCGGTCGGGAGATCCAGTACCGGCAATTGCCCGGCCAATTGTCTCTGCCAATATGCCCACAGCCGCTCGCCCTCCGTGCTCGCCAGCATTTCGGCCTGCCAGTGCACATAGTCAGTGTACTGCGAATCAAGCCGCGGCAGGGATACCTTCACCCCGGCGCTTTCCGCTGGATAGATTACGCCGAGTTCATGCAGAAGCACCGCGAGAGACCAGAAATCGACCACGATATGATGCACGACCAACAGCAAAATGTGTTCACGCGCCGATCGCATGATCAGGCTCACCCGAATTAAGGGCCCGCGCTCCAGATCAAATGGACGATACGCTTCCTCGAGCAGTCGGGCTTTGAGTTCGTCTTCACTCCAGGCTGAGCCTTCCACTTCCGCAAAGTTAATCTTCAGGTGCTCGTGAACTTGTTGAACCGGTTCACCGATGTGTCCGGGGAATGTAGTGCGTAGCGAAGGATGGCGATCAACTAACCTCTGCAATGCTCGTCGCAACGCCGCTATGTTTACGTCCGACGCGATCCGCGCCGCGAAATTGACGTTGTAAACTGCGCTCTCGGGCGCCAGTTGATATAGAAACCAAATGCCTTGCTGATTGTACGAGAGCGGATAAATCTTGGCTTCGAGCGCTTGCTTCCGCAGCAGTTGGGCAAGGAGCGCACGCTTTTCGGCTGCCGAAAGCGCGGCGATTCGCTGGGATGTGCCGCTCATTCACTAACTTCCTCATTGGCCAGTAGATCAGTGAGCAACGAATCCACTTCCTCATCTGAATACTGGTCAAGATTCTCTAACCGATATTCCTCAATGCCGCCGTTTGGTTGCGCTCCCCGGCCCTGCATAATTGTCGGGACCAGAGGCCTCGACGAAATTGAAGTCTCAGACGTGAGTAGATGTAACAGTTGAGCCGCCGCCTGTTCGACGCTGGGTCCCGAGAGAAATGTCACCATCGGCACATTCACCCCTAGGTCCACCGCGATCCGGTTCTTCAACTCCACCGCCATCAAGGAATCCAGTCCCAGATTGCTGAGTGGCTGCTGGATGTCAACCTTTGAGGCCGACAGCCCAAGCACGCGAGCCACTAGCTCAGTCAGATGGGACTCCAGTAACTGGCGGCGCTCTGCTGGTTCTGCCGCAAGCAGCGCATTCCGCTTCTCCCCCCGGCCATCCGCTTGCGATGAGTCGTCGGCTGCTTCACGTGCAAGCTCGGAGAGCAATGGTGATTCAGTACCCGCTGGATAAGACTCCCGATACCGCCGCCAGTCAACGGGTACAACCGCGACTTGAGTCGAGCCTGCCCGGAGCAGTCGCCCCAACACTGCCAACGCTTGCCCGGGTGCGAGGCTCTTGATTCCCAGGAGCGCAAGGCGCGTCGCGAGCCGCTTTCCTCCAAGTGTATCCGCGAAGCCCAATCCGCTCCACCCTCCCCAATTGATGCTCAGGGCTGGACGGCCCTGAACTCTTCGATGATGAGCCAGAGCATCCAGGAAGGCGTTAGCGGCAGCATAGTTTCCCTGGCCCGGCTGGCCCAGAAGTGAGCCGGCCGAAGAGAACATTACAAAGAAGTCCAAGGGACTATCTTCAAGTAGGCGATGCAGCAGCCAGCCACCAATCATTTTGGGCCGCAAAACCGAATTTAACGCCGCGGCATCGAGTTGCTCCAACAACCCGTCCTGCAGCACTCCGGCCGCATGCACGACACCCCGGATCGGTGGCCACGCCTCCGCCCCAAACTCATCGAGAAAAGCACCTAACTGGCACTCGTCCGCCACATCGACCGACGCCAGGTGTACGCTCGCTCCCAATGCTTCCATCTCCCGAATCGCCGCAATCTGACCGGCCAGCCGGCTGCCTGGTTCTGCCGAGTTCCATTGCGCACGCGGCGGGAGCTTCGTACGTCCCAGCAGGATCAATCGCCGCGCCCCGCCCTCGACCATCCAGCGCGCGACCGCAAGGCCGAGGTCTCCTAGGCCACCGGTTATCAAGTAGCTGCCGTCGGCGCGCCACTTGGTAGGACTTTCCGCAGTAGCAGACCGTCGATTCCGCACCAAACGTCCGGCGTATCGCCGCCCTTGCCGGAACGCAATCTGATCCTCCCCATCCGGATCTGAGATTTCTCGCCACAACTGGCGAGCGGCATCCTCGTGCAGCGAAGACCCGGGTTCCAGGTCCATCAGTCCGCCCCACAACAGCGGATGCTCCTGTGCGATTACTCGACCCAACCCCCACAGCGGCGCTTGCCCGGGGTCCAGCGGCAGGTCTTCCTCCCCCGCTGGCTGCGCTCCCCGCGTGACCAACCACACGCGCGGAAAGGAAGGCCGTTCGATCCGCGCCAAATCTTGGACCAACTGTAGGGCACTGCCGCAGCCCAGCGTCTGCGTTCTTTCCAGCGAAGCCACCGTGGTCTTCTGTGCGAGCCCGGCATCGAGGCTCCACAGATGAACTACCGCCCGGCAAATTGGGCGATCGGCCGCCAACACCGCCTCGAGGAGCTGCCGGAGATCTTCTGGCCGTTCGGAGTTGATCCGAAAATGCTCACCGTCGATACGCTCATACGATTCGCCGCGAGTGACGAAAATGCTACCGTCTCCTTGCGCCTTGACTAGTGCTCCAAGCGCCTCTCCGACGCCGCCGCTGTCAGCAAAGATCAGCCAGTTGCCGCGGCTCGCTGCCGCCAATGGCTCCGCACCCGACCCTTCTCTCTGACGCTCTCTTATCTGCCACTGGAATTCATAGAGCCAGTCGTTTGGATTCTCTTCGCCAGCGCGCGCTGTACCCCCAACGAGGTTATCGAGGCGCAGTCCCAGAATTTCGACCACGACCTGTCCGGCTTCATTCAGTAACCGCACATCCCCTTTGATAGTATCGGCGTCCCGTTCCAGCAGGTGGGCATGACTCCATAGATGCAAACCCGGATGCGCTTCGATCCGGATCCGGTCTATGTGGGTCGGCATATAAATGTCCCGTTTTCCGTCTCGAGTCGCTTCGGCAGGTAATGCGGCACCTATAATCTGTATACCTGCATCCAGAATTGCCGGATGAACCCGATAGTTATTCAGCTCGTCATCCGGCCGATCGGTTACACGCACCTCACCTAGTATGTCGGCGTCGTCTCGCCACAACTGGGTAATGCCCTGGAAGAAAGATCCATAGTCGATACCGCTTTCGCGTAGTCTCAAATAGTAATCCTGGCCGGAGATTTTCTCCGAGTATCTGGCCCGGATCTCGTCGAGCCCAACTTGTCCCGGCTCCTGAACGACGTTACCGTCCTGCTGGGGACGGACGTTCCCGGTCGCGTAAAGCGTCCAGGCGCCATCGCTTTGCGGTGCGTCTCCGCCAGATCGTAATGCGTTTTCACGGCAACCATAGATATGAAACAACAATGCTCCATCCAGGCCAGGAGAGAAAATCATCTGAATCGTCGGGGTTGCGCCGTCGGATATGAACAGCGCTTTGTGAAATTCTAGGTCTTTCATCTCAAACGATTGCGGACCGAAGACCTCAACCGCGGCGGCCAATGCCATCCCCACGTGGAACGACGCCGGCAGCACTGCGGACCCTTCGATACGGTGGTCATCCAGAAAAGGCATTGCTTTCTTATCCAAAATGACTTCCCAGAAGTGGGTCTCCGCAGGATGCGCCGATTTGAAGTGGCGGCCCAACAGCCGAGGCTTCCCCGTCCCGTTCAGCGCAACCTGCCCCCATTGATCGTCGCCATCCGTCGCCGCACCCTCTAGCCAATAACGCTCGCGCTGCCACGGGTAGAATGGAAGTCGAACGCAGTGCCCACCGAGCGGGTAGATGCGGCTCCAATCCACCACCTGTCCCATCGTATAAAGCGCACCAAGGGATCCTCGCATCACCGTGCGTTCGTCTTCCTCACGCCGCAACGAAGGAAGCACGGAGCCCGCACGGCCGGAATGATTAAGTTCCTGCTGGATACTACTCAGAAGAATCGGATGCGGACTGATTTCGAGAAAAATGTCATGTCCATCTTCCAACAACTGCTCAACCGCAGTTGAAAAGAGCACTGGCTCTCTCAGGTTCCTCACCCAATAGTCTGCGTCGAACTTTACTTCGCTGCCGTCTATCCCGGTCACCGTAGAATAGATGGGCACTGACGCGGGTGCCGGGTCCAGCCCTTCCAGAGCGTGCAACAAATCAGCGCGCAAGGGATCCATCTGTGGACTGTGCGCGGCAAAATCCACCTTCACCATGCGACACGAGATGTCTCGACGCCGCAGGTGTTCGAGGATCGCTTCCAGCGCAACCGGATCTCCCGACAACACGGTGGAAGAGTAGCTATTGCTGGCAGCGATCGAGACGCGATCCTCGTAACCGGCTAGAGCCTGGCTAGCATCCTCTATCGATAGTGCTACCGCCGCCATCGCGCCCTGTCCGATCGTGCGCTTGGCCAGTCCGCTGCGGCGACAAATGATCCGGGCCGCGTCTTCGAGGCTCAGCGCGCCAGCGACGTGAGCCGCCGCGACCTCGCCCATGCTGTGGCCCACCACCGCATCTGGCTCGATACCCCACGAACGCCACAAAGCCGCCAGCGCTACTTGAATCGCAAACAGCGCCGGCTGCAGGACATCGATTTCGTTCAAGCGCGAGTGAACCGCATCGCTAGCGATCAGTTCCGTCACCAGCCACCAGTCTCCGTATGGCCGCATCGCGCGGTCGCAGCGTTCCACGGCTTCGCGGAAACCCACCTCCTGCTGCAAGAGCCTTCGCGCCATGCCAAACCATTGGGAGCCCTGCCCGGGAAAAACAAAAACGAGTTTTCTTCGCTGACCCGAGCTATGATGCGCGTACGACAGGCCCGGACGCGCCTCGTCCCGCAGATAAGCGCTCAGGCTTTCAGTCAGTTGCTCCGCCGAATTGCCGGTCACCGCTAGCCGATAGTCGTAATGACTGCGCCGCATACTCGCGCTGTAACAGATGTCGTGAATGGCCGCAGGTTGCGAAGCTGTAATTAAGTCTTGGTATAGCCGAGCGATCGCTCGGAGAGCCTCAGGACTGCATGCCGAGAGCGATAGCAAGTATGCGGAATTGGTATTGCGAATTTCGGATTGTGAATATTCGCTACTGCATTCGGCATCGGGCGTTATCCAGGTCGACGCGGGCGCCTCCTGCAAAACTACATGCGCATTGGTCCCGCCAAAACCGAATGAACTCACCCCGGCCAATCCCGCAGCCGCCGCCGCAGGCCATGATTCAAGAGTTGTCTGTACCCGCAGCGGTAACCGGTCGAACGGGATATGCGGATTAGGCTCCTCGAAGTTCAGGCTCGGAGGGATCTCACGATGCTTCAGCGCCAGCGCAACCTTGATTAAACCCGCTATACCAGCCGCCGCCTCAAGATGACCGATGTTGGTTTTAACCGAACCCACGGCGCAAGGCCGCCCAGCTTCGCGGTTGACGCTAAGCACCGCGCCCAGCGCCTTCGCTTCGATCGGATCGCCCAGCAATGTGCCAGTGCCGTGGGCCTCGACGTATTGAACCTCGCCGGGCGACACCGCCGCGAGCCGATAGGCCTCTCGCAATACCGCCTCTTGCGCATGAGGATTCGGCGCCATCAGTCCATTGCTGCGTCCATCCTGATTTACCGCACTGCCGCGAATGACCGCGTAAATCGGATCGCCGTCGGCCAGAGCTTTTGTCAGCGGCTTAAGCACAACGATCCCGGCACCTTCGCCACGAACGTACCCATTGGCTCGCGCGTCGAAAGTTTTGCAACGTCCGTCTGGAGCCATCGCCCCGGCTTTGCTGAAATTGATCGTAATTGCCGGCGAGAGGATCAGATTTACGCCCCCGGCCAAGGCTAGCGTAGACTCTCCGCGGCGGAGACTGCTGCACGCCTCGTGCACCGCGACCAGCGACGACGAACAAGCGGTGTCGACCGCCATACTCGGCCCGTGGAAATCAAACACATAGGAAATCCGGTTGGCCGCAATACTCAGCGCGTTGCCGGTACCCGCGTACGCATCGATGCGCCGATAGTCATTCAATTGGATGCGGCCGTAATCGTTGTTCGAAATGCCGATAAACACTCCGGTCGGCGTGCCCATCAGGCGCTCTCGTACCTGTCCCGCATCTTCCAGCGCTTGCGCCGCCACCTCGAGCAGCAGGCGTTGTTGCGGATCCATCCGCGCGGCTTCTCGCGGCGAAATACCAAAGAAATACGCATCGAACCGGTCGACATCCTCAATGAAACCGCCCCAGCGCGTGTTCATCTTGCCCGGCGCCGCCGGGTCGGGATCGAAAAAGGCCTCAAGGTCGAAGCGCTCCGCCGGAACTTCACGGATCGCGTCCACCCCGTCGCGCAGCAGCTGCCAGAACGCTTCCGCGTCAACCGCTCCGGGAAAACGGCATCCGATCCCGATGATCGCGATCGCGTCGACGCTTGCCTCCCCACCCTGACCTGCCGTGTCGACTGATTGCGGCACGTCCCGGGGTTCTGCCAAGTGACCGGCTAGTGCCTCGATCGTCGGACACTCATATGCTAACTCGGCCGGAAGCTGTCGTCCCAGCCATTCAGCGAGTTCGCCGGAAAGTCCCACCAACTCCGCCGACCCCAGACCATAGCTCGCGAAGGGTTCCCGGACATCTATCTCCTGGGGCCCAATTCCGAGTAGCTCCGAGAGCTTCGCTACCAGCCAAGCCTGTATCGCCGCCGCGCCCGCCTTCTTGTCTTGTCCGTTGCGCTCCGCGTAATGCGGTGATGCGCCGTTGTTTTGACTTCCGCCCATTACTCACTCTTCGCGAAATGTCCCAGCGTCCCGTCCTTGAACCTGGCCTCGCAAATACGGCGCTGAACCTTGCCGCTGGGAGTCTTCGGGATGCCGCCCGCCTTCAACAGCACTACCGCATGCACCCGCACGTCATGCTCCTCCGCCACCGCGCGACGAATCGCCCGCATCACCGCGTCGAGGTCCGCTGGGGACCTTCCGTTCGGCAAGCTCCCATTGGCCGAATAGCTCCCGTTTGAAGGATCGCGCGCTACGCCATTCAGATGGTGCCGCTCCGCTCGATAACGCCGCTCCACTTCGGCTGCGACAATCAGCCGTTCCTCGTCGCCCGCATCGACCGAAAATGCCGCACAACCACCAGGCCGCAATCCGACATGACTCTGCTCCGCGGTCATTTCAATGTCATGCGGGTAGAGGTTGCGACCGCCGATTATGATCAAATCCTTCAGCCGGCCGGTGATGAATAACTCGCCGTCTTTCAGAAATCCCAAATCCCCCGTGCGGAGAAACGGCCCCTCCCGGGTATCTGTGCGGTAGGCGTGGAACGTCACCTCGGTTTCCTCCGGCCGGTGCCAATAGCCCTGGCTCACACTCGGACCGGATACCCAGATCTCGCCAACCTCATCATGGGCGCAAGCCGCCAACGTTTCAGGATCAACGATTACTACCTCGCTATCCGGCATCGCGCGGCCACATCCAACCAGTGTGCGGCGGTTCAAATGCTCGTCGGAACTCTCGACGACGCCGTTGTGTTCAAGCGCAGCCGCCTCGGTCGTGCACAGCACGGGCTCATCTTTCACGAGTCCACCCGAAACAATCAGCGTTGCTTCGGCGAGCCCGTAACAGGGATAGAAGGACTCCGGACGGAAACCATACGATGCAAACGTCGCGGCAAACCGTTTCAGGGTGTCCGCCCGGACCGGCTCTGCACCGCTGTACGCTACACTCCAATTGCTCAGATCGAGTGCGCCGGCCTGCTCCGGAGTAATTTTGCGAGCGCACATTTCATAAGCGAAATTAGGGCCTCCGCTGATAGTGGCCTTGTAATCCGAAATCGCTCGCAGCCATCGCATCGGACGCTGCAGAAACGACTGCGGCGGCATGAGAACGCACCCGCGCCCTCCGTACAGCGGCTGCACAATTCCATTCGTAAGTCCCATATCGTGGAAAACCGGCAGCCACGTCACCGAGACCGAGTCCGCGTTAATCTCGAAGGCTTGGCTGATGTGCGCCGAGTTCTCGATCAGGTTCCCGTGACTCACCATTACGCCCCGCGGCAATGCCGTCGAACCCGAAGTGTATTGCAATAACGCAATGGTGTTGCCGGTCACCTCGGGCTCTCGCCAGTCCTGTCCCCAGCTCGTGCTTAACTTGTCGGTGGCCAACCAACGCAGCCCCCGCAGCTCCGGAGCTTCCGCCAACAGGCCTGCAACCTTCGCGAGAATCGACGACGTGGTCAGTACCACCGTCGGATGGGCATCGTTCGCTATCGTCCGCAGCCGTGGCAAAGTCCGTTGCGGCTGCGCCATATTCGGCGGCGGCAATGGGACCGCGATAACCTCGGCATATAAGCATCCAAAAAACGCCGTGATGAACTCAAGACCCGCTGGATACAGCAACAGCGCACGCTCCCCGCGCGCTCCATAGCTTTGGAGCACCGTACCGATGACCTGTGCTTGCGAGTCCAAAGCCCCGATTGTCAGATGCGCTCCCTCTATCTCTCCATCGATCAGGTAAGTGAAGATCCGTTGCTCGGGATGCTGTTCCGCCCGCTTACGCAGAACTTCGACGAGCGTAGAACCTTCATCCCTTCGACCGACCGCCGTTCGACTCACCTTTGACTGCCTGGCGAACTCGCTAAACCCCGTCGATATCTCTGGAATTATCTGCTTGATTTATACACCCAACGACATGCCGGCCCTGACGAACAAAGCGTATGTTCGTACTCAACTTCCTGCAACCGCCGCGCGACGCTCCGTCTCAAGGCGTCCCGGTCAGTCCGCTCACCGAGTCCGCGGCCTCCCCCTTGGAAGCCAAGCGTACGTTTTACCCAACTCCACCGCTCGAGATCGACTCGCACAGTACCCTTCGGATGGTTACAATCACAACGCTTTAGTGATTTTATTATCCGTCGCGATGTGCGCCTCGTGGAAGCGAAACGTTACCAAAGAAACCCGATGTTTGTTCTTCAAAGAACCAAATTATGATGCCGCCGTCAACCCGCGCGAGAACATTCTTAGTCTCGTGCTCATCTCAGGTGATATCATTCAAGACCGATCTGAGGTCGATAGTGCGTGCGTTCTCAACGACTCCCCCTGCTCTTCAGAGGATTGTCTTCCGGGTTCCGTTTCGCACGCTCTAAACACCTTGCGCATCAAGGAGCAATAAGATGAAATCAATCGTATGGCTGGGCGCCCTGCTCGTCCTGTTGGGGATTCTCGGACTCGTGGCGCCGGTATTTACCACTTCACAAACCAAGGACGTAGCTAAACTGGGCGATCTTAAAATCCAGAGCACCGAGCAAGCTACCCACGTAATTCCTCAGGCGCTGAGCGCCGCCGCGATCGTCTTGGGCGTCGTTCTGCTCGGCGCGGGACTCTATCAGAAACGTTGAGCGTTCTCGGCTCGGCTAATCCTGTCACGACGGAGCTCACCCATGACTTTAGTAGGTATCGTCGTTGTTCTAGTCGTAGTCGGCCTGATCCTCTGGCTAATCAATACCTACATCCCCATGGCCGGTGCGATCAAAAGCCTGCTCAATATCGTCGTATTCATCGTCGTATTGATCTGGTTACTGCAAGCGTTTGGCCTAATCGGTCACATCAATGGAGTCACCATTCCTAACCTTAAGTAAGCGCCCCGGCGGCATCCGCGAAGCCTGAAACTCAATCGCCTACATTACTCTACCGTTCCTGCTCCTTCATGTGGACCCCCAACCGAATGTCCCGCTCCTCCGTCACGAGCCTCGCGTCGCTATGGCCTCCGCTAGTTCTCCCACCCGCACGATAATCTGACGCCCCTGCCGAAGAACGAAGTGATCATGTTCCAACTGCGCCAGGTGTTCGGTAACTCTCGGCCGCGACGCACCTACCAGCTCGGCGATGTCCTGATGGCTGAACGACTCTCTCAAAAGCGTGCCGCGCGATTCCTCGACCCCAAAGTCTGAACATAGTTCAAGCAGCGCAAGCGCTACTCGTTCGCGAAGCGCTGGAATTAGGTAGCCCGACCCGCGCAACAATAGGCGATACCACTGCTTCAGATCATTCTCATGTAGTTTTCTCGTCACCGACTCGGACGCATGCGCGCTGATTTCGTCGAAATCATTGTGGCTCAGACTGCCAACTCTGCAATCCCTATAAGCGACGCATTCAAAATTGAACCGGCTGCTAGGCCACGAAGGGAATTCTGGAATCGGTCCGGGCGCTAGCATCGCGACCGTCACCCGCTCGCTGCGGGCATTCAGGCACGTGATGCGCGCGATCCCCGCCAACAATATGTGCGCTTCGGACGCCAGCGCCGCCTCGCAGAAAATCACCTCATGGCGCCCAAAATTCGCCACCGTGAGCGCGCGCACCAGTAATGTCAACTCCGAGGTCGAAAGCCACGAGAGGGCTTTGAGGCGGCTCAGGCGATCGAGGTCGGTATCACGGGAATTCTTCGTTTCATTCAAAATGGCACCTGTCTAAGGATGCGCTGACCCTACTCCTCGCGCAGCGCCGACGGAAATCAAATGTAATCCACGGGACAAAAGTCGTGTCTTATGGATAACTTACAAAATTCGCTCGCCATAACTTCTCAGATGCGGCCGCGTGCTCTGCGGCACTTTAAAGGCGTTCCTCAGCCGCGGATTGCGTGCAGGCATTCCGCTCGCTTGGTTCTCTATATAACCTAATTCGCATGGCGCTCCGATCCCGTTAGAGCTAACCTATGGTCTGCCTGTGCGACCGGGTTAATGCGACTCACAGGTGAGAGGTGATAAAAATGGCAATTGAAGATACTGCGAATTCCGCAATCAACCAGGCAATGGATCAGGGCCGTCATGCCGCCGACGCTGCCGGCCAGGCGGCCAAAGACAGCTATCAAGCGGCACGCCAATACGTTCAGGACAAAGGTCTCGACGTCGACCTTCGTGACTTCGTTCGCCGTGAACCATGGCTCGCCATCGCAGCCGCCTTCGCGATTGGATACGTCGCCGCCCAGATCGTAAGGCGCGTCATCTGACCGAACCTAGTGCTTTTGTGGATAATTTAACCAATCACGCAACGGCGCATCGCAGCGTCGCCGACTACGTCAAGGACCAGCCGCTGACCGCTCTCGCGATTGCCACCACTACCGGTTTCGTCCTCGGTGGGGGCGTCAGCCCGCGAATCGGTCTCGCAATGCTCACCGTGATCGGCCGTCTCGCGCTTCGCAACGTTGCGGCCGGTTTCATCACCGGAGCGCTCGCGGGCGCTAGAGACAACGCGAAACCAGACCGCGACCGGATGCGGAAGCCCGAGACTGGCGATGCAAAATCATGAAAGAGGAAACTCCGGCGGCAGACATTACCAGACTATGACAACGGAAGAACAAATTGCGAAAGATCAGGATGAGCGAAACCAGGCCCGTCAGCACCTTCGCGAAACCTTGACCGAGGTCAATGCGAAAGTCGAACGCGTGGTAAACGACCTTCGTCCGCCCCATCTGGTCGGCAGCCACCCCGTTGCCGCTTCCTTGATCGCCGGCGCCCTCGGTTTTCTGATTGGCTCATCCGTCGATGGTCGCAGGACCGGCGCAATCATGATCGCCGCAGCCTTGGGCGTCGCCCTTTCGATCCGCTCCTCACGCGCTGCGAGTGAACCCGATGGCACAGACACCGCCGCTTCCGATTGACCCAACGCCAACACCGGACTCGGATTGGCCAATACTGATCGACCGGATGGCCGACGATGCATTGCGCATTCTGCGCTCAGAGGCTCACATCCTTCAAACCGGCGTGCTAACGGCTCTAAACCGGCAAATCTCCAAAATTCTGATGCATCTGACGATTGTTGGCATGCTTATTTGCGGCGCGTTGTTCATCCTCTGCGCTGCCGTCCTCCTGCTCCACCAATGGCTCCCCTGGTGGCAGGTCTTTGCAATCGCGGGCTTGTTCATGCTGGTCGTCGCCTTCGTCGTTAATATCGCGATACGACCTCGCTCCGCCTTCAAAACCTGACAACCGGCCGTCGCCCGCGCCGGTCTCTGGCAGCCTAACTCCCCAAGCCCTCTTCCCTTAGACAAGGGCTTGGGGGTTTTCTCTGCGTCTATTAACCGCCTGCTAGGCGACGCGACTGGTCGTCGTCACAGGTTCCTTGGAGACCGACGCCTCACCCGTGTAAGAGATATCCTCTGCGCCACCACCCTCAAAGATCTTTTTCGCCCGATCACGCTCTTTGCTGTCTTCGGTATGGACCGACATCAGGATGTTCCCGTCTTTGACTTTTCCCTCATATCGCTTCGCCTCATACTCAGGAATACCCATGCCGACCAGTGCTCCAGTAAGGCCTCCTACCGCTGCGCCGCCAGCCACGCCCGCCAGAGCGGCCATGATCGGGCCCGCTGCAATGAAGGGTCCGAGACCCGGGATCGCCAGTGCTCCGATACCAACCATCCAGCCCAAAGCACCGCCTACCACCGCACCGCCCGCGGCACCGGTCGCCGCACCTTCCGGCGCCTTGGTATGTTGCTCGTGAGCAAAATCCTTGGTTCCCTGCTTATCAGGAAAAAGCACCGATATGTCGTTCGTCGAAAAGCCAGCCAACTTCAATTGGTCGGCGATTCCAATCGCCTGGGACTGATTCTTTGCAATCCCGAATACTGCTTTTTGTGCCATATTGTCTCCTAGTTCTGTCCTGTAACTTCGAGCTGATTGTCCACCATGCCCTTACCGGCAACCGCTTGCGCTTTATGCCCGATAACCTTCTTTTCCATCTCGGTCTTGACGGGACCACGCAACGTGACACTGCCGCTCGAACTCACAATTTTCACGTTATGCGCCATCATCGACAGTTGATCATCTTTGACTACCGACCGCCGTATCGCGCGCGTAATGTCCACGTCGCTTTTGGCGTTCGACTGCTGGTCCGCAGTCATCGCTCCCGGTGCGCGATCTCTGACGTTCACGCCAGTATTATTCGCCGCGATTGGCTTCGCGTCCTGCGCCAGCGCAAAGGAACCCATTCCCAAAAGTGCCGAACACAAGACTAACCTTAGTGCAATTCTTCTCATCAGTAATTACCTCCTCTGTTCCGTTTCGAAATGACTAACCAGGTATCAAACCATGAGGACTGTTACAGGCACTCCCATAACCGAGGCAACGCACTTGTCTCATCCTCTCGTTCGCATTAGCTACTCCCCAACATGCCACTTATCTGATAGTCAGGCGCACTCCTCCATCATCCGATTCTCCATCGGGATAAGATTTTTTCAGATTGTCGTTTGTGTCGTGCCTGCGGCGCAAGGATTATCAGCCAGATTGCTGAAGCGGCTCTATCGATCCCGCTTTCACACACTACATCCTGACATGCTGTAAAAGCCAGTTCGCTTCGTTATGTAGGTAACCAAAAGCGTAGATTCGAAAATATGGCAAACTCGACTGATAGGCCATTGGGGCCACCCTGCCATGTCACACTTTGAGGCCATAGGCAGAGCAACGCTTGATCTCACCTGACGACGCACTCTGGATGATGTCGCCGGCGCGATCTGACTATTGGTTAGATCAGGCTTTCAGCTTTGACTCGGCGCAAGCTGGAGCGCACGAGCGACACCCGCTAAGGTCCGGTGGGCAACGAAGCTCGAACGGAAGGCCGCGCTTGGCCGCCACAAATGCGAGCGGACGAGGCCACAGCGTCGGCCTCAATGTCCAATGAACACAACCGCATTCTTCTCAGCATGCGCTCGGCGTTTCTAAGCCGAGGCATGTGTTAGTCGTCGCTTCGGGGCAGGCAATCGAATCACTACTCACTGCTTGAGCGTGCACGATGCTCCGCCGTTCGATGCAGCCCGAGCCGCAGCTTACCTGGGTCGTACCGTCTCCGCAGACCGCGTCTTGCCCGGCGACTTGCAGCCTCCGCCCTTAGTACCAGTGCTAACCGTGTACGTCTTGTCGCCGCAACTCAAACCTAAATGTAGACGGAATAATCCGGGCCTATCGGCCGCCGACCGCTAAGCCAATTGCACAGGCTGGTAATATCGCCGCCGCCGCCCAGGCAATTATACTTCTCATTGGTTCCCCATGAATTGTCTTTTTCGACTTTCCAAATCGCACGCCCACGAACACGCGGCTCACTATCTTGGCCGAGCTTCGATGCCGACCGCGCCCCGCCATAGTGCCCCGTCAATGCTCCAGCGCGATTGCACCCTTCATTATCGCGCACCGTGCGCAGCGTCCGGCAACCTACAAGTGATTCGGGGTTACAGTAGGTTCAAAGCAACGGTCCGCACCGGTGGTTGCTCGGCGCGGTATTCGCAACCGCCGCGACCAGCACCGGCTAGGGAAGCTCTGCACAAGTTTCCTTCGTTTCGCGCCGCGCCGACTCTCTCGGAGAGAGTATGCTGTTGAAGATGTATGTGCTGCGGGAACGACGGGCCACGATAAGGGGAGCCGAAGAGCTGCAAAGTCGTTTTTACAAAACAAACTACATTTTCCCTAGCGCTTTCCTACACTTTCCCGATTTGGAGGCCTGCAAAACCACCAACTTTGAGCGTCGCCGGGCACCCCTCCGAGCCTATCAAACGAGTCTGCGAGGTGCGCATCAATTAAGCTTCTTAATCGGCGCGCCCGACTTGTGCAGAGCTTTCCTGGGGTCTTTTCGTCCTTCTGGTTCTCCTGCCAGTTCCTGCAATCAACCTGCGCCTCGACCTCTTCGCGATAGGTGCGTCGCACTATGCTGCGGGCAGCTCAATACGTCATCGGGGAAACGTCTGGCACGAAAACGGATCTTGGTGCGAAGCAGATACTGCGGACGATGTAGCCAGTCGATGCTAGGATTTGTTAGTCTCGCGCCTTGGAGGTCATGCCGATGGCCATCAGTGTATTCCCGATAACGCCGGACTTTGCCGCCGAGGTTGGTGACATTGATCTCTCGCGGCCGCTTGCTCCAGAGAACGTCGCGGCAATCAAGCAAGCCTTCTGGGATTTCGGCGTGCTGGTGTTTCCCGATCAGGAGCTCAACGAGCAACAGCATTTGGAATTTGCCAGCCATATCGGTCCACTCGAAACCAGCATCTTCGCGCTCAACAAGAACGCTAAGCTGCGCATTCGCGCCGAGCTAGCCGACGTCTCGAATCTGAACTCGCGCAATGAAATCTGGAAAGCGGAGAGCCGATTGCGTGCGCTCCAGCAGGCCATCCGGCTGTGGCATACCGACAGTTCTTTCAAATATCTGCCGGCGCGAGCCTCGCTGCTGTATGCGCGTAAAATTTCACCGATCGGTGGCCATACCGAATTCGCGGATATGCGAACCGCTTACGACGCCCTGCCTGAAGACCTGGTGCGAATGCTGCCTGGACTGGTCGCTGATCACGCGCTGGCTCATTCGCGCGCGCGCACGGGCTTCAACAATTTCACCGAAGAGGAACGCCGCAGCCTGCCGCCGGTGCCGCAAGTAATCGTGCGGACGATTCCCGACAATGGACGCAAGTCGCTCTACCTGGCGTCTCACGCCGGGCTTATACGGGGGATGTCCGAGGCCGACAGTCTCGCGCTCATCGACCGTCTGATCGCGCACGCGACGCAGCGTCAGTTTGTCTACACTCACCGATGGCGGCTGCATGACCTCGTGATGTGGGACGATCGTTGCACCATGCATCGTGGAACCGTGTACGACGATCTGCGCTGGACCCGCGACATGCACCGTGCGACCGTCTCTGACATTGCCAACACCTGCGAGCAGGAAGGCGTCATGGTCGCGGCCGCCTGAATATGGACATCATCCGCGAGGCGGTTGCGTGAGCCCTCGCCATTTGGCAGCCTGCACTAGTCTTGAAAACACCACGATTGATTTTCGCGGCGGCCGCCCTGGCATTCACGCTGGGTGTGTCGCTTGTTGCAAGCGGACGCGCAGATGCCGACAACTCGCGCATTGATGTGGACGTAGACTGCCATTGTCCCGACCCAGTCGGAGCGGGCTTCTGCGCTGCCTTTAAACAAAAGGTCGCGGATTCACCCGGCTACCATCTCGTTTCGAGTAGCAGCAGCGGCTATGGTATCGGCGTGCATTTTTCGTCAGTCGATTTATGGCAGGGCATCAACGCGGGCATGGCCGGGAAAATCACTGCGGTCTCGGTCGCGTTCACAATCTATGCGGAAAAGCTGCCGGGCGAAGTATATGCAGATTCCTCGGTATTTCGTGTCGGCAAGAACACCTTCCCGGAAATGTCATCAAAGATCGTCGCCGCGCTCGGCCAAATCGTTAATCTCAACTCCAGTCTGTTCAATCAGATGAGAACCGAATCCGAGAAGACTCCGCCGCCGGCTCCGGCGCTCAAGCCGGCTCCCTCACCGTAACAATCGGATCGCGCTTACCTCCCCTTCCACTCGGGCGGACGCTTCTCGGCGAATGCGCGGGCGCCCTCGCGAGCGTCGTCGGTGGTCTGTAGCCACTTGTAAAGATCGCGCTCCAGCTTGAGTCCCTCCGCAAGCGGCATATCGAGTCCGCGCATTGCCGCCTGCTTGATTCGCTGGACCGCCAGCGGCGCGCTCTTGCAAATCTCACCAGCGATCTCCTCGCACTTGCTCATGATGCGGCTCATCGGCATCACGTAATCGACCAGGCCCAGCCGCAGTGCTTCCTCCGCACCAATCCTTCCGCCGGTGTAGAGCATCTCGAGCGCGCGTCCGAACGAAATCAAGCGTGGCAGACGCTGAGTACCGCCCCCGCCCGGTAGCCATCCGAGCCGGACTTCGCCCAGACCGAATTGCGCGTGATGAGCCGCCACTCGGATATCGCATGCCAGCGCCTGTTCGAGGCCACCGCCATTGGCATGGCCGTTGATTGCGGCGATGATTGGCTTATAGAGATCGTACATCACGGAAAAGGGCGACTTGAAAGGTTCCTCGCCCGGCCGCGCGACATAATTGTCCTTGATGTCGCTGCCGGCGCAAAAGGCGCGATCGCCCGTGCCGGTCAAAATCGCGACCCGCAGAGCTGCGTCATCGCGAAATTCACCCCAGATATCAGTGAGCATTGCGTATGCCTCAAAGTCGCAGGCATTGAGCCGCTCCGGCCGGTTGATAGTGACGTACGCGATCGGTCCCTTTTTCTCGAACAGGACTTTCATGGAATTAATTCCTTCGCCGCACACAGGGCTGACCCTCACCTACCACCGCCGCTCGCCCCGCGCCAGCAGGTTCGTGACGCAACCGCGACGCCGACGCACGGCTGAGGGTCTAACGCTACGGTGAGTATTGGATCATTCTATCAAGAGAGTCGCTCGTTGAATCATGAAAGGCGCCGCTCATTATCAGCGGGTAAAATTTGCGGCCCGCTAATAGAGTTCGAAGCGCTTGAGCTTGCCCGTAGCCGTGCGCGGCAGTTCGGCGCGAAATTCAATCCAGCGTGGATACTTGTAAGGCGCCACTCGCGTCTTGACGAACTCCTGCAATTCTTCTGCGAGCGCCGCCGACGCGTTGGCCGGATCCCTGAGCACAATGAAGGCCTTTGGCTTAACCAAAGATTGGGCGTCTGGTGCGCCGATAACCGCCGCTTCACGGACTTGTGGATGTTCAAGCAGCGCGGTCTCGACCTCGAAAGGCGAGACCCAGATGCCACCGACCTTCAGCATGTCGTCCGAGCGGCCCTCAAAATGATAGTAGCCGTCGCCGTCGCGTATGTACTTGTCGCCGGTCTTCAACCATCCCCCGACGAAGGTGCGGCTCGAGGCCTCGCGGTTATTCCAATAGCTAGTACCGAGCGAGGGTCCCGAGCACCAAAGGTCCCCAATTTCGCCGTCGCCGGCCTGCAGTCCGTGCTCGTCGCGCAACGAAAGCTCGTAACCTGGGACCGGCCGGCCCGAACTGCCGTAACGGATCGCGCCCGCACGATTCGAGATAAATATATGTAGCGCCTCGGTCGAGCCCAGCCCGTCAAGAATCTCCACGCCATAGCGTTCCGCCCATCGCCGTGCGACCGGCTCCGGCAGCGCCTCTCCCGCCGAGGAGCAAATCCGCAACCGCGTCGAGCACCGCGATCGATCGAGCGAGGCATCGGCGAGAATTCCCGCATACAGCGTCGGCACGCCGCAAAAGATCGTCGGCTGGTAGCGCTTCAGCGTACGCATCACAGCCTCAGGCGTCGGCCGTTCGGCCATCAGGATTGCAGTCGCCCCGGCATGAAGCGGAAAACTCATTGCATTACCCAGTCCATAGGCAAAGAACATTTTTGACGCAGAGAAAACGAGGTCGTCCTCGCGCATCCCGAGTACACGATCAGCATACAGCGCGGCGGTCTGAACGAGACTGCTATGGAGGTGCAGCACGCCCTTGGGCCGTCCGGTGGATCCCGAAGAGTAGAGCCAGAACGCTACATCATCGGCTACCGTTGGCGCGGCTTCGAGATTCGCTTCCGCGGCCGACATCAACGCTTCGAAGCCCACAGTCCGCACGTCAGTGATTGGCGATTCATCGCCGCACACGACAATGCTTTTCAAATACGGCTGCGAGGCGATCACGGGTGCGAAACGCTCCAGCAGCGGCGCCGAGACCGCCAGCAGCTTAGCCCGGCAGTCACGCAGTATGAAATCGTAATCGGCGGCGGACAGCAGGGTGTTGACCGGCACCGGAATCGCGCCGATTTTCAAGGCGCCCCAGAACAGCGCAACGAAATCGATCCCATCGTGCATGCAAAGGAGTATCCGTTGCTCCATCTCGACGCCCGACCGCCGGAGCGCGTTGCCGGCACGATTCACCCGCGCCGCCAGTTCCCCATAGCTGTAACTGCCACGATCGTCGATATACGCAATCTTCGCGGCACGCCCCTCCCGCAAATGGCGATCGATAAAGTGGTCTGCCGCATTGTAGTCACGTGGAACCGCTACCCAATGCGATTGGGCATCGGCATGCACATTACTCAGTTGCTGCGGGTCAGCCGGATTTTCGAGTTGCTTCATATTGATCGGCGGATAGCATTACGCTTCGGGATCGTCTAAGAATAGTAGAACTATATTGCATACCGACTTCCGCGATGGCAATCTCAAAATCCGCCACCTCCTCGACATCCGCTGCTCAGGTGGACTTCAATACCGCAGATGCAAGCGATCCATATCTTCGCAAGCTCGGCGAGCGGGTGCGCGATGCGCGGGCACGGCATGGGATGACGCGGCGGATGCTCGCACACGACTCAGGGGTTTCGGAACGCTATCTCGCACAACTGGAGAGCGGGCGCGGCAACTTCTCGATCGTATTGCTCCGACGGGTAGCCGCCGCCCTCGATGTCTCAATTTCGAGTTTGGTCAGCGATGAGGAGCCCTCGGTCGAATACGAATTGATCGCCGAGCGCCTGCGGCGCCTCGATGACGCGGAATTGGCTCAGGCGTCATCATTACTGGCGCGGCGTTTCGGCGATGGAATCACGCGGATGGACAGGGTTGCGCTAATCGGATTGCGCGGGGCGGGCAAGAGCACGCTCGGACGGGCGCTCGCGCGGCGGCTCAACTGGCAATTCGTCGAACTGAGCGGCGAGGTGGAGCGTGAGGCGGGCGTCGGCGTTCCCGAGATATTTAATCTTTGGGGTCAGGCCGCGTACCGCCGCTACGAGCGACGAGCAATCGAGCGGCTCGTGCGCACGCGCAATCACATCGTCATCGCAACTGGCGGCGGACTGGTCGCGGAGGTCGGCAGCTTCGAACGCTTGCTCGCGTCCTGTTATGCCGTTTGGCTACAGGCGACACCCGAAGACCATTGGGAGCGCGTGGTTGGCAAGGCGGGCGACAATCGCGTCCGCGGAGGCGGCGGCGAAGCCCAGGCAATGGCCGACATGCGGCGTATTTTAGCCCAGCGCGAGCGGCTCTATCGCAAAGCCGACGCGCGCCTCGATACCAGTGGCAAGAGCTCGGCGCAATCGCTCCGCGAGTTGCTGAACCTCGTGGGGGAAGCGCAAGCGGGGACGGGCTGAATCACATTGTATTTGACGTTTTGCATGCCTGTATGCATTATAATGCAGCAAAGGCGAAAGCTAGATATTTCGCATGCAAGCTAGTGGTCTGTAACAGTCGATTTGCGAGTGTAATGATCGATCTAACCTTCTCTAAGCGTGTGCTTCTCTGAAAACCTTCACTACCGATTTAACTGTTATAGGCCACTAGTCTCGATGACCTCGAGTAACTCCGCAAACCCTTCGCATCAGGGCAGGGCATATGATCGATTTCAGAACCAATCCGCAAAAGTACCGGCATTGGAAGCTCAGCCTCGATGGTCCCGTGGCGACTCTTGCGCTCGACGTCGCCGAGGATGGCGGACTCGTTCCCGGATATGAACTCAAACTCAACTCCTACGATCTCGGAGTCGATATCGAACTCAATGACGCGGTGCAGCGCTTGCGCTTCGAGCATCCGGAGGTCGCGAGCGTCATACTTACTTCAGCCAAAGAGCGGGTCTTTTGCGCGGGAGCTAATATCCGGGCACTGGGACTGGCTACCCATTCGTTCAAGGTCAACTTCTGTAAGTTTACCAACGAGACGCGCAACGCGATCGAGGACGCGACCCGCAACTCGGTACAGACTTACATCGCAGCGATCAACGGATCGTGCGCCGGCGGTGGTTACGAACTGGCGCTGGCGACTGACTACATCATGATGGCGGATGATGGGGCGACCAGCGTGTCGCTCCCTGAAATACCATTGCTTGCGGTGCTGCCCGGGACCGGAGGGCTGACGCGGCTGGTCGATAAGCGGCGCGTACGACGGGATCGTGCGGATTTCTTTTGCACCACCGAGGAAGGCGTGCGCGGCAAACGGGCGGTCGAATGGCGGCTGGTGGACGAAGTCGTGGCGCGGACCAAATTGATCGAAGCCGCCAATCGCAAGGCAGCTGAACTGGCTGAACTATCGCCACGAGCGCATGGCATCCGCGGAATCACGTTGTCCACGTTAAGGCGCGAGACGATAGAAAACGGCTTGCGCTATGATCATCTAGCAGTCGAAATCGATCGCGCCCGCGGCGTCGCAAACATCACGGTTCATGGCCCGTCCGCGGCGGCGCCTGAGTCGGCTGGCGAGATTCACCGGCAGGGCTCGTCGTTCTGGCTACTCGCGATCGCGCGCGAATTGGAAGACGTTATTTTGTATCTTCGGTTCAACGAGGAAACCATCGGCACATGGGTAATCCGGACGCAGGGCGATCGGCGTTTGGTCGAATCGCACGACCGGGCACTCGCGGAACATGCCGGCGACTGGCTATTGCGCGAAATCACCCTATACCTCAAACGCACGCTGGCGCGCCTCGACGTAACTTCGCGTTCGCTGTTCGCACTGATCGAACCGGGGTCGTGCTTTGTCGGCGTCTTGCTTGAGCTCGCGCTCGGGGCCGACCGCATCTACATAATGAACGGACAGCGCGAGAACGACGAGACTGCGGCGGCAGCGATTACCCTGACTGGGTCCAATTTTCGCTGTTTCCCGATGTTGAACGGACTCGCTCGAATCGAGACCCGCTTTATCGACGATCCCAATCATCTGGAGGAGCTGCGCGGCCGCATCGACGACGACCTCAAAGCCGAGGAAGCCGAGGAGCTTGGGCTGGTGACCTTTGCCCCTGACGAAATCGACTGGGACGATGAAGTGCGGATCGCAATCGAGGAGCGGGCATCGTTCTCACCCGACGCGTTAACCGGGATGGAAGCGTCGCTGCGTTTCGCCGGTCCCGAGACTATGGAAACAAAAATTTTCGCACGGCTCTCGGCATGGCAGAATTGGATATTTCAGCGGCCCAACGCCGTCGGCGAAAACGGCGCTCTCAAACTTTATGGCACGGGCCGGCGCGCGGAGTTCGATTCGCGGAGGGTATGACGATGGCGATTGATTACGTTGAGCGAATTCCCAACAACGTGAATCTATCCGGGAATCGGCGCCTGCAGCGCGCGCTTGAACAATGGCAGCCTGGCTTCCAGAGCTGGTGGGCCGAGATGGGTCCGATCGGCTTCCAAGCGCGTGAAATTTATCTGCGAACGGCGACGTCGGTCGATGCGCAGGGCTGGGCGACCTTCGGGTACGTGAAGATGCCGGAATATCGCTGGGGCATTTTTCTCGCGGACGGCGCGCGTGATCGCCATATCGCCTTCGGCGATCACAAAGGCGGACCAGCGTGGCAGGAGGTGCCGGGTGAGTATCGCGGTGCGCTGCGCAGATTGATCGTTACGCAAGGCGACACCGAGCCCGCCTCAGTCGAGCAGCAACGCTATTTGGGGAGCACGAGCCCATCGCTCTATGATTTGCGCAATCTCTTCCAAGTCAACGTCGAAGAGGGACGTCATCTGTGGGCGATGGCGTATCTGCTGCATGCCTACTTCGGGCGCGACGGACGCGAGGAGGCGGACGCGCTATTGCATCGGCGCTCGGGTAGCGCGGACAACCCGCGTATTCTCGGCGCGTTCAATGAACAGACCCCCGACTGGCTATCGTTCCTGATGTTCACTTTCTTCACCGACCGCGACGGCAAATACCAACTCGCGAGTCTCGCCGAGTCGGCCTTCGATCCGCTCGCGCGCACCTGCCGCTTCATGCTCACCGAAGAAGCGCATCACATGTTCGTCGGCGAGACCGGCATCGGCCGCGTGGTGCAACGGACCTGCGAGCTGATGAAGCAGCATGACACGGATGAGGTTGGACGCTTTGGCGGTATCGATCTTAAGCTGATGCAGAAGTATCTCAATTTCCATTACTCAGTCTCGCTCGATCTGTTCGGCGCCGAGCTTTCGACCAACGCAGCGAATTATTTCAGCATGGGATTAAAGGGGCGCTTTAACGAGGAATCGCGCGAAGACGATCATCAGTTGAAAGATGTATCGTACAGGATCACCCAGGTCGACGAGAATCGCATCGTACAGAAGGATCAACCGGCGCTGCTCGCGCTAAACGAAACGCTGCGCGATGCCTATATCGTGGATTGCGCGCGCGGCGTGTCACGGTGGAACAAGGTAATCAAAGCGGCGGGAATCGATTTCGAATTGCGCCTGCCGCATCGCGGATTTCATCGCGCAATTGGAGACTGCTCCACCGTCAAAGTTACACCGGAAGGACGAATAGTCACTGAGGCGGAATGGGCCGCGCATCACGCGCAATGGCTACCCACGGCGGAGGAGCGTCAGTTTGTCGGCTCGCTGATGGTGGGCATCACGGAACCGGGAAAGTTTGCCGGATGGATCGGGCCGCCTGCACGGGGGATTAATCATCAGGCACTCGATTTCGAGTACGTGAAGCTTTAGGCAGCCCTGATTTCGAAAGGTGCGGTTCAAGCCAACGCGAATCCGATTACTCAGTCGGAAGCATACCGCTCGAAGCGGTCACTTCAGAGGGTGCGTTCCTCCAGCCATCACTTAGACGGAGGAATGAACGGCGGCATACCGGTATGAGCGCTAACCCCTCCGTCCACGACGAATTTGGCGCCAGTGATGAATGAGGCTTCGTCCGAAGCCAGAAACGTGACAGTGTTGGCGATTTCCTCCGGCTCACCCATGCGGCCGATCGGATGCATCGCACCCATCGTGCGGCGGAACTCATCGGCGCGGTCGCCGCCTAAAACCTGGGCAACGCGGGTATTGATGCCACCGGGGCATACGCAATTGATGCGAATGTTATGCTTGGAATTTTCCAGTGCCGCGGCGCGCGTGAGATTAATCACACCAGCCTTTGCGGCATTGTAGGAGGCCATTCCGTAATCGCCATGCATCCCGGAGATCGACGCGGTATTGATGATCGCACCGCCGCCCTGCTTGCGCATGATAGGGACGGCATACTTGATGCCGAGGAAAGTGCTCGTGAGCGTCACCGCCATTACCCGGTTCCACGACTCGAGCGTAGTGTCGTGAACCAGTGCGATCTCCGCCATACCTGCGTTGTTGAACATGATGTCGAGCCGGCCGTAGGAATCGAGCGCGAGCTTGATTGTCGCCTGTATAGCCTCGAGGTCGGACGCGTCCATCTTGATGAAGGCCGCGCGAGCGCCGGCTGCCTTTAGTTCATCGGTGATCGCTCGCGCACGCGTACCGCTCAAATCGGCAATGACGACCGCGGCGCCTTCTTTGGCGAAGCGGCGCACAGTAGCGGCGCCGATACCTGCGCCGCCGGCAGTTACGATTGCGACTCTACCTTCGAGTTTTCCCGGCATGATTATCCCTTGGGCAGCCCGAGCACGCGCTCGCCGATAATGTTGTGCTGGATTTCATTGGTGCCAGCCGCAATCGTACCGCGACGCGCCGCCAACATCCGATGTGACCATTTGCCGCGATCGATCGCTCCGGCCGCACGATATTCAAACTGACTATAGGGGCCCAGCAACTCCATCGCGAATTTCTGGATGCGCAGGTTCAACTCGGTGGTGCCGAGCTTCATAACTGACCCTTCAGGTCCCGGTGGCAGGCCGCGAAGCTGACGCGTCAACTGGCGCAGACTGGTGTATTTGAGGCCCTCGGCTTCGCACGCGAAGGCGGCGATTTTCTCGCGCACGTAACCGTCTTCAAACGCCGCGTGTCCATTGCGACTGACTTGTCTCGCGAGCTCGCCGAGCTGCCGCACTTCAACCATCATGTCGGTACGGCCGCCGTGGATGGTGCGCTCGAACATCATGTTGGTAATCGCGACCATCCAGCCCTGATTCTTCTGGCCAACCAGATTAGACTTCGGCACTGCTACGTCGTCGAAGAAGACCTGGTTGAAACCGCTCTCTCCGGTGATCTGGACCAACGGTCGAATAGTCACTCCAGGACTTTTCAGATCGACCAGCAAGTAAGTGAGTCCGCGATGTTTGGGCGCCTCAGGATCGCTGCGGCAGAGCAGCGTCGAAAAGTTGGCATGATGAGCGTTGGAGGTCCAGACTTTCGCACCATTAACCAGGAAGTGATCGCCATTGTCGACCGCACGGGTTTCGACCGCAGCTAGGTCCGATCCGTGATCGGGCTCAGACAGGCCCTGGCACCAGATTTCCTCGGCGGACGGGATCTTTGGAATGAAGCGCGCCTTCTGTTCGGGCGTGCCCCACTGCATCAACGTCGGACCGACGCGCGCGATACCCTGAAAATTCACCGTGGGCGGAGCCTTCGCATGATCCAGCTCCTGATGGTAGATGAACTGCTGCATCAACGTCGCGCCGCGGCCGCCAAACTCCTTGGGCCAATGAATACACATCCAGCCGGCGTCGTAGAGCTTACGATGCCATCCACGGCGCCGCTCGAACTCGGTCTTGGTATCGGGATCCGAGAGCTCGCTATCGTCACGCCAATCACGGGGCATATTGGCTTCGAGCCATCCGCGAAACTCGTGGCGAAAGGCCTCGTCTTCGTCGCTGTATTTAAAGTCCATTGGAGTACCGTCAACGAATGCTAGCGCGGGTCGTTCGGGATCGCGCGCTCAGTGAAACTCACTACCATGCCAAATGAATCGCCGGTGTCGAGCACAAGTGTATCGGCGTTCTGCGATTCGATGCGCTGTCGTTTTGACTTCAGAAACTCGGACGCACGCTTAAGGTTCAACGTCTTGAAGGTCACGGCATGAACGCCCTCGCCGTTGACTTCGAGGTCACGACCTTCGGGACTCGCCACAGAGAGCGGCTGCGCCGCCTCGATTACGGTATCCTCACCAACAGCAATGAAAGCGCTGCGCTTGCGCCCTGGCATCTCCGATTCATGCAGTAGTTTACCGCCTAGCAGATCGATATAGAATGCCTTTCCGGTATTCAGATCGCCGAACAGCACCGTGATATGCGAAGTGCGATCGATACCAAGCGGATGATGCTCGCGCCACGGAGCCGTCGTCCATCCGGGCTGCAGACGCGGGTCGGCAATGTAATTACCCGTCGCGGCAAACTCGAGCAGCGCGTGGGTCTCTTTGGGATGAGTCCAGACCGCCTCGGTGCGCAGTGGTGGTTTCACCACTCTGCCCGTAACGTCGTATAGACGGAGATTTTGCTGACTCAGATCGGTGGCCATCGCGCCGAGGTCATCGACGTACCAGGCGATGGAGTGGAAGTGCTCGCCGAAGCGCGCGAGGAACTTGCCGATGGGCGTCCGCTCGACATTGGGTTCCTTTGCCAGCATCACCGGCTCCATTACTAAGTCACCAATGAGTATCAGTGAGGCTTCGCGCGCGGCGAGTTTTTCGTAGCCATGATAGAAACGATTGACAGCGAAGATCTCGTCGTACCAGCGATCAGCCGCCTCCAGGTCTTTCACGACGTGAGTGAGATGGAAAATTTTGCCAATTTTGAACATAGGGCGAGTCCGCGTGCTATTTTAAGCCCAACGCAGCAAGCGGAGCGCGATCGGAAACTGGCCCGCGCTTAGTTCCCGCCGCCAGCTTCACCGATCCGGGTGTGCGCTGAAATGGATCGGGCAGGTCGATCGCTTTTGCATGTTCCTTCAACGCGGGCATCACTTCCTGAGCGAACAACCGCATACTGGTACGGCGGTCATCGTCGCCAACTGGTCCCTGAATGCTGAACATGATGAACACGCCGGGACGTAATACGCTGAGGATGGACTTGATCTTAGGGATAACTGTAGTCGGCGTTCCTGCTATGACCTGCAGGTTCTGCTGGACCTTCTGCAGGCCCGTGCGAAGCTTGCGCCGCACTTCGTCGTAATTGACCGCGCCGGTATCGCCCTCCTCCATACTCTCCCGCAACTTCTCACCGCTAACGCCGAGCCAGGTGCTGGTCTGCTGCTTGGCGAGCATGCGGATGGCGCCCTTGGAGTTATAGCCCGGCGGCATCGTGAACTGAGGCGCGGAAAACGCATTTTGACCGCCGCCGTAAACGAAGTTGTCGGCGATCGTCTGCGCCTTTTCCTCACTGTCGGCTAGCACTGTCGGAATCAGGTAGCCAAAATTTTCGGGACCGGCCTGATAGCCTTGCTTAGCGGCTACATCAGCATAAAAGTCCCACAGGTCACACGTCGGTCCGAGTTGAGTACCTAGACCGATATAGGGATAGCGATGTTCTGCACACCATTGCACAGTTTCAGGACTGAGTACTCCCGGAATCCACATCGGAGGATGCGGCTTCTGATATGGCAATGCCCATGGATTCACATGGCGATAATGAAAATGTTTACCCTCGTAACGCCACGGGCCGGGCCTCGTCCAAGCCTGTATGATGAAGTCGTGGGCCTCGTTGAACATCTCGCGGTTGTAAGCGGGATTCGCATTGTTGAAGAACTGCTCGGAGCCCGCGCCGCGCACCCATCCCGTAACGAGACGGCCGCGCGAAATGAGATCGATTTCAGCCAATTCCTCAGCCATTCGCAGCGGATGCTTGATGACTGGCAATGGGTTGCCAATCAGTACGATGCGCACGCGTTTGGTTCGATAGGCCAGCACTGACGCCTCGACGTTCATCACCGAGCCCATGCAAAAGGGATTGCCGTGATGCTCGTTAAGCGCGACCACATCGAAGCCGAGATCCTCGGCGTAGACATACTCGTCGAGATAGTAATGATAGTCGTCAGCGGCTTTCTCGCGGTCGAAGTATTTGTTAGAAACTCCGAAGTAGCCACGATTGCGGAGGATCTCTTCTTCGGGCAGCCATCGATAGGGCCGTTCAGTGAAGTAACCGATCTGCATGTCATCTACCTCTCGGTTGTTCGTCGTTACGCAGCCAGGAATCTCCTGACCGCACGATCGAACTCCGCAGCATTTTCAATTTCCGGACGATGGCCCGCACCTTCGATTTTGGCAACCTGAGCACCCGCGATCGCAGCGCGATAAGCCTCGATACATCCGCGCGGCACGACCTTATCACTTGTACCCCAGACCAGCAGCGTCGGAGTTTTCACACCGCGCAGCAGATACGGGAGACTGGGGTTGTGCATGAACGGCTCCCATCCGATGCGCGCGGTTTCGGCTCGAGCGTCCTCGAACGCTTCGAAGCGCTCCGGTGTCATCTGGCCGCCGTAGATCTTGGTGTACTCGGGCGTATTGGCTGGATCTGCGACCGTCGCCATTAGATGACGGCGTACCGTGACCGCGAAAAAATCCATGATCTCGCCATCCGCCGGTTTGATACCCATTGGGGCGACCAGCACCATGCGCGAAAAGATATTGGGATCGGCCGCGGCCATCTCGGCTGCGATGAAGGCGCCGGCGGAGAAGCCGATGATATCGATCGGCTCAAGTTTCATTTCGCGCAGGACCTGCGCATAGAAACCGCCAAGGTCGCGATAGTTGAGAATCCACTCGATGCGCGGGGTCTTACCAAAGCCGGGCTGCTGCGGAATCAGCAGCGTGCGATCCTGCGCGAGCTTTTCATTCCACGCCATCCAGCCCGGATAGCCAAGTTCGTCGTGCAGGATGAGCAGCGGTTTGCCAGAACCGCCACGCACCAACGCAAGTTCAGCGCCCGCCGCTTTGACGGTCTCTTCAATGAAGTTTGCCAATGCTGTCCTCTTTTATGTTGAACGCAATATATCTTGAACGCTGCTTTTAGACACGCCGACTGTTACGCGTCGCCATGGGCGCACCCAGGGGCCGCCTGATCACTCACCGCCATTTATTCTCTTCGCAAGAATCGAGCGCCAGTGTCAAATGCCGCGCTTGCGCTCCAAATCATCGTGCACTTGCGATTCAATTCAGATTGATGGTTAAGATGCGCATCGGCTGCACCTAACTCGCGAAGTAATTGAGGTAACTATGGAGTATCGAAGGCTTGGCAATTCCGGACTGCAGGTTTCGCTCGCTGGTCTCGGCTGCAACAACTTTGGCATGCGTATCGACACGGAACAGACCCGCGCCGTGGTCCATCAAGCGCTCGATGAGGGAATCACACTGTTCGATACCGCCGACATCTATGGCAATCGGGGACAGTCTGAGGAAATGCTGGGCAAGGCGCTCGGTAATCGCCGCCATGAGATCGTCCTTGCGAGCAAGTTCGGGATGGCGATGGGTGACGGACCGTACAAAATCGGCGGTTCACGCTGGTATATCGTGAGGGCTTGCGAGGCCAGCCTTAAACGCCTCGGTACCGATTACATCGACCTCTACCAGATTCATCAACCGGATCCACTCGCGCCCGAGGAGGAAACTTTGTCGGCACTCGATACGCTCGTGCGCGCGGGCAAGGTTCGGTACCTCGGCCACAGCAATTACGCCGGATGGCAAACGGCCGACGCCGCATGGATCGCGAAATCGCACGGATGGGCGCCGTATGTCTCGGCGCAGAATCAGTACAATCTGCTCGACCGCAGTATCGAAAAGGACCTCATGCCGGCGTGCCGCAAGTTCGGCGTTGGCATCCTCCCCTTCTTCCCGCTCGCGAGCGGATTTCTGACCGGGAAATATCGCAAGGGCGAAGAGCCCGCGCAGGGTACTCGGTTTGCCGCGATGCGCCGGCTCGCCGATCCGATGCTTACCGATGCAAACTTCGCGATCCTCGCGCGTCTCGATGAATTCGCCGGCACGCACGGTCATACGCTACTCGAACTGGCGATCGGATGGCTCGCGACGCAGCCTGAGATTTCGAGCGTCATCAGCGGCGCGACCAGTCCTGAACAGGTCAAGCAAAACGCCAAGGGAATCGATTGGCATCTCACGGCCGACGAGATGAAGGAGGTCTCCAAGATCACCCGCAAGTAACTGCGGAGACTTGATCCGTCCCAAGTACGCGAGCGTCAATCCTTGCTATGTCTAAAGTCCTGGCGGCCAATTAACTCGAAGTAGCCCGGCTTATTAGCGATTTCCGAAGGCGTAACCAATGCCGATAGCGGTATCGTAGTAACTGAGCACGGCATGTCCTGAGTCGAGGCACCAGCGCTTGCGGGTCCAACCATGCAGGCGGCGAAACTAGAGTAGAAGGTGTCGACAGTGTACTCGCGCAGCTCGCGAGCGCGACCGCCGCCGCAATGGCCAGAAAATATCGCGATCTGAGAAGGCGCATCGGCCACCGCTACAATGCGCCGCCGTCTCTTTAACGTGAGCGCACTTTCACAATTCCGCCCGCCCTGCTGGTAGAGCGCTGCGATTTGGTGGGCGGGCGGTAGCGGTCTACCCGCCCCGCCCGCTCATTTTCGAGCCTAAGCCTCGAAGCGAAACTCTCCGTTGCGCCGCACGATGTGGCCTGACGTCGGCCCCGCGAAATGCGTGCCGATGACAGTGATCGGCTTGTCGCAGTAGCGCTCGACGAATGCCTTGCGCGTCTCCGATGCCATTTTGGGATCGTTGTCGAACTCATTGACCCAGTCGGGATGCGCGATCTGAATCGGATGATGGATCATGTCGCCGGTGATCACCGCGTTCTCGCCGCCCGACGAAATCCGCACACTGGTATGGCCGGGCGTGTGTCCTGGCGTCGATTCAAGTACGACGTCACCGCTCAAGCGATGTCCATTATCGACCAACTCAGCGCGGCCCGCCTCGATAATCGGCCGCACCGAATCATCGATCGTCAACTTGAAATCGGCCATGCCGTCATACTTGTTCCAATGCTCCCATTCGCGCTTGACCATCAGGTACTTCGCCTTAGGAAAGGTCGGTACCCATTTGCCGTCCTTGAGCGTGGTGTTCCAGCCGACGTGATCGAGATGCAGATGAGTGCACAGCACCGTGTCGATCGAATCGGCAGTTACACCGCTCTTCTCCATGTCCTGCAGGAACGGCAGATGAAGATTGCTCCAGTCTTTGAAGCCCGGACGGTTTTTGTCGTTGCCGACGCAGGTGTCGACCAGGATGCGCTTGCCGTCAGTCTCGACCAGCAGCGCGTGGATGCTCAGGCGAAAATTGCCGTCCTTGCAGAATGGCTCCAGCCATTGACCCTCGCGCTTGACGTTGTCGGCCACGGCCTGCTTGAGCAGCATCGTCCCCGGCCAGACCGGCTCCTGTTCCTGCAGACGAGTTATTTTGACATCGCCAACTTTCCAACTATGCATTTTCGTTTCCTCCAAAGTTAAAACGGATGCGTGATCCGTGCGGCCAGCCTAACCCGGTCGAGGCGTTCTCAGCAATCGTGTCTCGCCCCTTCAGCCAATTGCCACGCATGCTCGTAATCTCAACAGTCAAGGCTCTTGGCTCGGCCAACTGCTGCATCGGCCGCAACCCGCACCTAGCCCGTCAATTTCTCTTCAGTCCGCGCGGCCCGTTACTTTGCCTAGCGATTAACCCGCACTTGTACTAGCTTTGTGCTCCGAATCAACAAGCTGCTTCGGCGGAGAGAAGCCGCTGAAAGTTCAAGCGAAGGAGCCGAAACGATGGCTATCAACACCGTCACGGGCAAATGTAACGCGCGCGAATTGGGTTTCACGCTTATTCATGAGCATCTGACCGCTGGCTTTCCCGGCTGGGAACTCGACAATCGCCACTTTAATCGCAAATCAGAGGTCGGCAAGGCTGTCGACCGGCTCAAAGAGATCAAGGACCTCGGCGTTACGAGCTTCGTCGATCCTTGTCCGATGGAACTCGGCCGCGATCCTGAATTCGCCGCCGAAGTGTCCGAGAAATCCGGCGTCCGCGTCATCATCGCAACCGGTCTCTACAACGATGCGTTCGGCATCCCGCAGCATTTCCGCATGCTCCCCGTGGACGACATCGCCGATGTTTATATCCAGGAGCTGACCGAGGGCGTCGGCAAGACCGGAATTAAGCCGGGCCTCATCAAGACTGCTACAGGCGGCATCCCTGGACTCTCGGTCGATACCGCCATTACCGGAAATGAAGAGAAGTGTCTGCGCGCCGCCGCACGCGCCCAAAAAAAGACTGGCGTACCGATACTCTGCCATAATAGCGAGAGCTCACCCTTCGGCCGTGAGACCCTCGATATTTTTAAAGAGGAAGGCGTCGACTTCAACCGCGTGCTGATCGGCCATGCCTGCGGCGTGGGCGACATGAAGTATTACTTCGATATTCTCAATCGCGGCGCCTGGATCGGCTTCGATCGCTTTGGACTAGAGCCGATCGCACCCGATAAGATGCGGCTGGCATCGTTGATCGGACTGCTCGCAGTCGGCTTCGATCGCATCATGCTCTCACAGGACGCCGTCGGATGCTGGCTCGGGCGCACCTTCCCCGCGATCGAGAAGATGATGGAGGCGGCGCCGAATTCAAATTACGCACACGTCTGCCGCAACATCATCCCGCAAATGCTCAAAGCCGGCGTATCGGACGAAAAGGTCCGCACCCTTACGGTCGATAACCCGCGGGCATACTTCGGCGACTAGTATCGGCGACTGAGTATTACAATCGCGATAATCCGATCTGATAAGCTGGATGGCGATAGCAGGAGGGCGCGGGGCGCGACCCCCTGCTATCGGCTCTGCTTTTTTCTCGTGATCTGCGGATTTTTTAATCCCTCTCCATCTCCAGGAAGAGGGCAAGCTCGCTAAGCGAGTGTGGTCAGCTGTTCAAGGAGTTATGTTTAATGAGTAACGGCGCAGAAAATAAGCCGCGTATGCTCGCGGGCATCAAGGTTCTGGACTTCTCGCAGTACCTGGCCGGACCCACGGTAACGCGTCTGATGGCCGAGATGGGCGCCGACATCATCAAGATTGAGCAGTCTCCGATGGGCGATCCATCGCGGATGCTGCCGGCGATCAAGAACGGCCGCAGTGGCTATTTCGTGCAGCAAAATCGTGGCAAGAAAAGCCTCTGTCTCGATTTCTCCAAACCCGAATCAATCGAACTGCTGAAGTCGCTGGTGCCCAAGGTCGATGTGGTGCTGGAGAACTTCGGCCCAGGCGTCATGGAAAAGCGGGGACTCGATTATCCATCGCTCAAAAAGCTAAATCCGCGCATCATCATGGCATCGATTTCGGCCTTCGGACGTACCGGACCGCTCTCGCACAAGGTCGGCTACGATCTGATCGCCCAGGCTTTCGCTGGCATCATGCACATGACCGGCGCCGCCGATGGACCGCCGATGCCGGTCGGCCTCGGAATGGCCGATGTGAGTAGTGGCGTACACGCCTTCTCCGCCATCGGCTACGCACTCTTCCATCGCGAACGTACCGGCATCGGACAGCATATCGACATCTCAATGATCGATTCTCTCTATCACATGCACGAAGCCAATCTGCAGATTAATTCACTGACTAATGGCGAGTTCGTACCACATCGATTCGGCGCGCATCACCCACTCGTATGCCCGTGTGGCGTGTTCAAGGGACCGCAGGGGTACATCGTCGTGCTCGTCCTCGATCGGCAATGGCTAGCGTTGACGCGTGCGATGTGCCGTCCCGATCTCGAGAAGGACCCGCGTTTCGCCACCAGCCCCGATCGCGGGAAAAACCGCTTCGAACTGATCGCCATCATGGAGGATTGGATGGCCTCGCAGGGCACCGATGAGGCCGTCATCAAGGTGTTCGAGGAGTTCCGCGTCCCCTCCGCGCCCGTGATGAGCATTATCGACACGCTCGCACATCCGTACTTCAAAGCGCGCAACATGGTGCGCAAGGTCAAGGATCCATTGCTCGGCGAAGTAACTATTCCGGGCTTTCCGCTCAAGTATTCTGAATTCCCCGAATTGCTCGACCTGGTTGCGCCACTGCTCGGGCAGCACGGCGCGCAGGTGCTCAAGGAAAACCTCGGATTGTCCGATGATCAGATCGAGGCGCTCACCGCCGCGGGCGTACTGCACTCCGAGAACAAGTAACAGCCATCAAATCGAGCATGAGTGTCACCTGAGTATCCGCATGAAACCCTATGTCGTTTGTCACATGATAACGTCATTGGACGGTCGCATCGCCAGTTCCCGATGGAATCTGAGTCCCGAAGGCCGCGCTGAATATGAGACTACCGCGGCTACCTATCAGGCGAACGCCTGGATGTGTGGCCGGATTACGATGTCCGGCTTCGCGCAGGGAACGGGTCCTGCACCCGCAACAGAGGGGTCGGCGATACCTAAAACCGACTATATCGCGCCGCATGCAGAAACATCAAATGCGATCGCGCTTGATCCAAGTGGCAAACTACATTGGGCGCGCAGTGAAATAACCGGCGACCACATCATCGCTGTGCTGACCGAAAGAGTATCGCCTGACTATCTGGCGCATCTCCAAGCCCATCGCATCTCCTATCTGTTTGCCGGGCGCGACAACATCGATCTCTCTTCGGTGCTCGATAAGCTAGCTGCCATGTTCCAGATTAAGACTCTCCTGCTCGAAGGTGGCGGCAAGATCAACGGTTCGATGTTACATGCCGGATTGATCGACGAACTTAGTATCCTTGTAGCTCCGGTCGCCGATGGTTCGAATGGGGCACCTGCCCTGTTCGATGTGCTTGATTCGACCCCTAATGCCGCGCCCGGTGTCCGTTGGACGCTGCGTTCGATGGAACGGCGCGCCGACGACATCATATGGCTATGTTACTCAGTCGGAAGCACTACTTAGTTGAAGCGTCCAGTAGCCTCGAAAGCGCATCGTCGTTATTTTTCTCTTTCGGCAAACTGATCTTATCCATCCAGAAGCACTCGCGTAGGTTTCTCGCGGACGAGTGCTGCAATCGTGAAGGGGCGATCCATCGCGGTGGACCGCCCCTCTCCTTCTGCCATCGATTTGCGTATGGGTTCTGCGCTCAGGCCGCCTTCGAATGCGCAGGCATATCCAGCGGCGACGGCTCGACTAATTCTGCCGTCTTCATCTTCTTCACCTCAGGCAGCACCTTCTTCGCAAACAGGTTGAGGCTGCGCTCGACCTCGTCGAACGGCATCCCGGCGTAACTGAAGTTCATCATCACGCCATTGGCGTCGATCGTGTCCCTGATGAACGCGATCTTCTCGATCACCTGGTCGGGCGTTCCCCATGGCATCAGCTTGGCGAAATCAGCCGCCGCGCTGTCCATGCCGTGCTTCTCGATGTACTTGCCGACGTGACTGTAGAATTCGTAGCTCTTATGCGTCCCGAATTTCTGAGACGTCATCTCGTAGTGACGCATCGCCGTATGGTAGTAAGCCGTAATCCACTTCATCGCCAGCTCTTCGGCGCGATCCTTATTTTCGTCGACGAAGCAGAATCCACCCGAAAGCGGTTTGGGCGGCGGCGTCGCGCCATTAACCTCGTGCCAGACCTTATGGTAGATCTTGAAATCTTCCTTGACGACATCCCACGGCTTCTGCGGGATGACCAGCAGTCCAACCCCCAGCTTCGCCATGATCGGCATCGACTCCGGTGAGACCGCCGCAGCGTAGGTACGGCCCTTAAACGACCGCGCCGGGAATGGACGGATGTCGCGGCGTGGCTGCTTGGTGTACTTGCCGCCTTCCACATAGCCGTTTTCCAGCCCGTTCAGAATCAGTTCTGCGTATTCGACGAACAGGTTGCGGCCCTCATTCTGATCGAGACGGAAGCCCTCGTACTCGATCCGCGCGAGTCCGCGGCCGAGCCCCAGGATAAAGCGTCCGTTGGAGATGTGATCGAGTAGCGAGACCTGTTCCGCGACGCGAATCGGGTCATGCCACGGCAGCACCACTACCATCGAGCCCAGCTTCACATGACTGGTCTTGCCCGCCATGTAAGACAGAAACTGCAGCACGTCGGGACACATGGTGTAGTCGTCGAAATGATGCTCGACCGACCATACCGAATCGAATCCGAGGGGCTCCGCCATCTCGCACAATCTGAGCTCATTGCGATAGACCTCGGCGTCAGAAATAGCGTTGCCCGGATTTTGAAATGCAACTCCATAACCTACGTGCATGGTATCCTCCTCCGCCGATCGCGTTCAAATTATGCCGATTCGATTGGCCCAGGTATGACCCGGCGGGTGTCATCCGGGACGCGTAAATCGAGCTTTACCTATAGCAGTGACGCGCCGCTTCCCGAAAGACCAACAGCTCTCTGCAGAGACACAATTTGAGTCCGGCGCTCTCTAAACTCACATTCCACGCTGCCGCCATGCTGCGGGAGCTCACGCTGGCAATTTAGATTTTAGTATGGATATCCGCTCGAAGGATTCCCGCCGGATGGGTCGCCCCCAAGCGGAGGACCGTTAGATGGATAGCCCGGCGGAGCACCGTAGGGCGACGATCCATAGCCGGGAGACCCATAGCCTGGTGAGCCATAACCCGACGATCCATAACCAGGAGCACCGTAACCCGAGGAGCCGTAGCCCTGCGAACCATACCCGTTCCCGGAGGATCCCAGCCCGTATGAGCGGGAACCGCCGGCGCCGCCCAACAGACCCAGTAATGCGCCCAAGCCTCCGCCGCCCATACTCAAACCCATCCCACCGCTGCCGAAAGTCAGGCCTGAACCGCCGCCCATGCCGCCCATACCCGGCTGCTGGCGATACGCCTGCTGTTGCTGAGCATTGTAGGATTGAATGTCACGCTGACTCTGATTCTGGTAGTTGACGCCGTTCGGATTGGCCGGCGGCGAGGCCGCCTCAGGATTGCCGCCCTGACCCGAGTCCCCCCCTGAAGCCTCCGCTCCCGTATCACCCGACAGCGATCCGGACGGCGAGTTTTGACTCTCCAGCTCGGGCCGCACCTTGATCCGGTTGCTTATCGCGATCGTGCTATCGTTGAGAAAGCTGCGGCTCTTGGTCGCTGCGTCCTGTTTGCCGAAATCGGTCGCGGTAAAACCGGAGAGCACCACTTGCCGACTGCCATCCGGGTTGGCTAGGAGTTGGGCGGTCACCAACGGTAAGCGATGGGTGTGCAGGTATTTGGTCAGCTCGGCGCTCTGCCCAGCAGCATAGTTGCTATCGCCGGCCCACGCCTGCGGCAGAATCACAAAAGCTAGCAAGAGGACAACCAAAACCGCCCTCCGTAGCCGAACTATCATGGTCATGACTGCACCGGCGACATCCGTTGATAGCTTCTCTTGACCGCCGTCGCGCGATCAAATCGCGCCAATGAATCGGGCGGCATTAGAAATCTGCGTTCATCGTGGATTGCCATGACTCAATCGATTAGCGACCATCCCGTTCAGTTAATAATACCCGTAGCGATCATCACGTTCCTCGACCGAATTGCCAACCGTATAACCCGCAAGTCCGCCACCAACGCCGCCGATTATAGCACCGGCGCCCGGAGCACCAACTGCTGAACCGATCAGGGCGCCGCCCCCGGCCCCTAGCGCGGCGCCGCCCACAGTACCAGTCTCACGCGGCGTAAAACCGCCCGCGTAGCATCCGGTCAATGTTGCCAATGAAAGCGCGCAAATAAGCGCTAGAACCACCGATTTAGCCTTTCTGATTATAGATAATACTCGCATCGGATGATCTCCGTCGCCCCCTCACTAATAGATACGGATGTTTTCCGGTTTGGTTGCGCAACAGCATCCAGTGACGCCCCGCGCCCGGATGATTTCGGCGCAGCCGCCTCGTCAATTCAGGCAGCAGCCTGCTTAAACAGCGCCTCTAAACCAGCGCGTAAGCGAATTGCGATTTGTGAGGAATGTAGCGTTCAGCCGGTGGAAAGCTACCGGTGACAGTTGAGTTCTCGCCGACACTGCCGCTGGTGAAAAACCCAGCGATGCTGTGCCCGCACAACATTTACGCTCTATCATCTGGGGAGCCAGACGGTCGCGATCAAGTTCACTCCGGTAGCGAAAGGCGCGGCCTCCGGCACGCTTAATATCTCAAGCGACGACCCGAAGCATCCAAGCGTCATCGTGACCCTCAAAGGCACCGGCAAATGATCTCTGGTCCAAAAACCTAATGATCCAAGAGTCGATAGTGGGCGGATTTTAAATTCAAACCGCCCACCTATCGAAGAGCGCGGGTGGGTCTCGGGGAGACCTCACCCGCGCTCACGATGCTCGCTTGCCCTCTCCTTGGACAAGTAGAGGGGTCAAGAAATTAGAGCATCGCGCGGAACCGTAACGGCGTTCCTTAGGGCGCAGCACGCATCTTGACCAAGGGGAAGTCTGAAACCTCGGTGAGGTTTCAGTTTCCGAAAACCTAAAGTTTTGGGCCGCTTGAAACCTCGTAAGGTTTCAGTGTCCGAAAAAATTTTAAAAAGATTTACTCGTTCCTCACCCCTCCTCCCTTTCTCTTTCACCTAAAAAAAGGCCGGACTCGGTCAGCCGCTCTTCCAGTATCGGAATCCGATCGTGGCCCCAAAACGGTTCGCGCTCGAACACGAAGATCGGCACGCCAAAGATGTCATCACTGGCCGCCTCTGCCTGAGCCTCCTCGTAGGCCTCTGCACCCGCACCCGTGAAATAGTCGCGATAAGCGTCGCCTGACAGCCCGAGGCTTCCGATCAGCGCGGCCACGGCGTCGGGTTGGTCGGCTTCGAATTCGCGACGGAAAAAGCGCTCGAAGGCCTGGCGGCTATAATCCACCAACCGGCCTTGCGTCTCGGCATAGAGGCCCCCAATCAGCGCAGGCCGCGTATCGTAGACCTTGAGCGGCCCGCGAATCAGGATCCCGCGCGGTTTCGCCCACCGGCGCGCATCAAGGTAGGAGTACCTCGCCTTATGCTCTGAGTACTGGCTGCGTTCGCCCTTGCCTTTAATGCGCAGTTGAAAGGGAATCCAGCGGATGCGAATCCGATAACGCTGCGGCAACTCGAAGGCCGGATCGAATGCAAGGTAGGCGAATGGACTCTTGTAGTCCGAGTACATTTTGACCTCCACGAGATCCATCGTGCCCTCCACTGCGTCCTCCGCGCGTTTTGCCGCGATCTCCGGCCACGACCTCGTCAGGACACGGTCGCCGGCCGTCTCCACCGATTGTTTTGGGTTGTGCAATACACCAAATAATTCACTATACACGTCCGCGCAATCGTCAAACCGGCGAATTCATTGGCTTTCACCGTACCTCGCCTTTGGCACGTTGCTCGCAACCGCTGGACTCCGTGAATGCACGCAACCAAACTGCTTCCAGGGTTCTGGCGTCGGGAATTGCCCGCGAGACCGTCGCAATTGGCGCAACATTGATCGTGATTGGCTGAAATCGTAAAGCATCAATTGGCCAGTCGCTTGATGACATTGGAAGATCAATAATGTTCACTATCACCCAGCAATTCTCCCGCGATTCAAGGGTCATCGAGGCTTGAGCGACGGTCACATGTGCCGCTTGGAGAATCAGGAGTAAACGCATTGAGCAGCGCTAATAACCTCACGGAACCGTCTTCAGCTTCCGCGATGCCGCGCATGCGCATCGCCCAGATTGGGCCCCTCTACGAACGCATACCACCCAAGCTCTATGGTGGCACCGAACGTACTGTGTCGTACATCACCGAGGAGCTGGTGCGCCGCGGTCATGATGTCACCCTGTTCGCTGCCGGCGATGCGCAGACTAAAGCTAAGTTACATCCGGCCTGTCCCCAAGCGCTGCGCCTGGTCGGCAAGCAGGAGCTCGGAGCTTACTTGCAGCTTCCGATGCTCTCAGATGTCTATGAGAGTGCGGACGACTTCGACGTCATCCATTCGCATATCGATTACTGGTCCTTCGCCTTCGCCCCGTTCGTCAAGACGCCGACCGTTTCCACCATGCACGGCCGACTCGATATCGAAGACCTCAAACCGATTTATTCGCGCTATAAGAGCGTGCCATTGGTCTCGATCAGCGACAATCAGCGTTTGCCACTCCCCTTTATGAACTGGGTCGCCACCGTTTTTCATGGCCTGCCTCCCGACCTCTTGACCTACAGCAAGGGTCCCGGAAAATACTTGGCCTTCCTCGGACGCATCTCGCCCGAAAAGCGCCCCGACCTCGCTATCGATGTGGCTACCAAGGCCGGAATTCCGATCAAGCTCGCAGCCAAGGTCGATGTCGTTGATCGTGCCTACTTCGATCAGGTCATCAAGCCGCGGTTGGCGCTGCCGGGCGTCGAGTACATCGGCGAAATCAATGAATCGCAAAAGAATGAATTCCTAGGCAATGCGTTGGCTCTAATGTTCACCATCGATTGGCCGGAGCCGTTCGGCCTCGCCATGATCGAGGCACTTGCCTGCGGCACACCGGTGGTCGCGCGCCCGTGCGGTTCAGTACCGGAGGTCTTGCGCAACGGCGTCAGTGGTCTTATAGCCTCAGAATTCGACGATCTCGTGAAGGCGGTCAAGAATATCGAAAGCGTTTCGCGCGAAAGCTGCCGCAAGGAGTTCGACACGCGCTTCACTGCCGATGTGATGGCCACGCAGTACGAGTACATCTACCATGACCTGATAACTGCGCGCCGCAATGGATCGAATCCGCATGCTCGCTTCGAGGACGGACGCTCGGCGGCCCGGTGAAACGAACCACCGGAAGCGGTCGCGTCGCCCCTCCGACCGGCCGCCGCGACATCGCCGGCACCGGTCAGCCAATTATCCCCGGGCCCGGCACCTCCGCACCCTCCAAGCCCGGAGGCTCCGCACTCTCGAAGACCGGAGGCCCCGCCCCCTCAGGAAATAGCCAGCCCGTAATCTCCAGGATCAGCCGCGGCGCATCAATCCAGAAGCAAGCCGAAACTGTCCTCAAGGTCGGCTCGGCCTTCTATGTCTTGGCTTCCTCACTCTCTTCACGAAGGACCACACGAGTCCTTGCTGACGGCCATAGCTTCGCGATTTTCGACGCCGGTGGCGACATCATCGAATCGCCCCTTGAAGCGCTGGGACTGTTCCATCGCGACACCCGCTACCTGAGCCGCTTCGACTTCCGCATCGCTGGCGAGACGCCCTACTTCCTCAATTCCTTCCTTAGCGATGACAAAGCACAACTACGCGTCAATCTGACTAATCCTGACCTCGACAACGATGGCGACGTCATCAATCTGCCGCGTAACTCGATTCAACTTCAACGCAGTTGGGCGCTGGGTCCGGCAGCGCTTTTTCACCGAATGGTGGTGCGCAATTTCACCCGAGCGGTAGCCTCGTTCGAAATCGAGTTCCGCTTCGGCGTCGACTTCGCCGACCTCTTCGAAGTACGCGGCGTCAAGCGCGAGCGTCATGGCGAGACGCTTGCGCCCGAACGCCGCAAGAACCGCATCAAGTTTCTCTACCGCGGACTCGACCATGCGTTGCGCTTCAGCGAGTTGCGCTTCGATCAAACGCCAACCTTCCTCGATGCCGAACACGCGGCCTATTCACTCAAGCTTGAGGCCGAAAGTGAGATCACCCTGGAACTGCGCATTGTATGCGGCAACCAAGGCGACCCGGCCTCGCGATCCTCCGCCCACAAAGACGGCGCCTCAGGCGATCCCGCATCCGGGGCGCCTACCTATAAGGCCGGCGCTGCGGGCGGCTCGACCGTCAGCTTCAACCGTGCGCTTCAGACTCGGCGCTCCCAGATTACGCGTTCCGAAGCCGGATGGGCCACGGTCGCCGCGGGCAACGAGTTAATGAACTCGATTTTGCGCCACTCCGAATGCGACCTCATGTCAATCATGGCGCACGACGCCGGCGGCACCTACATCATGGCCGGCATCCCATGGTTCGCGACACTCTTTGGCCGCGATAGCATTATTACCGCGCTCGCAATGTTGCCGTTCAGTCCCGCTATAGCGGCAGGAACACTACGCACGCTGGCGCATTTTCAGGGCACCGAGGTCAATGCTGATCGCGACGAGCAGCCGGGCAAGATCGTGCATGAGATGCGCTTCGGAGAGATGGCGGTGATGCGCGAAATTCCCTTCGGCCGTTATTACGGCAGCGTCGATTCGACCCCGCTCTTTTTGTGGCTGTTCGGACGCTACGTCGCAGCGACCGGTGACCTGAAGCTGGCCGCTGAACTCTGGCCGCACGTCGAGCGCGCGCTGGCATGGATTGACCAGTACGGCGATCCGGATGGCGACGGTTACGTCGAGTACCTGCGCGAGACTCCACAGGGACTCGCCAACCAAGGCTGGAAAGATTCCTTCGACTCGATTTCGCATGCCGACGGCTCGCTCGCGCGTCCGCCAATCGCGCTGTGCGAAGTTCAGGGCTACGTCTATGCGGCTTACACGACGATCGCCGAGGTGGCCGCGCGAATGAATCGTAATGCGGTTGCCTCGCGGCTGGTGGAACGCGCCAGGGCTCTTAAGGCGGCCTTCACACGCGACTTCTGGCTAGACGACGAAGGCATGGTTGCGCTCGCCCTCGATGGCGACAAAAAGCCCTGCCGGGTCATGGCCTCGAACGCCGCCCATTGCCTCGCCACCGGTTTGCTCGACGCCGATCATTCAAAAGCGCTGGCCACCCGCCTGATGGCCGATGACATGTTCTCCGGATGGGGCGTGCGGACGCTGAGCACCGCCGAACGCCGCTACAATCCGATGAGCTATCACAACGGCTCGGTCTGGCCCCACGACAATGCGATCGCGGCGCTCGGACTGGCGCGAATTCCCGGCCGCGAGGGCGCGCTGCGCATCATGCGGGGCATGTTCGACTCCGCCATCGAATTGCGTGCCGGCAGCCTGCCCGAACTCTTCTGCGGCTTTGCGCGCGAGCCGAGTCTCGGCCCAGTTCCCTACCCGGTCGCCTGCCATCCGCAGGCGTGGGCCGCGGCCAGCGTCATGATGATGTTGCAGGCGATCCTCGGGCTGCACGTCGACGGCTTCCATCGTCGCCTCGTGATCGAGTCGCCGGTGCTGCCCGACGGGATGGGGACGCTATCAATCGAAGGCATGCAGGTGGGAAGCGGTTCGGCCTCGTTCATCGTCCGCGGATCGTCAAAAGGCGCGACTGTCGAGATTACCAACAAGCGCGGCCCCGTCAGCGTCGAAGTAAAAAGCTAAAACCTTCCCTCCCGTGAACTTTAGCCCTTTCAAGCGCAAGCGCGATCCGTGAGCAAACTGACATCGATCCGGGGTTGCGCGAGTCAGAACTGCTATCAATGATAACTATGTGTGATGCCGGGACCGGGCCTCACTGGGGCTTCGGCGATGCGATCGCACCCGAGAAGGGAACAGTGTAACGACGGTGTCATAGTCATCGCGGGTGCGGGCGCTGAGCCTTAAGGCGTCGGCGAAAGCGTCTGATTTGAGAAAGCTGGGTCGCTTGTGGATACGGTTGGAGTTTCCGACGCTATTGGGGACTCGGCGGTCGCAGCGCTCGACTCCGGTGTGGGGTTCAGCGTGGGCGGAGACGCTGTTGGCGTGAGCGAAGCCGCTGTTGGCGTGAGCGAAGCCGCTGTTGGCGTGAGCGAAGCCGACACCGTCGGAGATGGGGTCATCATGATGCTCGGTATCGGAGGCGGCGGTGTCAGCGTTGGCGCAGGTGTATGCATTGGTTCCGGAGTAGCCATGGGTGGTAGCTTCGGCACCGGCGTAACGCGCGGCGTCGGTGAAGACGACGGCTTCGTAGGTGTCAGTTTCGAAGTCAGCGTGCTTGTCGGATTTGGCGTGAGCTTGGGAATTGGCGTCGGCGAGGGTGACGGCGTGGGCGATGCGGTCGGTGTAGGAGACGGAGTCGGCGTAGGTATTGGGGTTGGTGACGGCGTGGGTTGAAGCCAGGGCGCCGGCCAGCGCACCTGAATCATCGTCGCCGTATGCCCCGCGCGCGCATTCGTCATGCTGGCAGCCGGCATGAATTTACCGGTCGCCGCATCGAACAGTTCGGCACTGGCCAACGGCTTATAGTTCTGGTCCCAGCCGCCCGCAATCAGGACCTTGCCGTCGGGCAACAGGTTCGCCGAATGCGCATAACGGCTGACGCTCATCGGGGCGGTCGCCGCAAAGCTGTTAGTCGCAGGATTGTAGATTTCCGCTGACGGGTCGCCGTGTCCGCCCGCGATCAACACCCGGCCGTCCTTGAGCAGTGTCGCGGTATGGCCTGCACGCGTCTGCGTCATCTTTGGACCGGGGAGGAACTTGCCGGTTTTCTGACTATAGAACTCGGTCGTGTCGAGTGCGCCGCTACGCGCATAGGGACTGCCGCCCGCAATCAGCACACGGCCGTCCCTTAGTAGCGTCGCCGTATGGTAGATGCGATTGGTGCTCATCGCTCCGGTCAGCGTGAATTTTCCCGCAATCGGGTCGTAGATTTCCGCCTTTTTTTCGCCGCCGCCAGCCATCAAAACGCGACCGCCTGGCAACATCGTCGCCGTTTGGCCGTAGCGGCTCTCATTCATATCTTTGGTTGCGAGGAATTTGTTCGCGGCACCGTCGAATAGTTCGGCGCCGTCATCGCCGCCGCCCGCGACCAGCACCTTGCCGTTGGCCAGCAGTGTCGCGCTCGGTTCGTCCCGCGCTGTCGCCATCGAGGCGGCCGCGACAAATCTTCCGTGCACCGGATCGAAGATCTCGCACGAGGGCAGAATCCACGGCATCGCCGGACCCGGAAAGATAATCACCGGCACCATCACCGTATCGACGCCGCCCACAATCAGCACGCCGCCGTCGCGCATCAGTGCCGCGGCATGGCGATCGCGATGCGCCGTCATCTGGACGGCCGGGGTAAAGCGCCCGCTGACGGTGTCATACAACTCCGCTGAATCGAGCACCCCCGGACTATGGCCGGTTGGTACGCTGATGCTTCCCATGCCGCCCGTAAGCAGCACCATCGGATGCATCACGATTACGGGCGTCGGCTTCGGCGTCGGCGTAGGAGTGGCCTTCGGATGACGGCGGTGCCTGGCATGATGATGGCGGGTGGCAGCCGAGGCCCCGACGGCAATCGTCATGAGTGCAGCGACCACGGCGATCAGCGTCCAACGCGTGGCCAACTGCGTTGCGCGCCCGCTATGGTTTCTACGAGTTGTGCGGTCGACCTTATTCATGGGCAGTTACCGCCGCCGGTCTCACCTCATGGCGATGCGCCTGAACCTCCGCCCATTGATCCTCTAACGCGGCCTGTTCAAGCGTCAGACCGCGAGTCTCGTCGATAAAGAGGCCGAAGATAATCGCACTAGGAAAGCCCAGCAAGGCAAAGTAGCGGATGACGACGGTGAGGCCACCCAGCGGAACAATCAAGGCGGCGATGGCGGTCTGCGCAAGCATCGAGAAGACCGCACCGGTGATCATCTGCCATCCGACCATGGTGCTGCGCAGGGCCGCCGGAAACAGTTCGGTTGCCGCTGCATTGGCCCCAACCGTCATGACCGCGGAGGCGACCTTGAACCAACAATAGGCGACCGCCAACCACAGAAATGGAAAAGTCAGAGACCCCGGCCCCGAGTAAAAGGCCAGCGCCCCGAGCCATCCAGCTCCACCGATAAAGGCGACCGTCGGCACCCGCCCGAACCGCTCTGAGGTCCACGCGCCGATCGGAAACCCGATCATCCCGACGCCCATCCCCAGCACCACCAGCGTGCTCGCCTTGTCGGGCGAGAGGCCCAGGATCGAGACCGCCTCGAAATAGAGCCAGCCGTTGACGGCCGTACCCGCCATCGTGTCGAGAGCTGCCGTAGACAGCAACGTCAGTGCCCGGCGCCGATAGAGCGGATGGAAAATATCGTAGAAATGACTGCCCTGGACGGTGCCGGCGGACGCATCATGCGCCCAGCGAGTATCGACCGGGAGCATCCGCGCGACAATCGGGACCAGCGCAATGCCAGCGACGCTCGGGGCAAATAGCCACTCCCACGCATAGCCCCATTTGAGTAGGAACGGAATTGCGATGTAGCCGAGGACGCCGCCAATCGCGCTCGCCGCGGCGCCGAAGGCCTGCCCCCGCGCGCGCTGCTCCATCGGTAGCTCCTCGGCGAGCATCACGGTGGCCGAAGAGACTGAACCGCCAAGCAGCGCGGCGATCAGGACCTGGAAGACGGCGAACATCCACGCCTGCGGCGCCAGCGCTGCGCCTAGCGCAAAGATCGGCGCGAGCACCAGACTCGTAAGGATGATCAGGCGCCGTCCGATCCGATCCGCCAGCCGCGCGAGCAGCATCGAGCCGAAGGCCGACACCGACATCCACGCAAACAGGCCAGCCAATTGCGGCTGGCTCAGATGGAAGCTCTTCGCGATCCAGGGAGCTGCGATACCGGAGACCGAGAGGGTATAGCCCTGATAGATGAGCAGTAAGACGATGGCGGCGATAATCGACCAAGAGGCACGGGAGATCCGGCTTCCTGATTCAGGCGCGGGCACCCCTCGTTGCGTTAGCTTTCCAGCCACCACCAACCACATCCGTACGCACGCCATGCCGCAGCCCTGGGCCGACCAACGATTTGGTGCGGCATTTCCAAATGGTATAGCCGCATTCGGTTTACAAACTTCGCAACGAATCCGGATGGAAAATTCTTGAGCAAATGCGAGGATTCCATATCGCCTCAGTCCGGCATGTCAGTTGCACATCGGTTCACTAGGAACGATCCCAACCATTTCAGACAGAACCTGATTATCTTCATGGACTCACACCAAGCTGGTATTCGCCACCATCCTCTGGTCCGTTTTCTGGCCTGCGTGCGCCCTCAGCTAACGCTGGTGGTTAGCGCCGCGTTGATGGGCGTTGGCAAATTCACTCTGCCGCTGGCCTTTCCGTTTGCCTTCAAGTACGTGGTCGACGTCCTGCTGGCATCGCATCCCAAGCCCGACCGCGTCGATTCTATCATCAACGGTTGGTGCATCGGTGTCGCGCACCTGCTGGGACTCGGCGCGACCGCCCAAGGCAAGCTCGCGGCGCTCAGCATCGTAATGCTGCTTATTTATGTGCTCCAGTCGATCGTCAGCTACTTTCGCAATTATTGGGCCGGTATCGCCGGTAACCGCTTGATTTTCGGACTGCGCAGCCGACTCTATGCCCACCTGCAGCGTCTGCCGCATTCGTTCTTCGATCGCCACCCCGCAGGCGCGATCGTCTCGCGCGTGCTCAATGATGTCACTCAGGCCAGCGAACTGGTCAATTCTACCCTGATAGACGTCTGGACCGATGCTTCGCTGCTCGGTTTGGTGGTGTTCGCGTTGTTTGAGTTGAACCGGCAGTTGGCCCTAATTTCGCTTTGCATTGCTCCGCTGTGGGTCGGCTTCATGCGCTACTTTGCCCCGCGTATCAAGGCCGTCAGTCATCGGATGCAGGAAGCAGTCGAGATTATCTCAGGCGAAGTCCATGAGCGCGTGGTCGGCGCGACCACAGTCAAGGCCTTCGGGCGCGAGGACCATGAGGTTGGGATTTTCAACGATCGCAATGAAATTCTGTTCGATCGCACCATCAATAAGGTCAAGCTGGCATCCGCCCAGGAGATGCTGATTCAGTTGCTCACGCGATGCGCCCCGGCGATCGTAGTGTGGGCCGGCGCCGTGATGATCATCAAAGGCGAGATGACCCTCGGCACCCTGATGGCGTTCTTCACGCTGCTCGGTTTCCTGTACATGCCGCTCGAGCGTTTCGCCCAGCTTTCGATTGTGGTTTCGGCCTCCACCGCGGCCATAGAGCGGATGTTTAATTTCCTCGATCTCAAGCCGGAGATTACCGATCATCCGCTAGCGCGTCCGCTCAAAGTCAAGCGCGGTGCAGTCGAATTTGAAGGCGTCAAGTTCAGCTATCCGCCGCGTGAAGGTGGGGCGCGCCGCGAGATCCTCAAGAGTATCGACCTGCGCGTACCCGGCGGCTATCGCGTTGCGCTGGTCGGACGATCGGGCGCCGGCAAGACCACGCTCGCGAACCTGATCCCGCGATTTTACGATGTGACCGCGGGCCGCGTCCTGATCGACGGTAAGGACGTGCGTCACTTCACGCTCAAGTCATTGCGCGAAAGCGTAAGCCTGGTTAGCCAGGACGCCCTGCTCTTCAGCGCTAGCGTACGCGAGAACCTGCGCTATGCGCGTCCCGACGCGAGCGACGAGGCGATGTGGCAAGCACTTGAGCTCGCTAACCTGCGCCAGTTCGTCGCCGAACTGCCCGCACAGCTCGATACCATTATCGGCGAGCGCGGCGTGAAAGTTTCAGGCGGCCAGCGCCAACGGCTCGCCTTGGCGCGCGCGTTCCTTAAAGATTCCAAGATCGTGATTCTCGATGAGGCTACGTCTGCCGTCGATTCGGAATCGGAGAACCTGATTCACGAGGCGATGGAGCGCCTGATGGAGGGCCGCACGGTCTTTCTGATCGCACATCGCCTGCGCAGCGCCCTAACCGCCGACATGGTCGTCGTACTCGACGACGGCAAGCTGGCCGAAACCGGTACGCATCAGGAATTGCTCCGCCGCAACGGCACCTACGCCCGGCTCTATCATGAGCAGACGCGCGGCCTCGCCGCAGTCGAACCGCCGATCGGTGGCGGCGCCGCGGCGGCTCCGCAGCGAGCCTGAGCGGCTCGCGGCCGGGGAGTCGCCAGAATCGGGGTTGCGACCCTGACGATCGTGCGCGCCCATAGTGAATTCCTCCCCGCTAGCAGTTACGATTGTCGGCATGCAGAATCATTCTCGATTATCGAGGGCGAGCCGCCATGCGGTCGCACTGTTGGCACTTGCGCTCGTGGCCGGGATCGCTCGTGTAGACGACGTCGGGGCTGCCGGCTCCGGGAATAGTCTCCGCGTGCACGTCGTTGGAATGCGCAATGACAAAGGCAACCTCAATTGCAGCCTGTTCTCACCCCACCAGGACTTTCCGAATAACAATCAACATTTGGCGAAGATCGCCACAGCCCCAATCGCGAACGGGACCGCCACTTGCGAATATCCCACCATCCCTCTCGGCACCTATGCGGTCGTGGTCTTCCAGGACGAGGACTCTGACGGCAAATTCAAACAGAATGTGCTCGGACTGCCGCTCGAGGGTTACGGATTTTCCAAAGACGCGCCGGCGCGTTTTCGCGCCCCAAAGTTTAACGAAGCGAGTTTTCCCTTCGCCGGCGGGACTTCCGAGATTCTCATCCATATTCGCTACTGAACCTCGCGGCTCGGATCTCAGTCGCATCTTACGATTGAGTCTAGAGTCGGTGAGCGCTTCAGCGTAATTTTTGGTTGAGAGGTCGTACAAATTCCGAATTTTGGCGAATTTCGGCCAGTCGTTTCGTAATTCGCGAAGCGGTAAGGGTTACGCTTGCCCATTATCAATGCTTATGAACGGTTATCTTCGACTATTAGCCGTTCTCTGCTCATCACGGTGATGGCATAGTTTTCGCTTTCATAACTCCCGATCCCGGTATCCGCCCGCGGAACCGGAGATCTCGAACGACCTGACAAATCGCGATGCCGCGGACTCTCCGTCCGCAGGCGAAAGAATTCGCAGTAACCGGTTGATCGATGTCGCGCCGCCGCACGCGTGCGGGCGGACGCCAAACTGGCGCAAAGGAAAGGGTCCGACCCACAGATGGCTACTGCACCGAAGCTGACTTCGCCGCCGCACGAGAATGTGCAACTCGTGGAGTCGCATAAGTGGCTGGTGGCGCTCGCCGTGATGCTCGGTGCGACGCTCGAAGTGCTCGACACCTCGATCGTCAACGTCGCGCTGCCGCACATGCAGGGCAGCTTTTCGGCCAGCGTCGACGAAATCACCTGGGTGCTGACCAGCTACCTGGTCGCCAACGGGATCATGATTCCGCTTACCGGATGGATCTCGTCGCGCTTCGGTCGTAAGCGCTATTTTATGGTCTCGGTAGTCGTGTTTGTCTTCGCCTCGGGACTCTGCGGCGCCGCACAAACGCTCGATCAGATGGTGCTGTTCCGGTTGCTTCAAGGCGCCGCCGGAGCCGCCATGATACCGTCGTCGCAGGCCATCCTCATGGAGA
>Ga0182024_10001471_pt1 | contig 60802 bp, 57 predicted proteins | sample P32metaG_FD_120480 | JGI IMG/M metagenome (GOLD analysis project Ga0182024, IMG submission 120480) | Permafrost microbial communities from Stordalen Mire, Sweden - P3-2 metaG (Illumina Assembly) | ecosystem: Environmental > Terrestrial > Soil > Wetlands > Permafrost | place: Sweden: Stordalen...
CCAGTTTTCGTTGCCGACTCCCCAGTAGCGGACGTTGAAAGGCTCAAGCGATCCATTCGCGGCGCGCTCGTCGGAGAGAGTGCTGCCGGAAGGGTAGTTGCAATATTCGACCCAATCGCGAAGCTCGGCCGGCGTGCCGCTGCCGACGTTGCCGGCGAGATAAGGCTCGGCGCCGATTTTCTTGCAGAGGCCGATGAACTCATGGACGCCGAAGCTGTTGTCCTCGACGTATTCGCCCCAGTGCATGTTCACGCGCTTCGGGCGCTTGGCGCCGATTCCGTCGCGCCAATGATAATCGTCGGCGAAGCAGCCGCCGGGCCAGCGCAAGACGGGCACGCCAAGCTCTTTCAAATAATCGACCGCGGCTTTGCGATAACCGTCGACATTCGGGATCGGCGAATTTTTTCCGACCCAGAGACCGCCGTACACGCAGGAGCCGAGATGTTCGGCGAATTGTCCGTGGAGTTCAGGACGTACGACGCCGATCGCATCGCCCGTGTGGACCGTGACGCGTTCGGTTTTCGCGTCGGCGGCGATGAGGCCGCGAGGGACGAGCGAAGCTAAAGAAATTCCGGCTGCGTTGCGAAGAAACTGGCGTCTGGACGGCATGGTCACTCCTTTAATTCGATGGAACAACTGATTCTACACTTACTGTTTGCCCCGGCCGCGACCCGCGGGTTGCGCCAGATCGACACCGGCGGATTTCAACGTTTGCGTCGCGCTGACGTAATCGAGTTTGGGCGCCTGCTTGCGCACGCCATCGAAAACGAAAAATCGCGCGGCATCATCCATTCCGACGCGACCCGTGGTGACGCCGCGATCCTTCAAAACTTCCGCCACACGCTCAAACGGGCTCTCGTCTTCCTGCCACACTCGGATATCGGTGCCGACGTGAATCAGTTCGCGCGCGCGCATTTCTTCGAACCCGGGAAGGATCCAGGCGGGGTCGCCCTTGGCGGGAATCACGACGATGAAGGAGCGCTCGCTTTTTCCCCATCGCACGCCGGTGAGGTACATCATCGCGGGTCCGGGCTCGAGTACGATCGCGCCGAGTCCGAACTCCTTCATCGCCTGTTGCGCTTTTACGATGCGCGCTTGAAATTCGTCTGGTGTCTGCATGATGAACTATCCGAATGGTTGATCGATCGCCGGGCTTTGCTTCGTGAACATTTTCGCGCCGCTCTCGGTGATATACATGCAATCTTCGAGGCGCACGCCGAACTCGCCGTAAATCGCGATGGTCGGCTCGTCGCTAAAGCACATGCCGGGTTGAATTTTAGTCTTGTTGCCTTTCACGAGATTGGTCCACTCATGACCGTCGAGCCCGATGCCGTGGCCGGTGCGATGCGGCAGGCCGGGGACTTTGTAGCCGGGTCCGAAACCACCTTTTGTGATTACGTCGCGGGCGGCGGCATCGACGGATTCGCAAGTGGCGCCGACGTTCGCCGCTTTGAGCGCGGCATCCTGCGCCTGGCGTTCCAGGTCCCAGACCTGCCGTTGGCGATCGGTCGGCTTGCCGAAAATCACGGTGCGCGTGATGTCGCTCTGATAGCCTTCGACGCTGACTCCGTCGTCGATCAATACGAAGTCTCCTTCGCGCAACTTCTGCGGCGCGATGCTGCCGTGCGGAAATGCCGTGTATTTGCCGAAGATCGCCATGGCGCCGCCGCCGGTGCCCAGCGCTTTAAACGCGGCGGACATATTGTTTGCCAACTCGCCGTTGGTCATGCCTTCGCGAAGCGTGGCGAAGGTCGCGCGATACGCCTCGATCGTGATGTCGTTGGCGCGCTGCAGCAAGGCAATCTCGGCCGGCGATTTGATCATGCGGCAGCCCGCGGTCACCGGATCGGCGCTCGTAAATTCAAGTGACGGAGCCTCCTTGCGGATGCCGTCGTAGACCGCGAATCGCACGCGCTCTTCGATACCGACGCGTGATGCTCCGCCGTCCTTCAACGCCTGGGCCAATTTCTTGAACGCGTCCGTGTCATCCTGAGCGTGTCGCACATTGACGTCCCCGAGAATCATGTTATCGCCGGGCTTCGCGATCACTCCTTGCATCGCGCCCTTGGCGGGGATCACCAATGTGAGAACCAGACCAGGGTTCCGGTACGTTCCAGTGAAATAAAACATGCTCGACCCGTTTTCGAGCACGATCGCGTCGATCTTGTTCTCACGCATCAGCCGCTGCGCCTTATCGACGCGGGCACGCCGCTCGTCGACGGTGATGGGCTGGACGCCGTCGAGCATCGGACGCAGTTTCTTAATTGCGTCGGGGACCTCTTGCGCGTCCGCCAACTTCGCGGCTCCGGCCGCTGCCACCGCCATAAAAACTCTTCGATTCATTTATAAAACACTCCTCATCTGGCCGCCGTCGGCTTGCAGCGTTGCGCCCGTGATGTAGGCTGCTGCATCGGAAAACAGAAATACGGCCGCGTTCGCGAATTCGTTCGGCTCGCCGTAGCGGGACATGGGAATCGTCTGCTTCATTTTCTTTTGCTGCTCTTCGACGCTCACGCCGAGCCTCTTACTGTTCGCTTCATCGAGCTCCCGCAGACGATCCGTGTTGATACGGCCAGGGATCAGATGATTCACGCGAATCTTCTGACCGACCAGTTCATTGGCGAGCGTTTTCGACAATGCGGCGACGGACGCGCGCAGAATATTGGAGAGCGCCAGGTTTGCGATCGGCTCTTTCACCGAGCTCGATGTCGGCAGAACGATGCTTCCACCACCGCGCGCCGCCATGGACGGCACGGCGAGGCGGATCATTCTGACGGCACTCATGAGCAGCAGCTCAAACGCCTTCTGCCACGCCGCGTCGTCGAACGCCAGTGTCGTGCCGGGAGGCGGACCACCGGAGTTGGTGAATAATAAATCGATTCCACCGAACCGCTCGATGGTCTTCTGATACCACTGCCCGATCGCCTCCGCCGAAGATACATCCGCCGCGATGGCGAGCACTCGGGCTCCGGTTTCTTCCTCGATTCTTTTTCCCGCAGCCGCGACTGCCGCGGCGTCACGCGAGGCGATCGAGACTTGCGCGCCTTCCTCCGCCAATGCGCGCGCCACGGCATATCCCAAGCCTCGGCTCGCGCCCGCAACCATCGCGACCTTGTTGGTCAATCCCAAGTTCATAAGTCTTCCAGTCTACCTAAGAAGTAACCAGTAGCCAGTAGCCAGTAGCCAGGAGAAAACCAGGCTCCGGGCTGCTTCTTATACAGTAGGGCCCATGATCAGGTTGCTCATGCTTACTGCCATCGCATCGATTCGAGTCTTCGCGCAGCTCGGTGCGAACCCGCTCACTCCGATGAGGGAGGGCCTCGATCGCAAGGAGGCGGTCAAGATCACCGACAGCATTTATCAGGCGGTAGGATTCGGCAACACCTTTCTTGTGACTACGCCCGCGGGCAACGTGATTATCGACACCTCCAGCGTTTTGGGCGCGCCACTGCATGTGAAGCTGTTGAAGGCGCAGAGCGCCGCTCCGGTGAAGTACATCATTCTGACGCACGGGCATGGCGATCATACGGGCGGCGTCGCGCTGTGGAAAGAGGCGGGCACTGAGGTGATTGCGCAGAGGAATCAGGTTGAGTTTTTGAACTATCAAGAAAGATTGAATCGGTTTTTTGCGCTCCGCAACTCCGCGCAGTTTGTTTTTCCGACGCCGCCCGCGATGGCATGGCCGGGGGACGAAGGGGCGAAACAACTGGCGACTATTTTCTTCGACGACAAGTATGAGTTCACGCTCGGCGGCGTGAAATTTGAACTCTTCTCTACGCCGGGTGAGACGCCCGATCATCTCTCCGTATGGATTCCGCAGTGGAAGGCGGCGTTTACCGGCGACAATTTCTACGCGTCCTTTCCGAACATCTACACGTTGCGCGGGACGGAGCCGCGCATGGCGCTCGACTACGTTCATTCGCTCGATAAAGTGTTGACGTGGAGGCCGGAGATCCTGCTGCCGAGTCACGGACCTGTGCTTCGCGGAGAGACGGAGATCGCCACGCGCGTGAAAATGTATCGCGATGCGATTCGCTACGTGCACGACGCCGTGGTGATGGGGATGAACGACGGCAAGGACGTTTTCACTCTGATGCGCGAGATTAAACTGCCGGAGCACTTGAACGTCGGCGAAGGATACGGCAAGCTCACCTGGTCGATCCGAGGGATCTATGAAGGGTATGCCGGCTGGTTCGATCTGAATCCGGCGACGATGTATGAAGCGCCGCCGTCGTCTCCTTACGCGGATCTGGTGAAGCTCGCGGGTGGGCCGGATCCTGTGGTGGCTCGGGCTCTCGAAGTCCTGCAGAAAGGACAGGCGGCAGAAGCATTACGGCTCACCGACGCTGCGCTGGCGGCGAACGCCGCTCATCGCGGGGCGCTCGAAGCGAGGTTGAAGGCGCTGGAATATCTGCGCGATCAATCCAAGAATTCGAATGAACGCGGGTGGTTGGAGTACAGTATCCGGGAGACAAAAGGGAAATTGAAGTAACAAAGGCAGCACCAGAAACCGCTTCCTGTGGTCGCGGCTCGTTGGACAACGATTCGAAATGGGGAGAGGTGGCGGCGTGGTACAAAAACAGATATGGCATTCGTAAAGGTTGGATCTCTGGCAAAGCTGCCGCCGGGGTCGGTGATGGAAGCTGAGGTGGGCGAGGGCACGTACGCGATCTGCAACGTCGGCGGGGAGTTGAGCGCACTGGAAGGGATTTGTCCACACGCTGGCGGGCCGCTGGGACAAGGCAATGTCGATGGCGACAAGGTGATTTGTCCGTGGCATGAGTGGGCATACTATTGCCGGACCGGGGTGAACGATTACGACGAGAATGTCAAGCTTGCGATGTTCCCAGTGAAGGTGGACGGGGACGATATTTTGATTGATGTGCCGTAAACACAGACTAAAGTCTGTGCCACCTGAGATACAAAATTGCCTGAGTTACCTGAGGTTGAGACGGTTGTTCGCACGCTTGCGCCTTATTTGATAGGGCGGAGGATCGTGTCGGCGCGATTTACTTCCCGGTTTGTTACTCCGGGGGATCGGGCGAAGCTGGCTCGGAGGGTTGCGGGGCGGCGTATTGAATCGGTTGCGCGGCGCGGCAAATTTATTGTCGTGGAGCTCGATAAGGGACAACTGGTCATGCATCTTGGCATGACGGGCAAGTTGCTCTCCGCGGGCATCGAGACTACGCATACTTACGGGGTTTTTACGCTGGACGAGGGTGTGCTGCTGTACGAAGATCCGAGGCAGTTTGGGCGGATTGAGTGGGGCGATGCTCGCGTCCGAAGGCTGGGGCCGGAGCCATTGCTTGTCGGGTTGGCTGAATTTTCTGCGTCCTTGCGAAAGCGAAAGACGCGGATCAAGGCGCTGTTGCTGAACCAGGCGTTTATTGCGGGGCTTGGCAATATTTATGTCGATGAGATTCTGTTCTCGTCGGGGATTCATCCTTTGGCGCAGGCTTCGCGGTTGAGCGCGTCGCGAGTTGCCAGATTGCATCAGGCGATGGTCGAAACGCTTACGCTCGCGATTGCACATCGCGGGTCGTCGATTTCCGATTACGTGGATGCGGAGGGGAATCGCGGGAATTTTCAGATGCTGCATCGCGTCTATGGGCGCGAGGGCGAGGCCTGCGTCACGTGTGGAACTGCGATCAAGAAGGCCGTCGTAGCTGGCCGTGGGACACATTACTGTCCGGTTTGTCAGAAGCGTTAGAGGCGTCGGCGCGGACGATTTCGTCGGCTACTTCGGCCACTGCCTTCATTGCCTTCACGTCGTGAACGCGGACGATGTGCGCGCCGTTCAAGATGGCGGCGGTGACGGCCGCAGCGGTGGCGAATTCGGTTGCGTCGGTCGATTCCCTGGCGAGGAAATGCTTACGCGAGGGGCCGACCAGGATCGGCAATTCGAGTCGTGTCAGTTCGCTTAACTGCGCTAGAATTTCCGCATTCTGCTCGCGGCGCTTGCCGAAGCCGAGGCCCGGGTCGACGACGATTCGTTTTCGATCGATTCCCGAAAGGCTGGCTCGATTCGCGGCGGCGTCGAGCTCCGATCGGACGGTGCGGATCAGGTCCTTGAGCGGCGGAAGCTTGGCCCAGGTTTCGGGGGTACCGCGCATATGGTTGAGCACCATGCCGGCGTTGGCGTTCGCTACTTTGCGGGCGAGGTCGGCATCGAAGGTGAGAGCGCTGGGGTCGTTGATGATTTCGACGCCGAATTCGAATGCCTTTTCGGCGATAGCGGCTTTATAGGTGTCGACGGAAATGGGGATGGTTAGTTTTCCGTTGAGGCGTTTCAGGACAGGGACGAGGCGGCGCAGCTCCTCGGCTTCGGAGATACGCGTTGAGCCGGGGCGTGTGGATTCGGCACCGATATCGATGACGTCGGCGCCAAGTTCTTCAAGCTCGACGGCGCGGGCGAAGGCGCGATCCGGGTCCTGATAGGTGCCGCCGTCGGAGAAGGAGTCGGGGGTGACGTTGAGCACGCCGAAAATCAGCGTACGATCGCCGAGGTTGAGAGTACGGTCGCGGAGTTTCCATTCGAATCGCTTGCGGGTAGTCACATTTAAGATTAACAGCCGGCTCCCTCATTTCCATTCAGGAGCCCGGTGCTGACAAACAAGCGGCGGGTTAATTGGAAACCAATGAGAGAATGGGGATTCATGGTCGAAACAATTGAGTGGACCGATGCGGGCGTGGTGATGATCGATCAGACGCGGCTGCCCAGGGAGCAGGTGTTTGTTACGTGCCGGAGTTATGTGGAGGTGGCTGTGGCGATTCGCTCCATGGTGATTCGCGGGGCTCCGGCGATTGGGGTGGCGGCGGCGATGGGGGTGGCTCTGGGAGTGCAGGAAGACGCGGATTTCGAGCGCGTATGCGAAACCTTGGCGAGCACTCGGCCTACGGCGGTGAATTTATTTTGGGCGATCGATCGCATGAGGGTGCTGCGGGCGTCGCTGAAGGGGGTGGCGCGCGAAGAGCTGGTACGGCGCATGATTGAGGAGGCGAAGAATATCAGGCTGGACGACATCGCGATCTGCAGGGCGATGGGGAAACATGGCGCGCCGCTGGTTCCGGACGGCAAGACGGTGTTGACGCATTGCAACGCGGGGGCGCTGGCGACGGCGGGATATGGGACCGCTCTCGGCGTGATTCGCGCGGCGGCGGAGGCGGGAAAAAAGATCGACGTGTTTGCCGATGAGACGCGGCCGTTTCTGCAAGGCGCACGGTTGACGGCGTGGGAGCTGCAACAGGACGGAATCGCGACGACGCTGATCACGGACAACATGGCGGGGCATTTTCTGCATTCGGGACGGATCGGGTGCGTGGTGGTGGGCGCGGACAGGATCGCGGCGAATGGCGATGTGGCGAACAAGATCGGGACATACTCGCTGGCGGTGCTGGCGAAGGAAAATAATGTTCCGTTTTATGTGGCGGCGCCGGTGTCGACGTTCGATTTGACGTTGGCGTCAGGGGATTCCATTCCGATCGAACAAAGATCGGCGGAGGAGGTGACACATGTGTTTGGAGTGCCGGTGGCGCCGGAGAATATCGCGGTGGAGAATCCGGCGTTCGACGTGACGCCGGCGCGGTATGTCACAGCGATTATTTCCGAGCGGGGGGTGGCGCGGGCACCTTATGGGGAATCGCTGAAACGGTTGGCGGAGATGAGGGGATGAGGGTAGTTCGAAGTCTTACGAAGAGGCGGGTTAACAACCCGCCGCAGGTTGCCAACCTGCCCCACAAGGCACACGTTGCAATTCTGTTCCATTTTCTGCTGTTGGCTTCCGTGGCGATTGGGGCTACGCCAGAGTATTCGTACAAGGTGATTCATGTGTATCCCCACGATCGGACTTCGTTTACCGAGGGGCTGGAATATCGAGGCGGTTACCTTTACGAGAGCACTGGTGAGAAAGGGCATTCGGTCCTGCGGAAGATGAAGCTCGAAACGGGCGAGGTCGTGCAGGAAATCAAGCTCGCGCCGCATTTGTTCGGAGAGGGAATTACGATTCTCCATAACGAGATCGTCCAGTTGACCTATCAGACGCAGCTCGGATTTGTGTATGACCTGGCTACGATGAAGCAGAAACGCACGTTCATTTACGAGGGCGAGGGGTGGGGTATGACCAACGACGGCTCGCAGATTTACATGGACGACGGATCGGCGCAGATTCGGGTGTGGGACGGGGCGACGCTTAAGGAGAAAAGGCGGTTCACGGTGCATGACGACATGGGGCCGATCGAGCAGGTGAATGAGCTTGAATGGGTGGGGGGCGAGATTTATTCCAACGTGTGGCAGACGGACCAGATGCTGCGCATTTCGCCGGTGGACGGAAAGGTGCTGGGGCGGGCGAATCTTTCGGGTCTGCTGACTGCGGACGATCGGAAGGGGCGGGTCGATGTGTTGAATGGCATCGCCTACGATGCGGCGGGCAAGAGACTTTTTGTTACGGGCAAATGGTGGCCGAAGGTGTTCGAGATACAGATTGTGCCTAAAAATATTGCTCCCAAGAAGACGAAATGATACGTTGGGCAGATGCTTAAGTTCTCAGCGGCGCTTTTCTGTGCTGCAATCATGTTGGTTGGTCAGAGCCTGTCCGGGCGAAGGGCTCCGAGTTTCGCCCTGCCCGATTCCACGCTTCGGTCGCATGACATTTTGGATTCACGCGGACATTGGGTGCTGCTCGATTTTATGAAGACCGATTGCCCCCACTGCAAGGAATTGTCTAAGAAGCTGGAGGGTATCAAGGGCCGGCATGGGGCGAAGGTGGAGGTTTTGTCGATTCTGATCGCTCCGCCGGAAAGCACGGGTACGGTGGCAAAATACGTCGCCGAAAATAGGATAACGTCCGCGTTTTTGTTCGATCAGGGGCAGGTCGCGGTCACCTATTTCCGCGCGACTCCGCAGAATCCGGCATTCGACACGCCGCATTTATTCGCGATCGATCCGAATGGAATGATCGTGCACGACTGGAACCAGCTTGGAGTGGAAGCGCCGGGATTCCTATCGGAGCTGGATCAGTTGTTGAATAAGAAGTAGAGGTGTTTTCAATGCGACGCTTGTTCTTCGCGTTGGCCGGGCTCCTGTTGGCAAGTACGCCGGGCGTCGAAGAACTGCATCGCGCTGCGCTCGCGGGCGATTTGAAACAGGTCGAGTTGCTGATCGCGGGCGGCACGCCGGTTAACGGGCGGAATTCGCTGGGCGCCACGCCTCTGCACGACGCGGCCTGGGCGGGCGAGGTCGAGATCGTCGACTATCTGATTCGCGCGGGCGGCGATGTGAATGCGCGGCACGCCGAGGGACAATCGACGCCGCTCGATTACGCGGTGCTGATGAACCGTTTCGAGGTGGTCGAGGTTTTGCTCGCGCATGGGGCTCGGATCAACTCGTCCAAAAAAGGACTGACGGCGCTACACCTGGCGGCGCGAGGAGGCGAAACGCGGATCGCGAATCTCTTAATCGCACACGGAGCGGACGTGAATGCGCGCGATGAAGGCGGGTCCACGCCCATCGAGGAGGCGGCTTGGCGCGGCGAAACGGCTATGGTTCAGTTGCTGATCGAGAAGGGAGGCGATGCCAAAGGCGCGAATCCGCAGAATGGGGTGACTCCGCTGCACGCCGCTGCCGTGAAAGGCCACACCGAGGTCGCGGGGGTGCTGATTGCGGCGGGGGCGAGGATCGATGCGCAGGACAAGGATGGGGTGACTCCGCTCGACGACGCGCTGCACTATCGCCAGATTCACATGGTCGATCTGTTGATCGAAAAGGGCGCGAAGCTGGAGACTCCACGCGTGCTGCACGATGCAGTGATGCGAGGTCAGACAGATGTGGTGGGTCTGCTACTCGATCGGACGGGGCCGCTGGGATCGACCACGCTTTTACACGATGCGGCGTTGAAGGGGCACGTGGAGATCGTCGAATTGCTGATCGCCCATAAGGCCGACGTGAATGCGCGCAATGCGGAGGGTGCGACCGCTTTGCACGACGCTGCCCTGGCCGGGAAATGCGCGGTCGCCGAGGCTCTATTGAACCATGGAGCGGAGATCGACGCACGGGATCGGGATGGGCAGGCGACGCCGCTCGAGAGGGCAGCGTCCTGGGGGCGGGTGGACGTGGTCGAACTGCTAATCGCGCGCGGAGCGAACCCGACATTAAAGGATAAGAACGGCAAGACGGCGCTTTCGCTCGCGATCGCCAACGGCCAAAGTGACGTAGTAACTGTACTAATGAGAACGCCTTAGTCCGCCGATAGTGTCGAGTGTGCAAGCGGAGCAGTTATCGCCGGAATTGGCTGATGCGGCCGACGTATTAAGCGACCAGTTACGCATTCATTTACATCGGCTTGCGGTACTGCTGGAGCCGTACGCCGACAAAATCGATCGCAAATTTCAGAACCGCCTGCGGAAACTGGAATTCCAGCCGAAGCAGCGCCTCGCACTAGCGGCGATCACTCCGGGCGCAGCGGCGCGAATTCTCTCCCGCGGCCAACCGCCGCTCAAATTCATCGAACAGGTGGAGTATAACGGGCGAAGGCTCGCCAAGCTCAATCTGCCGCCGAGCGCGATTCTCGAAGCCCTGGAGGAGTATGACCAGATCCTCTCTCCGGTGCTCGAAACGTTGAATCCGGATGAGAACTCGAATTTCCAATGGGTGCGGGAGCAGCTTCATTTTTGCGTCATCCTGACGCTGAACAACGCGTATTATCAGGTGCGCGAGGCGGAGACGCAGGCTTTCTACGAACTGTTCCGCGTCGAGCTGGAATCGCGCAATCTGGACGAATTGCTGCGGCGGTTTCTCGATTCGCTGGTGCACGTGTGCCGCGCCGATTCGGGGCGCCTCTACATGCTGAACGACGAGGCGACGGCGTGGGTTCTCAAAGCCGGTACGCCGAAGGCGGCCGAACTCTCTGTACCCAATCAACCGGGACTGATTAAGAAACTCTCGAAACCGAGGCACCTGAGCGGAGACGGGCTAAGCTCCAGCGTGTTACTGGATTCGACGTGGCACAGCCGTTTCGAATCCTGCTGGTCGATTCCGCTGGCGGCAGATGGCAAAACAGCCGGCGTGATGCAGTTCGGATTCTCGAAGCCTTACGAGTGGCTGCCGCGCGAGCAGGAACTATTGGCCGCGGCGGCCGAACGATGCTTTATGGCGGCCCAAAAGGCTCGCCTGATGGAGGATCTGGCGCAAAGGGAAGAGCAGGTGCGCCGCCTTGCGGAGCATATGCTGCATGTGGAGGAGATGGAGCGCCGCCGCATCTCGCGCGAGCTGCACGACGAAGCGGGGCAGAGCCTCCTCTGCATCCGTTTGCAGATCGAATTAATCGAGCAGGCGCTGCCGGAGAGCGAACACGAATGGCGCAGCAAGTTGCGGGAGGCGCGCGATTTAACCGAGCGCACGATTCTCGAAATGCGGCGGCTGATCTCGGCGCTCAGTCCAGCGGTCCTGGAGCAATTGGGGTTGGGCGCGGCGCTACGGCAACTGGTCAACCGGTTTCAACGGCTCCATCCGTGCCGGGTGAAGCTGCAGCTTGCGAAAATGGGCGCGTTGCCACAACAACTTGAGGTGATTTCCTATCGACTGGTGCAGGAGTGTTTCAACAACATCGGAAAGCACTCCGCCGCGACCAACGTAAACATTTCGCTGGCAACCGCCGATGGAAGGTTGAGGCTGAATGTTGAGGACAACGGAGTCGGCTTCAACGTGCAGGAGGCAATGGCCAAACGGGAATCGTTCGGTCTGTCCGGCATGCGTGAGCGAGTAGCACTATTGGGCGGGGAGTTTTACGTGGAAAGCCGTATGGAAGGCTCGAAGAAGGGTACAAAGATTTCCATAGAACTGCCGATAGCAAAATAAGGGCGAATCACCTAAGGTGAGAACCCCAGAGAGAAGTCAGGGCACAAACGATATGGCGAAGATTCGAATCATGCTCGCGGACGATCACACGTTGTTTCGTCAGGGAATCCGGACCCTCATTTCGGCGGAGACCGACATGGAAGTGGTGGGGGAAGCGTCCAATGGCGGCGATGCCGTCGACAAGGCTAACGAAGCGCGTCCGGACGTGGTGCTGATGGACATCGGCATGCCCGGCTTGAGCAGCTTCGAAGCGACCCGGCAGATCAAAAAGAACCGTCCCGAAACGAAAATCCTGTTTCTCACCATGTACGACGACGAAGACTATCTCGTCGAAGGAATGGAAGTGGGCGCCAGCGGCTATGTATTGAAGGACAGTCCGAGCCAGCAGTTAGTCGCCGCCGTGCGCGACGTTTGCCGTGGCGGCAGTTATCTGAGCCCCCGCATGCTTTCGCAACTGGTTGACGATTTCCGCAGCCGCATCAAGTCCGCCAATCGGCTTCCCCGATTCGCAACTCTCACCACCCGCGAACGCGAAGTGTTGAAGATGCTCGCTGAAGGAAATTCGGTGAAAGAAATCGCCTGCGATCTGAACCTCAGCGTGAAAACGGTGGAGGCGCATAAGTTCAACCTGATGCGAAAGCTCGACATTCACAATAAGGCGCAGTTGGTGCAATACGCCATCCAGAAGAAGATCATCAAGATTCCGAACCTGGTCTGATAAGGCATCCTTCGCGAAAGCGCACCGACTTACATAGAAGTCAAAGTTTTTTAGCACGACTCTCACATCCGTCCGCATGCTTACGCATGGCGGTTCCATGCGAACACTGCGTTGAAGCGGCCAACCCTGTCTTTGACTTTTTCAGCAGCACGGTCGATTAGTACTTTTCCAAAACCAAGGCCGCGCCGATTATTACGCCGTTGTCGTTGCGAATGGGTGAGGCGGTCCAACTCACGCTGTGGCTGGTTCCGGACCGGTCGACCATCGGAGAATGGCGTGTTAAATTGAACGTCGCAGGTTCGGCGAGAATGCACGACATCAGGTCGATCGGCTCGCCAGAATCGTGCAGCACGGGGCAGATCGCTTCGAGAGGGCGTCCAAACGCATCCTGCTGCGGCCATCCGGTCAATGTCTCGGCAGCGGGATTCATGAAATCGACGTGCCCGAGAGCATCGGCGGTGACGATGGCTCTTGTCCAGGACCGGAGCAGGAATTTCATCCGATCGTGTTGTCTCTGGATCTCCATGTCGAATCTGCGCCGCTCCGTAATATCAAGCAGTCCGGAGCGAATCCCGATCACCTCGCCGGCGGCGTTTTCGATCAGGTTTTCGTGAACTTCCACCCAGAGATACCTGCCGTCCGCGCGGCGGAACTCGCGGGTGAACACTTTTATCCCCTGCTGACGGGCAAGTTTCTTGACGATCCCATCGCGGGAGGCAGCGCGATTCTCCGCCGCGAGAAACTCCCAGACGTAATGACCGATTAATTCGTGAGGCGCATATCCAAGAAGCATGCATTCGGCTCGATTGACGCTGCGAATGACACCCTCGGTGTCGATTTCGTGAATGGCGATTGAGGACTCCTCGAACAATTGTTGACGGCTCTCTGCGAGCTCTTGAACTGTATCGGTGAAGGAAAAGGCGTTCATAGCGTTTGTCTTTAATGGTTCGCGGATCCGCCAGCCTGCGCGGCGGAGAATGCATCGAGCTTCTTTGAAACTTTGTCCAACGTGGAGTCGATCACGCTGGTCAGCATCCAAGAGGCGGAAATGGGTAGAAGGATAGATCGGTCGCCAAGTTCGATCTCCTGCTCCACACGTGCGGAGACCATACGCGCTATTTCCGCGCGAATCGAGATTTCCGGACCGCTGCGGTCGAGAAGAGCCAGAAAGCCGTGGCCCCGCCATCGAAAGAGACGGTCGGTATTAGAAAGGTGTTGGGCCAGATGTTGCCCGAACAGCATCAGGATGCGATCCCCGACAGAAAAGCCGTAGCGGCCATTGATCACCTCTACGCGCTCCACGGAAAACAGCACCGCGTAGGTGCTGGTGCGAGAGGTAATCGCAGAGCGGATGGCCTGCTCGGCGGCGAGATAATTAGGCAGGCCGGTGACCACATCGAGGTCCGCGACAGCCTCGGACAAAACGGCGGCGGTTTCGGGACGGCTCATCGTTTCGCGAAGCTGGCCGGCGATTTCTTCGCTGCGGTGTTCCTGCGCGGCAGCTTCCTGGCAGATAACTCCGAGCGATTCCTCCAATTGGGTTCTGAGGACTCGTAAATCCTCGGTCTGTGAGGATTTTTCGATCTGGCGCTCGATGTGACGAAGCTTCGCGGCCGATCCCGCGGTTCCCTTCGATATCTGGAGCATGGAGCGTGTGAAGAGGGACGCGATCGATTGCAGTTCCTTTATCTGCGAGCCGAGTGCGCGCTGGACGCCGCGATTATAGGTCTCAATCGACTTGATGGCCTCTCCGGTTAGCACAAGCATCGCGGCCTCGTTATTAGATTGTTCCAGCTTCGTTACGATCTCGCGGAGGCATGTTTGGAATGCCTGGCGCTCCAGCGGATCGGACTCGACGGCGTGGCAGGCGACGGCCTCCAGGAGTAACCATGCTAGGCGGGAGTGCGATTTGGCGTCGCCTTCGTCCATCGCGAGAAGTCTTTTCAGTGAGATCACAGGTCCCCAGAACCTTATCGGCCCGGTGCATGGGCTCTATTAGATAAAGTGGTCGGTTGACGGAGACTACGACCAGGCCGCGGATTGTGTTGCTGGTTGGTTTGCCGGGGTCGGGCAAGTCGACCTGGGTTCAATCCAAAGTGACTTTGGGAGCGAGCGGAGCGCTCTCAAGCGACACACTGCGCGAGTTGCTCGCCGACGATCCCAACAACCAGAACATTCATGCCCGTGTATTTCGAGTGATGCGAGAGTTGCTGAAGCACCGGCTGGAACTAAAGCGCCCGGTGACGTACATAGACGCGACGAACCTGACGCCAAAGGAGCGCCGGCCGTACATCAAGCTGGCGGATCTGTACGATTGTGAGATTGAGGCGGTGTTTTTCGACGTGCCGGTGGAGGAGTGCATGCGGCGGAATCGAGGAAGAGGAAGGATCGTGCCGGACGAAGTGATCGCCATGATGGCGCAGAAGTTGGTGGCGCCGGACGTGAAGGAGGGATTTTCACGCGTAAGTATGGTTCGATAAACCGGTTACTCCTTGATTAGCAGCTTGGTAGTGTCCTAAATCAACGGACGCTCCGCCCTGGCGACGATCCCAGCTTCGGCGATTCATGGTGCTTTACGGCGATTGAAAGAAACTCGAAATTGATCTTGAATTTTGCGCTTGGGAAACGCGATCAGGCGACCACGGATATTTTCGTCGAGGGTCTTCGTCTCGCGACGGCTCGGAAGCCCTACCGAGATCAGCGCCGATGGATTCCTTCTGCCATCGAGAACATCCTGAGTGACCGCTGCGACTTCGCCCAGCTCATCAAGGTCTATCGCGCCACGCCCGAAGGCGAACGCCGCTAAAGTCCCGCCGAAGTGGTTAAAACGGAGAGTGTCCCAGTCATCGGTGACCCCGATCCTAAACGCATTTGCACGTCAATTGTGGAGCGCCAAAATCTCACTATGCGTATGCAAACCCGTAGACTTACGAGGCTGACTGACGGTTTTTCTAAAAAATTCGAGAGCCTCTGGGCCGCCCTCGCACTATATTTTGCATGGTACAATTTCTGCCGGGTACACAAGACGCTGCGAGTGACCCCGGCTATTGAAGCCGGGGTCGCGGATCACGTTTGGACGGTTCAGGAAACTGTTGGCGTAGAAAATATCGGCCTGCGGGTGTTGCAAGCGCCCGTCCAGCCACCTTCCACGGCCTGCTCGATTGTAGCATGAGGAGGTCCAGGGATGGTTTGTGTTTTCGTTCAGGATGAAATGGCGTCCCTTAACGACAAAGACCGCAAGTGGTTCTCTGAGGAAATCGCTACTAAGGTCGATTCAGCACTCCGCGAAAACAAATTCGTCTCTGACCAGATCTCGACAGCGATAGAAGCGTTTCGGCCAACGGGATGGCGACGCTTCACGCACGCCCTGAAGGATTGGGGGGCGGTTGGTTCCGCAATAACCGGTGCCATAGCATTGCTCGGTATAGCGATCACGGCAGTCATCTTCGCGACAGGCGAGGCGGGGAGAAATGCGGAATTTCGCGGGAACACGACCCAACATCTAACAAATATCGATGGAACACTCAGTGAGATCAGACTGAAATTATCGACTGCAAACCCAAGTGATCCAGCAAATCAAGCGATAGCCAAGAAGGTTCTCGCGGATGCGCAATCCAAAAGTATCCTCATACCGGAACCAACAATTCAAGCAGCCGCCCAGAGTTTCATCGCCGCCGCACAATCCGATCCCAAGGCATGGGACGTGGCTACGGACCTCATTTCCTATCGCACGATTGAGAACCAGAATCTGCTTGCAGTCAAAACCGCTAGTGATCTAGCGCAAACCAAAGAAGATCCGAAGCTCACTTCGCAATATCTCGTACCTTTTTTACTTCAATACAGTATTACATCCATGTCCGTTGGCGGGGATGTTCCAGAGAACCTTGCTGCGCAAATTTATCCGATTGATCATGGGCCTATTAAGCCTCCGAACGGTCGCGGGAAGGAAGTGATCATGATAGACGGAGGGGGTTTGCATATTGACGGCACTGCATTCCGGCGCGTCGTGATAAGAAATTCCATCATTCGATATGACGGCGCTCCCTTACGTCTTGACGATGTAATCTTCGTGAACTGCACTTTCGTTATCGCCGATACTCCCAATGGAAGGGCATTCGCCAAAGCAGTTCTAGCGCAAAATCAAATTTCGTTAACCACGTCTTGAATCGAGCACGGATGGACCCACACAGATTTAGGACACTACCAGCAGCTTGATCGGCCGCGTCTTTGTCACCATAGTGATAGAATCGAGTCGCCGGGAGGCAAAATCATGTTTCGTCTGGATGCCGACCGTCCGGTGGAGTTTTGCGACGGGCTGCGAAGGCGGGATTTTCTGCACGCCGGGTCGCTTGCGGCTCTTGGGCTGAGTCTGACGGACTGGTTCGCGCTGCGCGCTTCGGCTGCTACGCCGCCGAATGATACGAATTGCATCCTCTTGATGTTGATCGGCGGGCCGTCCCAACTCGACACGTTCGACATGAAACCGAACGCTCCGGTGGAGATTCGCGGGCCGTACAAACCGATCAAGACCAACGTTCCAGGCATCGAGATTTCTGAGAATTTTCCACGCACGGCGAAGCATGCCGACAAATTTTCACTGGTCCGGAGCGTGTATCACACGGCGGCGGCGGTGCACGATACGGGTCATCAAATGATGCAGACGGGCCGCCTGTTTCAGGGGGGCGTTGAGCATCCGCATTATGGCTGCGTGCTCTCGAAATTGAAGGGACCGAACGGCGACGTGCCCGCGCACGTGCTTTTACCGCGTCCGATCGGCAACACGGGTGGAAATATGCCGCACGGTCAAACGGCGGGCTATCTCGGCAAAGGCTTCGACCCGTTTGTGCTCAATGCCGATCCTTCCGATCCGAACTTCAGGGTGCCGGACATGCTTCCGCCGGATTATTTGACGGCGTTGCGCGTCGACCGGCGACGCAACTGGCGCGAGATGATCGACAAATCGGTGAGCGAGTTCGAGACCTCTCAAGATGCGCGGCTACTGGATTCGACATTTCATCAGGCGTATACGTTGATGTCATCGTCGAAGGCGCGCGCTGCGTTCGAGTTGTATCGGGAGCCGGAGAAGATTCGCGAAAAATACGGTATGAATCGATTCGGGCAGAGTTGTCTGCTCGCCAGGCGGTTGATCGAGGCGGGCGTTCGATTCGTCACCGTCAATATGTTTGAGACGGTGTTTGACGAGATTACATGGGATATTCACGGATCGAAACCGTTCAGTCCGATCAGTTGTTATCGCGATCTGGTGGGGCCGATGTTCGATATGGCGTACTCATCGCTGCTCGAAGAATTGAGCGAGCGCGGCCTTTTATCGAACACCATGGTCGTCGCTACGGGCGAGTTCGGCCGCACTCCGAAGATCAATCCCGCGGGTGGACGCGATCATTGGCCGCAATGCTGGACGATGCTGATGGGCGGCGGACCGCTCAAGGGCGGAACGGTGATCGGGTCTTCAGATGAGATCGCGGCCGCACCGAGGGATCTGCCATTCACGCCGGCGCAGATCGCGGCGACGGTATATAAAGGGCTCGGTATCGATCTCGCAGTGGAGTTGCCGGGCGCCCAGGGAAGGCCGATTCCGCTGGTGGATCGGGGCGTGGAGCCGGTGCGGGAGTTGTTCGCGTGAGGCTGCTGCTTTTGTGCGCAGTACCTTTACTTGCGCAGAAAATCCTGGTGCTGCCGCCGTCGGTCGAATTGACTGGTCCTGAGGCGAGGCAGCAAATGATCGCCGAAGCTTCGCTCGCGAATCACCAAGAGGATTGGACGCGCACGGCGGAATGGTCGTCGTCCAATCCGAAAATTGCGATTGTTGACGAGCACGGACTGGTGCGGCCGGTGGGCGACGGCGAGACGGAGATCACGGCTCAGGCGAAAGGGATTAGCGCAATGGTCGCCGTGCGCGTGAAGGATTCGCATGCGCCGTTCACATGGAGTTTTCGCAATCACGTGATCCCGGTGATGACGAAGATGGGCTGCAATCAGGGCGCGTGTCACGGCGCGCTCGCTGGAAAAAATGGATTTAGACTGTCGCTGCGCGGGTATGACCCGGATGCGGATTACGACACACTGACGCGGAGTTCGGTGGGACGACGAGTATCGCTAGCGGATCCCGCGTCGAGCCTGATTGTCGCGAAACCTTCGTTTGCGATTCCCCATGGAGGGGGCAAGAGGTTCGCGAAAGACTCGCTTGAATACCGGGTCATCGAGGAATGGATTGCGGCGGGCGCACTTCCTCCAGCGGCGAACGACGTACAGATTCGCGGGTTAGAGGTGTTTCCAGCGGCGGCGGTGCTTGCGCCGGAGGCCGAACAGCAAATCGTCGTGCGCGCAAGATATTCGGATGGGCATTCGGAAGATGTCACGCGGTGGGTGAAGTTCAGTTCGAGCAATGAGGGAGTGGCGACGGTCGACGACTGGGGCCGGGTGAAGATGAACGGGTCGGGCGAAGCGGCGATCACGCTGTGGTATTCGAGCCGGGTGCTGTATTCACGACTTTCCGTGCCGTTCGCCAATGAGATCAGCGCCGAGACGTACGACAAATATCCGAGACGCAATTTTATCGACGACCTGGCGGTGGCGAAGTGGAAGAATCTGCATCTTGCGCCGTCGAAGGTCGCGGACGATCCAGAGTTTTTGCGGCGCGCTTATCTCGATACGATCGGTGTTTTGCCGACGTCGGAAGACGTGGAGAATTTTCTTGCGGATACGTCGTCAGATAAACGCGCGAAGCTGATCGACCGGCTGATCCAACGAGAGGAGTTCGTCGATTATTGGGCGTATAAATGGTCCGATTTGCTTCTTGTTTCAAGCCGCCGATTGAATTCGACGGCGATGTGGTCGTTCTACGATTGGATTCGCGAATCGGTCAAGCAGAACAAGCCTTGGGACAAGTTCGCGCGCGACATTTTTCTGAGCTCGGGCAGCACGCGAGAAAACGGCGCACTGAATTATTTCGTGCTGCACAAGGACCCGATCGAATTGAGCGAGAATGCGACGCAGGCGTTCCTGGGACAACGCATCACGTGCGCCCGCTGCCACAATCATCCGCTCGAAAAGTGGACCCAGGTCCAGTATTACCAGATGGCGAATCTGTTCGCGCGGGTCGGCGTGAAGAACGGCGGCATGGCTGGTGACAACATCGTGTTCGCGAAGGTCTCGGGCGATGTGTTGTATCCGAAGCTGGCGCGTCCACTGCCGCCGGCGCCGCTCGACGGCGCGAGCATTTCGCTCGATTCCACGGAAGACCGCCGGATTGTATTCGCGAAGTGGTTGACGAGCCCGGAGAACGCGATGTTTTCACGCACCGTTGTCAATCGCGTCTGGGCGAACTTCATGGGGCGCGGTCTGGTCGACCCGATGGATGATTTGCGCGCGACGAATCCCGCGTCAAACGAAGAATTACTGGCGGCGCTGAGCAAGGATTTCGTCGAGCATGGATACGACGTCCAGAGGCTGATCCGGACGATCGTGAACTCCACTCTGTATCAGCTTTCGAGCGAAGCGAACGCGACGAATCAATCGGACAACATCTATTATTCCAAGCACATTATTCGCCGGTTGAATGCGGAAGTGATTCTCGACGCGATGTCGCAGGTGACCGGAGCCTCAACAGCATTCTCCGGTTATCCCGCCGGTACACGCGCGCTGCAGTTGCCTGATACGCAGGTGAAATCGGACTTCCTGGCGTCTTTCGGGCGTCCTGCCCGCGTGCTCTGTGACGCGGCGGAACGCGCATCCGACCCGACGATTACCCAAGCGCTTCATGTGATCAATGGCGATACTTTGAATAAGAAATTGAACTCGCCCGAGGGAACAATTGCGCTGTTTATGAAGCTCGGGTTGTCGGACCGGCGGATTCTGGAATACATGTATCTTTCGGCGTTCAGCCGCTATCCATCGGATTCAGAGCGAGCGGCTCTTGCGGCTGCGCTTGAGAAAACACGGCTGGAAAAAGGCACCGAAGAGGCACGGCGGGACGCGCATCGGCAGGCATTGGAAGACATGGTATGGGCGATGCTCACCAGTAAAGAATTCCTGTTTAACCACTAATGAAATTCGCTGCGCACTTTTTGGGTATCCTCGCTCTCGCTTCTCCCGCGAGTCAGATTTATTCGCTTGCCTGGGCGCCTGACGGAGCGACGATCGCGCTTGGCGGATATAAAGAAACACGGCTCGTAAATTCGAGCACAAAGAAGACGATCGCAACGCTCGCCGAGAGTTCAGAAGCAGTGCGTGCCGTTGCATTTTCGCGCGACGGGAAAGTGCTAGCCGCGGCCGGCGGTCTACCTGCCCGCAAGGGCGAGGTAAAAATCTGGGACGTAGGCACCCAAGCGGTGGTCACCACGATCGTGGGCCATTCCGATTGCATCTATGCGGTGGCGTTTTCGCCAGATGGGAAAACGCTTGCAACGGCGAGCTACGACAAGCTGATCAAGCTGTGGGATATCGCCAATGGGACGGAAATTCGCACACTACGCGAGCACGTGGATTCGATCTACGCGCTCGCCTTCACGCCGGACGGCAAACGTCTGGTGTCGGGCGCGGCCGACCGGTCGGTGAAGATCTGGGATGTTCAAACAGGCACGCGACTTTACACGCTGTCCGATCCTACCGACGGCGTCAATACCATCGCCCTGTCGCCGGACGGATCGCGGGTGGCGGCGGGTGGGCTCGATAAGACGATTCGCGTTTGGAAGCTCGGCGAGAAGGAAGGCGCGATCGAAAATATCCTCATCGCACACGAAGATGCGATTTTGAAGCTGGCGTGGTCTCCAGACGGGAAATATATTGCATCGGCGTCGGCCGACCGAACGATCAAGTTGTTTCTCGCGGCGGATCTGAGTGAAGTGCGCACCATGCCGAATCAGCCGGATTGGGCGTTCGGGCTAGAGTTCTCTCCCGATGGAAAATCGCTCGCGGCGGGACTGTTTAATGGTGTTCTGGAGATTTACGAGGTTGAACATGCGAATGTCCTGGCTGCTAAATAGGTGCCTGCGAAATAGTATCGGCGCGGCGCTCGCCATTTCATCGCTGAGCGCCGCCGATCAGCCGACAGGGAGCCGAATTACTCCACCGACGCTGAACTCGGTTTCTCCGGTCGGCATCGCGCGCGGCACGACTATTGAAATGACCATGGAGGGTCTCAATCTCGCAGGAGCGAGCGCGATCTATTTCAGCGAGCCGGGTGTCACAGGGCGAATCGTTCGCGTCAAGGAATTGCCGGATCTGTCGGACATTCGCCTCGGCTCGAATGGCACCGCCTCTACGGTTGATGTGGGTCCTCTGCCGCCGCGAAATCAGGTGACGGTTGAACTCGATGTCTCGCCCGATGCGGAGGTCGGCCCGGTAGGTTTCCGGCTGCTGACGCCTTTGGGAACAAGTCCGGAAGGAAAGTTTCTCATCGAGCCATATTACGGCGAGGCTCCCGATAAAGAGCCGAACGATACGCCTGAGAATGCTTTCGAGACTTTCCTCCCGGCAATTTTGGCGGGCACGATTTCGCGGCCCGGCGACATCGATTACTACAAGATTCAAGTGAAGGCGGACCAGGAACTTTCGTTTCTGAACGGAGCCATGCTGATCGGTTCGGCGTTGCAGCCGGTCGTGACAATTCTCGATAGCGATTTGAACGTGGTGGCTGAATATGGCCAAAACGGCGGCTCCGAACAGGTGATGTTCGCGCGGCACTTCGCCAAAGCTGGTACTTACTATATTCGCGTCGAAGACTATCAGAGGAGCGGACGGGCGGCGAATTTCTACCGCATCATCGTTGGGGAATTTCCGTTGATACTCGGTGCCTATCCCCTTGGCTTGCAGTTGGGCTCGACGGCGGAACTCGCGACTTACGGTTACCATACTTTGGCGAAACTAAGGATCGAAGGTAAGCCGTCGCCGGACTCGGAAGACACGCTGACACTGCGGCCGGAGAATGCATTTAATACCGTGCGCGTCGCATTAGGCGCCGAGCCGGAGATGCAATCGCAAGGCGGCTTCATCGCCGCGCCCGTGACCGTGAATGGACGAATCGATAAGCCTGGCGTCGAGAATCGCTATCGCTTTCACGCGTCAAAGGGCGAACAGCTCGTCTTCGAGGTGAATGCGCGGCGGCTCGGTAGCGATCTGGATTCGTACCTTGAGATTCTCGATGCCAAGGGACAGCCGATTGAGCGCGCGATCGCGCGGCCGGTGTGGGCGACAGCGCTGACATTGCGCGATCACGATTCGGCCGGACGTGGCTTGCGCATTCTGGCGTGGGGTGGAATCAAGGTGGGCGATTACGTCATGGTCGGCGGTGAAATCATTCGAGCCGAAGCTTTGCCGCTTTCGCCGGATAACGACACGGTGTTCGAAGGCTTCAACGGACAAAGGCTGACGTTCTTCGATACGACAGGCGAGGCACACGCAATCGATTCGGCGGTTTATAAGGTGCAAATCCTTCCCCCGGGCACGAAGCTTTCGTCGAACGGACTGCCCGTCGCTCACCTGTTTTATCGCAACGACGACGGTGGTCCGGGTTATGGGAAAGATTCGCTGCTGCACTTCACCGCGCCCGCCGATGGGGACTACATAGTTTGCATTCGCGATGTCCAAGGTCTCGGCGGCGAGCAGTACGCCTATCGTCTGACGGCCCGCCATCCTCGCCCGGACTTCCGGTTGACCGTGAATCCGCGAAATCCGAACGTGCCTAGGGGCGGCACGATTCCGGTCACCGTCACTGCCGTTCGCCTGGACGGATTCGAGGGGCCGATTGATGTTTTGCTTGCCGACCTGCCCGCTGGCCTGCACGCATCGGGTGGCATGATCGCTCCGGGGCAGGTTTCGACAACCATCGCGTTGAGCGCGGAGTCGAATGCGAAGCTGGATCGAGCGGTGCAACTTAAGGCGACGGGCAAGGCCTCGATCGCGGGCGCGACGATCGCTCGTATTGCGAATCCGGAAGATCGTCTGAAATTAATTTCGCTGATGCCTCGTGCCGATATCCTGATGACTGCCGAGACAAAAGAGGTCACGATTGAACCAGGCGGATCCGCGGAGATCACCGTCTCGATCGCTCGGCAGGGCGATTTTCGCGGGCGAGTTCCGGTGGAAGTGCGCAATTTACCGCCGCGCGTGAGAGTGCTCGACGTGGGGTTGAACGGGGTGCTGCTGAATGAAGACGAATCGCGGCGGAGCTTTACTATCGACGCGTTGCCGAATGCCGAGCCGGTGGACCAGCTCATTTATGTTTCGGGTGCAATTGAGACGCGCTCCGGTCAACAGAACTCGTACGCTGCGCCACAAGCGATCCGGCTACGCATTAAATCTACGCCAGCCGTTGCATCGCGCGAATAGCGCGTATCAAATATGATCCGCATCGCGAATGGACAAGGGTTTTGGGGGGATTCGCTCGAAGCCCCGGTGGAGCAGGTACGGCGTGGCCCGATCGATTATCTGACGCTCGATTACCTGGCCGAGGTCACGATGTCGATCCTGCAAAAGCAGCGATCGCGCGACCCGAAGACCGGATATGCCCGGGACTTTGTCGACATGATCGCCCGTGTGCTTCCCGATTTGAAGGAGCGCCGCATACGGGTTATCGCCAATGCGGGCGGCGTCAATCCCACGGCTTGCAAGGATGCCGTGCTCGACGTGGCGAAGCGCCAGGGTATCCAGGTGAAAGTCTCGACCGTCGCCGGCGACGACATCATGGACCGGTTGGACTCATTTTTGGCGCGCGGCATCGAATTGAAAAATATGGATACCGGCGAGCCTCTCGCGGCGGTTCGTGAAAACGTGCAGAGCGCGAATGTCTACTTCGGCGCGTGGCCGGTGGTGGATGCACTGGCGCAAGGCGCGGAGATTGTCATCACAGGCCGAGTGACCGATACGGGCCTCGCGCTGGCGCCGATGATTCATGAGTTCGGATGGAAAGCCGACGATTGGAACAGGCTCTCCGCCGGAACGATCGCGGGGCATAGCATCGAGTGCGGCGCGCAATCCACTGGTGGAAACTGCCAGGTGGATTGGGAAACGATTCCTCATCTCGCAGATGTCGGCTATCCAATCATCGAGGCCGAGCCCGACGGGACGTTCTGTCTCACAAAACACGCGGGCACGGGCGGCCGGGTCACCGTTGCATCCGTGAAGGAACAGTTGCTTTACGAGATGGGCGATCCGCACGAGTACATCACCCCGGATTGCGTTGCCGATTTCACCACGATTCATCTGGATCAGGCCGGCCCGGATCGGGTTCGCTTCTCGGGCATTCGAGGCCGCGCGGCAACGGAATTTTATAAGGTTTCGATCAGTTATTCCGCCGGATTCAAGGCCATTGGATCGATGGTATACGCGTGGCCCGACGCGTACAAGAAGGCTCGCGCGGCGGATCGGATATTGCGGCTGCGATTGGAGCGCCTTGGATTGCGCTTCGACGCCGTGCGCACGGAGTTTCTGGGCGCGAATGCGTGTCACGGCATCGCGGCTGCCGAACCATCGCCTGAGATCGCGGCTCAACTAGCGGAAGTGGTGCTGCGATTCGGCGTGCGATCGGAAAATCGCGCGGCCGTGGAGCGATTCACTAAGGAGCTTGCGCCGTTGGCTTTGAACGGTCCGCCGGTGGTAACCGGACTCGGCGGCGGACGGCCAAGAGTAGAAGAGATCGTGGCGTATTGGCCGGCGCTGATTCCGAAGCGCGAGATAACGCCGGAGGTAACGGTATGGCCAAGCGCAAATTAATCGAGATCGCCCACGCGCGCTCCGGAGACAAGGGCGATACCGCGAATGTGGGTATCATTGCGCGGAAACCGGAGTATTATCCGATTCTGGTGCGCGAGGTTACGGCGGAGCGGGTGAAGGAACATTTCGCGGGAGTTTGCTTTGGCGCGGTCGAGCGTTACGAGTTACCGAATCTCGGTGCGCTCAACTTTCTTCTGCATGAAAGTCTGGATGGAGGCGGGACACTCGCTCTGAAAGCGGATCCTCAAGGCAAGACTTATAGCTCGGCGCTGTTGCGGATGGAAATCGATGTCGATCCTTTATAGGGTGGATGGCGCGCTCGCGCGGATCACGCTCAATCGCCCCGAGAAACGCAACGCTTTGAATGATGAGCTGATCGGAGTGCTCAAGGACAGTCTGGCGCTCGCAGCGGAAGACGAGCAGGTGCGTGTCGTGCTGCTCACCGGCGCCGGTCAGGACTTTTGTTCTGGAGCCGATCTTGGCGCCCTTGATAGAACTTCGCACGCGGGAGTGCTGGATCATTTGGCAACAGCGCACGAATTGGCGAGTGTGTTCCTGGCGATGCGGCATCATCCAAAACCGATCGTCGCGGCCGTGCGCGGGCGTGCATTTGCCGGAGGCTGTGGATTAGCAACCGCGTGCGATATCGTTTTGGCGGCGGAATCCGCGCAATTCGGTTATCCCGAAGTGAAGATCGGGTTTATCCCGGCAATGGTGATGGCGATCCTGCGCCGTTCCGTCGGCGAGAAACGGGCGTTCGAGTTGCTCACAACCGGCGATTCCATCGGCGCCGATTATGCTCTGAGCATTGGCTTGATCAACCGCGTGTTTCCCGACGACGTATTTGAGGCAAGCGTCGAAGTGTTTGTGGACACTCTCGCAGCGAAGTCGCCATCCGCGGTGAGATTGACCAAGCGTCTGCTGTATCACATCGATGGCATGACTTTCGACGCCGCTATTGAATCCGGCGCGCATGCTAATGCGCTCGCCAGAATGACGGAAGATGCGACGCGCGGGATTGAAAAAGTCGCGAGGAAGAAATGATCGAACGCCTCCGAAAAATCTGTCTTGCGATGCCCGGCGCAACGGAAACAACCAACTTTGGACATCCCTTTTTCCGCTTCAAGAAAAAACCGTTCTGTGTTTTCCATGGAAAAGAGGACGAACCTGCAATCGCCTTCAAAGTCCTCAAGAGCGAGGCGGCTATTTTTCTCGAAGATCCCCGTTTTTTCAAGACGCCTTATATGCACCACAACGGATGGATTTCTCTTCGCGGTCTGGGAAAGCTGGATTGGAAGGAAATCGCAGAATTGGTGCAAGCGAGCTACGAAATGACAGCTAGACCTGTTTAACGTTGTCGCAGTACAGTGATGACGTCGTCCGCTGTGATCACGCCGGCGAGCTTCCCATCGTCGTCGACCACCGGAAGCGTCAAAAGATTGTACTTGTCGAAAATCTCGGTCACGCGGTCTTGCTTCTCCGTCACCTGAACCTCGACCAGGTTATCGGATGCAAGAGACGCGAGCGGGATCGCACCTTCATGCAAGAACAGGCGGGCCAGCGGAACCGCCGCCTTAAGGCGCTCATGCGTGTCAACGAGAAACATCGTATTCAGACTTTCCAGCAGGTCCTCATTCTGCTTCAACGCCTGCAGCGCATCGGCAACGGTCGCGTGTTCGTGCAGGGAAACAAACTCGGTGTTCATCATGCCGCCCGCAGTGTCCTCTTCGAACTCAAGTAGTTCGCGAACCTCGGTCTTCGGTGCGCTCTCCATTTCCTCAAGAATCTCTTCGCTGGTTTCGGCTCCCAACTCGCTGAGGGCGTCGGCGGCATGATCGGGAGACATCTCCTCCACGATGTCCGCGGCGGTTTCAGGCTCCAGCGATTCGAGAATACTCGCTTGAATTTCCGGCTCAACCTCCGTCAACGCATCGGCGGCAACCTCGCTGTCGATATTTTCGAAAATCGATTCGCGGTCCTCCGGTGAGAGCTCTTCGACGATGTCCGCCAAATCGGCCGGATGCATGTCCTCCAGCAGGCGGTTGGAAATATTCAGACGGAGACGCCGCTGTGGATCCGGCTCAATGATGTTACAAAACTCCCAGCGGATTGAGTTCGGCGGAATACGACCCTGCAAACGGCGCACCAGACGCGGCGGCACCACCCCCTGCAACAGGCGGCGGAAAATACTTCGAATTCCGATGTCGATCTCGAGTACCCAAAGCGCGTCGGCGCCGTCCTCAATCATGCGCTCGAAAGTCACATCGTTGATGCGGACTACTTTGCGCCCTTGCGCATCGATGATCTGCTGATCGAGAAGATCGCGCACCATGCGAAGCATGTACTCGTCGGAATGGTACGGCGTGAGGTTCTCATCGCGCAAATGGATCCCGTCGAGAGAGATGGATCGGATCTGATCGTGGCGAACCGTAAGCCAGGCGGTTCCTACGCCTCCGATCAGGTAGCGATCGACGCGAACCGGATCGACCAGCGGAACGACGGCGGCATCTTTAACCACACCGATCCTGCGCCCCTTGAGGTCGAAGACCTTGAGCCCCAGAATTTCGGTGAGGAACAAAAACTTTTCCGCCATCGAGTGCCCGAGTCCATAGTTTTGGAACTGCCCAGAATCTTACTATGAACCATCGCCACAAGCGGACGCAAGCATTTTCTGGTTATTGTGTTTCAACGAGGAGGCGCACCTCGGCGGTGCGAAAGGTCGCGCGCGACCGGCTGACCTCGCGATCCGCCGGCCGCCAGTGATTTGAGCTGCCTCCAGCCTCCCGAGCAGAAAACAGCCCTCTGAAATCCTCGGTTTCCCGTGATTTTATGAGATCGACCCCAAGGTCCCTCCGTTTCCAGAGGGCTCAGGACCACCGCAATACGACATTTCCTGCGCAGGAAAAAGCTGTCAAAAGAGCCTCGGTGGAGACTCCTTCTGATGAGAGAGTACGACCCGCGAAAGCATGGGGCGTGGATGAGACTTCGCATGACGAAGAAAGGAAAATAGATAGAAGTTTAGCCCGACGCGTGATGGATCGGCGGCCTAGCAGGAAAACATTAAGAATCGCTCAACGCGCACACGAGAGCGCCTTTCGCGGTCGAGTGTAGCGGATTCTGTGCCAGGCGAATGTCGGACACTGTGACCGGAAAATCCTGTTCCCAAAGCAGCTTTTCGAACCGGTCGCGGAAGCCCGCCGGCAACGCCGTTCCGCCGGACAGCACCATCGGAATTGGACGATTGAACTTCGGCAGGTTCGACGTCCGCGTAAACGCGTCCTTGAGCGCCGTGACCAGGGACCGGATCATGTCGTCGTAGTAGACGCCAAGCACCTGATGGACCTTGTCGGCAAAGAATCCGTTGAAATGAAATGAATCCTCTTTCGTGAGCCGGATCCGGTTGGCGCGCTCGCCCGTAACGGACGCGGCGCTGGTGTCGATGTAATCGCCCGCCTTGGGGATACTGAAACTGATGATTGGCACCGATAAATACGCCAGGCAAACGTTGCACAGCCCTCCGCCACAACTGATCCCGATGCCTGTATAGTTGGAACTTTCCAGCTCGCTATAAACGATGGCGAGGCCCTCGTTGATGCTGACGGGTTCATAATTGAGCTCGCTCAAAATCTGCCGCAGCGTGGCTTCATGATAGGTCAGGGACCCTTCCGCGCCGATCGGCGGAGCCGGTACCGTAAAACACACTTTCTGCCGCTTTTCCGCGCGATGCCCCGCCAACATCGTCGTCAGGATTTCGCGGATCATGCTCAGGCTGTCGGGCTCTTTTGCATCCAGTAAACCGCCCGTCATCGGTCGCCGCGTCTCAGCGTTCAGCAGTCCGGCGAATTTCTCGCTCTCGTTGCCATGGACTATGATCTGCCCCGCTTGGACCGTGTGAGGAATCTTTTCGCGCTCCAGCACACCTTCGGTAATCTTCGAATACGGAATCGCGACGAACGCGTTCAATTGCGATTCGTAGGAGAAATCGTCGTTCGCGCGACGGGCGATGACGATACGGCTGGTCCCGACATCGAGACCGAGCGCTGTCTGAGATTGACTTGCATGACTCATTTAACTACCTCCTCGCTCTTTTCCTTGAGAGCGCTTGCGATGTCCTTGTAACGATGCCGGAGAATGGCCCGATAACGGCCAGTCTCCAGTCCTTCCGCCGCCGCCTGCCGGGCGACTTTCAATTCGGCGAGATCGAGACCGCGCCAACGCGTGCCCGTTACCCGCAGAAACACATTGTCATATTCAAATCCGAACACGTACAGGCTTGCCAGCGGGATCGAATAGTTATCCGGCAGGCCAACTCCCGCAAAAGGGAACTTGCCGGCCCAGTCAGTATGGGCCCCGATCCTCATATTGAGCGGGTTCACCGACACCTGCGCGTGGGTAACACAATCCTCAACGGCGATGCCGTAGCGTGAGCGGAGCATTTCCGTCAATACCTTGCCGGCGGCGACCTGAGCTGCCGTCACCTCGTCCACGGCGCCCGTCTGCCCCTCGAAAGATACGCCGAGAAAGCTGTCGTTCAGGTTGACGTAGACGCCCCGGCTGTCCGCCCATATTGACGAGCCTGCGTGATTGGCCGCATCCGTCTCCTGGACCACCCTGAACACTCGTCCAAAGCGATCGATTACGTAATGATAGGACCGGTCCTGGCGGACCCATTCCATCAAATTGCGGCCCAGGCGCTGCAAACGATGGTTTTCCTCTTCTTCAAACGGCGCAAGATTGCTTTCCGTGGTGTGGTAAACAATCCCGACCGGCGTACGACCCTCATCGATGGGCTCCGCGCCTCCTTCCAGAGGAAAAACCGGGAAGCGGTTGCGCGGACGATTGGAAACCGCAAACGTCAGATCGATTCGAAGACCGTTGCTGTACAGTTCCAATGAACCCGACTTATCGACCAGCCACACGCGCGGTGCCGGAGTCCCCATACCCGCTGGTTGGCTCTGAACCTCGAGACGCTTCTCCTTGGCGAATGTTTCCGCCGTGCCTGTCGGCAGAGGAATAATCGCCACCATAACCACGAGGCAGGCAGCCATCGAAGCGACATGTCCATAGCGAGTCCGTCCCAAATGGATCCAACGATGCCCCGTCAAAGGAGACTGCCCGCTCATGTGCCGACGGAGAAAACGCAGACGTTCCAAGGGGTCCGCTATACGGCCGGCCCGCCGTTCCACCCACTGAGGTGGTTCGATGATGGGAGATCGCGCCATGTTCTATATGGAGTGTGCGTTTCCGGAGGGAAACCTCTCTAATGTGTAAGAATCGGCGGCCCAAGGGAAAAACCTTAGTCCTTCTTAGTTTTGGACTCTAGCCGATCCGCCACGATCTTCGAATCAGCCTGGAATTTCCGGTACTCGCGATAGGTAATGTCGACCTCGGCGTGAACCTTCTTCAGCAGCGCGATCTTGACTTCCACTTTTACGGAAATGCGCGACGGCAGCCAGACCTCTTCGTTCACGCGAACCTGTTCAAAACTAACGGTGGCGCCTGGGGCTATCCGGAATAGGAATAATCCCAGCGAAAGAGTATCGATTGCCTCGCCCTCCGCCTTCACCCAGTGATACTCGCCCTTGTCGATCCACACCTTGCCGCGCAATTTCGTGAACATCTTCGCTTCTGACTCCTTCGGCCGATACCCCGGCTTCGGAGTGACTGAAAGGATCCAGGCCGGCTTTCCGCTCACCGGCTCCTCGCCGATCACTTTAAAATCGAACGCCTCGGTGAACTCGCGTAAATACTTTTTCTCCTCGAGCCGCTCCTTGTCGAGCTTGCTTTTCTCCGACGCCGACCGATTCTTCCGCTTCTCGACTTCCTTATCGAGCTTCTTCTGTTCCTTCGCCGTATCCTTTTCCGATAACGGTTTGTCGTTGCGCGCGATCAGCCGTTCGTAGGGCTGGCCTTCGAGAATCAGAATCTCGTTGGTTTCGGTTTCGATTTTGGATACCTTGCCTTTGCCGTCATAGTGTCGATGTTCGAGTCGTTCCTGATACGTGTAGTTTTTGCGATTCTCAAAGTTCGTGAAATCGCGATCGGCCGCGCGACGGATGATCTCATTCGCGTCCTGGGCGAATGCGGTTGAGGCGAGCAGAAAGAAAATAGGAAACCGCATGCTTTATTGTAGGCAGCTCCCGGGCAGCGGAATAGGATTTGGCCTAGCCATTGATTGATATATATATCAATCAATATATAGCTGTCAAGAGCCTATTTTCCGCTGCGGTCAACGATCCGCCCGAACCACCACACCGAGATCCCATAGATCGCCGCGCAGGGGATCATCAAAAGGACGCTCGTGCGTGCCACTCCGTTCCCCACAATAAACATTCCGACTACTTGCACTACCCCATTCCCGAGCGACGAGCTGGTCGAGAATCGCCATCGGACCTGCGCTCTGAGATGCTTCACCGACTGTTCGTGCCCGACCGCCAAAACCGTCAGTGCCGCCGCCAGCCCCACCAGCGGATTCAGGGCCAATGTCAGCGTCACCGAGACCAGCAGAAACGCCGCGTCCTTTGCCAGCAAAATCTGCCAGCCTCGAAGCGGCAACAAGCGATACCGCGTTATGCCTCCCGCGCTGTCCAATCCGAAAAGGCACTGTGCATAGCTCGATAGCGCGAGCACAATCAGCAGAGACATCATCAGGAATGCCTCCGGCGGAGCAGTCCGGTCCGCCACGCGATAAATCGTTGTTCCCAAACTCAGCACCAGCGCGCACCAGAAATCGAGTGTCGAGAGCATCTGCCGCAGATTTTTTCGAATCAGCTCTCCCAATACCCCGCCAAAACCGGGCACCCACCGCGCCAGCGCATCCCATGCGCCTCCGCCGATGTCCGATAGTACGAAGCACAACGCAAATAAACCTGCGACGATCCCCAGCAACTGCCACGTTACCGAGCGGCGCACCGCCCACACCGTCGCCGCGGCCAGGAGCCACATGATCGGATTCAGCCAAGGACTCAGTATCCGCAAAATCCACAATTCACGCCGATCAAGTGGCCATGATGCGAGTCTTTCCCGCGGAATTTTACGCAGCGGATCTGCGCTTAAAGGAAAGAATATTAATAAGGCGATGATCAAATATAAAAAGGTCCCGGTTTGCCGAAGAAAATACGCGGGGAAAATAAGGAAATTATTTGTGCCGATCGACGCGAACGATCCCTGCCCGCGCCGTACCGCGCGCCATACCGCGTTTAGGACTGCGAGGACCCTAACCATGCCAGGTCCTCCGCCGCCGGCGCTTCCACCAACTCGAAATACAACTTCTCGAGCGATCCGGGCACTTCCTCTATCGTCGAGTTCCACGCCACCACGCCCTTGCGAATCAGGACCACGCGGGTCGCGAACTGTTCCACCGCCGCGAGAATATGGGATGTGAGAAACACTGTGGTGCCGCGCCGCGAAATCGTCACCAGAAGGTCCGTGATCGTCTTCGCCGTGACCGGGTCGATTGCCTCCAGCGGCTCATCGAGGAACAGCACCCGTGGATTCGCGAGCAACGCCATCGCCAGAGACGTTTTCTTGCGCATCCCGTGCGAGCAGCGGCTGGCGAATGTATGGCGCCCATGCTCGAGATGCAGCGCACGCAATAACTGGTTGGAACGATCTCTCGTATCGGCCCGGCTCAGTTTATAGACCGCGCCCGTGAGATCGAGATGCTCCTCCACCGTCAGATCGTCAAAAAGTCCAAGATTCTCCGGCAGCACACCGATGTGCCGCTTCAGTTTGAGTGCGTCCCGAACCACGTCGAGCCCTGCCACCGTCGCCGATCCGGAACTCGGTGTGATCAGGCCGGTTAACATTTTGACGGTGGTTGATTTCCCGGCGCCGTTCGGCCCCAGAAAAGCGCAGATGGAACCCGGGGCAACATCCAGGGTCAGCCGCTCCACTGCAACGAAGTCGCCGAAGCGGCAGCTAAGATCGCGGCAGGAAATCATTCAAACGGGCGCCAGATGACCAGCCGGCTTTTCGACTGGAATCCCGGCCGGAATCGCGGCCGGAATTGAAATGACGAACTCCGCGCCGCGGCCGTCCGCGCGATTCGAGGCTCGCACCTCGCCCTCGTCCTGCTTCACGATCGTCTCCACAATGTGCAGTCCCAGCCCCCCCAGCGCCTTGGTCGAAACATGCGGACGAAACAGGTCGGCAAGAATCTCCGGAGCGATACCGCCGCCTTCGTCTCGAATCGTTATCTCCGCGCGGCCATTGCCGGTGCGCGCCGAAACATAGATCGCGCCGCCCTTAGGCATGGCGCGTATCGCATTTGAGAAAAGATTGATCAGCACGCGCTCCCAAGCCCAGGTGCGGCGCAATTCGATGCCCGGCTCGACATCGCACACAAAACGAATTTCAGGTCCTCGCCCGCCGATCAGTGAATCCTCCGTGAATGCCATCGCGTTGCCCAGGATCGTCTCAAACGGGGCGGGCGGCTGCTCCACTTGCTGCATGCTGTCCGTAATTGCCTTGCCACGTTCGATACTGCGCAGAATCACCGCGGACACCGGAGCCCAGCGCGGGTCGACCGCCAGCAAATCCGCCGCTTCGACAAGCGTCTGAAATACATTATTTAAATCGTGTACAAGGCAGGGCAGACTAAGATCTGACGCCTGATTCATAATTACTCCGATTTTAATTAGTTATCTGTCGAAGTTTACTAAAAAATTCGGGAAAAGACACCCCCGCCGATTCTGCTCCGTCAATTTCACAAGGCCCGTCCGCTGCAAGAGCGGCCACCGCGAACGCCATCGCAATCCGGTGATCGCCGCAGGAATCGATTTCCGCGGCATGAAATTGCTGCTTCCCCGGCACGCGGAATCCTTCGGCCGACGACTCCATCTCCACGCCCATGCGCCGCAAATTCATTTCGATCGTCGCGATACGGTCGGTTTCCTTGACCCGTAATTCCCCGGCGTCGCGCACCGTCAATCCGTTTTCGCTGATCGCTCCGAGCACCGCCAGCGCCGGAATCTCATCGATCAGCCCCGCCGTCAGAGCGCCTTCAATGACTCCTCCGCTGATTCGCGACGCCCGCACGCGCAGATCGCCGATCACCTCGCCGCCGCTCTGCTGTAAATCCAGCACCTTGATCGACGCACCCATCCCCACCAGGAAATCGAGCAACTGCGACCGCGTCGGATTCAATCCCACCCCATGGATCACCAGGTTCGATTCCTTCATTAACAGCGCCGCCACCAGGAAAAATGTAGCCGAGCTGAGGTCCCCCGGCACCACCAGCTCACGGCCCGTGAGTTTCGCTCCCGCGCGCAACGTGATCACGCGCCTCTCGACTTCAATATCTGCGCCAAATTCCTGTAATGCGATCTCGGTATGATCGCGCGTGCGAACCGCCTCGCGGACAATCGTATCCCCGTCGGCGAACAGCCCGGCCAGCAGCACGCAGCTCTTTACTTGAGCGCTCGCCATCGGCGGCGTATAATCGATCCCGTGCAGAGGCCTCCCATGAATCGTCAGAGGAGGAAATTGCCCTCCATCAGCTTCGATTTCTGCGCCCATCTCCGCCAGGGGCTGCATGATCCGCTTCATGGGACGCTTCGACAGCGATTCGTCCCCGCCAATGCGCGAGGTAAACGGCTGCGCCGCGAGAATCCCGGATAGCATTCGGATGGTCGAGCCGGAATTGCCTGCATCGAGCTCGCCCTCAGGCTCTTTCAGCGCTCCGCCCTGGACGATCACCAGACCGTCCCTTCGCACGATCTTCGCGCCCATCGCTGCCATGCACCCGAGCGTCGACTGGCAATCGGCCCCCGTCGAATAATTCGCGATCTTGCTTTCTCCCTCCGCGATCGCCGTCAACATTCCATAACGATGCGAAACCGACTTGTCACCCGGAACGGTAATAACGCCCGAAATACTTTTTGCTGGAGAAATAATCTCGCGCATTTATTGAACCTTAACCACAATCGCCTGCGAGACGCGGTGTCCGGAGCCGTCCTCAGCGGTTAGTGTGTACTCCGTCGTCACTTTCGGCGCCGCTTCGATGCATCTCCCCAAAGATGGCGTAATCGTTTCGATGGCAGGTTCGATGCGCACCGCTTTCGCGTTGGCCACGCTATAACAAACCAGCGCCTTCTGTCCCCGCTGAATGATGGGATTTGCGTAAAAGCTCATTATTTTCAGATCAGGTCCGATCATGTCCAGTGTTTTTTGGTCGAACTCGAGTCGCTTTGCGGCCGCTTCTTCCTCAATCCTGCGATTCTCTCGCCACCGCGAGTAGATCGTCCAGCCGGCATACATCATCGCGACCAGCAGCGCCGCCGTCGTATACGGCAGCAGCCGTCGCAGCAGCATCTTATTATTATGGACGAACCCGGATTTGAATCCAAACGTGTCACAATCGATATATGCGCAGTTTCACCACGTCTTTGATTTTTTTGAGCGCTCTCAGTTTAGAGGCGCAGCCTCCCAAGCTCGCTCCTCCCGAACCGCAGACACTTGAAAATATCAAGCAGTTCGCAGCGGCTCAAAACCTTTCCTGCAACCAGGTTGAATCGCAAAGCAACACCAGAACAATCACTATTGAATTGGTCGACCCTTCCACGCCCCGGCACGGAATCCCATCCGGCATCGACACCGATGCTCTTTTCAAGGATGTATTCTCAGTTTCAAGCGGCACCGATTTTCAGTGGGACCATTGGGGAACGCTGCGGGGCAAAAAAACCGTCGTCTACCGCTATAGCAACCAGATCAACGGCAAAACCCACGCAGGCTTGGTTTTCGCCGATGAGAACACCGGCGCGATCTCCCGCATCACGTTCCGTGGAGCGGACTCGACGGCGCATCTTTTCTGTACCCCTCATTCGCGGTAGAATATAAAAAGAGGTTATTCTATCTCGATGACACCGCGTAGCAGGCAACTTCTGCACGAGATCGTCGAAGCTTACATCCATACCGGAGAGCCGGTAGCGTCGCGCGCAGTCGCCCGTAATCAGCGTCTTAGCGGCGCATCGATTCGCAACATCATGGCTGATCTCGACGAGCAGGGATACCTTTCGCAACCCCACACCTCGGCCGGCCGCGTTCCCACTGAAAAAGCGTTCCGCAGTTATGTCGAATCTCTAAGCTTGCGCCGCTTGGCCGCAGTCGAGATCGAACGTCTCCGCTCCGAATTCGGCCGCCTGGATACAGTAGAAGCACGCATCGAGCGCACCTCCCGCATGTTGACCGAAATGACGCACGGCGTCGGTCTGGCCGCGGCGATTCCGAAAGCCAGTCCGGCACTCGAAAGAGTTGAGCTGATTGCTCTTCCCGATCGGCGAGTGTTGATGGTAGTGGTCACTCGCGACCGGCAGGTTCGCAACCGCGTCGTCGGTTTGGAAGAACCGGTCTCGGTTTCCGAGCTCGATTCGATTCGCAACTACATCAACCATAATTTTTCCGGGTGGTCGCTCGAAGACGTTCGCGGCGAGCTGGCGCAGCGTCTGCTGCACGCGAGCGCGACTTATGACGCCATCTTGCGGAAATTAACGCTGTTATACGCCAAGGGCCTGCTCGATCTTCCGTCTGAACCGGAGGTTCACATGGAAGGCGCGAGCAATCTGGTGGGTCTCGATCTGCATCTCACCAAGGAAAAGATGCGGGAGTTGTTCCGCACCTTGGAAGAAAAGAAACGGGTTCTGGAGCTGTTGGACCGTTTTCTCGAAAATCCGGCGGGTGAGATCGGCGTCCACGTGGGTTTGGGCGAAACCCATCCCTCGATGGGCGAATTGTCGTTGATCGGTTTGCCGGTTATGCTGGCCAGCGGCATTCCGGCGGTCATCGCAGTTCTGGGTCCGATCCGCATGAACTACGTACGGGTCATGTCCGCCGTAAAACACGTGGGACAAGCGTTTCGCGACTCTTAAACGACCCTAAATCGACCGACAACGACCTCCCGAAGCCCTTAATTGACCATAATGTTACCCTAAAAATCAGATGAGCGATCAGCATACAACCGAAGCGCAAGCACCCGATCCGGGCGAATTGCAGAAAGAATTAGACCAACTGGCTGGCGAAAAAGCCGAGCTGCATGACAGGCTCTTGCGCGGCCAGGCCGAGTTTCAAAATTTCAAGAAACGCGTCGAAAAAGAGCGCGGCGAATTGTTCGAATACGCATCGATGGAAGCGGTTCGCGCGCTGCTGCCAGTGCTCGACGATTTTGAGCGCTCGCTCAAAGTGGAATCCGCAGACAAAGAATACGTCAAGGGCATGGAATTGATATACCAGCGGTTCTACGAAGGCCTCAAGAAACTGGGTCTGGAGCCGATTGTATCCGCGGGGCAGGCTTTCGATCCGCATATCCACCACGCGGTGGATATGGTGGAGACCGAAGAGGCGCCGGCCGATACAGTGCTTGAGGAATTTCAGCGCGGCTACAATTTCAAGGGCCGGATGCTGCGGCCGGCGATGGTAAAAGTAGCGGTTCAGCCGCAGGCGAAATGAGTTCCGTGACCAGACGAGATTACTACGAAATACTTGGCGTGGAGCGCGAGTGCGACGACGGAGTGATCAAGACCGCCTATCGCAGACTCGCCATGCAATATCATCCGGACCGCAATCCGGGCAGCCACGAAGCCGAAGAGAAATTCAAGGAAGCTGCCGAGGCTTATAGCGTTCTGATCGATCCGCAGAAACGCGCCGCCTACAATCGGTTCGGCCACCAGGGCGTTCCGACGGCGTCGGGCAACGGGGGATTCGACCCTTCGGGGTTTCCGGACCTGGGCGATATTTTAAGCGACGTGTTCGGATTCGGCGACGTATTCGGGCGCAGCACGCAACAGAAGCGCACCAGGGCGCAACGCGGCGAAGACGTCCGGTACGACCTGGAAATCGGATTTGAAGATTCGATGCGCGGTCTGTCGGTCGATATTCAGGTTCCGCGCATGGAAGCATGCGGACGATGCCAGGGCAAAGGGGCGGAACCGGACGACGGACTGGTGACGTGCGCCATGTGCCGGGGTCGCGGAGAAGTGATTTATCAGCAGGCATTCCTATCGGTGCGGAGGACCTGTTCGCAGTGCAACGGACGCGGGCAGATTATTCGGCGGCCGTGCAAGGAGTGCCGGGGCGAAGGGTATCTGCGGCGCGAACGCAAACTGAAAGTGAACATTCCGGCGGGCGTCGATAATGGGACGCAGCTTCGGCTCTCGCAGGAAGGTCAGCCGGGAGCGAATGGCGGTCCGGCGGGCGATTTATATGTCGTGCTGAAAGTCGCCGAGCATCCGATTTTCGAGCGTCATGAAAGCGATCTGCATTGCACGGTGCCGGTCAACATCGGCCAAGCTGCGCTGGGCGCTTCGATCGATATTCTGACGTTCGACGGGTTGCAGACGATCAAGATTCCGGAGGGTTCGCAGGCGGGGAGCCGTTTGCGGTTAAAAGGCCTGGGTGTGCCGCATTTGAATTCGAACGCGCGGGGCGATTTGTTTGTGCATTTGGACGTGAAGGTCCCCTCGAAGCTGACGCGCGAGCAGAGGAAGTTATTCGAGCAGTTGCGGGATTTGCTGCCGGTGGAAAATGAGCCTCAGGAGAAGGGCATTTTCGATAAGGTGAAGGATTACTTCCTGTAGACTGAAGTGGGCGGAGTATGGACCAAGAACTAAAGGAACACCTGGAAGCGATGGAATCGCGGATGGTCACGTTGGTAACGGATGTGAAGGAAAGCCTGGAGCGCCAGATCGAAAATTTATCGAGCCGTTTCGATGCGCAGGCGATGAGGCTGGACCGGCAGGCGGCGATGCTTCAAACGGGTGCCCGCTGGACGAACCGAATGATCGCCTGGGCCGAGAAGGTAGATGTCTCGCTCGACAAGCGTATTCAGGAAATAGGCGAGTTGCGCAGCCGGGTCGAGAAACTTGACGGCGGCGCGAAGTGAAGTGAGACCACCGGTCGAACCTCTAGCGAAGATTCGCCGGCTGCATCGCGATAGATTCCTGTAGTTGCGATATGGGGTAGGATGGTGGCAGCGCGGAGTAGAGAATGGATCAAGAGCTGAAGCTACATTTGGAAGCGATGGAATCCCGGATGGAATCCCGGCTGAGTACCCACGTCGACAAACAGTTGGGAAAGCTGGAAGAACGGCTGACCGAGAAGATGCGCGACATGCAGACAGAACTGCTACGCGGCTTCGCGGCATTCTCGGAGGGCCAGAGCATTCGTGTTACGTAAGGTCGAAGCGGACCAATCAAATCTTGATGCCGCTCTATCAGGCCGCGTTAATGTGCTCGAAAGGCGGCTGCTCGAAATCGAACTGCGCCTCGGGCTAGCTTCTTAGGGCGGGCCAGATGGCGGATGGGACTTCGTTAATCAGCCTCGACAAGCGTATTCAGGAAATAGGCGAGTTGCGCAGCCGGGTCGAGAAACTTGACGGGGGCGCGAAGTGAAGGTCGTGAAACTACCGGTCGAACTTCTAGCGAAGACGCGCCGGCTTGTGTCGGAGTTTGCCATGGGCGAAACGGGATACGTCGGGCTCCGTGAGAAATGGACACGCCGGTTGGACGAGCGGCTCGCGACGTAAGGTCGAAATTATGCCGGAGAATGCTCCCTGTGGACGCGGCCCGGTAGAGCGAATCCGTTATGCCGCATTGCTTCTGCCAGTGCTGCTGGCAGCGCAGCAAGTGGACCCCGATGAAATACGCGTCAAGAGCCAGGCGTATGCGCCGCATCTCCCCACGCTTCGAGTGGAAACGAATCTGGTGGAAATCGGAGTGGTGGTGCGCGATAACAGCGGACGCGCCGTCTCCGGGTTGGCGAAGGAGAATTTCCAGATTCGCGACGATGGGAGGGAGCGTGAAGTCGCGGACTTCGCGGTCGATTCTTCCGCTGGGGCTGAGGCGCTCACCCGGCCGAACGGGAAGGCCGATGCAGCGCCGATTCCCGGCACAGTCGGGCGGCGGTTTATTGCGTTGTATTTCGACGACGTCAACTCCAAGGATGAGCAGCACGCAAACGATCTGAAACAGACGCGGGAGGCGGCGGGGAAGTTTGTGAAAGACGCTCTCCAGCCTGGCGTCAAGATCGGCGTGTTTACGACGTCCGGCACGCCGGCGCTCGACTTTACCGACGACCCCGCGAAACTGAGCGATGCAATCGCAGGTGTGAGGGCGCACCCACGGTTGTCCGAAAAGGGCGCGTCGGTCTGCCCGGCGGTGACTCCCTATGTGGCTTATCTGATCGCGGTTCGGCGCGACACCGAGGCGGCCAACGACGTCGCCTATCAGTGCCGGGATCCAGGACAGGTTATCAGTCGACAGTCGGATGAAGTTACCAGGGCACAGGCGGAGGAAACCTGGCGGCGCGCGAAGGAGCTTTCGATGGAGACGCTGGAGTCCATCGGGCGGGTGACGGATCGTCTGGCGACCATGCCCGGGACGCGCGTGTTATTGCTGGCATCGTCAGGTTTTCTCACAGCCACGCTCGAACCGCAGAGGGACCGGATTGTCAGCCGGGCGCTGCATGCGGGCGTGGTGATCAACGGGCTCGATTCGAAGGGACTCGATGGCTGGCGGCCGATTGAGGCATCTGTTCCGCTCACCGGCCCGGGTTCAAGAGTAGCGGCCGGTTTGGCGCACCAGAGGTTCGAGGTCGTTCAAGTGGGCCTCCGTGTGGACGCGATGAATGAGCCTCTGGCCGCGCTCAGTGAGGGGACGGGCGGCATTTTTTTCCACGACAACAACAATCTCGAAGCTGGTTTTCGGGAACTGGCTGCTCCGCCCGAGATCGCCTACCGCTTGAGTTTTCGACTTCCCGAGGCCGCCGCCGAGGACAGTTATCACAAGCTGACTGTGAAGGTGGTGAATGCGCGGTACAAATCGGTTCAAGCGCGGCCGGGCTATTTCACGCCTCAGCGGAAGGCCGCGCAGGCGGAGAACTCGCCGTCCAGGTTCGATAAGGAAGTAATCGCGCCGGATACGATCGAGGATTTTCCCGTGCAGCTTAGCGCCAGCACGACAAAGCTTCCGAGCGGCGAAATGACTGTCTCCGTGGTCGCAAATGTGGATATTTCGAAGCTCAATTTTGAGAAGCAAAAAGACCGGCGGACACAGAAAATCCGGTTCTTAACCGCTCTGATGGATGCACAGGGTGCCATCGTCGCGGCCAAGGAAGCCAGCATGGATTTAGCGTTGAAGGAGGGGACTTACAATCGTTTCGCAAAAAGCGGGCTCAACGCAAAGCTTACGCTGCAAGTGCCGCCGGGAGTCTATAAGCTCCGCGAAGTGGTGGAAGAAATCGGGGGTAAGATGTCGTGCTCCACGAATCCGATTGAAGTTCGCTAGCAGTTGTGTGCGGAGCATATTTCATGCTGCCGCACACAATTTTGTTTTGGTTATTTACTACTTTCAGGCTTGGCTTTTGCGGCTGCATCCAGCTCTGCACGTAAAGCACGGGTTTTCAGCCGCAATGCGATCTTTTGCTTGCGAAGCCTGTTGAAACGGGCGGTATCGCCGCAGGTTTTTGACATCTAGGCCAAACTTACTTGTTCGGCCTGCAACCCTTTCGGGCCCTGCTTCACAACGAATTGGACGCGTGCGCCCTCGTCAAGCGAACGGTATCCCGTCGCCTCAATCGCCGAGAAATGCACGAACACATCCTCGCCGTTCTCGCGTGCGAGAAATCCAAATCCTTTTGCGGCGTTAAACCACTTGACCGTTCCGGTCTCTTTCATAATTATCTCCTTAAATCTAGCGATGGAAAGTTTGGATAAATCGATTGATACAGGAGGCTTGCAACAGGTGTTGAGCGGTGAGGATCAAAGCGAAGTGCCAAGTTTTCAAAAGCTTTAAGCATAGTAGCACAAAACAAGCCGCTGACTACAACAAAATAATGTCCTTAGACCAAAAAAGGTACAATAGCCCCCATGTCCGGACTCATGAAACGGGCGGAGCGGCTGGCTTCTTACGGCTCCTGTAAGACGATCGCGGCAATGGGCAGAGGGCGCGGCGCTGCTGAATCACGAGAAATCGGGCAGCCGGAGTGGACGGAGGCGCATCGATCCTTCCATTGCATGGCGATGCCGAGGAGCATCCTCCAGCGTTCCAGTATGCGGCTAAGGCGGCGGTGGAGGGCGATAAGACGTTTTGTTTCCTTTGGATGAGATGACGGCTCTGCTTCGGACGCAGGGCGAACGGGAGGCGTGGGCGGTTTCGCTTGCCGATGTCGCGGAGCCTACGGCGAGGGATGGGGAGACGATTTTTTCGTTTGGGGCAGGATTGGGCGTCTGTCCGTTCCCTGACGGTCGCGGTGGGGAGACGACACGCTCGAAAACAGCGGTCGGACGGCGGCTGAAGCCGACGCTGCAAGCTGAAGCTCGCGCCACCGGAACACACAGGCATGGGAGGATCGGGAGAGAGTTGATACGCATATGAAGCGAATTTGCATTCTGCTGCTAAGCGCATGGGTGTCGGGCGCCGACGTGCCCGAACTCAAATCGTTGTATCAAGCCCACTACTGGGCGGAACTTCGCGAGGCGGTTCGATCGCAAAAAAGCCCGCCGGTTTATCGGGGCATCGTGGCTGCCGTGTATGGGGATGACCGGCGGGCGGAGTCAATTCTGAAGGGTGTCATTCGATCGCGGCCTCAGTCAGACGACGCCTACCAGGCGTATGAATGGCTGGCGCATATTTATTTTCGCACCGGGCAATATGGCCGGCTGATCGCTAACATGGAGGCGCGATGGGCAGCGTTTCCTAAGAACAGTGAGTTGCTTAAGGAGCGGAATGTGATGGCCGGATTTCGCGGATTGGCGGACCAGACGGTCGGCAAGCCTCGGCGATCGACGCTGCCACATGAGGCGGGCGAGATCTTCATTCCCGTGACGATTAATAAGATCCCGTCGACGTATTTCTTCGACACGGGGGCGTGGGTGAACTGCATGAGCGAGTCGGAGGCGGTGCGACTCGGGCTGACGATCCACGACGCGGGCGGAACGCTGTCACAGGCGGCAGGGGCTCAAATCGGATTTCGGACGGCGGTGGCGCCGGAGTTGACGGTGGGGGATATTCATTTTAAGAATGTCTCATTTGCGGTTTTTCCCGACGATCAGGAGCCGTGGTCGGGCTTAGCCGTCGGACGCAGGGGGTTGATCGGCATTCCGATTATTCTCGGTCTGAAAACGTTGCGCTGGAGCCAGGATGGGACGGTCGAGATTGGGGCGAAACAACGGGCCTTGCGCGACGAGCGGACGAATCTGTTTTTCGACGACGACCATTTGGCGATCGTGGGGAGTTTAGGGTCGAGCAGGATTTTGGCTACTCTCGATACCGGGGCGGAGGGGACGGACTTGTATGAGGGATTTGCGAAAAAGTTCGCGGCCCTGACGGAGGGAGGGAAGAAAGATATTACGGAAGTCAGGGGAGTGGGGCATGCTGAGAATTTCGATTCCATCGCGTTGGATGAGGTGAAGCTTCGGATCGGCGGCGGCGATGTGGTGTTGCGACCGGCTCATGTGCTGATGAAGCAACTGGGAGCGAAATGCTGCGTCGGGAATTTCGGGATGGATCTCTTTAAGCAGGGAAGGGCGTTCAAAATCGACTTTGGGGCTATGAGGTTTGAGTTGGAGCGATAAGAGATTTCACGCAGAGGCGCGAAGCTCGCAGAGCAGCACAAACGCGGAGACTATTTACGTCCGCTGCGGGTTATGGCTTCGGCTAGACGGGATTCGATTTGCGCGAAATTTTCTACCGGGATTTTCATTTTTCTCCGCCAGTTGGGATGTTGCCAGGTGCTGCCGGGGAGGTTTTGCTGCTCGGTTTCGCCGGTCAGGTCCTCTTGATTGATTACGGCCAGGAAGCAGGGGGTCGAGAGAAGGAAGCCGATGGGGTCGTCTGTGAATCCGGTGGCTAGCAGGATCGAGTTGAGGCGCGCGACCTCATCGGCGCGGGCGGCGCGCTGGAAGCGATAGCCCTCGTCGTCAATGAGTCCGGCGTCGTGGCGGGCTTCGATGTCGCGTCCGGAGGCAAACCCGGCTAGCGTGGGAAGGTCGTGCGTTGTGGTTGAGACTACGGCGTGCGCGGGATATTCTTCGGGGCGCAGGAAGTTGCCGGCGCCGTCGCGGGAGAACCAGAACAGGCGGTAGCTCAGGATACCGGTCTCGGCCAGGGACTCGCGGACTTCGCCGGTGACCGTGCCCAGGTCTTCGCCAATGACGACGAAATTTCCGCGCACGCTTTCTAATGCCAGGATGCCCAGGAGGTCGCTCGCGTAGTCGCGGACATAGGCGCCTCTGGTGGCGGGCATGCCGTCGGGAATCCAATAGAGACGGAAGAAGCGCATGACGTGATCGATGCGCAGGGCTCCTCCATGGCGGGCGTTGTTGCGGATCGACTGGGCGAAAAGCTGATACCCGTCGTCGCGGTGGGCGTTGCGATTCGGCGGGGGGAAGGCCCAGTCCTGGCCGTGGGGCGAGAAATCGTCGGGAGGGGAACCGACGCGCGCGCCTTTCACATAGAAGCTTGCATTGGCCCAGAGGTCGGTGCCAAAACGGTCGGTGGCGAGGGCCAGGTCGTGATAGAGACCGATCTTCATTCCGGCGGCCAGGGCGTGGACTTGCGCTTCGGCTAACTGGCGGTCGATCTGCCACTGGAGGAATTTGTAGAAGAGAACGCTCTGGTGATGTTCGCTCGCGAATTCGGCGACGGCAGGCGAAAGGGGATCGTGGAATTGGTGCGGCCAATCGGTCCAGAGCCAGATGTTGGGATCGCGGCGATGCATTTCGGCGTCGAGCGCGCAGTAGACGGCGAAATCGTGGAGGTGCTGGCCTTGTTCTGCGACGTAGGCGTCGAATTCGGGCGACCCCGTGAAGGCGGTGAAGACTCGGTGGAGCGTGCTTAGCTTGAGGGCGCTGACGCGTTCGTACTCGACGAACTCAGAGGCGCGGAGGGATTCTATTTCGCTTCGCTCGGCGCCGGTGAGGGTTGGAGGGCCGGTGCGTTCCACGTCGAGGTAAATGAAATTGCGGTAGAGGGAGCACTGCGGCAGGTAGGGACTGGTGTTGTAGGGCTGGCGATTCGGGATGGCGTGGAGGGGATTGAGGGCGACGAAGGCACAGCCGGCGCGGGCGAAGGAATCGATGGTGGCGAGGAGGTCGGTGAAATCGCCGCAGCCCCAGTTGCGGGAGGAACGCAAGCCGTAGAGGCTGATGGCTACGCCGGCGGCTCGGGTGTTGAAGGAGAGGGCCCGAGCGGGGCAGACGATCAGGCGGGATTCGACCAGGACCTCGAGAACGGGGTCGCGCACGCGGTAGACGAGGAGCTTGTGATACCCGAGGCGGAGAGCAGGAAGAGGAAGACGTTTCGCATCGTCTTGCATCGCGAGTTCGGGGAGCCAGTACCAGTGGTGCTCCAGGTCGCCGCCTTCCCACTGAATTTCGAGTTTGATAGATCCGGTATCGGTCGAGGGGAGGTGGAGGAGGAGTGAATCGGTGTGGTCGCGAACGACGATGGTCGGGGGAAGAGGGCGGTCGGGGTCGGGAGCCTGATCGGAGACGGAGCGGAGAATGGCGTCCAGAACGTCGTCGGGGGTCTGATGAGTGTTGCCCCAGATGTCGATGTAGGAGAGCTCGATGCCGTGAGCGGCGGCCTGGTTGCGGAGTGCGGTCGATTGATCCACCTCCTTAATTATGGGGGGAAGGGGCGGTTTGTTAGCGAAAACGTTTTCATCTGCCCGCATGCTCACGCATGGCGGCTCGGTATTCACGCTGAGCCGCCATGCGTAAGCATGCGGATCTCCGATTATCGAAGTTATTAATTGTGGATGTTGAGGTAGAAGGGGCCGGCAACACGCGTGCCGATGCCGACGTAAAGAGGGATGGATGATTCGGTGGGGGCTGAATACGGGATCTGGATCTGAACCACGGGGTTGCTGAATTGAACGACTGGGGCGCTGATTGCGCTTGGTCCGGTGATCGCGCCCAGGGTCGCGAAGAGGTTCGCGATGGTCAACTGAGTGATGTTGGGGTCGGCGAGTCCTAACATGTTGACGGTCAGCACATCGCCGGGATGCACTTGAGAGGCGGCGGTAATGGGCGCACCGGAGGCGTTGAGCACGGAGACGATCGATGGAGGTTGCGCGTCGATCTTCATCGCGATGGGGAAGATAGGAGCGCCGGTGGGAGAAATCAACTGCACGGTTTGAGCGCCGTAGCCGAGGCCGCTCGGTACGGTCGCCATTAGTTGGCCGTTGCTATATGCCATCGTAGCCGGCTGCGCGCCGATGGTGAGTATCCATCCGGTCAGGTTTTGAGGCACGTTGGTGGCGCTGATGACGGCGGTGTATCCGGCCGGAACACCAGCCAAGCCGGTCGCGGCACTGGTGATGGGCGCACGGAGGGTGATCTGGCTCGGGTTGGGAGCACCGATCTGGATGGTTTGAGTCGCGATCTGCAAACCCGTGGTTACGGTCAGGACGGTCGAGGTCAGGGGAGCTGAGGGACTCACGGAGACGTTGACAATCAACCACGTGGGGCTGTTTACAAACACCTGCTTCACGACGATGTCGCTGGTGCCGAATCCGACCGTCGTCTGACTGTTGAAGTTGGTGTTGGAGCCGGTGATCTGGACCATCGTATCGGTTCCGGGAACCAAAGAAGTGAGGCTGACGTTGTTGATTGCCGCCGGGTTGACGTAGTTATAGGAATACTGCGGAGGGTTGCCGAACGGATTCGCCTGCCCCGACGTCTGCCCGTCCGGGTTGAGGGCTTCGATCGACGAACTGTAGTTGGCGGGCGCGGGAGGAGCGGAGAGCGTAAACGATCCGTCGGAGTTCGCGACGCTGCTCGCCGGAGTGCCGTCGAAGACGAACTGCGTCGCGGGCGAGAGACTGGAACCGTAAACGGTGAGTAGGCCGTTGTCGCTGGCGTCGACGCCTGGGATCAGATTCGTCAGGGTCGGCGGGCCGGAGGGGACTACGAAGAATGCCGCGGGCAAAATGTAGACATCACTGTTCACGTTCACTGCGAGCGCTACTGGAGCGGTCGACTGCACGGAAGTGGTCCAAACGCCGGTTAAGACGAAGGGATAGTTGCAGCCGGCAAAGTTCCCGTACCATTTCGTGTAGCTGGGAATGATCTCTGCCGGAGCCGAACCTCCGATGACGCTGACGTTCAGTCCTGGAGCGAGTTGACTGGAGCCATTGGTCGTCCCCGGAGCGCAAAAGATCATGTTATAGGAGGCGTTGACGGGAAGCATGGGACTCGCCTCGAGGACACTGCCGAGGTAGCCCCACAACTCCAGTCCGGAAATGACCGGGCCGGCGCTTCCCTGCACGTTGAAATTCACCATTTGGGTGCTGGAGGCGGTCACGTAGAACTGAGTGGCCTGTGTCCAATCGCGCGTACCTGGGGCAAACTGCGTGACGAAACCGGTATAGGCCGGAAAGGGAGATTGCGACGAGTCCTGCGGAAGCACGATCGCGTCGGGCCCGGCTTCGCCCTGCTGGGCCGGCGGCAATGGATGAACGTAGACCAGATAATAATTTCCCGGAGGACCGGGGGGAATGCCGTCGATCTCATAGCTGCCGTCCGGATTGCTCAAATTGCTGATCGCGACGCCGGTGACAGGCGAAATAGCGACTACGCTGGCCAGATTCACCCCGCCTCCGTTCAACGTCACTTTTCCGGCGATACTTCCGACGGAGGCAAGATAGGTAGGAGTCGGATAAAGCAATGAAATGCCGGCGATATCGTCGGCGCCGAGAGGCATCGATTTGGTCGTGGAGCGGGTGACATAGGTCGACATGCAGGCCGAGGTTAGAGTGTGCTGGAGCCCGAGCGAGTGTCCGAACTCATGGGTCATCGTGGTGAACGAACTGTCGTAAAAGCTCGCCTGCTGCGGGCTGGTTACCGTGAGGTTTTTCCGGAGCTGGATTTGCGAGTGGAGAATCGGCAGGGAGGAAGCAAAGCTATTGATAAAGGAGACGTTCGCGTATGTCGTGACCTTCGTTTGCGCGAGAATGCCGGTCGCGATGTTGTCGTCGTCGAAGATGACTTCGATGCCCGGAGTCGATTGCTGGGTCGCCGAGTCCTGGAGTCCGCCGTAAGCGAGCTTAACTTGGGAACTGGGTATGTTGTTCCAGGCCTGTGCCGCCAATTGCAGTTCGCTAATCACTGCCGTAAAGCTGTCTCCGATGACGAAAACGTCGGGGCCCTGGTCGGAGATGAAGTAGTAGACCGTATTGCCGTTCGTCAGATCGAAGCGTAGATTAATCGGATTGAATGGCGCAGTGCGGCTGGGAAAATAGACAAAATGGTAATACCCGGACGCGACTGAGGAAAGCGCGGTCAGCGCCGCTGCCATGCTCAGAACTCGCTTCAGGAGAGTCATTATTTAGCCGCGCCCGCTTTCGGAAGCGTCTTTACGATCAGGTCGCGAAGCTCGCTCCATTTCATCGTCACAGGCGAATCGGTAACCGGCTTGCCAGACCTGTCGAGCATCTGATCGGCAATTGCCGGGCGATTCAGCACGGTCGCGCCGGAAGGGTCCTGGGTCAGGTTGAACATCCCTTGCGTGAGGCCGATCACCTGGGTCATTCCGCTACGGCTGGTCCACAGAAACAACACATATTCCTGGCCTTGCGCGAATACAGGGGAGCCGATCCCGATCTGCCGGATATTGCCGTATACGCCTCCAGGCACCGCGAACTCGACCGGAAGAATAGCGCCTTTCTTTAACGTGTCCGACACCTGCAACTGATAGTAGGTGTATATATCCTTCCCGACCGCGGCGGTGCGGGAACCGGTGATTTTGGCGCGAACAATCGAGGTGGACTGGAGAATCAGATCGTTCATCGACATCTTCAGCAGCGTGGTGGCACCCGCGGGTGCGAGCAGAGCTACGCTGGCCAAAAGATGGAACGAAGTTCGCATTCGTGGTCTCAGTTGCACGCGTCGGGCCGGATCTGGATCGCTGATAGAAAAAGACTTACGCCGCGATCAACGGGCTATTTTGTGGACCTATGACACGCAATTGAGACAGATTGCCACCATTGAGGAGTATGTGGGGCGGACGCCTTCGTCCGCGCCGGACCCCTTGGTCCGGCTGTTCCCCTGGAACTAAAGGCCGACGAGGGCGTCGGCCGCGGAGTGGGGGGTCCGCCCCACACAGCCTACTGGCCCTTTGGTTCGCAGGCGATTTTGAAGACCTCGAAGACGGGGCGGCCGTTGGAATCGGGGACGGTCCGGAGGGAATTCTCATGGCAGCCGGCGGCGCTCGCTGATTGATCGAAACGCCTGCGGACCCCATCGAAGTTCTCGCGCTTTTCCGCATGCGCGATGAAGAGACCGTTTCGATCGGCAAACATGCGCGATGCCGCGCCCTTTCCCCAGTCCGACGGACTATCTGTCATGAAGGGTTCGTTGGCCCCGTTCATACGAAGGCGGCCATCGTGAAGGATATCGAGGGGAAACTGAATGCCCCAATCGAGGACGTAAATCGTTTGACCTGGAATTTCAGAAAGGCTGGCGGAAAGGGGATAAATCGCATCGGTGAAGGGGCCAGCCGCGCCGTTGCGCTCGAACTGCAGTATGTATTGATTCACGACGAGCAGGTTCATCGAGGACAGCAGAAGACAGATCGAAGCGGCCAGCCACCTCCATCGAATCGAGGAGATCGCCACCGCGACAAAAAGCTGCGGAAAGGGCCACAACAGCACAGTGTGATGGATAGACGCGCCCGCATCGTGCGTCGATGCCATAAAAACCCAGGCCACCGCGCAGAATACGAGACAGAAGCGCGCGGCCCGCGATCGCCACCACAGAGGAACGGCAAGAAGCGCGAGAGCGGCGGCGTACTCCATGCCTCCGCTGCGATGCTCTCCCAGATGGTTGCGAATGAAAACGGCGGCGCGCCCACGCAGTGAAACGGGAGTCTTAGGATTGTCGGTAAACTCCTCGGAAACGAGATAGCCGAGAAGTCCCCGACCACCAAGTGCGCCGCGGACGTGGATAAACTTTGCGGGCGCGCCGAGGGGTTCAAGATGAGCGTTGGTGCGGAATGTCTCCGCGCGACGGTGTCCATTGTAGACGACGAAGGGCAGGGACCCGATCAGAAAACCGGCCGCGGCACTGACCAATTGACGACGGGCGATCATTTTCGACAGTTCGCGACCAAAAACGGACACTACCCCGCAAATCAGGCCGGCGAGAGCCCAGACAAAAACCGCCTTGTTCCAGAGAGCCAGGCCCAGGAAAAAAAAACCCAGCGGGAGATCCCTTTTTTTGCCATCCTGCGCGTATTTGACAAGAAAAAGGCAACCAGTCACAAGTAAAAGATGTTCGAGCGCGACTGGACCCCAATCGAACGTGTTGGTAAGGAGCAACGTCGGGTCCGAGGCCAGCAGGAAAGCGGCGATGACAGCGGTGCGGCGTCCAGCGGATCGTTCGGCTAAGTAAAAGAAAAGCCACACGGTTAAGGCTCCGGCCAGAACGGTGGGAAGGCGAAGAACCCAGGCGGCGCGCAGCGGATGAGCCTCGAAACCCGATCGGAAAATGGCGATGAGAGGCCAGTAAATGAGCGTTTTTAGCGTTCCAATATAGGTCATCACCATCAAAGGGATGTTGTGATGGAACAGGCGAATGCGGAATTCTCTTTGAACCGTCTGGTAATATGGGCCGGCGAATAACGCCTCGTCCATCTGGATGCCGGCGTAGGGAATCAGGGCGCATCCGGCCAGAATCGTGAGGCAGCAGGAGAAGCCGAGAGACAAACGCGAGGCGAGATTTTTCACGGGCGATGGAGTGAATACGAGAATTTTTACCGGTTCTCAAGACAGTATAAGGGATAAGGCATCGGGCATCCATAATGGTTTCTGTATTCTGGACCGATATGAATACGATGCACTTGATGGAAACTGAGCCGAGACGGCTTGGCGGTCATCAAATAGATTGGCTATTTGATTGCTTGCAGAAAGCGGCAACAGTATGATAAGCTGTGCGAAGCAGATTTGGAGAACAGAGATCCCGGCGGGTGGAGGCCCGGTGGACGGCTGGACGAAGTGTCCGGTCAAAAGATCTTTGCGCACGTTGGCCGTTCGGCTAACCGTCCACGGTGGACTCTTTTCGCATGGAAGAGTTCGCGATCAAAAAAACAATTCCGTCGTCAAAACGGGTATGAAGCTTGAACCTTTTTGCTTGGACCTGCGTCTAAGGATGTGACGCGGACAAACGAAAAAATAGAAAAAGAAAAAATAAAACAAAGAAGAGACAAGAGGCAGCCATGACAAAGAACGAGTTAAACAAATTTAAAAATATCCTGGAGGCGAAGCAGGCAGAGCTGGTAGCGTTTGTGCGAAATCGCGAGGGAATTGCCATCGAGAAGAGCCCGGACGCACTGGATGAAGTGCAGCACGCCGCCGAGCGCGAGCTTGCGATTCGTAATCTGGATCGCGAATCGCAACTACTCCGCAGTGTGCGGGCGGCATTGCGCCGCATCGATGAAGGGACCTTCGGCGTATGCCTGCATTGCGAAGAGGACATCAGTCCGAAGCGCCTGGCAGCAGTGCCGTGGACTCCTTTCTGTATCTCATGCCAGGAAATGGCCGATCGCAATCAGGCCGGCGACGCGTCGGAGAATTTCGACGAGATGCTGGTCAGCGCGGCTTAATTTCCGGTCCAATTCGGATGAACGAAGTCATCCTGCCCGCCGTCTCCTTCTCCCGGCGGTAGGAAAAAAAGCGCTCGGCGTCGCAAAAAGTGCAGACGCCGAGTGCTTCAATATTCTGAGTCGGCACTCCCGTGGACTCAAGTTGCTTCCGATTTTCCGACACAAGGTCTAAGTGTGTCTGGCCTTCGAGTCCAAACTCGCGGGCGACTTCCTCGCCGACCTCATAACAACAGACACCGATTCCCGGTCCGACGGCGGCGAAAACGTCGCGTGCCTGCGTCCCGAACTCGGACTTCATTTTCTCGAGAGTCCTGATAACAATTTGAGCAGAGGTCCCGCGCCAGCCGGCATGTATGGCGGCGACGGCTAGATTCCGGGTGTCGGCCAGCAGAATCGGATAGCAGTCGGCGGTGCGGATGGAAATGGCGAGGCCGGCATGGTTCGTAATTAGAGCGTCGCCTTCGCCGAGGAGGCCCGGTCGGTCGGCTAGAAGTGCAAGATTTGAATGGATTTGTTTTAGATTGGCAACGCTATTGGGATGCGAAGCCGGGTATCGAGTGCCAAAGCCGTGGGTTGCCCAGGGGAGGGCGGAGAGAATTGAGGATTCGAGGCAGGGTGCCATCCGTTGGATCACCGATAGGCTTCCGAGCGGTGGTTGACGGAGAGAATCTCGATGGAATCGCCGTAATCGCGGAAGCGGATTCGATAATCTCCGACGCGCAAGCGGGACTGCGGCGGGTCTATGTCCTGTAGCCGCTGGACGTCGCCCTCTGCGCTCTGCGTGAAATGCGCCAACCCGCGTAAGATCCGCATTGCGGTCCGTGAATCGATGGCGCGAACGTCGGCCTTGGATCGAGGAGTCCAGCGAATCGCTTTGGCCATCGTTTAGCGATCCGCGCCATTTTGTTCCGGCGGAAGCGGCGTGCGCCCCATCTTCTCGAAATCGTCCAGCGTGAGGCCGAACTCAGCCAGCACTTCCTCATGTGGTATGCCCTTGTTGTGCTTCAACCACTCGATGGACTCAGCGACTGCGAGTTCTTCCTCGTCACTGATTTCCTCGTCCTCGAGTGGCGGCGTCACGATCGTTTCCAGCAGTCCGACCAGCGCTGAGAGCTGCGTCTCCGGCATCCGGTCGATCAATTCGTGCGCATGCCGGCGAGTATCGCTCATCGATTTCAGCATAACTCGCCACAGGTGTATTATGTTGGCGACGCCTTATGAAACGATCACTCGCGTTCTTCTTCGCCGTCGCCGCACTCGCTCAGGCCCCGAATCCCGACGCGTTCTACAAGCTTGGCCCCGATTCTCTCCCGCAGGATGGCGTTCCCAAGGGCGAAATCCGCGGACCGTTCAAGATTGACAGCAAAGCGTATCCGGGCACATTTCACACTTATTGGATTTACGTGCCCGCTCAATACGATGCCTCGATTCCGGCGAGCCTCATGATCTTTAACGACGGCCAAGCGTTCATGAATCCGAACGGTGACGCGCGGGCGCAGAATGTGATGGACAATCTGATCTACCGGCGCGAGATTCCGGTCATGATCGGCGTGTTCATCAATCCCGGCCACACCCCCGAACAGCCCGAGCCGACTCCCGCCGAATGGGGAGACCGGACCACAAACCGTCCGACGGAATATAACTCGCTCGACGACCGTTATCCGCGAGTAATCGTCGATGAATTGATGCCCGTGATTTATAAGGACTACAGCATCTCGAAAGACCCCGAGCGGCACGGCATCGGCGGGGCAAGCTCGGGCGCGATCGCAGCCTTTACGGTTGCCTGGGAGCGGCCCGACGATTTTCGGAAGGTCCTCAGTATCGTCGGCAGCTTCGTGAATCTTCGCGGCGGACACGCCTATGCCGACATCGTTCGGAAGAGCGACAAGAAGCCGATCCGCGTTTATTTACAAGACGGGCGCAATGACAATCGAGGCGTTCGCGGCGACGGGAATTACGACGAGACGCGCGACTGGTTTTTCCAAAACGTCCGCCTGATGAAGGCGCTGACCGAGAAAGGCTACGACGTCAACTACGCCTGGGGGATGAATAAGCACGGGCAGAAAATGGGCGGTGCGATTCTTCCCGACATGATGCGCTGGTTGTGGCGCGATCAGCCGGTGTCGACCGACCCCAAGGACGCAGCCGAAAGATCCTTCCGCGAGCCTGTCAAGAAAAATTAGCCGGTGTGCTACGATACGCTGTTCGGAGCCTGGAGCTATCGTTGTCGCAAAACCGCAATCTTTTTTCTCTATCCATCCTTTTGGTCCTTTTTTCAGCGAGCGGCATGTGCGCGCTCATTTACGAAGTCGTGTGGTACCAGTTGTTGCAATTGGCAATCGGGTCGACCTCGGTATCGCTCGGAATCCTGCTCGCGACCTTCATGGGAGGCCTCTGCATCGGAAGCGTGTGGTTCCCCCGGATTCGCTTCGCCCAGCATCCGTTGAAAGTTTATGCCGGTCTTGAGCTAGGGATCGCTGCATGCGCGGTGCTGGTGCAGCTTAGCCTGCCGTCTCTGAATCGCCTCTACATTGCCGGAGCCGAGCACGGCATGCCCGGAATGCTATGGCGCGGAGTCCTCGCCGCACTTTGCATGTTGCCGGCGACGATCCTGATGGGCGCATCGCTGCCGTCGATTGTTCGATGGGCCCGCGGCGTTTCCTGGTGGGGATATTTGTACACTGGCAACATTGCAGGCGCGGTAATCGGATGCCTGCTCGCCGGTTTTTACCTGCTGCGCATTTACAATATGGCGACCGCGACCTATTTCGCCGCCACGATCAACCTCGCGGTCGCGGGCATCAGCCTGTGGCTGGGCTCGCGCCTCCCCGGGTCTATCGAGCCGGAGGAAGTATCAGCTGCCACCGTCGATTCTGCGCACTGGCCGATCTATCTCGCGATCGGACTGTCCGGCGCCACAGCGTTGGGCGCGGAGGTCGTCTGGACCCGCTTGCTCAGCATGCTGCTGCTGGGCACCGTCTACGTCTTCTCCATCATTCTGGCGGTCTTCCTGGTCGGCCTCGCGATCGGAAGCGGCGCGGGCTCATGGCTGATCAAGCGCGTGCGACCGCAACTCGCGCTCGGATGGTGCCAGATCCTTCTCCTGTTCGGCTTTGCGTGGACCGCGTACATGATCGTCGACGTCCTCCCTTTCTGGAAAGATAATGCGCTGACGACGCTCGATCCCTGGCACATGTACTTTCTCGACCTGAAGCGCTGCATACTGGCGATTCTTCCTCCCACTCTGTTTTGGGGCGCGAGTTTCCCATTGGCGTGCGCGGCCGTCTCGAAACGAGGCGAGGATTCGGGCCGCACCGCAGGCGCGATTTATGCGGCGAATACATTGGGAGCCATTATCGGAGCGCTTGCAGTCAGCCTGGTGCTGATCCCTTGGATCGGCTCGCAGCAATCGGAGCGTGTGCTCCTGATCACAGCCGCGATCGGCGGAGTGATCGTGCTCCTGCCGGTTTTACGCCGGTCCGGCCTGGGAATCGCGGGCCTTGCCGCATCCGCCGGAATCGCGTGTCTGCTTGCATGGAGCGTCGATCCGGTGCCTGGCGAGCTAATCGCCTACGGCCGCCGCATGGCTATCAATGCCGGACAATCGAAGGTCCTCTACGCCGCCGAAGGCATCAATTCATCGGTAGCGATCACTGAGTGGCCGAACAACACGATCTATGTAAATGTGAACGGCCACGTCGAAGCGACCACCGAAATCTACGACATGAAACTGCAGCGGATGGTCGGCCATCTTCCCGCCCTGCTGCATCCAAATCCAAAATCCGTGCTCGGCATCGGATTCGGTGCCGGAGTCTCCGCAGGGACCTTCACACGCTATCCTGGCATTGAGAAAATCACCATCTGCGAAATCGAGCCTCTGATTCCACCCGCATCCACGCGATTCTTGGGCGATGCGGATTACCGCGTCGCGCTCGATCCACGCACTCACATTGTCTTCGACGACGCGCGGCATTACCTGCTCACTACTACCGAAAAATTCGACATCATCGCGTCCGATCCTCTGGACGTTTTCATCAAAGGGACGGCCGCACTCTATTCGAAGGAGTACTTCGAGTCCGTGAAAAGCCACCTGAATCCGGGTGGGATGTTTACGCTCTACGTTCCTCTCTATGAAACCGACGAGCCGACTATCAAGAGCGAGCTCGCAACCTTCTTCGAAGCTTTTCCCTACGGCACCATTTGGGCGAACACCAGAAATGGCCAGGGCTACGACATGGTCTTCATGGGGCAGCTCGATCCGCTGCGAATTAATATCGATGAAACGCAGAAGCGAATCAACCGGCCCGATCACGCGCCGGTGCGCGAGTCGCTCCGCGAAATCGGCGTCAATTCGCTGCTGGAGTTGTTTTCCACCTATGCTGGCAACGCCTCCGACCTCGCGCCATGGACCGCAGGCGCCGCACTAAACGCCGACGGTGATTTGCGACTCAGCTATCTGGCCGGCTGGGGAATCAACTCCGACCTGGAAGATATTCTCTATCGCAAGATGCTTCTTTACAGGACGCTTCCCGTCGGCATCTTCACGGGCTCGCCCGAATACGTGGAAAAAGTCCTGACGTCGCTGACGAATTAGCAACTCCACAGACTTAAAGTCTGTGCCACCATGTTGTGTGTAAGGTGGCACAGGCTTCAGCCTGCGAGCAGGGCAGGTCCCCGACCTGCCCCGGCGAAACTTAAGGCTTCTTCTCGACCTTGCTAAATCCATTCGTATCCGACTTCAGAATCTCCTCATACCTCTTACGAATCTCTTCCAGCCGGGCGTTCAACTCCTTGAACACCACATAACTCTGATCCGTCGGCTTAGCGTCCCCAGTCTCCACCACCCGCATCAGCGCCGCGATTTGATTATTCAGCTTAATCGGGAAATTCAGAGGGTCCTGATTGCTCCGATTCCGAACCTGGTAGATATCTTCCTCGACCGCACTCAGCTTAGTCGAGAGCCGTTCGCCCGCGGCATCGAGCGATGGATCTTTCTTCACTCTATCGGCGATATTTTTCTTGATCTCGCGAATGCGAATCACCATTTCATTCGCCTCGGAAGTCTTGTCCCGCACCTGGATCGCGAGCTTGAACTGCTCCGCCAGATCCGTGTCGCTGACCCCGGTCAATCGAGGATCTTTGACGATCGTCAAAGGCCGGACCTCCGTGACTCCGTTCGCCGTCAGCCGCACCTGATATTGACCCGGCACCGCGGTGGGACCGGCATCCGCCTGCGCGCCCCAGAAAATCAACCCTTCAAAAGTTTTCGCGCCGGAATAGCGCAGATCCCATGTAAACCGGTTGCCGCCCTCTTTACGCGCAGGAGGACGAACCGCGCCGCGCCCTCCGCCGCCCTCATCCTCGCCGTCACCCGCAGCAGTGCCGCCGCGCCCTCCGCGACCCTTCTTCTCTTCCTCCGCCGAGCCGACGTAGCTCCGAACTACCGTCCCGTTCGCATCGAGAATATCGATCTTCACCGTGTCGGCTTCCTTCGCCAGCCAGTAATCGATGCCTGCGCGATTGACGGATCGCACTACCGAATGCGGCGTGAACAGGTGCGCGCCCGTCGAGAGAACCCCCGTCGAAAGCTGCCGCAGGGGCGTAATGTCGTCGAGGATATAGAACGCCCGGCCGTGCGTCGCGATCACCAGATCGTCGCCTTCAATCACCAGATCGGAAACCTGCGTATCCGGCAGATTCAGCCGCAGCGACTGCCATTCCGCGCCGTTATCGAAGGAAACATAAATCCCATGCTCTGTTCCGGCGAACAAAAGCCCCGCGCGCTTCGGATCTTCTCGCACAGCCTGCACGAAATCGTTTTCCGGGATGCCTTTGACGATCTTCGTCCACGTCGCCCCGTAATCGTCGGTGCGATACGCGTAAGGACGGCGATCGTCGGCCTGATAATGCTTGGCCGCGACATAAGCCGTCCCCGGTTTGTGCGGCGACGCGTCGATCAGGCTGATGCGAATGAAATCCGGAATCCCCGGAGGCGTGATGTTTTTCCAGTTCTTTCCGCCATCGCGCGTGATATAAACCATGCCATCGTCGGACCCTGTCCAAATGGTCTGCGCATCGCTCCTCGACGGTGCGATCGAGAAAATCGTGCCGTAAATTTCCGGACCGTTCTGATCCTTCGTGATCGGGCCGCCGGAATCGCCCAGCGTTTTCGGATCGGCACGCGTCAGATCCGGACTGATCTTCTCCCAACTCTGCCCCTCATTCCTGGTCTTCCACAAATGCTGCGACGACGTATAAATCACGTTTGGATCGAGCGGCGAGAAGACAATCGGGAACGTCCACTGCCAACGTTCTTTCAATGCGCTCGCTGGCATTCCGGAGAAGAACAGAGGATACACCTGCACGTCGCGCATCTGCCCTGTCGAACGATTGAGCCTTGTAAGCAACGCGCCCTGGCTGCCCGCGTAAAAAATATTCGGATTCACAGGATGCGGCGCGATGTAGCCACTCTCGCCTCCGCCCGCCGAGTATTGAAGCTCCGCGACGCGCGCGCCCCCACCTCCGCCGCGCCCGGCCAGCGCGCTCGAAACACAAATCGTCGTATTATCCTGCTGCGCGCCGCACACATGATACGGAACGTCGCGCGTCGTCGCGACATGATAAAGTTGCGCGGTCGGATACGCTTGTCCGGTCCACGTTTCGCCCCCGTTGATCGACACATTGGCGCCTCCGTCGTTCGACTCCACCATGCGCTTCGGATCGTTCGAGGCGATCCACAGATCGTGATTGTCGCCATGGGGAGTGCGGATTACCTTAAACGTTTTCCCACCATCCGTCGACTTGAAAAACGAAGTGTTCAGGACATAAACGGTGTCTTTCTCTTTCGGATCGGCATAAATGCGCGAGTAATAAAACGCGCGCTGCCGCAATCGCCGGTCTTCGCTGATGCGCGCCCAAGTCGCACCCGCATCCTCAGAGCGAAACAGTCCGCCGTCTTCGGCTTCGACCATCGCGTAAATCCGATTCGAATCGCCGCCCGCCACCGCGACGCCGATTTTTCCGATAATGCCGTTCGGTAACCCCGGCTTGCGCGTAATATCCGTCCAGGAATCGCCGCCGTCCGTCGATTTATAAAGTCCGCTCAAAGGTCCGCCGCTCGAAAGCGTCCATGACGTGCGATACACATCCCACAGCGCAGCGAACAGGACCTTCGAATTGTGCGGATCGATGCACAGATCCACCGCGCCCGCGCGATCGCTCTTATAAAGAATCTTCTGCCACGTTTTTCCGCCATCGCGCGAGCGGAACACGCCTCTCTCAGCATTTGCCGCGTAAGGATGCCCCAGCGCGGAAACGTAAACCACATCGGCATTCGATGGATCGACGCGAATGCGCGAAATCGCCTGCGTGTCGCCGAGCCCGATGTGCTTCCAGGTTTTCCCCGCGTCGATCGATTTATACAAGCCGTCGCCCTGCATGATATTGCCGCGCAGCTCCGTCTCGCCCATGCCCAGGTAGACGACATCGGGATTCGACTCCGCCACGGCCACCGCACCCACCGAAGAACTTTGAATCTGTCCGTCGGTCACCGGACGCCACGTCGTGCCTCCATCGGTCGTCTTCCACAACCCTCCGCCGACCGCGCCGAAATAATATTCGTTGGGCCGCGACGTGCTGCCGGCCGAAGTAATCGACCGTCCTCCACGCTGCGGACCGATGCTGCGCCACTCCAGCGCTCCGAACACCGAGGCATCGTAGTGTTCCGCGAGTGCAATCACCGCGCAAAGAAGTGTGAGAAAAAGAAATCGTTTCATGAAAGGTTCCTATAGGGGTGGCGCGAGCTTTAGCTTGCCGCCTCGGCTTCAGCCGAGGTGCTACTAGAGGCAATAGTATAGCGCACCACTCAATTGACACGCCTGTTCCCGACGCGGTAAAACAACACATGGAATCCTCTACCCGGCGCGATTGGATCGCCGCCGGTCTCAGTGCGGCCATCGCGGCTCGTCTTTCTTTTGCGGATACCCCGGACGATCTTGCCTCGCTCACGCTGAAGCAAGCATCCGACCGCATCCGTTCCAAAAAAGTTTCTCCAGTCGAGCTTGCCGAAGCCTGTCTCGCCACCATCAAGACCTATAACCCGAAGATCAACGCGTGGATCACCGTGATGCGCGAAAAGGCTCTCGCGCAGGCGAAGGAGCTGGAGAAAGAGCAAAAATCCGGCAACTTCCGCAGCCCTCTGCACGGAATTCCCATCGGCATCAAGGACTCGATCGACACCGTCGGCGTGCGCACCACCGCCGCCAGCGCCGTCTACGAATATCGTTTCCCAACCGAAGACGCCGAGGTCGTGCGCCGCCTCAAAGCCGCGGGCGCGATTTTGATCGGCAAGTGCAACATGCACGAATTCGACGCCGGCGCGACCTCCGCGGTCAGCTACTGGGGCCCGGTTCGCAATCCCTGGAATCTGGAGCGCGTCGCCGGCGGCGCATCCGGTGGCTCGGCCGCCGCGGTCGCAATGAACAACTGTTTCGCGGCGCTCGGCACGGATTCCGGAGGAGCCATTCGAACGCCATCTTCCTATTGCGGAGTCGTCGGATTCAAGCCGACCTACGGACGCGTCAGCCTGCGCGGAATTATTCCCTTCTCCTGGTCGCTCGATCATTGCGGACCCATCGCGCGAACGGTGGAAGACGCAGCCATGGTTCTTCAGCAGATCGCCGGTTACGACCGCATCGATATCGATAGCGCCGACAAACCTGTGCCCGATTATTCGTCTGGAATCGGCGCCTCCGTCGCGCAATTCCGCATCGGCATCCCGGTTCAATTTTTCGATCATCTCGACGACGAGGTTGCGCGCGCGGTCGAGGATGCCATTGCGGTTCTCAACAAAATCACCAGGGAATCGCACGACGTGAGCCTTCCCTCCTTGCTTCGCGCGGGCGCTGC
>Ga0182024_10001472_pt1 | contig 60774 bp, 65 predicted proteins | sample P32metaG_FD_120480 | JGI IMG/M metagenome (GOLD analysis project Ga0182024, IMG submission 120480) | Permafrost microbial communities from Stordalen Mire, Sweden - P3-2 metaG (Illumina Assembly) | ecosystem: Environmental > Terrestrial > Soil > Wetlands > Permafrost | place: Sweden: Stordalen...
CAGTCATTGTTTTATCGTCTCCCCCCGCCGCCGCCACGCGACCCGCCGCCGAATCCGCCGCCACCGCCGAACGAGCGGCCGGCGCCCATGCTGGAGAAACCGTGGTCGCTTTGCATGCGTGTCGTTCCACCATTGTGATACCCACCGAAAACGCTATGATTTCCAGTAAATCCGCGCTGCTCAAAACCCGAACTTCCGAAACGCTGCTGAGGCGCGCCGCGACTAAAGTTCTGGCCCCGCGCGCCGCCGAATCTGCCAGCCTCGCCCCCCGCGAAGCCGCCGTTACGCCCGGCCCCAAACCTTCCGGCCACCGCGCGATTGGCATACGGAACGCCGAGCCGGTGCTCCGGATTATGATTCCACACGGAGTTACCCAGCCCTTCTGCTCCGTGGAAATGCTCGAATCCGTAGCGATGAAAGAAAGAACCGTTGATGAAAAGATTCCCGCCATACCAATTGGGAGCCCAGCCCCAGCCGCCCCATCCCCAACCTCCCCATCCGCCAAAATAGAGACCCAGATCTATGCCGGGATCCCACCCAAAACCCACATCAATGCCAGGGTATACGAGCGGCGGGTAATAACCATAGGCCGGTGGTCCCCACACGTAGGCGGGATTATAATTCGGCACGTACCACGTATCGGGATTGGCGGGCTCAATGCTGATCGCGCTCTGCCCGCCCTGATTTTGCGTGGTGACAGTCTCCTGCGGCGTTGAATGCAAAGTCCCTTTCGCCTCCGCTTGAGCTCGCATGCGCTGGACGGCTTGCATCACGTCCGCCTGCTGGGCGAGAAACGAGTTGCCAAGCGCGGTGGTCCAAGCGATATCCTGACTTAAACGGCCTAGCACGTCGGGGAAAGCGACCAGCCCCTGTATGCTGGGATCCCAGTTTTGCTTTTTCGCTTCGTCCATAAGCTTGGAAGGCTTCCAGTGTGGATGGTCCCGTACCCATTGTTCGGCTTCGGCGATCTCCATCGGGTAAGTGGAAGCGGCCAGCACCTCTCCTACCAGTGGATCGGGATATAAGGCGATCGGCGCGACCAGATCGTCAAGCTGCTGCGGTGGCATCTGCGCCCCTGGGGGAGGGCCGTTCTGCGCGCCGGGGGGAGGGGCGTTTTGCGGAGGATATTGTGGGGGCGGATACTGTTGCGCGGCCACCGCCTGCAGAAGTAACAAGGCTACGAAGATCGCTATGCCGGAACGACAAGGTTTGTTGGACATCTCACTCACTAGATGCTTTCGGTACGATCGTGTTACCCATGGGTAGGTTTCTTCCTCATCGCTGGTGAACTTGCCGCGGCGGACTTGCTCTCACCGGGAGGACCGAGATATGAAGAGTCCGTCTCTTTACCAAGGCCTTCCAGCACTCCGCGATATGTTGCCAGCCAAGCCTCAAAGCGCGAACTTCCTTCGGCAGTCGACCGCACCGGTTGCTTTTGCTTCTCGTTGCCGCCCGGCATGTTTTTCCTCGACTTTTTCGGCGGGACGTTACTAAGAAGTCCGGCGGCGCAGGGCCACAAGCGGGTGCCATCATGGCCCACCAGGCTAACCGCCGAAGGAATGAAAAGCTTATTTCACCGTTCAAAATGCATACGGCGCTCCTACGGCATTCGGCAGAGACCTGCCGACTCACTGTTCTGTTCCAGATTATGCGAAGCCTACGAATTTGGCCATACCAGTCGTTTGGTAATTTCCCCCGATCACTCCTAGTAGCGGCAATGATGCGCGCCCGTTGCACTTCGAGCGACCGCTTACGCCCATCTTCCTGCCTCGATCTACCAAGTTTCTGGTATGGCGTCCGATCCTTTTTCCCGAAATAATGGGGCGGCACCAGACAAAGTCGGTTTAACACAGCGGAAGGAGTGGGTATGATATTCCGCATTGCTTTTGGACTGGCATTCGTTGTTGCAGCTCTTGCAACCGACGATCTCCCCCCGCCAGGGTCGAAACTGGTGGATCTCAACGTCATTGCGCTCGACAATCATGGACAGCCGGTCAAGGACTTGACCAGCGATGACTTCCAGGTGAGCGATGCCGGGAAGCAGCAGAAGATCGCCTTCTTTCATCGCAACGAGAGCAAACAGCCACCGGCGCCGGCACTGGGGCCGAATGAGTTCTCGAACCGTTCGGCAGGCGAAGTCCCGCACGCCACGGTGATTCTTTTCGACCTGCTGAACGAAAGCTTTGGGAGCCGGGGAGTCGCTTCGAACGAACTCATTAAGGAACTCGCGCCCTGGGAAACGGCCGACGGCTTGTACCTATATCTCCTGTCGGTGGATGGCCGGCTATACCCGGTCCATGGTTTGCCGGGTGCTGAAGGCGAAGTTCGCCCGCCGGGAGAAGCGCCCTGGACGCGCCAGATCAAGCCGCTGATGGATCAGGCCATGCGGACGGTTCTGCGAGTGCGACCGGTTGAGATCGATGTGGCGGTCAGGGTACAACTGACGTACGCCGCACTGGATGCAATGGCGCTGCAATTGTCGATGGTCCCTGGGCGCAAGAATATCGTCTGGGTGAGCGATGGAGTACCGATTGCCCTGGGTCCAATGCGCTCGGATACCGGCGACTTTGTCGACTTCACGCCACTACTGCGGCAGTTGAGCGAAGCGCTCGATCGGTCGGGTGTCGCGATTTATCCGGTGCGGCAGGTGATGTTAGGCCGTCAAGATAACATCGGCGCGACATCGGGGGCCGGAGCCACGGGCGGCGCTGGAACCGGGATCGAAAGTCTGGAGACTCTCGATGACTTCGCAGGGCTGACGGGAGGGCGTCCCGATGCGGGTAAGGATATCGGCGGCGCCGTGAGGCAAGCCATGAGTGATTTGCGCTTCAGCTACCAGATCGGATACTACCCGTCTCTGCAAAGCCGGGACGGCAAGTTTCACAAACTTCGCATCGTGTGCAAACGAAAAGGGGTTCGCGTCCAGGCCAAGACCGGCTATTATGCCTGGGCGGATCCGCCGGGTACCCAGACCAAACAAGCGATTGAAGCGGCCATTTGGACCGGGTTCGACGCCGCCGAAATCGGGTTGCGCGGTACTCTGTCGCCCGACCCAAAAGATCCGCGCGCGGAACATTTTGAGGTGCGGATCGACGCCCAAGACGTCGCACTGGCTCACCGGGAGGATCAGTACACTGGACAACTGCGGCTCACGATGATCGGCTACCTGGCGAACGGCCAAATCGAGAGTTCCGCGGTCATTCCGCTCGATCTCCAATACAATGCTATGGAGCGCGATAAAGCTGTGCGGGACGGAATCGCTTTCTCTAACAGCGTGCTGCTGGGGGAGCAGATGAACAAAGTACGGTTGATTGTGTTCGACCGGGGTTCCAACGCCGTCGGGTCGCTGACCATCCCCGTCAACTCAGGGAAACCGTCGCAGTAATTGGGCTTTTCACCGGCTTCAACGATCGAGTTCGAAGGCCAGATATTGAAAGTGGCCATCCCGTTCGATCTGGAGCACCACCGGGTCGCCCGGTTTCAGATCACTGAGTGTGGATCGCAGACTATCCAGCAAGGCCACCGGAGAAGTGTTCACCGCGTCGATGATATCGCCGGGCTGAAGATCGATGAACTGCGATTGACCTCCGGCCGCCTTGGCGGCGACAACGAGCCCGTACTGGCGGCGCAGGCCCGGGATCAGGGACGCAACATCCTTGTCAATCTCGATGCACAAGATGCCTAACCGAGCAATCAAATTCTTTTCCGGATGCGTGAGACGCTGCAGAAGGTTGCCCTTGTCCTCACGCTCGCAAACCACGGGCGTCTTGTTCAACTCTTCTTCTCCACGCAGAATCGTCAACTGAAGCTTGTCGCCGGCCTGCCGGCGAAAAAGATGGTTTTCGAGCTGACTCGCCGAAAATATCTTTTGTCCGTCCAAGGCCACGATAATGTCTCTTCGCTTCAGGCCGGCCTCGTCAGCCGGGCTGTCGGGTTCCACATCCGCCAGAATGACGCCGTGGTCGCGCCCCAGATTAAGCCCCTTGGCCATTACAGGAGTGATGTTTTGGGCGTAAACGCCGATTTCGCCGCGCTGGACGCGGCCATTCTTGCGCAATTGGAGGTAGACCTCTTTCACGGTGTTGGACGGGATCGCAAAGCCCAATCCTTCGTTTCCTCCGGACTGGGACAGGATGAAAGTGTTCAATCCAGCCAGCAGCCCATTCATACCGACCAGGGCGCCGCCGCTGTTGCCAGGATTAATCGAGGCATCGGTTTGCACGTAAACCATTGGATTCTCTTCGCCAATCGAGCGCGCCGGGGCGCTCACGACACCGAACGAGACGGAGTTCAGCAACCCCATTGGAGCACCGATCGCGAGCACCAGGTCCCCTTGCCGCAGGCGATCAGAGTTCATGAATTTCAGAGCAGTCAAGTTCTTTTCATCTATCTTCACAACCGCGAGATCCGACTCCGTGTCGATGCCGATAATTTTGGCGTCGACGCTCTTCAGGTCGCCGGGATCGTCGGCCGTCTCGTGCCGTGGAGATGCCCGCGCAAAGACGACTCTCGTGGTCACAGCGCCCTTTACCACGTGCGCACTGGTGACAATGTATCCGTCGGGATCGACGATTACGCCCGACCCAGTGGTCTCTTCGCGCCCGAAGAGGCTCACGGGGTGTCCGGATGTTGGATCCAGGGAGCCGTACCCGGTGACCACAATCTGCACTACCGCGGGCGCAACCCGCCGCGAGAGCGAGCGAATCTCTCCGCTGAACTCGATGAGCGACGACGTCTTGCCGGGTGAAGACGCGACTTGCGCCGCAAACGCCGTGGTTGTCGCGGCGATCCCTATCATGGTCGTCAATAGAACTCTCATGCTGTTCTCCCGTTGCCCACCCAGACCAACTGGATCGGATTCAGCAGGCCACCCGTAGTCAATAGCTCAAACCGAATTCGATGGCCACATTCCCCAATGGTCAGCCGGTTCTGGTCGCGAAAGTAGCGCACGTTTCCCATCCCGTAGCCGCCCCAGCCACCCCGAGACGTGCTGGGGCAGCAGCTTGCTTGCGCTGTATCCATAGCACGTGAGCGTCCGGAGGACTCTTTTAGTCATGCCTGAGTGTAAACCCGATCGTTGCGGCTTTTGTATACCAACGATGCGCGATTTTCGTCCGGGCGACAACCGGTACCTTCCATCCCCCAACGAACGGGACGTCATTTCTACCATGGTCTTTGTCGCTAGAGTACCGGCAACCTGGTATTCCAAACCAGAGACATCGGCCATACACTCAAGCTAAGTCAAACACCAACACACAAAACGGGCGCTCCCTTCCCTCATCCAAACCCCCTCGGAGTGCCCGTTTTGCCCCTCGGATTCACGGGTATGGCCGTATCCATCGAGCATGTGAACGGAAGGGACCGCTGTGTTAGGTGGCGGACAGGGTGTAGCGAGTGCCCGGCGTGAGTTGGCCGTCGCTAATCTCCTGGCAGGTCAGACAAAGAGCGGCCCAAGGCAATGCGTTCAACCGCCGTTCCGCGATTTCTGTTCCGCATTCCAGGCAGAGGCCGTAAGTTCCGTCATCGAGGCGCAACAGCGCTTCATAGACCTGGGAGAGAAGCTCAGTCCGTCGATTCAAAGCGTCTATAGCGATATCGCGTTGGCCGGCGAGAACCAGCTCGTCCATAGAGTCGGGGACCTTCTCGATCACGATCGCCTCCGGATTGTAATGGCTGGCGATGAGTTCCAACCTTTTCGATTCCAGCAGCTGACGGTACGTTGCGATTTCAGCGGTATTCATAAGGAGTATGCCTTCAGGCACCAAGTTATTCAACTTTCGCGATTCCGGCAATCGCGGCGGGTGGGTATTTTTAGCACAAACGCGAGGTAGCCCGAGAGGAGACTCATCCGCGTTAAGATACCTGCTTATTGTTTCCATGAATACCGGCCATCAGGTATTTCGGGCAAACTAATAATCCGCTAAGCTCTAGCCAGGGCCGCAGCATGCAAGCGGCGGCATCGTCATGTGGAAGAGTATACGTTCGAATTTCGTGAGCGTCTCCAGCGTCTTCCGGAAGAATAAAAGGGACTCCGTGGCGCCGCCCGTAGCGCATGAAGATGTTTCCTGCCGCTCTCGTATCACGATTGTCTCCGCCCTGTTGGAAGATCAAGATCGATCGCTGATCGCCGATGTTTGTTACCAGAATCAGTGGGACGTTTTTTTCGCGAAAACCTGTGCGGAAGCGCGCCAAGTGTCGGAGCAAATCAAACCGCACATCATTCTGTTAGACCGGGATTTGGCGGACGGCGATTGGAGAGATTCCCTATCGGCCTGCGCCTCCTCTTCCGCTGGAGCGTGCACCATACTCATCTCCCGCGTCGCCGACGACTATCTGTGGAACGAGGTCGTCTGCAATGGTGGTTACGATGTCCTGCCCAAGCCGCTTCGAGAGCAAGCCGTGCTCCGCGCGGTGAAGTTCGCGTGGTCGTACTGGAACAGCGCCAGGCAGGCAACCGCGATTCCTAGGAGCACGACGAGCCCTAAGAAATAACGCGCTTGCGCACCGCGTACAAGATCAGCTCCGCGAAACTGTGCAAGTTGAGCTTATCCTGCAAGTTCCGGCGATGAGTCTCCACGGTGTAAAGACTCAGATTCAATAACGTTGCGATATGGGACTATCTGCTGAAGGATTCCGCGGAAGGCGAAAATCCAACAAAGAATACATGCTTAGAAAAAAGATGATGGGCATCTGAGGAAACGCGGAGGCGATGCGTTGCGCAGCTTCAATCCACTCCGATTGGGCATGGCGACATCCAGAACGACGACATCGGGGCGGGTGACCTCGGCCTGTTCCACTCCGTGCCCCGGCCATTGGATGCTTCGGCGACTACGCTGAAGCCGGCCTGGCTCTGCAGTAGCAGCCGCAAGCCTCTGCGCATCACGCTGTGGTTTCGGAATAGACGTGACAGATTCCGCCAACCGCGCCATGCCCTGGAGGAAGGGTTGCAAAACCCCGCCTCCAGGATGCGCTCTGCGGGCCTCGACTAAAGCTGGCGGCGGGGACGCCGGATATCGGCGCTGGCCAGGAAATCCTTCTGACATCCACCCCGCCGTTCTCTTGAAGCGGCGTCTGCGTCTCTTGTCGAGAGCGATCACCGCTTGGAACTCAAGCTTGCTCCAATTTTGCTGCTGACACCATTAACAGATCAGCTTCCAGCCGGACAACCGCACTCTCAGTGTGGATCTGTGACGGGAAGACAATTCTGCGGAAAAGTACCTTTGGCCCACGTTCATAGGAGTCTGCGTCGCTCCCATTTTCACTCACGCCCCGCAGAATGATCATTTCCGGCATCAGCGTGACCTGGATTGTTTCCTCGCTTACGCCGGATATGCCGATCTTCAGATGAACGGCTCGATCTGTCTCCTGTAATTCTTCCTGAGGCACCCAGCACACTTCCCGCTCGGCTCGGAGCCAATCATCTACAGAACTTCCATGGATAGCATCACGATGTTCGTAAACGTCATACGCTCTCCTGGAAATCTTATCGTGTATCTCTTCTAATAAGCGCGAATCCTCATCGTCGAGTTCAGACAATTTTTGGACCGTTATAGTTGGCACTTTACACTCCTGTTGAGGCTGCGGCGAACCCCGGCGCCACATGCCCAGGTGGTTCCGAATGTGCCCGCCGCTCAGGCGCTCGAGTTCGGGAAGCTCACTTTTTCGCGGACTCGATTTGAATCCTGTTCGCCTCCAGTTCGAATGTACCCGAATTGCGCCCTATTGACGATACCGCCGAGTCAGTAATTCCACGCGGAAGATGTCGGTATTGGGATGAGTCACGTCAGCGTTACTTGGTAAGCAGCTTGCGGATAGATTTCAATTCTCGCCGCTTTCGCTGTTCTTCCTCCGAAAGGTGGAGGAATACTTTGATCGTGCGCGTTCAGTTCCGATGCAGATGCCTCTCCAGGTCCACGATGGAGCGATACCGTTCCGCCCAGATGTCTTTCTCATCGCGCAACCCTTCGGAAAGCCCCTGGCTGCGGAGAATATCCGGATGCACCCGAACGATCGACACTTCCTCGAAATAGGAACGATTGAATATGCCGATCTGCCCGCGTTCCGAGTTTGACCTTTTCTCCGGGCCGCACACGGAAATCCTTTGAATTGATTTGCATCTTCGCTCCTTTCGCCAATGCCAGCGCGTTGTTCGCGTTATTTCATTTATGAGGCTCGTCTTTCCGAATCTCCCGCTCCGCCTGCCGCCAGTCCTGAACTGCTCGCCCGTCCTGGCGGCCTCGCTCCTCATACAGTTCATGCACGCTTGGCGATCTGAGGGGTCACATTGATCGGTTTCGGAGCCGCGGCGTTAAGAATGCGCTATCTGATCATCGCGACCTTCACGGCATCGTTCAGGAGCAGGCACGAGACCATGGCATAAACAAATATCGCGAGCGTCTGCCACCAAGGCAAAGGCATGAGTCCAGGAAGGCCCAGGGGTTTACGTGGAGCGCCGCGAGTGTGTCGGGAACCGACGCAGAGGCGATGCCGGGCGCCTTCCCGTTCCCCGCCCCGGATTTCCCGATGACTTGTCGCGGCACATCCGTCAAGTTGAAACCCCGTGCTCACTCGGCTTCTCGTGGCACATAGCTTACGAGATCCTTTTCCGGCCGGCGAGCATCTTCACGTAAGCATCCAGGAGTTGCTCTCGGGCGTTCTTCACCATGGGCGCGGGCAGTTCCGTTGACCGGTAGCCGCGGCAGAGTTCTACAGTTTTGCGAAGGCTTTCGGCAAACTCGATGCAAGGTGGGCAACCGGCCAGGTGAGTTTCGATCTCCTGGCAGGCGTCGGACGGAAGCTCCAGGTTTAGATACTCGGACAGCAACGAAAAGACTTCTTTGCATTTCTCAGTGCGCGCATGCGACTCCATGTCATTTTCCTCGGGTGGACCTGGACAAAACCTGGCCATCGGTCCGCAGATATTCATCCAACTTTTGGCGGACGGCCAAACGGGCGCGATGCAAGCGTGTCTTGACGACGTCCTCGGTCAAATCGAGGATTTGGGCCGTCTCCAATGTGGATAATTCTTCTACATCCCGGAGCAGGATGACCGACCGGTAGCTCTCCGGCAGCACGCTGATTGCCCGATCCAGCACTTGTTTCATTTCCGACCGCAGCAGTTGATCATCCGGCAGCGCGGACCAATCGGCGATCTGAAGCTTGACGTGGTGGCCGTCATGATCCATGTGCGGAAGGAAGTCATCGAGCGAGAGCTCCTGCGATGGAGCGAAAACGCTCTTCCGCCGCTTCATCAGGCAAGCGTTCTTGGCGATGCGAAAGACCCAGGGACGGACACGCTCGGGATCGTGAAGTCCATCGAAATTCTCAAACACGTTGAGCAACGTCTCCTGCGCCACTTCCTCGGCGTCCTCGCGGTGGCCGCACATCAGCCAGCTATAGTGAAAGATCTTCGCGCGGAAGTGCTCCACAAAGCGGTCAAACGCTTCCGCCTCTCCGGCAATCAATTTCCGCGCAAGTTCAACTTCGGTTGCTCGTTCCAAAGCCAGGTACCGCTTCTGATTCTAGCGGGCTGGCCTGGTTCCCAAGATGCAAACGGCCAGAAAAGGTGACGCGCTGTCACCTCGGCACACTAACTGCATCCTGGCAAGCAGAAGCCATGAAAAGAAGCTTTTTGGTGCTGGTTTTAGGGCTGCCGGTTGCGGCACAAGACCCAATGTCGCTAAAAGACGCAGTTCGCGTAGCCCTGGATAAGAACAAAGCCATCGACGCCTCCGCCGCCGCCCGGGACGCCGCAGCAAGCCGAGTAACGGAGGCACGGGCCGGAGCGTTGCCCAAGGTCGATTATTCCGAGTCGTGGACCCGTAGCGACAATCCGGTTTTTGTCTTTTCTTCGCTGCTGACGCAGCATCAATTCGGAGACCAGAACTTCCAGATTGGGCCTCTGAACCGCCCTGATTTCCTCAATAACTTCCAATCGCAGGTCTCGGCGGATCAAACGCTCTACGATGCAGGGCAGACCAAGCACGCGGTGCGCTCGGCCCAGTTGACTAAGGACATGACCAGTGAAGAGGTCCGGCGGACACAAATGGAAGTGATCGCGGGCGTGATCCGGTCCTATTACGATGCCTTATTGGCGGCGGAGCAATTCAACGTGGCCAGCGAAGCCATGCTTTCGGCGCAGGCTGACCTCAAGCGTGCTCAGACGGTTCGATCCGCGGGAATGTCAACCGATGTCGACGTGCTCTCGATCCGCGTTCATCTGGCCAGTGTTCGCGAGCAGCAGATCCGGCGTGCAGCGGATCTGGACGTGGCTCGCGCCGCGTTGAACGATGCGCTCGGCCTGCCGCTCGACGAGGCGCACATCTTGACCACAGCGCTGCAGCCTTTGACGCTGCCGGAGGGCCTGGTGGCGGACTACGAAAGGAACGCCCTTAACGATCGGCCGGAAGCTCTGCAGGTGAAGCTCGCAACCAGCCTGGCCGAAAATCAGGTAGCCGCGGCTCACAGCAGCCTTCTGCCGCAAGTTGACGTTCACGGTGTTTTCGAGGCCGATCGTCAGCGCTTCTACGACCGGGGCGGCGCCAACTGGCTGCTCTCGATCGGGCTGCGTTGGAACCTGTTCAACGGTTTCAGCGACAAGGCGCGCATCGAGCAGAGCAAGTTCGCTCTGCGGCGGAGCGAAGCCGAGCAGGAGCACGTCGCTTCCGCTATACGGCTCCAGGTGCGCCGCGCCTACGCCGATTTACGTGCAGCCGCGCAGCGCATTGACGTCGCACACGCATCCGTCGCCGAGGCTGAAGAGAGTCTTCGCATAACCCAGAACCGGTACCAAGCGGGAATGAGCAACGTCACCGACTTACTTCGCACCGAGACAGCGGTTCTTGAAGCGCGGACCCTGCACCTGGCGGCCATCCACGATCAACGCGTTGCCGCCGCAATGCTGGAACTGGCGGCTGGGACGCTGACCACGAGCTCGGAGGTTTTGAACTAAATGACGAAGCACCTGCTCCTTCCCATTCCGTTCGTGATGTGGCTGGCTGGTTGCAACGAGGCAGTACGCGAAAAGTCCTCCGTTTCTCCGGTCCCCGCTGTTGCTGTGTCCACGGTCACGGCAACCACCGAGACATGGCCTTCCATCTACGAGGCGACCGGGACGGTGCGCGCCCGCACTTCGGCCGTAATCTCCGCCCAATTAATGGCGTACGTGCGCGAGGTGAAGGTGCGGACCGGCGATCGCGTCCGCGAAGGGCAAGTAATGGTGACACTCGATACACGCGATCTGGACGTCAGCTCGCGGCGCGCCGAGGCCGCCCGTGAGGAAGTTCGTACTGCCGTGCCCGAGGCCGACAGCGCCGTCGCGGCCGCCAAATCCAATCTCGACTTGGCACAGGTCACGTTTGGCCGCATGCAGGACCTGTTTCAAAAGACATCGATATCGAATCAGGAGTTTGACGAGGCCTCGGCCAAACTCAAAGCTGCGCAAGCGGCCTACGAGATGGCACGAGCCAAGCGCATTCAGCTCGATTCCAAACTGGCCGGGGCCGATCAGGAGGTGCGCTCCACCGAGGTGACGCGCAGCTATGCCGATGTTCTGGCGCCCTTCGCCGGCGTGGTCATCGTCAAATCGGTTGAGCCCGGCAGTCTGGCGCTGCCCGGAACACCTCTATTCACTATCGAACGTGAAGGCGCTTATCGCCTGGAGGCGTCGGTGGAAGAGTCCCGCCTGTCGGCGATTCGGATGGGACAGCCGGTGTCGGTTACCTTGGACGGCGTCGATGGCATGATCGACGCGCGGGTTTCCGAGATTGTTCCAGCCGTGGATGCGGCCTCGCGCGCCTACATAGTGAAGATCGATCTACCCGTGCTGCCAGCCCTTCGCTCAGGGGTCTTCGGCCGCGCGAGGTTCCAAGTCGGAAGCCGGTCGCTGCTGGCGATTCCGTCTAGGGCCGTGACGGATCGCGGCCAGTTGCAGTCGGTCCTGGTCGCCGATAACGGCATTGCCCGCACGCGGCTGATCACAACTGGCCAGAAGGTCAACGACCGGGTCGAAGTGCTCTCCGGCCTCACGGCGGGTGAAAAGGTGATCTGCCCGGTTCCGCGCGATCTTGCTGAGGGAGCCAAAGTCGAGACTCGGCCATGAAGGATGCGAGAACGCTCGGTCCCGCGGGAAAGTTCGCCAAAGTTTGGATCGGGTCGAAGCTGACTCCGCTGGTGATCGTCGCCTCCCTGCTATTAGGCGCGTTTGCCGTTTGGAAGCTGCCGCGCGAGGAAGAGCCGCAGATCATCGTGCCGATGGTCGACGTCTTCGTCCAAATGCCGGGAGCGTCGGCTCGTGAAGTGGAAGAGCGCGTTACTAAGCCGATGGAGAAACTGCTGTGGGAGATCCCGGGCGTGGAGTATATCTACTCGACCTCGAGCCCCGGCATGTCGACGGCGATCGTTCGCTTCCTGGTCGGGCAGGACGAAGAGAAAAGCATTGTGCGGCTGAACCAGAAGCTGAACGCGAATCTGGACCTGATCCCGCCAGGCGCTTCCCTTCCATTGGTGAAGCCTCGCTCGATTGACGACGTACCCATCCTGGGGCTTACGTTCTGGAGCAAGCGGTACGGGGATTTCGAGCTACGGCGCATCGCGGCGCAAGTAGACGACACGATCAAGCAGACGCCGGATGTCTCAGCAGTGGCTCTGATCGGCGGCCAGCGCCGGGAGATTCGCATTGCTCTGGACCCGGCCCGCCTCGCTGCTTACAACCTCTCGCCGTTGCAGGTGGTGGGGGCTTTGGGCCTTTCCAACCGCAGGATACGGTCGGGTGAATTCGCAAACGGCAACCAGGAATATCTTCTGGAAACTGGCCAGTTCCTGCGCACCGCTGGGGACGTTCGCAACGTGGTCGCCGGGGTCGCAAACGACCAGCCGATCTTCGTGCACGACGTCGCACAGGTCACCGACGGCGGCGAGGAATCTTCGCAATACGTGCGCTTCTCCGATGGGAAGGGCTTCTATCCGGCGGTGACGATTGCTGTTTCCAAGCGCAAGGGAACCAATGCCGTCACGGTGGGCGAGGATGTCCTGCATCGTCTGGAACCGCTACGGGGAGCCGTCATTCCATCTGACGTGCAGATGACCATCACGCGGAACTACGGAGACACGGCCAAGGAGAAATCGAACGAGCTGCTGTGGCACATGCTGATTGCCGTGATTTCGGTGAGTGTCCTCATCGCCATCACGCTGGGCCTTCGCGAATCGCTGATTGTATTCACTGCCATTCCGGTGACCCTGGCACTGACGCTCACGGTCTTCTATCTATACGGCTACACGCTCAACCGGATTACGCTCTTTGCTCTGATCTTCTCTATTGGGATTCTGGTCGACGACGCGATTGTGGTGGTGGAGAACATCGTTCGTCACTGGCGGATGCCGGCAAATCATGACCGGCCGCCGTTCGAGGTCGCCGTGGAGGCGGTGGACGAGGTCGGAAATCCCACTATTCTAGCGACGTTGGCCGTGGTCGCCGCGATTCTGCCGATGGCGTTCGTCGGTGGGCTGATGGGACCGTATATGCGTCCCATTCCGATCGGCGCGAGCGCAGCGATGCTCTTCTCGCTGCTGGTGGCCTTCATTGTGACGCCGTGGGCAGCGGTTCGGATTCTCAAGCCGGGTGGGCATCATGCAGGGGAACGGGAGGACTTCGTGACGCGGCTGTACCGGCGCTTCATGGGCAGCCTTCTGCACCGGGCCCCCCTGCGATGGAGCTTTGTCGGAGGCGTGGTGGTCTTGCTGTTGGCCTCCGTCTCTCTGTTCTACGTCGGCTTCGTCAAGGTCAAGATGCTGCCGTTCGACAACAAGAGCGAGTTCCAGGTCATCGTCGATATGCCCAATGGCACGACGCTCGAAGAAACGGAGCGCGTGACGCAGTTGCTCGCCGAAGAAACGCAGAAACAGCGTGAGGTGGTGAACGTCCAGACCTACGTGGGAACGGCGTCGCCCTACAACTTCAACGGGCTGGTTCGCCACTACTACCTGCGGCGCGGGCCGAATGTGGCGGATATTCAAGTGAATCTGCTGCCGAAGGGTGCGCGCAATTTGCAAAGCCACGAGATCGCCAAGCAGGTGCGCATTCGCATTCAGCCTATCGCCGAGCGGTATGGCGCGCGGATCAAAGTGGCCGAAGTGCCACCCGGCCCTCCGGTGCTCGAAACGCTGGTCGCGGAGGTGTACGGCCCCAGCATGGATAGACGGATCGAGCTGGCGCGGCAAATCAGGGACCTGTTCAAGCAGACCAAGGGTGTTGTGGACGTCGATTGGTACGTCGAAGACGATCAGCCAAAATACAACCTATGTGTCGACGAAGAAAAAGCCGCCATAAACGGGATCTCGGAGGACGATATTGCACGGGCCATGCAGGTCGCCTCCGTTGGCTACGCGGCCGGCCTGCTGCATCAAGACGCGGAAAAAGAGGATGTTTCGCTCACCGTGCGGCTGGACCGGGCTACCCGATCGGACCTGGAGGGCATTCAGAGCCTCAAAGTCGCCGGGCACAATGGACGGCAGGTGGCACTCGGAGAACTGGTGCACGTCGAGAAGGTGATCGAGGACAAGAGCATCTACCACAAGAACCTGATGCCGGTGACCTACGTGACCGCCGACATTGCGGGAGAGATCGAGAGTCCGGTTTACGCGGTTCTCAAACTCGGGCCGGAGATCGACAAAATCAAAATTCCAGAAGGCTACCAGATCGAGCAGCACATGGCGGCGCTTCCGTCGAATCCAGAGCGCTACTCGATGAAATGGGACGGCGAGTGGCACATCACTTATGAGGTGTTTCGCGATCTTGGCATCGCCTTCGCCGCGGTGCTGATCCTGATCTATGGGCTGGTGGTTGGCTGGTTCCAGTCGTTCCTGACGCCGTTGATCATTATGGCCGCGATCCCGTTCTCGCTGGTCGGCATCTTACCCGCGCATGGACTCCTGCACGCCTTCTTCACGGCTACCTCAATGATCGGCTTCATCGCCGGCGCCGGCATTGTGGTCAGGAACTCGATCATCCTGGTGGACTTCATCGAGCTGCGCCTGGCCGAGGGCATGCCGCTCGACGCAGCGGTGATTGATGCCGGAGCGGTTCGCTTCCGGCCGATGATGCTGACGGCCGCTGCCGTGGTGGTCGGCTCGTCGGTGATTCTGTTCGATCCCATCTTTCAGGGCTTGGCCATTGCGCTGATGGCGGGTGAAATCGCCTCGCTGTTGCTCTCGCGCATGACCGTCCCCGTGCTGTTTTATTTGGTTAACAAGAGAAGGAGAAGGCTCGCATGACTGTAGATCGTTACCTACGAATGATTGCCGGCGCATTTGTTCTGTTGACGCTCGCGCTTGGTTTTTGGGCGAGCCCGTACTGGTATCTGTTCACTGCTTTTGTTGGAATCAACCTGTTTCAATCGGCATTCACGAACTGGTGTCCGATGATGACGATTCTTCGGAAGTTGGGCGTTCACGGCGGATGATGGCAGAAAACGATAGGGTTGAAACGCACTGGGAGTATCTGCCAGAAGACCCAAAGCACATGCATCGGATGGGCGGATTCGCCCGCATCCGCACAGCTCTGGACCAGGAGAGAGCGAGCGCTCCGGGAGCGGTGTTCACGCTCGACGGTGGCGACACGTTTCAAGGTTCGGCTGTGGCCGCGTAGACTCTGGAGAAGCCGTCGTCGCTCCGCTGAATGCGCTGGGGATCGACGCGGGCACTCCGGGCAACTGGGAAGTCGTTTACGGTCCGGAAGCGTTTAGGAAACTGATGAGCGAAGTGAACTGTCCGGGTCGCATTCGTCGGAGCCACCGATCCAACTACGACAACGCCTTTACCCTCACTATGTCAGTCATGCTACTCTCTGGCATATTCCGGTTGAGGCCGCCCCGGTTGGCGGCGGCTTGGGGACGTCCTGAGAAATCGCATGCCTAGCGAAAGGAAATAGGACGCATTTCTGAAATGAACTCGGTGCTGCTCCTTCGAATCTATCAAGAGCACTTTGGTTCTTCCCAAAGAATTTATGGAGGGTTCAAGCCAGTAGTTACGCTTCTGCTCTGGCTGTACTTCACAGGAGCTGCCATTCTCGTAGGGGGCGAGGTCAGTTCTGAAATTGAGAAGGCGGTGTCGAAAGGCCACGCCGCGGGGCGGAGGCGTGATTGAGCAGCATCGACTCAGGAACGACAGCGACGCAACCACCTGGAGCCGATCAAATCCCATCGGCCCTTACCAGTTCCGGTGCCATGCGCTTCTGGTTGGCGGTGGTGCTTACAGGTATTGGCACGGGCATCGGGGCCGCGGCGCTGACCCGGTTGCTGGAACTGGTCCAGCGTCTAATGTGGGGCGGTAAGGGGACCGACATATTGGATGCCGCCCAACATGCCGGCGCGTGGCGGCACATTCTCGTTCTGCTGGGCGCTGGCCTGTTGACCGGCGCCGGACAGATCATCCTGAAGCACCTATCCAGCGGCAACGGAATCGATACCACTGCCGCTATTTGGTTCCACGCCGGACGGATGCCGCCTTGGCGAACTTTAGGCAGCGCAGTGCTTTCCGTGATCATCGTAGGCATGGGCGCTTCGCTAGGCCGCGAGGGCGCGCCGAAACAAGCCGGCGCGGTGGCCGCGAACTTTTTTTCAGATTTAGGGAAATTATCGGACGAACAACGGCGGCTGTTGGTGGCCTGCGGCGCTGGTGCTGGAATGGGCGCGGCCTATGGCGTTCCGCTGGGCGGCGCGCTCTTCTCGCTGGAAGTAATGCGCGGGATGTTGGCGCTTCGGTACGTGCTGCCGGCTCTTATCGCTTCGATGGTTGCCACCGCAGTCTCGTGGTTGGCGTTACCCGACGTGGCCACCTACATCATCCCAGCCTATCCCAGCTCTGCTTCGTGTGTAGTGTGGGCGCTGCTCGTCGGGCCGATCGCCGGTGTGGTTTCGGTCGGCTACGTTCGAGCTATCACCTGGGCCGATCGCAATAAACCGCATGGCTGGCAACGGGTGATAGCGCCTGTAATCGTATTGGGCGCACTGGGTGTGGTATCGATCTGGTTCCCGCAGTTGCTAGGCAACGGTAAGGACATCTCGCAACTAGCTTTCACGAACCAAGTGACACCATTTTTGCTCCTGGGGGTGCTTGCGCTGAAGCCCCTTGCCACCGTGCTGTGCATGCGCAGCGGCGCACCCGGCGGCCTGTTCACGCCCACCCTGACTGCAGGCGCAATGCTTGGCGCTGTTTTGGGACATGCCTGGTCCTGGCTCTGGCCCGGTGTGCCTCCTGGACTCTTCGCCGTGCTTGGAGCGGCGGCGGTTCTCGCGGCCACCACCCAAGGCCCCATCTCAACTGTCGTATTAATGATGGAACTGACTGGCCGCGACCGATCGTTTATCCTGCCCCTCTTGCTGATTGTCGCGACAGCCACGATCGTGGCGCGCACCATCGAACCTCGCTCCATTTATGACGCCCGCCTGACCGATGAAGAGATGGCGGCGCGCCAAAAGGCGCGCGACCGACCCGCCCAGTAGGCCATGCTTGCCGCAACCCTCCCAGATCAGTCGCTACCAGCTCGGAGGCCCTTAGATACCAGGCCAGTGGCGTCAGCGCAGGCACCCGGCCGGCCACTTGCGCAAGCAGCATGTACGCCCGACTTCTGTACACAAAAATGTGCCATACAAGCCCGACAACTGGCCAGCCGACTCCCGACAAGAGGCGGAGGATCAAGATTTCTGGTGACGACTGAAATCAAGGAATCGGATTTCGATCTGTCCTTGACCGGATTCGATTCAGGCGAGGTCGATAATCCGCTGGCGCTGGATGACGAGCAAAAAGCGAACGCTGCAGCCCCTTCCGGAATCCCCGTAGCCAGATGCGGTGATCTGCGGCAACTAGGGCCGCATCGAGTATCTGCGCCCGATGGGATTGAATTGGATTCCGAATGGCACGATCGAGCCGGGCTATCTAAAGGCCCACGGGTCCGCCGAGCCGAGTTGCATGGAAACTTTTAGCAACGGTTTAAGCAGACTGCTCCCGGCAAATTATTTATGGCCGCGTGGCGCCTCATGACCACGTGCGTCATGCATGGCTTGGCCGTGAAACTCTGCACGGTGTTCCGCTGGACGCTCCCCGCGAGCTGGTAGAGATCCGTGATAGCCTTTGCGAAAATCGAGATGATGATCCACGTGTCCGTAAAAACGATCCGGCCCGTGAAACCAGGGTCCCGCACCGATGAACACACCGCCTGTAAACCACTCGGGCCCGTAATAACCGTCCGGGGCGCAGTTATAAGGAGGTACCTCGTAATACCCGTAAGGACAAACAGGTGGCTCGCCGATACTAACCGAAACCTGCGCCGCCGCGCGATTACCGGTAGCCAAAACGATGCTAACAGCTAATAAACAGAAAGTTTTTAACATCTGCGTAACATTCCCTCCTGCCTAATGAGACGCGCGAACTCAATTCGTGTTTCAAGCGGACTTTCTGAACTCCTGACCGGGCGACGCCTTCTGGAGCAGCGGGCCATTCCGGCAGGCAAGAGTTAGGACGAGAAAACAAAAAAGGTTGTTGCGACCTGGGCCATCGGGCCGCGCTCAAATTGCCAACGCCGCGAGCGCCCTCAGCCGGGAGTTAATGTTCGCGGCCTCGCCCGCAGAGGCTGACGCGGTCCTCACAGGCGATCGCGACAGATACATTCGCGGCTACATCAGTCTGAATCCCCGGTCGGGAACAGTCCGGGCGACGGCGACCCAGTTTACAATGGGTTCCTCCCGGTGGCATGTTTCATTATCCTGCTGTCTGAAGGGTGCTCCGCGCAGACCCTAGATCGCTCTGGCGATAGCTTCCAGCGCTTCTCTATCGTCAATGGATCGCCTCGTTCCAGAAGAGCCATCCCGGGGCACTGATCGATTACAAGGAAGTGGGATCGGTGGCAGGGAGAGAAGGCAGCTTCATCAGCGGAAGAAGCGGTCCGTGCCGGGCTGAGGCGAATTCCTCGAATTCGGAAAGCTCCGCGAGAAATTCCCGGGAACACAATTACGACCAGTGTTCGACAATCGTGTGAGGTCGCGCCTATGAAGGCCGCGCCGGTCGGCCCGAGGGCGAGCATGAAAGCAGCGTGCCGGGACGTGGCACATCGATGTTTATGACTTACGGATTGCCTGGATCAGCAAGACCACGCCGGCACACAGCAGCCCTCCGTGAACGTAGCCGAGGAAGGAATCTCCCCGCATGCGGTGATTGACAAGGCGGCCAAGAAATACGGCTGGGAGTACGACGGGCAGAGACATCAGGTAATAGTGCGATACAGCCGGAACCCATAGCCCCGCGAACCAGTATCCCACCATAGCGACTACGCTCGCGGGCAGAAAATATCCTTGTAGAGTTGCGCGGAAGTGTTGCGGAGACCAACGCCGCATCGCCCCGTAAATAACCAGCGGCGGCCCGTTCATACCGTACGCTCCGCCGAGCACACCGGCAAGGAACCCACAGCCCAGAAGCCAGATGCGGCTGTCCTCGTGGAGCTCGGGAGGTTTTTTGCCCACAAGAGAGTAGCCGGCAAACGCCAGGATGACGATCGCCAATACGCCCTTGACGACGTGCGGATGGCTGCTCGTCAGCAGCACAATGCCCAGAGGAATGCCTGGAAACGTGGGAGCTAGCAGCCAGCCCGTGCTGCGCAGATGGATCTTCCTCCAATCCTGCACGACGACGGCAGCGGCAACGGTGATTGATAGAAGAACGGCGACCGGAGCGGCAATTTCGATCGGAATCGTGAGTGCGAGCAGCGGGACGGCAATTAGCGCTTCCCCAAAGCCGAAGGTCGATCGTATCACGGTAGCGAAAAACACTACCAGTAGAACACGCAGAGTCGTACTGTCTAGCATCTCCATGACCGTGAACCACCAGCGCGAAAAGCCTGGCAAATCAATTCTAGCTTCGTCGCCTCCATGAGCGAGCGCGCGAAGCGCAGGCGCGAAATCTTGCTGGAAACGCCATACAGTGAAAGAATCGACGTTTCGCTTTTGCGCGACTAGCCGCGACTGAAGTGCGCAAAGGGAAACTCGAAGACCCCGACCTCGCGATCTTGTGTAGCATCGAGCGGCCCCAGGTCTATCCGCTGCAATAGCCGGCCTTCGCCTTTTGTGAACCTCCGTGCACCGGAGTCCGGCGCGGGCTTGAGGGCCGCGGTGTTTCCCCAACGATGATGGATTCTGTCTTCACACCGAGGACGAAAGCTCTGTTCTTACCGTAGAGACGCTCTGCTTTCATGATGCGGCACAAAACGATTGCACCGTTGGGAACGAGGACTTGGGCCGAACCGGAGAGAATCGCGGTGGTGAGTTTGGCGCGAAAGGGATTGCCAGCGGCCACAACTGCTGTGTCGATCAGTTCGGTAAACGCCAACTTGAACGGCTGACCGGGCGGCAATGCAAAGGCAGGGCGCACTGGATCGCTGGTAGCGGAAATCGATCCGCTGGGCTGCGACGGCGTGTCGAAGGTGAGGGTTGATTGGCCGGTAAACTCGCGGCAGGCCGAATAATCCATGTGGTTTTCCATTTCGTCGCCGGGACTCAAAATTTCGAGGAGGCCTTGCACCGATGGCCACGTCAAGGCGCAGGCGGTCGGGTGCATAGAAGCGGCGCTTCAAGCGGCCGGCTTTTTTCGGCGGCGAGGTTGTCGCAGGAGTGAGTCGAAAGGACGCCGCCAGTCTTATATTGAGACCGTTCGATGGTCAAGGTGCACAAATAGCTGGGCAGCCGATGAATCGAGTCCATGACTTTTTGACTGACTCGCAAGAGCAGATCTTTGGGGTCGTCCTGAGCCCGGGCGGCGATGGACACGCTGAAAAGTAGAGCCAGCGCGGTCCGCATGTCCAAAGTATACCGGTTGTCTGGAGTCGGGTAGACTGGCGCTGCCGTTGGTTCAAACCTGATTCATGAAACAGAAGGTAACCTGCGATTAATGCCCAAGTGCCGCCCGGTTTTGTGGCGTACGCACTCATGCGAACGCTTTTCGGCTACCATGAAATTTCCCTCAACTCATGCTCCGCTTCGAAACAGCCGGCGAATCTCATGGAGAATGTCTGGTCGCCACTCTCACCGGACTGCCGGCCGGGATTCCGGTCTCCATAGAGGCCATCAACCGCGAACTGTGGCGCCGGCAACAAGGCTATGGCCGCGGCGGCCGCATGAAGATCGAAACGGACCAGGTTGAAATTGTCGCGGGCGTCCGGCACTCAAAAACGATCGGTTCGCCGATCGCCATCATCATTCGCAACAAAGATTGGAAAAACTGGACCGAAGCGCTCCCGGTTGAGGACATCGACGGCGCCGAAGATAAGCGCAAACCGCTTACTCGTCCGCGGCCGGGCCATGCCGATCTGGCCGGCAGTCTCAAATACAATTTTCACGATGCGCGTTACATTCTCGAACGCGCCAGTGCGCGTGAAACCACGGCTCGCGTGGCCATCGGAGCGCTGGCCAAGGCATTCCTCGAACAGTTCGGCATTCGAATTCTGAGCCATATCATCGGGGTCGGCGAGGTGCGCTTGACCCGGCAGGCCGGCTGGGAGGAACTCGTCGCGCTCAGCGAGAAGAGCGAAGTCCTGCTCGGCTGCGTCGACCCGGACATCGAAAAGCAGATGAAAGAAGTGGTGGATCAGGCCTATCGCACTGGCGATACGGTGGGCGGCGTCTTCGAAGTGATCGCGCACAACGTCCCTCCGGGCCTCGGCTCTCACATTACGTGGGATTCACGCCTGGATGGGCGCCTGGCGCAGGCCATTGTCTCCATGCAGGCGGTGAAAGGGGTAGAGGTAGGCTTCGCCGCCGAAGGCGCGGCTTCCTTCGGGTCGCGAGTGCAGGACACAATTCAATACAATCGGGAGGAGAGGCGCTTTACCCGCGGGGCCAATCGCGCCGGGGGCCTGGAAGGCGGCATGACCAACGGCCAGGATGTGCTGGTCCGGGGATTCTTGAAGCCGATTTCCACTTTGCGGCGTCCGCTCGAGTCGGTGGATCTTGCCACTCGCGAGCCGGCTCTGGCCGCCTATGAGCGAAGCGACGTCTGCGTGGCTCCGGCGGCCGGGGTGATCGGTGAAGCCATGGTCGCCATCGTGTTGGCGCAGGCGTTTTTGGAAAAGTTCGGCGGCGATTCGCTAGGCGAGACCCGGCGCAATTTCGAAGGCTACTTGGAGCAGGTGAAAAACTTCTGATGACGTATCCGATCGTGCTGTACGGAGAGCCCGTACTCGAGAAAAAGGCCGAGCTCATTCAGGAATTCGATACGCCCGGACTGCAGCAGCTCGTCGACGATATGTTCGAATCCTGTTATGCGGCCAAGGGCGTGGGACTGGCGGCGCCGCAGATCGGCATCCCCAAGCGAATCGCCGTCATCGATCTCTCGGTGGCCGAAGATCCGCAGCAGAAGATCGTTCTCATCAATCCCGAAATCATCCACCGCGCGGGAACGCAAGCCGGCGAAGAGGGCTGCCTCAGCCTTCCGGGTTTTCGCGAACAGGTGCGGCGTCCGAAAAAAGTCACGGTGCGGGCTCAGAACGTAAAAGGCGAAACTTTCGAAATGGACGGCGAGGATCTGCTGGCGCGCGCCTTCAATCACGAGATCGATCATTTGAATGGCCGGCTCTACATCAGCCACGTCAGCGCCCTCAAGCGCGACCTCATCCGCCGCAAGGTCCGGAAGCTGGCGAAGGCCGGCGAATGGGGCGGCTGACCGCGTGAATTTGATTTTTCTCGGCACGCCTTCCTTCGCAGTGCCCACCCTCGAAGCGATCGTCGAGGCCGGCCATCACGTCCCGGCTGTTTTCACGCAACCCGACCGTCCCAAGGGACGTGGCGGACAAATGGCTGTCTCAGCGGTGAAGGAGACCGCGCTGCGACTCGGCTTGGCGGTGCATCAACCGGAGCGCATTCGCCGGCCGGAAGTGGTCGAACAGTTGCAGCAGTTGAATCCCAACGCGATGGTAGTGGTGGGCTACGGACAGATCATTCCGCAATCGATTATCGACATTCCCAAGCGGGGAATTATTAACGTGCATGGGTCGCTGCTGCCCAAGTATCGAGGCGCCGCGCCCATTCAATGGGCCATCGCAAACGGCGAGAAGCGCACCGGCATTACGACCATGCGCATCGACGCCGGACTCGACACCGGCGACATGCTATTGAAGTGGGAGACCGAAATCGGGCCGGAAGAAAACGCCCTGGAACTCGGGCAACGGATGGCGGCGGCCGGCGCCAAGCTTCTGGTTCGAACACTGGAGGAAAATCCCGCCGCGGTGAAACAAGATCCCGCCGAGGCCACGCTCGCGCCAATCCTGAAGAAGGAAGACGGCCTCATCGATTGGTCTTGGCCCGCTGAAAAAATCGTGAACCGGGTGCGCGGTTTTCTGCCTTGGCCGGGCGCTTACAGCTTTTTTCGCGACCAGGGGTTTCACATCTGGAAGGCACGCGTGGACGAGGAAAAGGGCTCCGGTCATCCCGGCCGCCTGCGACAGATCAAGAAGCGGCTGGTGATCGACTGCGGCGCGGAGACGGCGCTCGAAGCAATCGAAGTGCAGATCGAAGGACGAAAGCGAATGCCGGCGGAAGCATTTCTCAACGGGCATCACTTGAATGAGAATGAGACTTTGTTAGTTCAACCCATGGGAGTGCAACCCAAGTGATGAAGCTGCCTGCGGGCTATCGATACGCCGCGACCTATGCCGGAATCCGCAAAGATAAGAAGGACGACCTCGGTCTCATAGTTTCCGATAAGCCAGCTTCAGCCGCAGCCGTATTCACGCAGAATCGAGTGCAGGCCGCTCCGGTCCGAATCGCGCGCTTTCATTTGTCTCAATCGCGAGGCTTGGTCAGCGCCGTGCTCATCAATGCCGGTAATGCCAACTGCGCCACGCGCACGGGCGATCGGGTGGCGCTGGCTTGCTGCGACGCGGTAGGAAAGCAGCTTCGCGTTCCGGCCGAGCAGGTTTTCCCCGCTTCCACCGGCGTGATTGGCGTCGAACTGGAAGCGCGGCTGATCGTGAACGCGCTGCCCAAGTTGGTGGAAGGCCTGGGCCCCAAGCGCTTCGAGGATGTGGCCGGCGCGATGCTGACCACCGACCTAGTGATGAAGACCGCTCAGCAGCAGGTCCGCTTGAAAAAAGGCGTGGTGCGCATCGCGGGCATGACCAAGGGCTCCGGCATGATTCAACCGAATATGGCCACCACCCTTGGTTTTGTGATGACCGACGCGGCCATCCCGCCAGCCACGCTGGCTGCGATGCTCACCGAAGCAGTTGCTGGAAGCTACAACCGCATCAGCGTGGATGGCGATACATCCACGAACGACACCGTGCTGCTGCTCGCCAACGGAGCGTCCGGGATTCAGCCCGCCGAGAAGGAGCGCGAGAAAATCCAAGAAGCTTTCTCGCAGGTGATGGAGGACCTAGCGCGGCAGATCGTGCGCGACGGCGAAGGCGCGCGCAAGCTCATCACCATCGAGGTCAGCGGCGCGTCCAGCGAAGATGCCGCCGAGCGCATTGCCCGCGGCATTGCCAATTCGCTGCTGGTCAAGACTGCCATCGCCGGCTCTGACCCCAACTGGGGCCGGATTCTTTCGGCGGCGGGCAACGCTGGAGTAGCGCTCGACCCATCCAGAGTAAATATCGATCTGCAGGACGTCGCGGTTTGCCGCGCTGGACTGGCCGCCGATTTCTCCGAAACGGATTTAAAGAAAAAGCTGGACGCGGCGGAGTGCCTGATTCGCTTGGTTATCGGAGGCCGCGGCAAAGGCAGCACCCGGTTCTGGACCTGCGACCTCACGGAAAAGTACATTGAAATTAATGCGAGCTACCGCACTTAGCTGTGGCATAGGCATACTTGCCTGTGCCGCGTTGATCGCCGACACGCACGACGACGTCATCGATCTGTTCACGTCCATGGCGGCCGCCTTAAGCGAGGTCAACGTCCCGCAATTCATGGATGCGTTCGACAAAGATATGCCGGATTACGGCCAAATAAAGACCGGGGTCGCGGCCCTGCTGAACCAAGCCGACGTGACGTCGTCGGTCGAACCGCTCTCAGACGAAGGCGATGACAGCAAGCGAACTGTGGACCTCGATTGGTACCTGGAAATCAAGAGCCTGCTTCCCGACGGCCCCGTGGTGCGCCGCCGGGAAGTGGTCCATTGCGAATTGCGCAAAGAAAAGAAGCACTGGAAGATCGTGGCTCTTAAGCCGATCGAATTCTTCGGCCCGGCGAAGCTGGATCAGTGACATTGGCAGGTCGGGGACCTGCCCCGCAAGTCTGGATCAGTGACATTGGCAGGTCGGAGACCTGCCCCACAATTCTGGATCAGTGACTTTACTAAGCGCCCTTGGCCGTCTTGCCCTGCAGAGCGCCCAACAAGGCTGTTCCGTTGGGCACGCCCAAGCCGGTGCAAGCGTCCCAATTGGGAGTAGCCTCGAAGTCGCCGTTGTTGCCTTCCGTAATGTCGCGGCAAACGATCTTTCCACTCTTCTGCAGACCATATAGAGTGGGATTCCAGGGACCGACGGGCTTGCTGAGCTTCTGGTTCAGGAGCGCGACCAGGCCAGCCATCAAAGGCGCCACGGCGCTGGTTCCGCCGATCGGGAAGGTCTGACCGTCCACCAGCACATTGTATCCGGTGTCGGGGTCCGCATTACCCGCGATATCAGGCACTCCGCGGCCCGTGAGCGCAGCCTTGGTTCCAGCCGTTTTAGTGGACTGTAGCCCTTGTTGATAAGCCGGGACTTGGATCACCTTGCTAACGCCGCCGCCCGTGGCGCCGCCATTCGCGCCATCATTCCAAACGGTTTCGGACTGAATGGTCTTTTTGTCGTTAGAGACCAAGCGCGTGCCGCCACAGCCGGTAACCAAATCGTCGGAGGCCGGGAAGTCGACGTGATCGCCCGTCAAGCCGTCCGACGATCCGTTATCGCCCGCCGCCGCCAGCACCGTCACCCCCATGAGGGCCGCCGCTTGAAAGCTCTGGTGAAAAGACTGAAGCGCAGTGGTTGTAAATCCGCCGCCGTCTTCCGGGCCGCCCCAACTGATGGAGATCACCGAAGGCTTGCGAGTTTTGTCGTGAATCGCCGCGTTGATCGCGTCGATGAAGCCCTTATTGGTGTTGGGGGTGAAATACACCGCGATCTGCGACTTGGGAGCTATCGATCCAGCTACTTCGATGTCCAGCATCACTTCCGCATCAGGACCGTTGGGATCGCCGGTGGGTGCGTTGTGTCCCTTGTCGACGGCAACGGCCGTAACCGTGGGGCCATTTGCGCCGAAATATGTATTCAAATCGCTCTGACGGAAACCGCCTCCTAACTCGATGATGGCAATGCACTGTCCGGCGCCATCCGCGTTCGGACCGCTGGGAAAGCTGTACAGTTGAGCGATCTGTTGCGGCGTGTAGGTGATATTGGGGGTGGCATGCGGCGAGACCGTAGGAACGTGCCGGAATTTGGGCTTGGCGACAGGGCGCTCGTCCAAACCATCGACGCTCAGGATTATATTGCTGAGCTCCTCCGGAATTTGGATTGCTCCAGTTCGTCCGCGGAAGGTGACACCCTGGTTTGTGTAACGTTCCAGAAACACACTAAAGGCCTGACTCATGTCTCGTACATTACCCACGAGTTTGACCGTGTGTTCCTCGGGGTTTTTGCTCTTAACAGTCAAATTGTGATCGCGCGCGAATTTCTCCACCAAGGCCATATTGGCTTCGCTTTGACCGTAAGTTTTCTGAAAGTCTTCGCGTGAAAGATATTTTCGTTCCGCGAGCGGCTCATTGCTGATTTCGGTTGCCTTACTCGCCAGCTCGGCGGAAGCTTTCAAGGTAACCGTTATTTCGATGGGCTCGTCCCCAGAGACCGGACCTTCTTTTTTTGCGCCGGGCATCGGTCGTCGCTCGCTGCCCTGCAATGCAACAGTTCGTCTTACAGACATTTTTCGAACCTCCTTGAGGACTGCGCTGATAAGCGCGCACAGTCTGTGCGAATCATAGCATGACAACCCAACAATGCGACGTAGTTAATTTATGCTTTACAAACCATTCGTATTTCATTCGCTGAATCGAAGGGCATATGATATTTAGCTCATTGGCGGTTAGATAACAGCGCCCTGGCCGGATCTAGACGTGCCGCGCTCCGGGCCGAGATGGAGCAGGCGGCTAGCGCGATCGAGGCGAATAGAACGGGAACCGCGAGATACGTGACTGGGTCTGTCGGCTCAACTTGGAAGAGCAGACTACGCAGCACGCGGGTCAGTGGGAAGGTAGCGGCCAAGCCGATCAGAAGATGCTCAGCAGCAAAGTTTCAAAGCGGTCGCGCTGGATGGAGCCGAAAGAGCCGGTGCTGCATAGTTCGCACGTCGTAAGCGGCCTGCCCCGATCCACGGCGCTAATCTCTCGGCGATAGTCGGCATAGTTGGCGAAGGTCACGGGAAACTGATCAAGACCGAGCTTCAGTAACTGATCCCAGACGATTACCAACCTGCCCGGGTCGCGATAGGGAAGCGGTCGCAGGGTCACGGCATCGAGAACACTGAAAACCGCGGTGCTCGCTCCGATCCCGAGAGCGAGCGTGAGAACGGCGGCTATCGTGAAGCCGGGAGACTTCGAGAGGGACCGGGCGCTATATTGGGCGTTTCGGAAGAAAACCCACATAGACGCTTAGACGCCGGGGTGGGCTGCAGTGTTCCTAACGACGGTTTCATTCGCGCGGCCGGCCCTTCTTGATGCGCTTGAGCAACTGAGGAGCGCGCGGGCCGATGGCGGTTGACGCGTCGGCTTCGAAATGCAGCTCCGGCACCCGGAAAAGCTCGAGCCGGCTGGCGATTTCGCGGCGCAGGAAATTGGTGGCACGATTCAGCACGGCCAGCGTGTCTTTGGCGTCCGACCCATCCGCCATGGCGATGCGCACGAAGGCGTGGCGCTTGTCGGGCGAGATCTGAACCTCGGTCACGGTAGCCGACCCCATGCGCGGATCGGATAGCTCGAAGCCGATCAATTCAGTCAGTTCTTCGCGGAGAGCTTCTGAGATCCGTTCGACGCGATGGTCCATCACTCCATCCATTCGACCGCCGTTCCGACCAGCATGCCGCCCAATAAGGAAGAAGCCTCGCGCTCCACGGATTGAAGGACTTGTTCGGCGCGTGTATGGTCGCTTGAAACGGTCACAGCGGCGATTAGCGCGCGCTGCCACAAATCCTGATAATCGATTTCAGCCACCGCCACATTAAACTTGCCGCGGAGACGATCCTTCAGGCTCTTGACGGTATGGCGCTTATCCTTGAGAGATTGCGCGCCTTCGATGTGCAATTCAAGGGTCAAAACTCCGACGCTAGGCATGGCCGCCGCCTCAAGCCATGACCTCCGCGGCGACCCGCTCGGTGGCGAAGGCCTCGATTATGTCATTGGGTTTGATGTCGGCGAAGTTGCGAACCGTCAAGCCGCACTCGAATCCAGTCTTGACCTCGCTGGCATCATTCTTGAAGCGCCGGAGCGATTCCATCTTGCCGGTGAACACCACCACGTTATCGCGCAGAACGCGAACTTCGCTATCGCGCTTGATAAGGCCGTCCATCACCATGCAGCCGGCCACATTGCCGACCTTGCTGATGCGGAAGACCTCGCGCACCTGGGCGCGGCCCTGGTATACCTCTTTGAAGACCGGCTCCAGCATGCCGGTCATGGCGCGCTTCAACTCATCGGTCAGCTCGTAAATGATGGTATGCAGCCGGATGTCGACTTTTTCCTGTTCGGCTAGCGCCGTAGCGCCGCGCTCCGGCCGGACATTGAAGCCGACGATAATGGCGTTCGAAGTGGAGGCGAGCAGCACGTCGCTTTCGTTAATTGCGCCGACGCCGGCGCGCAGCACTCGCATCTGAACTTTATCGGTGGACAGTTTCTGCATCATGTCGGAGAGCACTTCGGCGGTGCCGCTCACGTCGGTCTTCAGGATGATGTTCAGCTCCTTGACTTCACCTTCCTTCAATTGCGCGTGCAATTGTTCGAGGGTGATGCGGCCGCTCTTGGACATGGCGACGTCGCGGGCCTTCGATTCGCGATAGATCACGATCTGCTTGGCCTTGGCGGTATCGGTCACCACCTGGAACGTATCGCCGACTTCGGGCAGCGAATCGAGACCGATTACTTCGACCGGCATGGACGGCTCAGCCTCACGCACCGGCTGGCCGCGATCGTCGAACAGGGCGCGGACTTTGCTGAAGACCGAACCGCAGATGAAGGAATCGCCTACGTGCAGCGTTCCGTCGCGGACCAGCACCGTAGCCACAGGTCCACGGCCGCGATCGAGCTGCGCTTCGAGCACTGTGCCGACAGCGGGACGATCCGGATTGGCCTTGAGGTCCTGCATGTCGGCGACCAGCAGGATCATTTCCAGCAGCAGATCGAGATTGGTTTTGGCGCGGGCCGAGACCGGGACCATAACGACGTCGCCGCCCCAATCCTCGGCCAGCAGGCCGCGATCGGCCAACTGTTGCTTAATGCGCTCTGGCTGGGCATCGCCCTTGTCGATTTTGTTGATGGCCACCACAATCGGAACCTTGGCAGCCTTGGCATGATCGATGGCCTCAAGCGTTTGAGGCATTACGCCGTCGTCGGCCGCAACTACCAGGACCACGATGTCGGTGACTTTGGCGCCGCGAGCGCGCATGCGAGTGAAGGCTTCATGGCCGGGCGTATCGATGAACACGATCTTGCGGCCATTTTTCTCCACCCGGTAGGCGCCGATATGCTGGGTGATACCGCCGGCCTCTCCGCCCGCCACGTCGGTGGCGCGAATGGCGTCGAGCAGCGAAGTTTTGCCGTGATCGACATGTCCCATGACGGTAACCACGGGGGCGCGCTTCACACGAGCGGCGGTCTCTTCGGTCAGCTCGATTTCCTGCGTGCGCTCCTCTTCGAAGCTGACTTTGTTGATGGAGGCGCCGAAATCGCGCGCAATCTCCTCGGCCATTTTCATGTCGAGGTTCTGGTTGATAGTGGCGAATATTTTTTTCTCCACCAGCTTCTTGATCACCAGGTTGGCTTTGATGCCGAGCTTCTCCGACAGCTCCTTGACCGTGATCCCTTCAGCGACGGTGATTTCGCGATCGATGGGCGGCGGAGCAGCGGGCTGCTCGCGCCGGCTCACCGGCATCCGCAGTCTACCCTCTTCCTGTTCCACATCGCGATGACGGTCGCGACCGGCCGGCTTGGCTTGATGACGGCGCTGCTGCTCGGTGGGCAGCGGCGTGGCCGGCTCAATGCGCAGCGGCGAAGTGGGATGCAGCGTTCTTTGACGGCGAAGACCGCCCGGCGCGGCGCTTCCCGGCCCGCCGACACCGGGGCCGCGCATGACGGGCTGACCGGGACGGATGGGGCCGCGGTAAATCGGTTGGCCGGGCACGGGCGTCGAACTGCGGGTCGGCATTCCCGGACGCGGCGGCGGTGGCTGGGCTTGACCGGGAGCGGGACGGGCCTGTTGCTGCAGACGCGCAACCAGATCGGGACGCGGCGGCACCACCGGACGAGCGGCCGGTTGACCCGCCAGATTTGGACGCGCGGGCGCGGATCGAAGCGGCATAGATGGCGCGGGCGGTCCTTGGGACGGTCCGGGAGTGGGCGCGGGAATTGATTCGGCCGGCGGCGCGGCGGCACGCGCGCTCGGTTGCGGAGCCGCCAGGCCGGGTGAAGGATGCGGCGGTGGCGGCGTTGACGCAGGCATCGGTTGCCGTGGTCCGGAGAGAATTTGGCCGGGTCGCGGGGCCGCGGGCACGGGCCGCGCCGGGATCGCGCCGGTTCGCAAAGGAGGATGAATGGGCGAGCTTCCACCGCTCAACAAAGGCGGACGCAAGGGCGCTATCTTGCGCGGTTCCTCCGCGGGTGTGACAGAGGCGCCATCGGGGGGCGGCGCGGCGGTTGTTTCAGGGGCAGGCGAGGGAGCGCTCTTGGCCGCGATGACCGGTTGCTCGGGGGCCGGGACGGGCGCGTGGTATTGCTCTTCGACCGGCTCGGGCTCGGCAACAGCGACCTGCGTACCGTAGTCGATTGGTTGCGAGGATGATTCTCCGGGGCCCTGAACGCGTTTCCGCACGAGTTCCGCAACCGGTTCGTCGATGGAGCTGGAGTGAGTCTTCTTCTCAGTGACGCCGAGCTCCGGCAGCATTTCGAGGATCATATGCGAGGGAATCTCTAGTTGCCTGGCCAGCTCGTTGATACGAATTTTGCTCATATTGACAGCAACGCCCTGTTAACGCGGCGCTTAACCGACATCCTCCGAGTTCTTTATGGTATCAAATTCGCCCTTATGACCTGAAGAATCGACGTGACCCACGACCGCCGGTTCGGCCGATTCGCCAGGGTCAGGCGCGGTTTCGAGCGACGGCGCAGCTTCGGCTTCCACGCTTTCGGCTTCCGTCAGTTCCGGCACGGTCTCCTCCACTGGCGGAGCAGGGGGTTCGAACTGGGCGTAATAAGAATTGACTGCGATCAGGATCTTCTCGACGATCGCCGGACCGATCTCCGGAATCGCTTCCAGATCCTCAGGCGTCATTGAGCCGAGTTTCTCGACAGTGCTAATGCCCGCTCCCAGCAGCTTTTCGACAATCTCTTCGGCCAATCCATGATCGATTAGAATAGACACCGGCGCGCCCGCGGGAACCAGAGCCGCCATGGCCGATTCCACTTCCTGGCGCTTCTCTTCTTCGCTCTTGATGTCGATCTTCCAGCCCAGCAGTTTCGCAGCCAGACGGACGTTCTGGCCTTTTTTGCCGATGGCGAGGGAAAGCTGGGTGTCGTCGACGATCACTTCCATGTGCTTTTCGTTGGCATCGATCACCGACACGCGCGTGATCTTGGCGGGGCTGAGCGCGTGAGTGGCAAAGGACACCGGATCGTCCGAAAATTCGATGATGTCGATCTTTTCGCCGCGCAGCTCGCGGATGATGGACTGCACTCGCATACCCTTCATGCCGACACAGGCGCCCACGCTGTCGACATCCCGGTCGCGGCTGACGACGGCGATCTTGGTGCGTTCCCCTGCTTCGCGGGCACAACCCTTGATCACCACCGTGTTGTCGTAGATTTCGGGCACTTCCTGCTCGAACAAACGCGCGACTAATTCCGGCGCGGCCCGCGAGACGATCACGCCGGCGTTTTTGCCGGCCTTCTCGACGCTGCGGATGACGCAGCGGACGCGGTCACCGGTGCTGAAGCTCTCGAGTTTGCTTTGCTCTTTCTTAGGCAGACGCGCCTCGGTCTTGCCGAGGTCGACCACCAGATCCTGGGCTTCGATGCGCTTGATGGTGCAGTTGACCAGCTCGCCGACGCGGCCGGAGTATTCGGAAAAGATCGTTTCCCGCTCGGCCTCGCGAACTTTTTGCAGGATCACCTGCTTGGCGGTTTGAGCGGAGATGCGTCCCAGCGCGTCGGTTGGCTTCGGAAAATGAACCTCGGTCTCAAGCTGCGCCGCCGGATCGATCTTCTGAGCCTCGCGAAGGGAGATTTCCTTGTCGGGATCCTGAACCGTTTCCACGACTTTCTTAACTCCGTAAATCTCCAGGGCTCCGGTTTGATCGTTGAACGCCGCCACCAGGTCCTCGGTGGTCCGGAAATGCTTGCGAGCGGCCACCAGCATGGCGTCTTTGACCGCGTCAATTACGATCTGCGGATCGATGCCCTTCTCTTTGCTCAAGATCTCAATGGACTGATAGATGCTACCCACTGTGTCCTCTCAATTAAACTGTCCGGGGGTTAAATTACCACTCAAACTTCAGGTTGGCTTTTTCGACTTGCGTAAGCGCGAAGCGAACGGTCTTTCCGGCGCTGGGTTCCAGCGTGACGATTCCATCGGAAAAACCAGCGAGCTTGCCTACCCAGCTGCGTTGATTGTCGACCGGCTCTCGAAGCACTACTTTCGCTTTTTGCCCCAAAAATCTCTCAAAATCTTTGGCTTTGTTCAATTTACGTTCCAGCCCCGGGGAGCTGACTTCTAAGGTATAGCTATCGCCAGGTATGACGTCTTCCACATCCAGAATGGTTCCGACCTGATGGGAAATGAATTCGCAATCGGCATGCGAGACGCCTGTGGGCCGGTCGATGAAAATGCGCAGAACCCGGCCGCGGCCCGCGCCCAGCAACTCGACGTCGGCGATTTCGATGCCTTCGGGTTCCCCGACGCGCTGGGCGATCTCGGCTATTTTAGCGATGGTCTCTTCCTTCCCGATAACTGGCATTCGTTTATTGCAATAAAAAAGTGGGCTTTCGCCCACTGCTTCGTTCGACACTCTCATTATACATGACCGCGGGGATGGCGTCACTTTCCGGCGCGGTACATTCTGACGCCGGGTGCGTCAAGGTATACTGAACCAATCGTCACCTGGAGGTCACGGAATGAAAAGCATGGGCCTGGTAGTCCTCAGCGTGCTGGCGGTTTCGGCCAGCATTTCAGCGCAAACCAAAGACGAAGCTATTGATCGCGCCCTGGCAGCCGCGCCGCAACAGATGCGCGAGGGGGCTACGGTAATCAAGTGGAATGCCGACTACACCTACGAAACGCTGAAGAAAGGCACCAATCGGCTAGTCTGCTACGACCGGTCCGGGGAGCCGGGACGGCAGCCATTCGCGGTGCAGTGCACCAGCATCGCTAACCTGGATCGGGTAGCTCAAAACCGGAAGTTCGAGGCGATCAGCGACAAAGCCGCGAGGCAGGCGGCGATAGATGCCGCCGAGATGAACGGAACCCGTGTGAAGCCCGAGTACGGATCGGTGTTTTACATGCTGAACGGTCCCGATCAGGAGCACGCCCGAGGGCACGTTACGATCGCGCTGCCGGGCGCCACGGCGCAGTCGACAGGCCTGCCGGACAATCCTAAGCAGGGCGGGGCGTGGCTAATGAACGCGGGGACGACTACCGCGCATCTTATGACACCGGGCCATTAGGCGCCATCTTCACTTTCCAGGTCCAAATCTCGGGACGCCACAGTAGCGTGGGCTGACTGCTTTGTACAGTAGACAAGAGGAGCGCACGCATGCAGAATTATCTCGATCTGAGCGGTAAGGTGGCATTGATCACGGGAGCGTCGTCCGGCATTGGGGCGGCAACGGCGCTCTTGCTAGCGGATTTGGGCGCGCGGGTAGCGATCGGATATCACGCTAACGCCGAAGGAGCCGAGCAGGTACGGTCGAAGATTGCAGCCGCCGGCGGGACCGCAGTCGCGATTCGCGCCGATGTGACACGCGCCGATGAGATCGCCTCACTCACCGCGACAGCGGCGGCGCAGCTCGGCCCGATCGATATTCTGGTCAATAACGCCGGCTCCCTGATGCAGCGCATGCGAATCCTGGAGCTGAAGGAGCAGGCCTGGGACGAGATCCAGGATCTCAATCTCAAGAGCGCGGTGCTTTGCTCGCAGGCGGTAGCGCCCTCGATGATCGAGAAGAAAAAGGGAGCCATCGTTAACGTGTCCTCTATCGCCGCCCGCAACGGAGGCGGCCCGGGCGCGGGTGCGTACGCCAGCGCCAAAGGCGGGCTCATCAGCTTCACCAAATCGCTTGCCAAGGAACTGGCGCCGCACGGTGTGCGGGTGAACGCGGTTTCGCCGGGTGTAATCGACACGCCGTTTCATGAACGCTTCTCCACTCCCGAGATGATGCGTAATTTCGTGACGGCCATTCCACTGGGACGTGTCGGAACGTCGATGGAATGCGCCCAGGTGATCGTGTTTCTGGCGTCGGACGCGGCCAGCTATGTAGTTGGAGAAACCATCGAAGTGAACGGCGGACAGTTGATGCTGTGACGGATTGTCGCTGCTGGGGACGCGATGTAGACAACCTGTCGTACAGCCAAGGCCTGACGGACATACGGTAAGCGCTCTAATTCATTACGTTTGCCGCCTTCGTACTGTCGGCACTCCGATTGCCCTTGTACTAGCGGACACGGGAAGGAGACCCACCATGGAAAAAGAATTGAACCAATTGATTGAAGAGCTGGGCGAAGCGATCAACTCATCGCTATCCGAATCGGACCGCTTTGCGGCGGCCATGGCGGAGATGGAACAGGCCGGCTACAACGCGTACGTGATTCTGGAAGCTTCCATAGGCTTCCGGAAGGACGGCGATACCCAATCCGGCGAGGGAAATATCCAGCTGTCGCCACAACCCAAGCGCGAGGTTGTCCATACCATCGAAACGGCGGCGGGCGAAACGGCCGCGGGCGAGATGACCGCGGGCGATCTGGATTTCCTGCGAGAGCTTAAGATCTCGGCGGCCTGATCGCCGGCCAGGGGGTGTCAGAGACTGGCGACGTCGATCAGGCTATCGAGCCTACCGCTTGCATGTCCTCGCGCGAGCGGTAGCAGTAGGTGGCCAGAAGAATAGATGGAACAATCACCGCAGCCAGCACCTGCGCCACCGGATCGGTTGCATCCGTTAGAAGCACTCCCACCACATAGTAAGGCAAGCAGCCCACGCACCAATTCCTCCAAACCGCGGCGAGCGAGCTGCGTTCGGTGAGCGCCATGACAACCGACACCAGGCCGGTGTTCACTATGTAGAACGCCGCCGCGCCGAGCGCCAGGCACAAGAGCGTGGGTTGCTCCGCTAATCCGGGAATCAAATGCTGGACGAAGACATAACCGGCCGCAGCGGCGAGAGCCATGTTGGCCCCGTTAAAGCACAGCTTGACCAAGGACGGCTGGTATTTCGGCTTGTAAACTGTCTGGACCATTCCGGCCAAGGCCGCGGCCATCCATACTTCCGGAAGCGACAAAGTCGTTGAACCAAGCAGTGCAAAGAAGAACACCGGCGAATAGGTTCCGGTCACCCCGGGCACGCGGCATTTCAACGTAGCCGCAGCCAGGAAGAGCACCAGGAACACCGCAAAGCGGGTAGGATCTTCCGAACGCCAGTTGGCAAGGGCGAACGCCGTCGCCACTGCCCCGGTGACGATTACAGTACCGATATATGCTTTAGCAGTCTTAGTCATATGACTCCTTACGCTGGCTGCCGCTGAAATTTTTGATCGTCTTTCAAAAGGCATTTGTAGTGCCAAGGGAGTATGGCGAAGAAGTCCAAGAGCCAGGATGTTTTACGAAGCCGGACTGCGACCCAGGCCCGCGCATAGGCGACAAAATGGCCCCGTAGAGAGCCAGAATGTCGCGGTACTGGCCGGAGTTTGGTTCTAAAAGTCATGTGAGCTAGATGGCCGCAGCACTCTCCGCGCCAGCCTGGTCAGGCCGGGCCCACTTTTCGATGATCCCCCAAACAGCGGTTCTATAGTCCTCCAGGTTCATCGGTTTCTGAATGTATTCGCGAGCGCCTGAAGCCAATGCGCGCTGCCGGTCATTTGGATCACCGGAGACGCTAAAGATCACTACTGGAATGTCCTTCCGCTGGTTGCGCGCCAGGACGATGTGTCCCGAAATCAGAGGAATATTCAGATCCAGAATGATTAGGGCGGGTCGAAAGGCGGGGTCCTCGAGCATGGTGAGCGCTTGTAGACCATCTCTGGCGATGACGAGCTTGATCGGAATGGGAGACTCCGACACAATTTGACCCGTGAGCAGGGCATCGCCAGCGCTGTCTTCGATCAACAAAACCTGAATAGGCATGTCCGACACCGCATTAGCCGTGGGACTCCGCTTCGTGCCGAGACGTTACAGATTTATTAACCCTAGAGGAATTGATGCTCTGAAGGGGCTGAGCGGTGGTAAGATCTAAGATCGCCCGAATATGCTGGACATCTCCTCGACCGATGTTCTCTTAATCGGCGGTGGCGGAGCAGGGTTGAGAGCCGCTATCGCCGTCGCCGAAACCAATCCCAAGCTCAGAGTCGCCGTTGTTTCCAAGGTGTACCCCATGCGGAGCCACACGGTCTCCGCGGAAGGGGGCGCCGCGGGGGTCATTCGGCCGGATGACAGCTTCGACGAGCATGCTTATGACACCATCTCCGGTGGCGACTGGCTGCCGGATCAGGATGCCGTAGAAATGTTCGTCAAAGAAGCGCCGCTGGAATTGATGCGGCTGGAGCATTGGGGCTGTCCCTGGAATCGCGAGCCGGATGGTCACGTGGCGGTGCGGCCCTTCGGCGGAATGAAGAAAGAGCGCACCTGGTTCGCCGCCGACAAGACCGGCTTCCACATGCTGCACACGCTGTTTCAGACTTCGCTCAAATACAATGCGGTGCAGCGCTACGACGAATATTACGCCACCAAACTGCTCATCGAAGACGGGCAAGTGCAGGGCTGTGTCGCCATCGAAATTTCGAGCGGAAAAATCCAGGCCATTGCAGCACGGGCGGTAATCCTGTGCACCGGCGGCGCCGGGCGCGTCTTCCCGTTCACCACCAACGCGGCCATTAAGACCGGCGACGGCATGGCGCTGGCCTATCGCTGCGGCGCACCTCTCAAGGACATGGAGTTCGTCCAGTACCATCCCACCGGGCTTCCGTTCACAGGCATCTTGATTACCGAAGCGGCTCGAGCCGAGGGCGGTTACATGCTGAATAAGGACGGTTATCGGTATCTGCAGGATTACAACCTGGGCACGCCGCAGCCGACGCCGGTATTGCGCAGCATGGAGCTGGGACCTCGCGATCGCTTGTCGCAAGCCTTCGTGAAAGAATACGAGCGAGGCCGGACCATCGACGGGCCGTACGGCGCCGTGGTGCACCTGGATCTCCGGCACCTTGGAGAAAAGAAGATCAATGCCAAGATTCCTTTCGTCCGCGAGCTGTGCCTCAAGTACGAAAATCTGGATCCAGTGAAGGAGCTGATTCCGGTGCGGCCCGTGATCCATTACGTGATGGGCGGAGTACACACCGATATCAACGGCGCGACCCCGTTCAAAGGGCTGTACGCCGCCGGCGAGACGGCGTGCGTGAGCATTAATGGAGCGAACCGTCTGGGGTCGAACTCGCTCACCGAGTGCCTGGTGTTTGGGGCCCGGGCCGGAAGGGACGCGGCCGAGTTTGCTGCGGTGCAGAAAATGCCCGGGCGGCATCTGCTGGCGCAGGCGGCCGATGAAGAGGCTCGGCTGGATGACCAGTTCCTGAACAAAAGCGGCGGGCGCGAGCGCATCGCCACCATCCGGGAAGAGATGCAAAAGACGATGGAGCAGAGCGCGGGCATTTATCGCTCCGGGGAAACGTTGGAGAAAGGCGCCAACAAACTGCGTGAGCTGCAGGAACGGTTTCTGGACGTCGGTCTGGACGATCACAGCCGCACCTTCAACACCGAGCTGGTGGCCGCTCTCGAGCTGGGGTCGATGCTGGACGTAGCCGAATCGATGATCCAGTGCGCGCTCCATCGGACCGAATCGCGGGGCGCGCATCAGCGCACGGATTTCCCGGCCCGCGATGATCAACAATTTCTCGCGCATTCGCTGGTAGCGCGGCAGCCGGACGGGGTTCCTCGGGTGAGTTATCTGCCGGTGACGATTACGCGCTGGCCGCCGGCGGAGCGGGTTTACGGAAAATGATCGCTTATGGCTGAACAGATCGCTCTCGAAGTCACACGCTTTTCGCCCGAACGGGACAAGGCACCCACGGTGCAGAGCTTCGACGTTCCGCTTCGCAAGGAGTGGGTGGTTCTGGACGCGCTGAACTATGTGAAAGACAAAGTAGACGGGTCTTTGTCGTTCCGATGGTCGTGCCGCATGGGAGTCTGCGGCAGTTGCGGAATGATGGTCAACGGCGAGCCCAAACTGACCTGCGCAACTTTCCTGACCGACTACGCTCCCGGTCCGGTGCGCGTGGAGCCGCTCAAGAATTTCCCGGTGATGCGCGATCTTATCGTCGAGATCACGGACTTCCTGGAGAAGCTTTCCAAGGTGAAGCCCTGGCTGATCCGGGAGAAAGAGAAGGCGCCTTCAGAAGGCGAATATCCGCAGTCCCCCGAACAACTGGAGACATTCCGGCAATACAGCATGTGTATCAACTGCCTGCTGTGTTACGCGGCTTGTCCGGTCTATGGGCTGGACCCTCTATTCGCCGGCCCGGCGGCTTTGGCGCTGGCGCAGCGCTATAACCTGGATTCGCGCGATGAAGGCAAGAGCGAGCGACTGGACATTCTTTCGCAGCACGACGGAATTTGGGGCTGTACGTTCGTCGGAGATTGCACCCAGGTCTGCCCAAAACATGTCGATCCGGCCGGCGCTATTCAGCAATATAAATTAACGGCGACGCAGGAGTGGGTCAAATCGCTGCTGATGCCCTGGGGAGGCAAGTAATGGCGACTTACACCAGCTATCCTCCCAAAGGCTATCGGGTCCGCATGTCCACTTACTGGTGGCTGGGCCGCTGGCCTTATCTGAAGTTCATCCTGCGCGAGATCAGCAGCGTGTTCGTGGCATGGTTCGTGATCGAGACGCTGCTGCAAATCAATGCTTTGATCGACGGGCCGGAAGCTTGGCTCGAAATGCAGGATTTTTTCAGCAATCCGATTGTCATCGCGCTAAACGTGATCAGCCTGTTTTTCGTTGTGTTTCACGCCATCACCTGGTTCAATCTGGCGCCTAAGGCGATGGCGGTGCGTTTGGGCGGCAGGCGGGTGCCGGGAATTCTCATTGCCGGTCCGCAATATGTAGCATGGGCGATTGTGTCGGCGGCCGTGGCCTGGCTGCTTCTGCGGGGGTAAGTTCCAAGAGGATAAAATGCACAAGCGATCCAACGAGCCTTTTGTCTGGCTGCTCTTCAGCGCGGGCGGAGTGGTTGCGGCGCTGCTGATCCCGATCCATTTGTTCCTGTTTGGCGTGGCGTTCCCGCTGGGATGGTTAAACGCCCCGAGCTACGATAGCGTGCTGGCTCTGGCCCGCGGCCCGATCGGACGGGCCTACCTGTTCGTGCTGTGCATGCTGCCGTTGTTTCATTGGGCGCATAGGTTCCGCTATACGTTGTATGACGGCCTGCAGATCAAGCATCTGGACGAGCTGGTGAATACGGTCTGCTACGGGGGCGCGATCGTGGGAACGATCATCGCGGGGTATTTGATCTGGAGAATCCCGTAGTAACGAGACGCAATCGTCTTCAGCCCGCAGACGCGCGACGGCGCGAGGAAAGCCGCTACACGACGCAGTTATTTTGGAGCCCGTGGTCAATAACCAATGAGCAGAATTCCCTTCAACGGCAGTTGCAGTCGCCCGCTGACATAGAGCGTCTCAAGAAAGTTTTCAACTTTAGAAAAATCATCTGAATTGCGATACGTGTTGCGCACTGCGATCGCTAGGTGTAGAACGTCGTGCATCATGCAAGCTTGAAAAATATCCTTAAGGAATTGATTGTTGTCGACCGCCCGACCGGCCTCGACCTCAAGGACCCACCCCTTATTGGCCGCATGGGCGTCTGCGTTGAAGCACTTCAGGATCTTACCTTTGCGGCCAAATAGTACGGGAACCACTATCTTGTCTTCGCTGGACTTGCCTTTCTCCACCCGAAATCCCAGCTTCTCAAGGCCGGGTCGAAGTCGTGCCATTACGCTGTTACTATTTTGGTCGGCCTTGATGCTTGAATCGATGGCATGAGCTACTTCTTCGAAGAGTGCCACGATAAACAGACCGAACTCCGGCGGCGGTGACGACTTCGGGAAGTACACCCAGTTGATCAGTTTAACCTCGCTGAACGGCCTCGAAATCGCCAAACTTCCCTTCGAAACCACAATCGCGACACTTGGCTGGTGAGTAATTGTCGTACTCGATTGCTCCATCCTTAGCGTAATCGCTGCCATCGTCAAACAACAGAACTCGCGTTAAGACTACGACCTCAAATGGCCCAAACGAGCCGCATTTAGGGCAGCATTTTCCGTCCAAGCAATTGACGTTGGGGTTTATTTTGTCCTCGGGTCTAACGGTGTTGCCATTCATCGTTGTCTGCCTTTTAAAATCTCAACCGCACCTAACGAGTTTCGTACGCTACTACCTCGTACATTCTAAATGATCGCGCGGGCGGAGTGGTTGCGGCGCTGCTGATCCCGATCCATTTGTTCCTGTTTGGCGTGGCGTTCCAGCTGGGATGGTTAAACGCCCCGAGCTACGATAGCGTGTTGGCTCTGGCCCGCAGCCCGATTGGGCGGGCATACCTGTTCGTGCTGTGCATGCTGCCGTTGTTTCATTGGGCGCATCGGTTCCGTTATACGCTTTATGACGGCCTGCAGATCAAGCACCTGGACGAGTTGGTGAATACGGTCTGCTACGGGGGCGCGATCGTGGGAACGATAATCGCGGGGTATCTGATCTGGAGAATCCCGTAGTAACGAGACGCAATCGTCTTCAGCCCCCCCAGCCGCGCGCGCCGCGTCAATGGCCGGCGCGGTTATTCACGATGAAGCCTATCGCAGGGGATACGGCAACGTTGTTCTGCGCGTCGCGAGCATATGCTTGGACCGTGTGATACCCGTTCTGTAGTTGGGTAGTATTTAACAGAAATGTGAAGGGCGAAGTAGTAATTTCCGGTTGCCAGTTGCCATCCACGGCATAGCGCATTGCAGCAATGCCGACGTTATCAGTCGCGGCAGCGGTAAGGTTTACAACCCCGGAAATATTTTGGCTGCCATCAATCCCAGCCGGGAAAAGAGGGGTTGTAGGCGGCACGGCATCGACGGCTGCAGCCTGATATCTCTGATTCAGCTCAATCAAGAATACATCCACTCGCTTTTGGTCGACAGAAGCCCCGTCATACGTTTGCTGAACCTCTGAGGCTGTGCCAAGCGTGCCTCCCCAGTTTGAATTAATCAGGGCGTAGCGTCCATCAGGCGAGACATGCGCAAACGGAACCGTGTAGTAATAACCGGTTTGCACGGCGTGCATATGAGCAAATCGCCATACTCTGTTGCTGCTATCGGTAGCCACGGCGATCAACTCGTCGTCCCAGGAGCGCATAGGAAAAATTGAAGGAGCGACAACCCTCAAATCTGCTACGAAAGGCAAAGCCACGTCCGGGCGCGCATTGTTCCAGGAAGGATGGGCATCGGTGTTCCAACGATTCGGCCCGTTCGGGTTCTGAGCTAAGAATGTATGTAGGGCCGGATCGTTCAAATTTGCGATATAAAAACCGTCGCTGTCATTATTCTGTTGGTTCCCGCAGTTGGCCGCTACGTTGGCAAAACCAGTAACTCGGTGGCAATAGGGATCGTTGGTCCAGGTTCCCGTTTGAAGGTCCACGTAGATGTTCGAATTCGCCAAATCGGAATAACTGATGGCTACATATCTGCCCGACTTATCAATTTGAATCCCATGAAGCAAGTTTGAGGCCGGCAAGGCGCCATTCATCGAGATGAATGTACTCGAACCGAAATTCTTATATGTGCTACTTACTAAGTCGATCAGCGCCGCTTGGTTACTGGGCTTGTTGTAAACGACCACATAGTTGTTTGCTCCCATGGCAAAGTTGACATCATAATAGTCGTTATATACGCTCGGAGAATATCCCGACCAATTCTGGCTCGCCGCAGGCAAGAAACTGTCGATGTTGGCAATAACCGTGGAAGCATTCTTGGAAAAATCATATTGCACGAGGTTATGATTGGTTAACCCGGCGCTCACGCCGTACACAATATTAGGATTCTGATAACTGAACCCATTGACGAAGATGCCGCTCAGTTGTAAGGCTTGAGAAGGGTTGTTGGGGTCCATAATCAGGCTGGTTGTGAAAGTAGCGGGATCAAAATTGTAAAACAACGTTGCGCCCTGCCCGGATTGTATTAAGAACCTGCTGGAATCCGCACTAAACGGCGTCTCCCAGTTCGCCGCCTGGACCACGTCAACATTTGGATCCCCAGGGACAGAGTTCTGATCGCTAACCCGCAAGATGCGCGTACCGAAGTCAGGATCGATGTACACCGAATTAGCTGGTCCAAGCGCTGGAGCAGGGCCTTCAGCACGCGGCACCGTATCTGAGATCGCGTTATAACTTTGCGGCGGAGATGCTGGGGTGGTTGACATCGCGGACGGAGCGGCCAGGTTGATAGTTGCGGACGCTGTAATAGGAGGTTGGGCCGCGACAGTCGCTGTCAGGGTGACCGCCTGCGGTTGCGTGATTGCACTGGGCGCAGTGTATTGGCCGCTCGGCGTGATGATCCCAATATTGGGGCTGATCGACCACTCGACGCTGCCCGTCCCGCCTCCCCCGGTGGCTGTGAATAGTTGAGATTGGGAAGGCTGCAGCGTCACCTGCGACGGACTAACAGCCATGGATTGGGAGGGCACCAGCGTGATTGAAGCCGTCGCGGTCTTTGCGGGGTCGGCCAAACTCACCGCGGTCAGAAGTATAGTCTGAACCTGCCCCACTGTGGCCGGCGCCATATACATTCCGTTATTGATTGTGCCGATCGCGGGCGTCAACGACCAACTCAACGATGTATTCGAAGTCCCCACGACCGATGCTTTGAACTGAGCGAATTGCCCAGCTTGCACCGAGGCAGAAGAGGGGCTTATTGCAATCCCAATGTCGGTTCCAAGCCAAACGGTGGCGCTCGCTACCTTACTGAGATTTTCCAAGCTCTTGGCTATCACGGTGACCGTTTGCGGGCTGCTGATGATCGAAGGGGCCGTGTATTTTCCGTCGAGTAATGTGCCGATTGGCGGCTCGAGAGACCAACTTACTCCCAGCACCTTCGTGCCGCTCACTAATGCCTCAAAGGTGACTGATTGTCCGGCGTTCGGGGACGCTGCAGAAGGCGTTAGAAGTATCTCTACCGGGCTTTGCGCCTGCATATGGCTTCCAAACGAAAGAAGCGATACTACTGCAGCGATAAGAACACCTTGATTAGATGTCATGCTGGGATTAGATGTCATGCTGGGGTTAGACGTCATGCTGGGCTAAACTCCATATCCAGTGTCAGTACTGAGGTGTGCCGAATAAATTGCTGCTAAAGCAAATGAGAATTGCATATACACTCCTGCTCTAATGCGGCCGCTTCAACCCAGCGGACTTAGTTCGTAAATATCGGTGGGAGTCCGGAGTTCTAGGGCAGCAGGTGCGATAGAAGTGTAATGTATCGGCTACCATTGAACGGGTATCCGAGACGAGGCCCTCGCCCACCGCAGGGCCTACCCGCTAACAGGTACTGTTGGTACTGATTCCTAGAACAGTCAGCATACACTAAACGCTCTTTTGAAGAAAGACGCATCTTTGGGGCCAATTTCAAATGGATCTATCTTGCTGATGCCCGATGCCGCTAACTGGAAGATCGGCGACGTTCCAGTAAAGCCTGCAAGAAGCGTACTACAATAAGTAAACCTGCTACGAAAGGAGAACCACGTGAATCGTTTTTTCAAGTTGATGTTCCTTACCGCGCTTACAGGCGCCGCCGGTCTCTACGCGCAGAGCAATCCCTTCAGTGCCGAGGTCAAAGCGAACTACACCAGCATCAAGAACAACCTCATGAAGGCCGCCGAAAAGATGTCCGATGCCGACTACGGTTTTAAAGCTACGCCGGATGTTCGCTCTTACGGCCAACTGGTGGGGCACGTCGCCGATGCGCAGATGGGCATTTGCGGCACCGCCAAGGGCGAACAAAAAAAAGGCGGGGCGGGTGAAATGACTTCCAAGGCCGACCTGGTGGCCGCGCTGAAAGCTTCATTCGATTATTGCGATAGCGCCTACGATGCTTTGAACGACGCCGATGGCGCGCAGACGGTAAAGATGTTCGGGCGCGACCGCACCAAGCTGGGAGTGCTGGATTTCAACGTGATCCACGACAACGAGATGTACGGCACCATGGCCGTCTATATGCGCTTGAAGGGCGTTGTGCCACCGTCCACCGCCGACCGTGCCATGGGCGGAAAGAAGTAACTGGTTATCACCGTGGCATCCAGACGTCGCGGGCGGCCCCGTCTCTCGGAGGTCCAAAGGGCCGCTGTGCTAAAATGGCATTTGAAAAAAATCTCCGTTGAGCTCACGCTAGAAGAGCTTCAAGCCATCCTGACCTTGGCGGATAACCAGTTATTTCGGGTGAAATACATCGATCCCAAAATGCCGGGATACGTCAGCCGTCCCGAGGAACTGCGGGCCGCGAACTCGGCCGTGCAGATACTTCAAGACGCGGTGAAGACCGCCAAGGGAATCAAGGCCAAGAATAACGGGTGAAGCCAAGCGCGCGAGCGCCGTGCGGCCGAGTCCGGATTTGCCGTTGCTCTAAGCGGTCGCTCTGGTGGCGAGCTTAAGTTTTGGTCCGTAGCGTTCCCACGTCAGCGAGGTCTTGGCTGCCTCGATGTCCCGCGAAGTGGCGCATGGGTTAGAGGAAAGAACCGCAGTGGTAATGGCGTCGGTCTTTCCAGCTTCGAGACCGTCCACGTTGTTCTGATACGGCCACGTCTTGCTGGCCAGATGATGCACTCTCACCTGCCAGACTTCGTCGCCGACCTCGACAAAAAGGCGGTAGTCCTTGTAATCCGCGCGGTATCCTTGGCCGCGAATTAGCATGCGCTATCGTGCTCCAGACTCAGGCGATTGGCTTACATTTTCCGAGACGTTGCCGTCGGAGTCGATAGTGGAAAGGTCGTCGTCCGGCGAGTCAGGCCGATCAGGATCGCGCTTTTGAAGCTTGCGCTCCAAACGGCGAGCGAGTTTTTCCTTTGCCTTCTCGGCGCGCGCGACTTCTTTCTGTCGCTTCTTGAATGTATCTCCTGTCCGGCCGGCCATATGCTCCTTCCCCCCATTTTAGTCTTTAGGATCCAGGTGCGGACGTCGCGTCGAATTGGTGAGCTACTTCACCAGCGCCGGTCCCGCCGGCCTCCGCCTCCGCCACGGTCGCCGCCACCACCCATCCGGGGCCGCTCAGTCTTGGGTCTGGCTTCATTAACATTGATCGCGCGCCCGCCCAGATCGGTGCCGTTCAGCCCGGCGATGGCCTGATCGGCTTCGTGCGAATCCGTCATTTCCACAAAAGCAAAGCCCCGTGATCTCCCGGTGTCCCGGTCTGTCATCAAACTGACTCTCTCCACGGCGCCGTACGCCTCGAATGCGATGCGAATCGATTCCTCCGTCGCACCGAAATCTAAATTGCCTACAAAGATCTTTTTCATTAGCTTCCTTCTGACATTTGACTCCAAGCTGTGCGAGGCAAGTTAGGGTTCGCGGCCAAGCCTGGTGGGACGATCAAACGCAATTTGAGTATACCAGTTTTTGGCTCGAAAGCCGTTGGATTTAATCTATCCGGGCCGCCAGGCGTCCCCCTTCAGGCGCCAGAAAGCTGGTATCCTAAAAAGTCGGTCCAATGATCGAATGAGAAAGGGTTCTTTTGGCTGAAATCCAGATCCAGGATGGCGAAACTTTAGAGAGCGCGCTTCGCCGCTTCAAGCGCAAGGTCCTGCAAGAGGACATTATCAAGGAGATCAAGCGGCACTCGTTTTACTTGAAGCCCGGTGAGAAGAAGCGAGTGAAGGAAGCGTTAGCGCGCAAGCGTAATCGTAAGAAGCGCAGGCGCGACGGCGGCGGCATGGAACAGGCGCCGTAGCCATCTTAATCCACTTACTAGCGCGAATCGCCTCCGTGCGTTAGTACGCGAACATCAAGCAGATACAGCAAACACCTCACCCCTTAGGGTCGCGGCCCCCCTCCCTCACCCTGGAACAAAAGCCAGCCCGCTGACGTATACTCGGAGGAGCCGGACAAACACCTATGAGTTTCCTTTCTAAGCAATTCATTGATGTCATTCAATGGACCGAACCCGAGGATGGCATTTTGGCCTACCGTTACCCCATGGAAGACATGGAGATCCAGAACGGCGGCAAGCTCACGGTTCGCGATTCCCAGATGGCCGTCTTCGTCAACGAAGGCCGCATCGCCGACGTCTTTGGCCCCGGGCTCTACACGCTCAGCACGCAGACGTTGCCGATCTTGACCTACATCATGAATTGGGACAAAGCCTTCAAGTCTCCGTTCAAGTCGGACGTCTATTATTTCTCCACGCGGCTGCAGACCAACCAGCGCTGGGGCACCGCGACCCCCATCACGATTCGCGACAAGGAATTCGGCGCCATCCGCATGCGCGGCTACGGCATCTACACTTACAAAATCGCCGACGCCAAGGTGTTCTACCAGAAAATCAGCGGCACGCGCGACATGTACCGGGTCGCCGATCTCGAGGGACAACTGCGCAACACTATCGTCGCGCGCATGACCGACACCTTCGCGCAAAGCTCGGTCCCGTTCCTCGATATGGCCGCCAATCAGCAGGAGCTTGGACAGAAGATCGCCGACAACCTGAAGCCGTCGTTCGCCGATCTGGGCATTTCGCTGGAAGCCTTCGTCATGGAGAATATCTCGCTGCCGGACGAGCTTCAAAAGATGTTGGATCAGCGCATCAGCATGAACATGCTTGGCGATATGAACAAGTACACGCAGTTCCAGGTAGCACAATCCCTGCCCATCGCGGCCGGCAACGAAGGCGGCGGAGCGGCCGGAATCGGCGTAGGATTAGGCGCCGGAATGGCCATGGCACAAAGCATGATGAATGCCATGAAGCCCGGCGAGCCACCGGCTCCCGCGGGTGGCGGCGGACCAGCGACTGCCCCCGCCGGCGGACCCACGACCCCAGCTGCACCAGCGGCTCCGGCCACTGGGACGAAGTTCTGCATGAACTGCGGCAAGTCGATCCCTAAAGGCGCGAAATTCTGTCCGGAGTGTGGCGGCGCGCAGTCGTAATCCATAACATGTGCGGTCTCGAGTGGATCGTTGAAGCTCACGGCTGCGACGCCGCGGCATTGGTGGATCAGCGCCGGCTCGAAGATCTATTTGCCGCTTTAGTTGGCGAACTGAAGCTGCATCCGCTCGACAAAACCAGTTGGCATCAGTTCCCGCGTACCGGTGGCATCACGGGCGTTAGCCTGCTCGCGGAATCGCATCTCGCATGCCACACGTTTCCCGAGTTCGGATCGCTGTGCCTCAATATCTTCTGCTGCCGCCCGCGGCCCGGCGCCGATTTCGAAGCTTTGCTCAAGAAGGAATTGGGCGCGGCCAAAGTTTTCGTCCGCCAGGTCGAGCGGCCCTACCAACCATGAGCGCTCCGGCCGCGAACTGCCCCAATTGCGGTGCGCCGGTAACGTTTCGATGGTCGAGCGCGGTGCAGACCACCTGCGAGTTCTGCCACTCCATCCTGGTTCGTACCGATGTCGAGTTGAAAAAAGTGGGACAGGTCGCCGACCTGCCTGCCGACGCCTCGCCCATCCAAATCGGCACCGAAGGCGCGTACCAGAACAAGAGCTTCGTCGTGATCGGCCGGATCATCTATGAATACGAGCAGGGCGGCTGGAACGAGTGGCATGTAGTCTACAACGACGGGTCCAACGGCTGGCTCTCCGACGCGCAGCTTGAATACGATCTCTCATGGCAAAGACCATTGCCTCCTCAAATGCCGCCTGCCAATCAAATCGCGCGCGGTGAGAAATTTCAGTGGGACAACCATGAGTATGAGGTAACGTCCCTCACCAAGGCCCACTACAAGGGCGTGCAAGGCGAGCTGCCATTCCAATATTGGGATAAAACCGACCTGCTCTTCGCCGACCTTCGCACTTCAGCCGGCGACTTCGGCACCATCGACTACAGCGAAAATCCGCCCCTGCTCTTCCTGGGCCGCGCCGTCGAGTTCGACGATCTGCATTTCAAGAACCTGCGGGAATTTGAGGGCTGGTCGTGACCGTCAAAACGAAGTCGCTCTCCTGCCCCAATTGCGGCGGTCCGGTGGCGCTGCGCGGTTTTGCACATACTCTCAATGTCGTTTGTCCGCAGTGCCTCAGCGTTCTGGATGCTACCACGCCCGAGGTTCAACTGCTGCAACAATTCCAGGCCAAGGAGCGGGTTCAGCCGAAAATCCCGCTCGGTTCGCGCGGCAAGATTCGCGACACCCTGTACGAAGTCATTGGATTCCAGGTGCGCGAGGTTCAGTCGGGAGACGACTTCTTCTCTTGGGACGAATACCTGCTCTTCAATCCCTATAAAGGCTTCCGCTATCTCACCGAGTATCAAGGCCACTGGAATTTCGTACGCGTGCTGAGCACCCTGCCCGAAGGCGCGCGATCCGGCGTCAGATTTACTATGCGCGCTCAAGGCGTCACTTACGTGGGCTTTGACACTATGAACGCCAGAACTGGATTTGTCCTGGGCGAGTTCCCCTGGCAGGTGCGCGTAGGAGACACGGCCGCCTGCGCCGACTTTATATCGCCGCCGTACATGCTCTCTTCAGAATCCACCGACGGCGAGATTACCTGGTCCCTGGCCGAATACATGGACGGAAGAATGCTCTGGCAGGCATTTAAACTACCGGGCGCGCCGCCGACGCCCTCCGGTGTCTTCGCTAATCAGCCCTCGCCTTACAAGGGCTCGGTCGGTTCCGTGTGGCGGACCTGGCTGTGGCTGAACGTCGCGCTGCTGGCGCTATTGCTTTATTTCAGCGTTGCGTCGGTGGGCCACGAAGTGTTCAGCCAGCACTACAGTTTTACTCCCAGCCAAACGAACGACGCCGCTTTCGTTACTCCGGATTTTAATCTGAGCGGCCGCGACTCCAACGTCGAAGTCGCCATCAAAACCGATCTCGTCAATAACTGGACCTATTTCAATTTCGCGCTCATCAACGAAGATACCGGGCAGGCATTCGACTTCGCGCGCGAGGTGAGCTATTATCGCGATTCGGATGGAGACGAAGGCAGCCCCAACAACAGCGTCATGGTTCCTGGCGTGCCCTCGGGGAAATATTATCTGCGCGTCGAACCAGAGATGGATCGCGGGGCTGCCCCGGTGAGCTATCAGCTTGCTATACGGCGCGACGTCCCGAACAATACCTTTTTCTTGATTGCGGCCGGATTGCTGTTGATTCCGCCAATAGTAAAAACTGTGCGCCGCTCCAGCTTCGAGGCCCAACGCTGGCGTGAAAGCGACTATGCGCCGATGGTATCGAAGGTTGGGACTGGTTTGGCCGCTCTCGCGGATGACTAATCATGACAACTAATCCACTGTTCTTGCTATACGGTGTTTTCTTGCTCGGCCTCACCGGCATGGCCGAGTATCGCGGTTGGAGCTTCTCCAGCGTCACGCAACAGAAGGTCCTTCCCAAATCGATTCGCGATAATCCCGGCGCGTATCGTTCCACTTATGGCGGTTACTCCCGATACATCGGAGGCAAATAATTCATGGAAGATTTCCATCCCGGCTCTCTGCTCAATGCCATCGTGTATGCCTTTCTCGGCATTTTGATTTTCGTCATCGCATTCGTGGTCATTGATAAGATGACGCCGTACCACCTATGGAAAGAGATCGTGGAGGACAAAAACGTCGCGCTGGCGGTATTGATCGGCGCGATGTCCATCGGCATGTGCATCATCATCGCCGCAGCGGTCCACTAAGTGTCTATCGCGCTTTTTCTTTCGGTTTTCCTGATCGCCGCGTGCGGCTTGGTCTACGAGCTAATTGCCGGAACACTGGCCAGCTATCTCCTCGGCGACACCGTGTTTCAATTTTCCACCATCATCGGCTGCTATTTATTCGCCATGGGCATCGGCAGCTACCTTTCTCGATTCCTGCGGCGCGGCCTGGTGGCCCGCTTCGTCTCGATCGAGCTGATGGTCGGCCTGGTCGGCGGATTCTCTTCCTCGATGCTATTTCTGGCGTTCGCCTACACCGAAGCCTTCCGCCTGATTCTCTACGTCGTCGTGATTCTGGTCGGTACTCTGGTGGGTCTCGAAATCCCGCTACTCATGCGAATTCTCAAGGAGCGGTTCCAGTTTCGCGAGCTGGTTTCGCACGTTCTCACTTTCGATTACCTGGGAGCTTTGGGCGCATCCCTGTTGTTTCCGATTCTGCTAGTCCCCAAGCTCGGGCTGGTCCGATCGGCGCTGGTATTTGGAATTCTCAATGCCGGCGTGGCGCTTTGGTCGACATATATTTTCCGTGAGCAGCTCGGGGGCGCGGGCGTCGGTTTGCGCGGAAGTTGCTTCGTGGTTCTGGCTCTGCTCGGTGGTGGAACGATTTTCGCCGACCGTATCTCTTCGGCCGCGGACAACAGCCTGTATGCTGATGAAGTCATCTTCAGCCGCAATACGCGCTACCAGCGCATTGTGCTGACCAGATGGAAAGACGACCTGCGCCTGTTCTTGAATTCTCATCTTCAGTTCAGCTCGCGCGATGAGTATCGTTACCACGAAGCGCTGGTCCATCCCGGTCTTGCCGCGCTTCCAGGCGCGCGCCGCGTATTGGTGATGGGCGGAGGCGATGGTCTGGCGGTTCGCGAAATCCTCAAGTATCCGTCCGTACAGAGCGTGACTTTGGTCGATCTCGATCCCGAGATGACGCAGCTGTTTTCCAGGCATCCGGTGCTCTCGGAATTGAATCAACATTCGCTAACCTCGCCTCGCGTCCACGTCATCAACGACGATGCTTTTCGCTGGCTCGACGCTAATTCCGATCGTTTCGACTTCATCGTTGCGGACTTCCCCGACCCCACCAGCTACGCGCTCGGCAAGCTCTTCACCACTACGTTCTATCGCCTGGCCGCGAAACATCTCTCCGCCGGCGGATTGATGGTGGTGCAAAGCACGTCGCCGTTGTTCGCGCGCCAATCCTACTGGTGTATCGTCGAAACCGTGAAGCTGGCCGGACTGCACACTTATCCTTATCACGTCTATGTGCCGTCGTTCGGCGAATGGGGTTACGTAATCGGAAGTTTGGTTCCATTTGAGCCGCCCACTCAATTGCCGCCCGGGCTCCGTTACCTCAGCAATGTCCGCGAGCTGTTCGATTTCCCGACGGACATGCAGCCGGTCGACGCGCTGCCGAACCAATTGAACAACCAGATCCTGGTCCGCTACTACGAACGGGAATGGAAAGACATCGCGCATTAATTAGGGACAGTACACTCAATCCCCAATTTACCGCCCAAGGTGATCTCACCGATAAGAGCATCAGCCGACGAAATTGGGGATTGAGTGTACTGTCCCTAATTATTCCGCGTAAGACCGACCGCCCCATCACCGGCGCCTTCGTCAACGATTCCTTCCCCACCGGTCACCGCCTCCGCGATCGCGCGACATTCGCCCCTCCAGCCCGCCAGATGCGCGTCCCCATCGTAATCATCGGCGGAGGCATGGCAGGACTCAGTGCCGCCTGGCATCTCGACAAGCGCGGCTTCCACGATTTCGTGCTGCTCGAAATGGAATCACAACCCGGCGGCAACTCGCGCTGGGGCCAGAATGAAGTCTCGCGCTTTCCGTGGGCGGCGCATTATGTTCCCGTTCCAGCAAAAGGCGAATCGTTGGCCCGTGAGCTATTCGAAGAATTCGGCGTTCTCCGCGACGGCAAGTGGGACGATCGCGCGCTCTGTTTCGATCCCCAGGAGCGGCTCTTCATATATGGCCGCTGGCAGGAAGGCATCGAGCCTGAGAACGCCACACCCCGAGAGACAGAACAATACAAGCGATTCGCGGAAAAGGTCAGCGAATTTCGCGCCACCGGTCAGTTCACGATTCCGATGGAGCGAGGCGCCAAGACGTCGCCGCTCGACCGGCTTTCCATGGCCGACTGGCTCGCCAACCAGCGCTTCGACTCGCCCACACTGCGCTGGTACGTCAACTATGCTTGCCGCGACGATTACGGCGCGCTCGCCAAAGACACATCCGCCTGGGCCGGCATTCATTATTTCGCCTCCCGCGAGCCTGAGGAGAAAGGTCCGCTCACTTGGCCCGAGGGCAATGGCTGGATCGCGCATCGCCTTATCAAAAAGCTGGAGCGCTACATCCGCGCGGGCTCGGTGGTCTATCGCGTAGCGCGCGACGGAAATCGCCTCCGCGTGCTCACCGAACAGATCGAATACATCGCCGACGCGATCGTCTTTGCCGCTCCCACTTTCCTGGCGCAATACCTCATCGAAGGCGCGCCGCGCGCCGACGGCTTCGAGTATTCGCCCTGGCTCACCGCCAACCTGACCCTCGATCGTCTGCCCGCGCAAAAAGGCGCCGAGCCGGCCTGGGACAACGTGATTTACGATTCCCCGACGCTCGGTTACGTCAACGCTACGCACATGAGCGTAGCCAGTCACATCGATCGCACGGTCTGGACGTTCTATTGGTCCCTCGCCGAGCACACGCCCGTCGCAGCGCGCCAGTTGCTGCTCGCCAAAGATTGGAGCTACTGGAAAGAAGCGATCCTGAACGACCTCGCGCGCGCCCACCCGGACATCCGGCAATGCGTCTCCCACGTCGACATCATGCGCATGGGCCACGCTATGATCCGCCCATCGCCCGGCTTCATGTTCTCCGCCGATCGCGGGCGCTGGCTCAAACCGCTCGGCAATATCTTCTTCGCCAATTCAGACCTCAGCGGTTTCTCGATCTTCGAAGAGGCGCAGTATCGCGGGGTCGAAGCTGCCCGCCGCGCCATTGACGGTATATACTTTCATCACCGGCCGTAGAAGGGGCCGGACCCATGAACAAACGAACTTCTGTATTGACAGGCCTGGCAGCCCTGCTTTTGACCTTGTCGTCGAACTCTCAGACGCCTCCGCGTCCCAATCCGAACCCTGGCGTCACTCCCAACCGGATAATGGATCGTTCCGACGTTCGGGTCTTGCGCGTCGAGCTCCAGCCCGGCGCCGTCCGCAGCGTGCACGTTCACAACGACGTCCGTTTCCACCTATTTATTCCCGTCAGCGGTGAAATCGAGCTGACCATCGGCTCGGCGCAGCCCGTGACCGCGGCTCCCGGGCAAGCGTATTACTTGGAAAAAGGCACGCCCCATGGATTTAGGAATGTCGGATCTTCACTCGCCACGGTGATGGAGGTCTTCGTGAAAGATGGCGCTTAAGCTATCGGTCGCGCTTCTGATCCTCGGATTTCTGGCAGGTTGCGGGGCGCCCCAACACGCGGCCGGAACGGTGAATCCCATCACCGTCGATTCCACCGAAGAGCAGATCCGGCAGGCTGTCGGGACCGCCAGAATGGGCCAGAAGCTTACGCCCAAAGCGTGGCCCAACGGCGCTCGCGTGGCGGTGTGTCTTTCGTTCGACGTCGACAATGAATTGCTGCAACGGGCAAATCCGCTGCCCGTGCCCTTGTCAGTTGGAGAATACGGCGCCACCACCTCCATCCCTCGCATACTGGCTCTTCTCGATCGCCACGAAGTTCCGGCGACTTTCTTCATCCCCGCCATGGGCGCCATGCTTCACCCCGAGATCGTGCCGTCCATTGTGTCGCGACACCGTCACGAAATCGGCGTCCATGGATGGATTCACGAGTTCTGGCCGGGCCTCGGCGACGCCGCCAAAGAAGAGCGCTTGCTCACGCAATCCATCGACTATCTGACCAAGGCTACAGGCCAGCGTCCCTGGGGCGTCCGCGCGCCTGGCTCCGGATTCAGCCCCAATACGTTCGATTTGATTCGTAAGGCCGGGTTCTTATACGACAGCAGTCTGTTGGCCGCTGACGAGCCTTACGAGATCGTATCGCGCGGCCACCCCAGCGGCGTGATCGAGATCCCCATCAGCGAGGTCGATAACGATTATGTTTACTATGGCGAAACCGCCAACGGATCGCTCCCCTCTCCGGACGCGGTCTTCCAGATCTACAAAGCCGAATTCGATCTGGCCTTTGAAGAGCGCACGCTGTTTATTCTTACGCAGCATCCGCACGTGGGAGGACGCCGCTCGCGCATCGTCCAGCTGGATCGGCTGATCACCTACATCAAATCCAAACCCGGCGTCTGGTTTGCAACCATGCAGCAGGTTGCCAATTACGTCAAGCCGGGCCTGGCCGCTTCGGCTAAGGAATCCCGCTGACGCGGAATCGCCGAGCTTCCCGTCCTCAAGTGCTTCCATTTTCTTCTCAGCGCCCGATTCCAATACATCAGCGCCCCGGTGACGGTCAGCAGCGGGATAGCCAGCCCGGCCAGCGCCCAAAGAATTTTTACCGTCATGCCCCAGTAGGTGCCAAAGTGCAGCGGGATTTGCAGCCAGATAAACCAGTCGCCCAAAGTTTGATTGATTCCATATCGCCACGTTGACAGATACTTGCCGTCGTAAGGGTTGAAGAAAACATTGTCGGCGTATTCGTATCCCGGGCCCGGCCGCCGGCGCATAAGGATCCTCAGCGGCGCTCTGCGGGTCGCGGGAAATGCAATTCCCATCAGCGTCGTCCCTGGATCGACCGCGGCCGCCTGCGATATCAAGGCATGCAGATCAGGCGGAGGAGCATCGCGCTGAGGCCGCACCGAGACAATCGGAGTCCGCACGGTCACAATCGGGGAAACCTTCGCGACCCAAGCAAACGTCTGCGCGGGCCATCCGAAATAGATCCCCGAGATCGCCCAAAAGGACGAGATCCCCAGCGTCCAGAAACCAACCGCCCGATGTGTATCGAAATTCACCCGCCGCCAGGTTCGTCGAAAGTCGATTATCAAAGCCCGCACCCAGGTCTGAATCCCCGGCCACCACACCACTAATCCAGTGATATTTAACAACAGCAGAAACGCCGCGCCATAGCCGTTCACCCGCCGCCCTTTCGGCCCGATCAGTAAGGTCTCGTGCAGTCGTGTCACCACGCTCAACCAAGTGTCGTTTCTGGGGAATTCTCCGAGAACTTTACCCGTCGCCGGATCGGCAGCCACCCTGATTTCCGTCCTGTCACGATTGAGGTCCTGAACCAGAGCCACAAAAGTTGGGTCACCTTCGGTGGGTGTGAACACCGAGATGATCTGCCCCTTCGGATACGATGCTTTTACATTATCGATAACAGTGGTGAGATCGGCGTATGGCTGCGTCGCCTTGATGCCATGCCAGGGTTTTAACCCAATCAGCGACTCCAGTTCCGTACGAAAAACCAGGATCGCTCCCGTCACACCGATAACGATCATGTAGAGGCTGAGAATGATTCCCACCCACAAGTGCACCTGAAAGTTGAATTGCCGCACCCATAGCCTTTGGGGCCGGTGGACAAACTGGCGGAGGAAATTCACGAGGTCATTGGCGCAAAAAAACCTGATGCGTGTGAGTTGGCCCCTTGCCCGGCAGCGTTACGTCCGAATCGCAGTTGAGCGTCTTACCATCGGACGAGACCTCCATGGTGCCGTTGGCAGTCGGCCGATTCGGACCAGCCAGCAGGACGTTATAAAGCGAGCCGCCGGCCTTCGAGATTTTGACCGTGCCGATTTTTTCCCCTTGCGAATTCTTGACGTCGGCTTCGGCGCCGTCCAGGTGCGATGCAAAACTCATCGAAACAAACTGGATGTTATTTACCGGCAGCGAGTAGCCGAATTCAAATGCGTCCCCGCGCTGAACAATCCGCAGTGTGAGCTGGTCGGCATCGGTCTGTTGCCCGCCCACTTCCTGAGTCTTCAACAGCCATCGTCCCACCAGCGGCTCCACTGCCCAGGCCTGTGCCGCCGCAAGCAGAAAGATCACCGCTGGTACCAACCGTCTAGTCATCGTTCACTGGTCCTTTGCCGAATCATAGCAGGTGCGACGCTACTGCAACGGCAGATTCCCGCTCCCGTTCGACCCATCGCCGCCGTCTTCCTCCGCCGGGATCACCGACGCCGCAGCCGCCAGATCGCCCTCGTCCATGCGCACCAGCCGGACCCCTTGCGTAGACCGCCCCGCCTGCCGGATCTCGCCCGATTCGATGCGGATGATCTTGCCATCCTTGGTAATGATCATCAGATCGGTATCTTCCTTCACCGATAGAATCGCGACTACCTTACCGATCCTGGGCGTCACCTTCATGTTGATCACGCCCTTGCCGCCGCGGGCCGTCAGCCGGTAATCCACCAGCGGTGTGCGCTTGCCGTAGCCGTTCTCGGAAATCGACAGGATCAGCCCTTCCTCCTCCACGACTTCGGCGCCGATGATCAAGTCACCCTTGGCCAGATCCATGGCGCGCACTCCCCGCGCCGGCCGTCCCATCGCGCGCACATTCTTTTCATGGAAGCGGATGGCCTTGCCGTCGTGAGTGCCCAGGAAGATGTAGTTTTCACCGTTGGTCAGCCGCGCCGCCAGCAGCTCGTCTCCTTCGTCCAGCGAGAGCGCGATAATGCCGCGCGACATCGGATTATCGAACTCCGTCAGCTCGCACTTCTTGATCACGCCCTGCTGGGTCACCATGACGATAAACTGGCCCGCCACGAAATCCTTCACCGGCAGGAACGCCTTCACCGCTTCGTCGGCTTGCAGATTAATCAAGCCTGAAACGTGCTTGCCCTTACCGGTGGTGCCCGCGTCGGGAATTTCGTAGATCTTCAGCCAGTACACCCGGCCCTTGGTGGTAAAGACGAGTAGATAGGCGTGCGTGGAGGCGACCACCAGATTCTCCACCACATCCTCGGTGCGCGTTCCCATTCCGATGCGGCCCTTGCCGCCGCGCGATTGCCGGCGGTAGGTGTCGACAGCGGTGCGTTTCAAATAGCCGCCGCGCGTCACCGTCACGGCGACGTCTTCCACCTGGATCAGGTCCTCCAGCAGGATCTCGCCCGTGTCTTCGATGATCTGCGTGCGCCGCTCGTCGCCGAATTCCTTCTGTACATCCTTCAGCTCCTGAACGATCAGGCCGCGCAGCTTCTTATCGGAAGCTAAGATCTCCAGGTACTCGGCGATCTCCTTCTGGATGGAACCCAGCTCGTCGATGATCTTCTGGATCTCCATGCCGGTCAGGCGCTGGAGTTGCAACTCGATGATGGCCTGGGCCTGCTTCTCGGTGAACTCGAAGTTCCCGATCAGGCCGTCGCGCGCCTCTTTGGGCGTCTTCGAACCGCGGATCAGCTTGATCACCGCATCCAGGTTGTCGAGCGCCTTTTTGAAGCCCAGCAAAATATGCTCGCGCTCGCGCGCTCTACGCAGCAAATAATCGGTGCGGCGCCGGACCACATCGATCCGGTGATCGATGAATCGCCTCAAAACGTCCAGCAGTCCCAACTCGCGCGGCTGTCCACCTACGATGGACAACATAATCACGCCGTAGTTCACCTGTAGCTGGGTCTGCTTGTAGAGATTGTTCAGAATGACTTCGGCTTGCTCACCGCGCTTCAACTCGAAGACAATGCGCATCCCGTCGCGGTCGCTTTCGTCGCGAATTTCCGAGATGCCTTCTATCTTCTTCTCGTTCACCAATCCGGCGGCCGCTTCGATGAGCCGCGCTTTATTCACCTGATAGGGAATCTCGGTGACTACTATCGCCTCGCGGTCTTTCCCCATCGGCTCGGTGGCGGCCTTGGCGCGGAGCTTGAGGCTTCCGCGGCCCCTGGCGAAATAGTCGACGATGCCCTGCCGGCCCAGGATGAAACCACCGGTCGGGAAATCGGGTCCCTGGACCATGGCTGCGATTTCGGCCAGCGTCGTCTCGGGCTTTTGCACCAGCGCAATCGTCGCGTTGACGATCTCGGTAAGATTATGCGGCGGGATGTTGGTGGCCATGCCTACGGCGATTCCAGACGATCCGTTGATCAGCAGATTGGGAACACGCGTCGGAAGAACCTCGGGCTCCACGCGGCGCTCATCGAAGTTGGGACGAAAATCGACCGTCTCTTTGTCGAGATCTTCCAGCAGCGCGGTATCGATGCGCGACAGCCGCGCCTCGGTGTACCGGTAGGCCGCGGGCGGGTCGCCATCCACGGATCCGAAGTTGCCTTGGCCATCCACCAGCGGATAACGCAGCGAAAAATCCTGTGCCATGCGGACCAGGGCATCGTAGACCGATTGGTCACCGTGCGGATGATAGTTCCCCAGCACTTCGCCAACGATTCCGGCGCATTTTCGATATGCGCGGTTGAACGTCAAACCCATCTCCGACATGGCGTACAAGATCCGCCGATGCACCGGCTTCAAACCGTCGCGGACGTCGGGTAAGGCGCGCCCGATGATCACGCTCATCGAGTAGTCGAGATACGACCTCTTCATCTCGTCTTCGATATTGACCGAGATTATATTTTTGTTGCCCCCATCGCCCCCCAATGGTATTTGCGAGCCGGGACCGGGCGGCGTCGGCGGGATGGTCGGATCGTCAGGGCTTGCCAAGTGTTAACTCCTTGAAAATACTGGACCAAAAGGCTCGGATCAGGATTTGATTTGCAACCCTTATTCTAGCATTTTGGCAGTCGAAAAACCGAGAAGAAATCCGGCGTTCTCACGAAACTAGATCGTTCGACGGGCTTCTAATAATTGAGTGGATGTCGGGAAACGTCCACCCGGCCTAGAAGGGGCTTTTGCTGTTTTGCCTCTTCTGAAATCGCGGACCGAAGGAGGACGGCGACAGGAAAGCGAAGGTCGCTCCTTAAAAAGTAGCCCAGGCGGAAAGTATGCGGTGCGGTTGCAGGGTTTTTGCCGTCTCCCCTGCTTCGTGGCGGCTCCGGGAACGGTAAAATCGTTCAGCGAGAACAGCTCGGGGAACCAACGCAATGGATAGCCAGACAGTTTTCGCCTGGGCTTTTGGGCAAACAGTTCATGAGCCGGCTTGAATTTATCACGGCGATTTCGCAGAATGTCGAGCGTGGCAGCGGATGCTTCGTCGGAACGTGGACGCTTATGCGGGCCTTGCGGACATTCGGGATGGAAATCGATATTATCGCCCCCCGCTTCACACTTCCGGCGTATCTTCCGACACGCGTCCTTTTTAATGAGACACTGCGCTGGCGCCGGTTCGACGGCGACGCGACCATCGGCATTGATGCTGACGGTTATTCGATCATGGGAAATGGCCGCAGGTGGAATCGGCAGCCGCACGTCGCCTGCATAAAAGGCGTCCTAGGCGACGCGGTCCGCTTTGAGCAGGGCGCAACCCGCGCCAGCATGGCCATTCAAGCGCGCCTCGAAGCCGTACACGCCCGGCGCGCCGACCTGGTAATCACAGTCAGCCGCTATTGCGCCGAGCGCCTCGAAGAATTATACGGCGTCCAGAACGCTGTGGTGGTGCCTGAGCTGATCGATCTGGAGGACTGGCGCCAACGTTTTGAGTCGAACCCTGGCACGCCCGATCCCAGAAAATTCACGGTGTTATCGGTCTGCCGATTCTACCCCCGCAAACGTTTGGACGTTTTGCTGCGCTCGGTCGCATTACTGCGTGGCCGGATCCCGGAGCTGGAAGTAAGAATTGTCGGCAATGGACCCGAGCGCGGAAGATTGCAAGATATGACGCGCGATCTGGGCATCCAGCGTTTCATCACCTGGGTCGGCGACGTCAGCATTGATCAGCTCGCCCGCGAGTACAACCGCGCCGACGTTTTTTGTCTGCCCAGCGTCCAGGAGGGTTTTGGCATTGTCTTTCTGGAGGCTATGGCCGCGGGAAAAGCGATTATCGCGGCAAATGCTGCCGCTGTGCCGGAAGTCATTCAGCATGGGGTCCTGTTCGAGCCCGACCATCCCGGATGCCTTGCAAATGCGCTGATCCTGCTCGATTGCGATCCGGATCTGCGGCGCTTGCTGGGCGCGGCCGGGTCGCGCGACGTCGAGGCGTTCGACATGCGCCAGGTGGCGCGCCAATTTTTGTCGGAGGTCGCCAAGGTGGCGCCGGGATTAGGCGTGCCGGTGTTGGAAGTGGAGGAGAAGAGAGAAGCTGCATATGCGACTTAGACGGAGGCCGAAACCATGGCGCACGTGCTTGCGGTCCCCGCGCTAGGCTTGTCCAAGCCGGTCACCAAATCGCCGGCGAGCAAGGAACGGTGTCCGAAGGCCTGCGGCACTTAATCTCCAGTGCCGAACATCTTCGTTATTTGTGGGGCGGACCCCTGGATCGGGTCGAGTGACGGGGATTGCGCCCCGCCACCCTCCCACACCACCGGACATGCGGTTTTCCGCATCCGGCGGTTGAACCAAGGGCATTCTTAGTTAG
>Ga0182024_10001473_pt1 | contig 60771 bp, 52 predicted proteins | sample P32metaG_FD_120480 | JGI IMG/M metagenome (GOLD analysis project Ga0182024, IMG submission 120480) | Permafrost microbial communities from Stordalen Mire, Sweden - P3-2 metaG (Illumina Assembly) | ecosystem: Environmental > Terrestrial > Soil > Wetlands > Permafrost | place: Sweden: Stordalen...
AGTGCCGGCGCCTTTCCAAGAAAACCGATGCGGTCGAACCTTTGGAATCTCAAGGCGCGGCGGAGTATCATCGGCGTTCGAATCCCAGGGACTCGTTAACAAGATACTCAGCGTCATCTCAACTGGGATTCTCCAGAACGTTTGCCTGTACCCGGAGCCGACGAGATGAGCAACAATTTCTGGCGGACGTCGTACAGCTATATGAACTCAGACCAGCCGCAGTTCGACGCTCATGCGGTCGTGGGTCATGTCGGGTGTCGCGTGCGTCCGGTGCGCGGTCGCACCGGCAAACAGCATCGCATCGCCGGCTTCAAACGACGGGCGCCAGCGAGCGCGCTCCTCGAAACCGCCGGCGAGAGCCTGTTCGTCGATCCTGGCCAGCTCGACGGCGAACTTCGCTCCGGGCGGCGGTGAGACCGGGAAAAGCTCGCGCCAACTGTCCAGCACGAGTTCGAGCCCGGGCGCATCGCGGCCGCACGCGGAGAGCGGAATCCACACGTTCAGCAGTCGCCGGCGCAGGATCGTTTGGTCCTGGTGAAACGGAAGATACGTGTCGGTCCGCACCGGGGTAATCGATCGCACGTGGACCTGATCGGCGATTTCAGGATCTTTGCCGAGATACACTGATGCGATGGCGACGAATGCCGGGTGCAGCAGCTCATCGACGATCGCGCTGCCGGTGGCGAGATGATCGAGATGAATGAAGCGCCGCGTGTAGTCGACGCTCAGGGCGTCCGGGAGCTCGCCTGCCTCGGCCAGCACCTCGCGCTCCGCGAAAACGTCGGCTGCGGCACCCTGCAAGCGGGCCAGCACCGCAATGTCGAGCGCGCCGCGAACGTGCACCGCTCCCTGCGCTTGGAAGATGCGGAGCGCCTCGGCAGCATCGCCGGCATCCACGGGCTGGTGGTGAAACGGTCCCCCCATCACGGTCCCGTTCGCCCCCGACGACGTCAGTTTCCCGCGGCGGTGACGTCGATCAGGTTGCCGCCGTGAGGGTCGGTCAGGTCCGGCGGATCGGTCGCGAAGGCCGAACGTCCGTATTCGATCAGCAGCTCATCGAAGGAGTCAGTCGCGACCTGTCCGCGCTTTGCGTCATTCAAAAGTCGATAGGCGCGCGAAACCAGCCGCGTATCGTCATCAGCGATCGGATCGCCGTCCGGCGTGGCGTGGTGACGGAGATCCGGCGAAAGGAACGCCGCGACAGTCGTTTCCGTCTCACCGGAAACCGTCAGCTGAACCGCTAGCTCCGCGGCCACGCGATCGATCGCACCGTTCCAATCCTCCATTAGGTCTTCGTACGAGACGAAGATTCGCGCGAAGCCGCGGGTGTCGCGTTCCGGAACCAAATTATACTTCAGCCAAAGCGCCCGTGAGCGGTCGGCAGGAAGGTTGTCGCGGCGGGTGAGCGACGCCGCGACATCGTCGGGATTGCGAAAGATATGCACGAACGTCGGCTGGAGCCGGGCTTCGCCGGCGGCCGCGATCCAATGCGGCAGCAGGCCGGAAATGCGCGGGTCCTTGATGACCAGCGGTGCGGGATTCGCCGCTGAGCCGGCCAAAAACCCGGCGGCCTGTTCGATCAGCGCCGCGGTGTCCTCGGTTTCCAGCGACCGGTCCTGCAGGCGCAGAGCGGTGTCGTACCACGAGGATGCATTCGCGTACAGAAATCGATCGTTGATCTCGACTGCACGGGCAGGTTCCCAGTAGCCGGTCGGATTGCCGAAGTTCGGCTGCAAGATCTCGGCCGGCAGAACTGCGCCGCACAGCGACAACACGCGCGTCACCGCCGAGCTCCCGCTGCGCCCCATACCGACGACGAAAATAACCTTTCCGAGCGACACTCAGAAGCCGTTCGCGGCGGCCGCCGTAACGCGCAATCGCCGCGCGGTGAGAAACTCATCGAGGGCTTCTTCCCAACCTGGCAACGGCACAACTCCAATGGCAGCGAACGTCGTGTTCTCGAGGGGTGAAAACATCGGCCGCCGGGTTGGATTCCCGAGTTCGGCATGGCTGATCGGCTCGAGCGCAGCGTTCTGGTATCCAGTCTTCGCGAATGCCCGCTGCACAAACGCGTACCACGACACCGCGCCGACGTTCGTCACATGATGCGTGCCGTAGGCTCGCGCGTCGACCAGGTCGCGAACCGCGCGCGCGACGTGCGGCGCGTAGGACGGTGAGAAGATCATATCGTCGACCATGCGCGTCGGTTCGCCCCGCTCGGCTTGACGCAGCACTTTCTCGATCAGCGTGTAGCCCTTGTTCGACGTACCCGTCGTTCCAAAGACCCCGCTGGTCCGAATGATATAGTGGCGCGGCCCGTGGCGGCGGGTGAGAAATTCGCCGGCGGCTTTCGAGGCACCGTAGGCGGTGAGCGGGCCGACCGCATCGTCCTCCCGGTACGCGCGACGAAGCGTCCCTTCGAAGACGTAATCGGTGCTGACGGTCAGGAACGCGGTGTCGCGTGCGGCGCAGATGCCAGCAGCGCGATCGACCGCCAGAGCATTGGCCGCGAAGGCGCGCAGCGGTTCGCGCTCGCAAAGATCGACGTTGTGAAAGGCAGTGCAGTTTATCAGCAGATCCGGCTGCGTCTGCTCGAGCAACCGCTCCAGCGCGGTGTCGTCTTCGAAGTCCACCTCCCTGTGAGCCGGCGCATGCACCTCGCGACCGGTGAAAACATCCTGCAGCGCGGTGCCCAACTGGCCCGACGCCCCGATCAGGACGATTCGGCGAGTGCTCACGCGGGTGCGGTCGACTTCTTCAACCGGTCCTCAGCAACCAGCTGCGCGGCGCGATAGAGGGACTCGAACTGGCCCGCATCGGTCCACCAGCCGTCGAGTTCGTCGTAGAAGCAATCGCCCGCGGCGATGTACGCATTGTTGACGTCGGTGATCTCGAGCTCGCCGCGCTTCGAAGGTTTGAGGCCACGCGCATAGTCGAACACGCGCTCGTCGTACATGTAGATCCCCGTCACCGCATGGCGGCTCTTGGGGACTTGCGGTTTCTCCTCGATGCCGACGATCCGCTCACCGTCGAACTCCGCGACGCCGAAGCGCTCGGGATCGTCGACTTCCTTGAGCAGCAGGCGGCAGCCTGATGCCTGTGCGGTAAAGCGCCGAACGTAGGGCGAGATGTCGTCCTGCATGATGTTGTCGCCCAGCACCACGACGACCCGTTCGCCGCCGGCAAAATGTTCGCACAGCTTGAGCGCATCGGCGATTCCGCCCTCGCCCTCCTGGTAGGTATAAGCGATGTGCGGCAGCCCGAATTCACGCCCGTTGCCGAGCAGCCTCAGAAAGTCGCCCGCATTGTTCCCTCCGGTCACGATCATGATCTCTCGGATTCCGGCCTTGCACAGGGTCTCCAAGGGATAGTAGATCATCGGCTTGTCGTAAATCGGCAGCAAATGCTTGTTGGTGACTTTGGTCAACGGCCGCAGGCGCGACCCCAACCCGCCGGCGAGAATGATCCCTCTCACGTCTCTCCCTCGCTACCGGTGCGCGTACTGGCGCTCGTAATAGGCTTTGTATTCGCCCGATTTGATCGGACGCCACCACGCCTCACGTTCGCGGTACCAGCTGACGGTCTCTTCGAGCCCCGTTTCGAAGGGCACGCGCGGAGCCCAACCGAGGGCCTGCGCTTTCGACGCGTCCAGCGCGTAGCGCCGGTCGTGACCGAGCCGATCGGTAACGTGCCGAACGCTCGCCTTCCAGTCCCGTCCGGTGAGTTCGAGCAGACGCTGCGTAATTTCGAGGTTCGTCCGGGGATTCGCACAGCCAAGGTTATACACGTGCCCCGGGGTGCCGCACTCGAGCACGTGCGCGATACCGCGCGCGTGGTCATCGACATGCACCCAGTCACGGATCTGCAGCCCATCCCCGTAGACAGGGACGGTCGCGCCTTCCAGCAGGTTGGTCACGAAGAGCGGTATCAGTTTCTCGGGATATTGAAACGGTCCGTACGTGTTCGAGCCGCGCGTGATGAGCACCGGCGTGCCGTAGGTCGCATGGTACGCGAGCACTTGAAGGTCGCCGCCGGCTTTCGAGGCTGCGTAGGGACTGCGCGGCCGCACCGGAGCATCCTCCGTCGAGAGCCCCTCCTCCACATGACCGTAGACCTCATCGGTCGACACCTGGAGGAACCGTGCGACAGCGTGCCGCCGGACAGCTTCGAGCAGTACGTGCGTGCCCACGACGTCGGTGCGGATGAATGCCTCGGGGTCGAGGATCGATCGGTCGACGTGCGTTTCGGCGGCGAAGTTGACGATCGCGTCGCAGCCCTCGCCGATCGCGCGATCGACCGCCGCGGGATCGGCGATGTCGCCCTTGACGAAGCGATACCGCGGGTCGCGTGCGACGTCCGCGACGTTCGCCGGGTTCGCCGCGTAGGTCATCGCGTCGAGCACCGTGACGTGTATCTCGGGCCGCTCGCACAACACCTGACGGACGAACGCCGAGCCGATGAACCCCAACCCGCCCGTAACAACCCAATGCCGCACAGACATGCTATGTCCACCAAAGTTGAGGTCAAGCGGCCGGGGGACCTCCCGAACGCGTGGCCGGGCTGTGGGGACGCGCTTGCGCTGCGGATGCCGCGGGGATTCCCGATGTTCGAGCGTATACTGCGCTCTCGGAGCAGTTGCAGCGAGTCGCTCGGCGACCGCTCTTGCCGGTACTGGTTCGGGCGCGGGCGGCCGTTCATTCGTCTGAGGACCGGGAACCCGATGCAGCACTCCATGAATCACTCGATCTTGACGGACTCAACATCGTCGCATTCGTCGACTCCAATGCCGGCCATCACGGCCAGCCGATCCGCCCGCCCTTCGCCGCAGCCGGCATTCCGGGACGAGGCCGGCGCGTGACGATGTCGAGGACACCGACGCGATGCTTACTGCGTGAAGGACGCGGGCTGCAGCGCTACACGTACGGGCAAGGAGCGCCGCCGTTCGCACTGCGGCGGTACGTGCGCCTGCTCGGCCGCCAGAGCGATCCTCTCCATCTCCCGTCGCTGTGGTGGCGGCTGCCTTGGCTCACGGCCTGCCTTGAACCGTTGCCGCTGATGCCGCGGTCAGCAGCCTCAAAGGAACTCGATCGGCGGCTGTTTCTGGTTGCGCTCATCACCGAACTCACGCCCTGGGGCGCGGCGGAAAACGCCGCCGGTGCCGCGCGGAGCCTGCCGGCCGAGATCGTCCGCAGCCTCGGATTCAGCTTGATTGAACTCTTGGCGTTACCGCTGCGGATCGCAGCCTATGGGCTGACGTGGTTGCCGCAAAGACGCCGCACATGAACCCGAGCGCGGGCCGCTCGGGCGATCCGACCGTTCTCATCATCGGCAGCGGGCCGGCTGGAGTATCCGCTGCGTGGCCGCTGCTGGAGGCCGGGATTCCCGTTCACATGATCGATCCGGGCGTGGCTCGCATCGGCCCGTCGGCGCTCGATCATCGCGACTATAGCGAGCGACGCAAGACGGACTCCGAGCAATGGCGGCTATTCCTGGGTTCGGACGCCGCGATCTTGGAGAACGCCTCCCCGAAGCTGCGCGCGCCTGAATTCAGCCACGTCTTTCGCGGATTTCGAGACCGCTATCACATCCTTGCCGACGACTTTTCGGCCCACGGCTCGCTGGCGCCGGGCGGATTGTCCAATGCCTGGGGTGCGGGTGTCGGCACGTTCACCGAGCACGAACTCGAAGAGTATCCCCTCACGCGCGCGGAATTGCTTCCGAGCTATCGAGCCGTTGCGGCGAGAATCGGGGTCAGCGGTGTTTCCGACGACGATCTCGCCGGCTGGTTCGGCACCGATTACCCGCTCCAGCAGCCTCACCCGGTTCAACCGCAAATCGAACCGCTCTACGTGCGGCATAACCGTCGAGTGGCCGGACTCGGCAGCGCGGCGCACCGCAATTTCCGCCTGGGTCGTCCGCAACACGCCGTCTTGACTGAGAACCTCGGCGACCGGCTCGCATGCGACCTTCGCGGCCTGTGTATGTTCGGGTGCGAGCGCCGCGCGATCTACAACGCGGCCGACGAATTGCGCCTCCTGTGCGGAGCTCCTCGTTTCACCTACTCGACCGGCTGGCTCGTCACGCGCATCGCTGCCGCGGGAAGCGCGTTCGTTCTGGAGGCAACCGGCCTGGAGGACGGCGCGCAGCGGCAGTTCTTCGGCGACCGCGTGATCGTTGCCGCCGGAACGCTGGGTTCGACGAGACTGGCTCTTGATTTCCTCGGAGCCTACGACGTCGATGTCCCGTTGATGACGACACCGGTCATGGCGTTCGCTCTGCTGCTGCGCGAGAACCTTATGGCCAAACCGGTCGAGGGCGGCTTTTCTCTTGGCCAGTTGGCATACACGCTGAACCTTGTCGGGATCGACGGGGCGCCGCTCGTATTCGGCAGCGTTTTTCCGACGACCGGCATGCTGCCGACGGAACTCTACGGCCGGCTTCCGCTGCTTCGTCCGTTCGCTCGCTCGTTCGCAGCGTGGCTATGGCCTCGGCTGCTGGTGAGCGCGTGCTTCTTCCCGGGGACGTATTCCAGCAATACCATGCGCCTGCGATCCAACGGTGAATTTTTCATCCGCGGAGGGTATGCCAACTCGCTGCGGGCTGCGATGAAGCAAGCAACGCGGCAGCTTCGGACCGAGTTTGCCCAACTCGGTGCCACGCTGCTCCCCGGCACGACGAAGATGAGCCGGCCGGGAGAAGAAATGCACTACGCTGGAACGTTGCCGATGCGGGAGCGTCCCGGCCTTTACGAGACCGACCGCGAAGGACGCATCGGCGGCGTCGACGGAATTCATATCGTCGACGGGACGGTCCTCACCGCTCTGCCGGCAAAGTCGCACACGCTGACTATCATGGCCAACGCCGACCGGATTGCCCGGCTGATCGCCGCGAAACTAGGCCCGAGCGGCGGCACGGTTTCGTCGCCGCCCTCCTCCGCCGTGTCACCCTAGAGGTTCCTCGAGATGGCACTCATCGATCTGCTGCGCAGTCCGGACGTGCGTCAGGGCGTTCAAAGCCCTGCCGAACGGCTGTTGGATCATCGCAACTTGCTCGCGAAACGGCCGATGATTCGCGGCGTTTTCGCAGAGTTCTACAAGCGCATTCGCACGCTCGACGAGAAGCTGTTTGGAAATACCCCAGGGTTGCGGGTCGAACTCGGTTCCGGCTCGAGCCTGCTCAAGGACTACTATCCGGACGTAGTGACGTCGGACATCATCCCAGCCCCGCACTTAGAGCGTGTCCTCGACGCGATGAGCCTCGATCTCGACGATCAGAGCGTGCGGGTGCTGTACGGTATCAATTGTTTCCATCATTTTCCCGATCCGGCGCGGTTCTTTGCGGAAGCAGCGCGCGTGGTGCGCCCGGGCGGCGGCATCATTCTCATCGACCCGTATTTCGGGCCTCTGGCCGGGTTTCTGTATGCCAAGCTGTTCAAAGAAGAAACCTTCGACCGCTCCGGGCCGGGCTGGCGCGCGGACGAACAGCACGATCGGGACCGTACAAATCAGGCCCTGAGTTATGTCGTGTTCTTTCGCGATCGAGCACGTTTTCTCGCCCAGAACCCGCAATTCGAGATCGTCCACACCGAGGTAATGCCGAACTACCTCCGGTACCTGCTCTCGGGTGGCCTGAACTTTCGACAGCTGATGCCGACCGCCGCGGTCGGTGCGCTCCGGCTCGTCGAGCGAGTGGCGTCGCCGCTTGCGCCGCTTTTCGGTCTTCATCACCTTCTGGTCATCCGCCGCAAACTCGGAAGTACCGCGTTGCCGCAATGACGCCCGGCGATGGCCCGATCCTCGTCGTAACCGGAGCAGAAGGTTACATCGGCTCCGAGGTTGTTCGAATTGCCCTCGCGCGGGGCGCCCGGGTCCACGCACTCTCGCGACGACCGCCGCCCGATCGCGAATTTTCGCTGCGGCGATTCCGGTACGACCTCGCCGAGCCACTTGCCGATGAACCCTTCGTCGGAGCGACGGCTGTCATCCACCTCGCCATCGACAATACCTCGTCCACCGACACGCCGGACGGCGACGTCAACACAGCGGGGACCGCACGGCTGCTCGACGCCGCTCGGCGCAACGGCGTGTCACGATTCGTTTTCGTGTCGAGCCAATCGGCCGCTTCCCGAGCAACTTCTGTATACGCGCGCAGCAAGGCGGAGTCTGAAGCGCTGATGACCGGTGAAGGCGATGTCATCGTGCGTCCGGGCCTGGTCTACGGGGGGTCAGAGGTGGGCCTCTACGGACTCCTTTGCGCGTTCATCAAGAAGACGTCACTGCTGCCCGTGCCGCGCTCCCAGGCTCCCGTGCAGCCAATCCACGTTGATGATCTCGCCACAGCTCTGGTGCAGATCGCGATCGGAAATGATGAAGGACTGCGTCTTTATCAGCTCGGGGCGCAGCACCCCGTGACATTCGCCACATATCTCGTAGGGATCGCGCGTTACCGGTTGGGCCGGCGGCTTATCGTGATTCCGTTACCGATCTTCCCCATTCTCGCGCTGACGAAGCTGCTCGGAAGTCGATCCCGCTTTTTCGGGATGCTTAGCGAGCGACTCGCCGGGCTAACTGCGTTGGCGCCGATGGACTCACACAATAGCCTTACGGCGCTCGGCTTGACGTTGCGGGGCTTCGAGGCGGCACTCCAGCGGGACGCTGCGGCGGCGCACGAAAGGCAACAATGATCGGGCGGGCGTTTGCGGAATCCCATGACGCGTTCGGCTGTTTAACCCGCTAACCGGCACTTAGTCGATCTCATACACTGAGAGAAGCGCCAAAGTTTTGAAAGTCTCGTGTTCATAACGGTTCAGATCCTGGTTGGACTCCTGCTGATTCATGCCGCCTGGATCTACTTTTTCGTATGCGGCACCGTGTTGCAGGCACCGCGACTCATGGGGACATCTGCTACGCCGTCTTCGGCGTGCTCAGCGGAGGCGCTCTTGCGAATCGTCGTATCGACGGCAAGTGGCATCGCGATAACTGGCTTCGTAACGTTCGTTTTGGGCTTAGCTGGTCTGCTCTACCCGCTAACGTTTGTCGCCTGGATCATCCTGCTGTTCGCGTCGTTTGGACTACTTGGAGACTCGCCGCTACGGGCGGCGTTCTGGACGACACGATTCGCCGCACTCCGCGAATCCATCTCTCCGGGCGCAGCTGTCGTCTATGTCGCCGCTGTCGTGTTGGCCGTGCCGGCGATCCTGCCGGAAGTGCAATTTGATCCGCTCTTCATACATCACGTGCTCGCGTATGAATGGGCCCATCGTCACGAAATCTTTGTCGATTACTGGCGACGTTTCCCATACTATGCCCAGAACTGGCTCCTCATCGACTTATGGGTATTTGAATTCGGACTCGACAACTTTATCAACTTTGTGACCTGGTTCACCGGGTGTCTCTCATTGCTCGGTGTCTACGCATACGTCGTGACAATGTGCCGAAAAGGAAACGTCGCTCCAGATAAGTCATGGCTGCCGGTCGTCGCCGGAATAATTGCGGCAGGCTCGCTCGGACTCTCTCCGATCTTTCTACGATGGCTCGACACAGGGATGCTCGACGTGCCGATAGGTCTTTTCTTTTTCATCTTGGCAGCGAGCGCTACAATGGCTTACGTCTCCGATTGGCCGGGCTGGAGACTTCACTTCATCTTCTGTGCAGCTTTTTTTGTCGGGCTCAAGCCGTCATTCATCGTGTTCCTGCCTGGCCTAGTCGGCCTAGCATTTCTCCTTACTCGCCGGATCGGTTCGCGCCGTATCACTGTGAGCGCAATGGCCCTCCTGGTCGTTCTAAGCCTTCCATGGTATGTGAAGAACTTCGTGCAAGGAGGCGACCCTTTAGCACCGGTGCTCAATTTGGCCCTGCGAGGCGTGGACAGCAAATGGAGCAAGGCGGACATGCAAAAAGTGCTCTGGGCTCTTCAAGGCCCGCAAAGTCCCGCGATAAACCTACGCCTGCCATCCGAGATAGTTAACGGTACTGAGATAGATCCAACACCCGAAAACGGCGACACTGGGCTGCTCTTGTTTCTAGGCCTTCCCGCCTTCCTCGCCGCGTTCTGGATGCTGCTTCCTGGCCCGCGCTGGTCGAGCGGTGTTAGGAGCGCCGCGTTCCTGCTCGCAGTGCTGCTGCTATTCGCCATCTCCTATTGGCTGCAGACCTCCTACATCGCAAGGTATACCCTGCTCTTCTATCCGACGCTGGCCGCATTCGTGCCGACCGTCATTCTTATCTGGTTCGCGAAGCGAAGGATCCCAATGGTTCTCGGCATGGCGATCATCGTCGGCGCGGCTCTGCCGGCTTCCGCGACTGCAGTGTCCTACATCCGCATCTATCGCCACAGCAACTACATAATGCTCCCAGATATCTACCAAGACCGAACAAGCTACTTGGCGACGCACGTCTACGGATACTCCGAAGAAGAGTTCATCAGCCATGTACTCCTACGTAATGTGAAGAGTGCCCGTCGCGTCTATGTCGTTAATACCGAGCCGCTTGACTACTTTTTTGCGCGCAATGGCATTACCGCAATTGGGGATTGGGTCGGTCCGGAACGTTACACCGACCTCATTCTCGCGATTAATCACGGAGATGCGGTGAAGCACCTGCGAACATTCGGTGTTGATGCGGTTCTCGTGCCCGTGAACTCGGCGGCTTTGCCTCCCCAGATAGAGCGTCAGTTGTTCGTGCAGCTTGCGCAGGGTGGGTTTACCGGGATGGTGCTACCAAACAGCGAATACCACATTCTCTTTGCGCCCGGTATCTCGCTTCATTGAGGGAAACAGCGACTTTGATCAGAGCAGCCGCAATCCTGTTCGCCGTCTTGGCGGCACTTGCCACGATAGCGTACCCGCTCTTTGGAATGGGGCTTTCCGCCATCGCTCTTCTCTATTTCGCTCTCCGCGAGAGAGTCGCAGAAACAATGTCGGCTTCGTCCGGCGACAGCGATGCATAGATTGATGGCCGCCCTTGCGTCCGTTGGCTGTATCGCGTCGCTGGCCGGATGCTATAACGGAAAGGGCACTGAATCCGAGTACGCGACCGCGCCACCAGCCGCAATGTCTTCTCCGGCTGCGTCGGTCGTGACCGGGACAATGCCCATTTCTCCGAGCGGCCGCTCCGGGCTCTTGCGCCCGAGAGATTTGCGATTCTCCTTCTCCGACCAGTACGCTCAGGGCTCGATCAACTCGGAAGCGGTTGCAACAACGCCAAACCATCGCGGAGCCCTCGTTATGCCGGTTAGGGTGGATGGCGTACCGGCGAATGCCTTGACCATTTTAGCGTCATATCGATACTCATACCACCTCGCCGTACCCCCGAGCAGCATGCTTGCATTCACCGCAGGAAGACCGTACAACATCGGCACGCCTACGCGCGGCTTCGTCGACATTGATGCGGGAGGTGAGGTCGACCGCGTGTTCCAAGCGGACCTTGCGCCGTCCAACGATAGCGGCATTCAGTGGCACAGGTTCTCGAAGTCTCTCGACAGCTACGCCGGCAAGAACGTCATGATTACCTTTGGGGCGGACGCCACCGGCTCAGATATGACGGCAGCGTGGGTAGAATTTCCCAATGCCGGCATATATGCGGAGCCAGCCGGTCGGCGCGGGAAGAAATAGCGCCAGGCATGAGGCGTTCGTCCACCGCGGCTTTGGACTCGATGCAGGTAACCGAAGCAGCGGACTTTCGGAGCGCATCAAGGCCGCGGGTCGTCGGAGTCATCCCGACTTATCGTGCAGCGACTACTATTCGTACGGTTGTTAACCGTGTCCTGACAGTAGTCGACGCCGTGGTCGTTGTAGACGATTGCTGCCCAGATCACTCGAGCGCCCTACTGGACGCCGATTCGCGGATCTGCGTCGTAGACCACGAACGAAATCGCGGTGTTGGCGCTGCAATGAAGACCGGCATTGAGCGCGCCTTGGCGTGGGGCGCCGACTACGTCGTGAAGGTCGACGCAGACGACCAGATGGATACCGAATTCGTACCGCAGATGATCGACATCCTGGAGCAGTACCCCGACATTGACCTAGTAAAAGGCAATCGCTTTGCGGACCCGGCGACCCTAAGGACGATGCCGGTTGCGCGATTGATGGGGAATGCTGGGTTGACGCTGATGGTCAAGTTCAGCAGCGGCTACTGGACAATCGTCGATCCGACCAACGGTTTCATAGCGCTGAGGGCTGAGGCGATCCGCGATACCGATCTCAGTCGCCTCTCTGATCGCTATTTCTTCGAGACGGACCTCCTCTGCACTTTCGGTCTTCGACGGAGGGTTATCGCCGAGCTCGAGATGCCCGCGATCTACCATAGCGAGAGCAGCAGCTCGTTATCGATACCGCGCGTACTTTTTTCGTTTCCGCCCAAACTCTTCGTCCGATTCCTCCGCCGCCTGCTGATTAACTATCTCGTGGTCGAAATGAATGTCGGCTCGCTGTGCGGATTGATCGGTTTACCGCTGCTGGTGTTCTCGGTGATCTTCGGCGCCGAGGAATGGGCGGTTTCGGTGTCCTCCGGGATCACGCGGCCGACTGGGACGATTATCCTGGCCCTGCTGCTATTCATGATCGGCTTCCAGCTTTCGCTACAGGCCCTGCTCTACGACGTGCAATCCTCGACGCGGACGCTCAAATTCAGGGGCGCTCGCGATCGCGGCACCCGCGAAGAGAGCGCGAGTGTCCTGAGCGGCGAGCTCGATCAGACCCGCACGTGAGGCCTAGGTCACGGCAGCGAGCCGGGACGTGCCCGTCGAACACCTGACGCTCCACATGCACGCACGAACCGTCGGGGCTCGCGTTGCGGACCATGCACAACAGCGCCCGCATGACACTTTCTGCACTTTCTTGTCGTCGAAAATGGTCGAAACCATCACTTTTGGCGCGCTTTATGAACGCGCTACGGCGTACGCTCGTTTCTACCGAACCCGCGGTATCGGCGAAGGTGATATTGTCATCATCATTTTGCGCCATACGCCGCATCTGTACTACAGCTTTCTCGGCGCGCTGCTCGCTGGAGCCATACCGTCCTTCATGCCGTTTCCTTCGGCGAAGCAGCGATCGGACATCTACTGGCACGATCACGAACGGCTCTTCGAACGACTCCGACCACGCCTGATCGTCACCTACGCGGAGAACCGCGACGCCGCGCACGCACACATCGAAAATTTCTCTATCGAGACCGTGGTCCCCACCGCAGAGCTATGCCAACCGGGCACCGATGCGGTGGCATCGGACCTGCCGGGACTTGGCGCCGCACCAGATGACCTCGCATGTCTTCAACATAGTTCGGGTACGACGGGCTTGAAAAAGGGCGTCATGCTGACGCATCGGGAGATCCTGGATCATACCGAGGCGTACTCGAAAAGACTTTCATTTATCGCCGGCGATTCCATCGTATCCTGGCTGCCGCTGTACCACGACATGGGCTTCATTGCATGCTTCATGACATCCCTGATCGAGGGCACGCATCTGATAGCGCTTGACCCTTTTGAGTGGGTCATGCGGCCACAGCTTCTCCTCGAGGCGATCGAGCGTTACCGGCCGTCACTATGCTGGCTGCCGAATTTTGCATTCAGCCACATCGTCAATGCTACCCAGCCCAGCGCAACCTTCGACCTCAGCTCGGTGCGGGCGTTCATCAACTGCTCGGAGCCTTGTAAGCCCGGTACGTTCGAGCGGTTTCTGAACCGCTTCGAGAGTTGTGGCGTACGGCGCAACAACCTTCACGTCTGCTACGCCTTGGCGGAGAACGTGTTCGGAGCTACGCAAACGGTACCTGGGAACGCAGCCGCCGTGATCAATGTCGATGCCCACCGCTTTTCCACCGGCGAGATCGTGCCGGCACGGGCGGACAATGGGGCCCAAGACCTGCTCTCCTGCGGCCCCGCGCTCGACGGCGTATCGATCTCCGTGAGAGACGTCGACGGCGCGGTACTTCCGCCGAACCGGATCGGAGAGATCTTCGTAGCGAGCCAATACCTGTTTTCCGGCTACTATCTTCAGCCGGAGCTTACCGAGGCGAAACTACGTGACGGCTGGTACCAAACCGGAGATGTCGGATTCATGCATGACGGCGAGCTGTTCGTTACGGGACGCGTGGACGACATGCTCATCGTGAACGGACGTAACTACTATGCGCACGAGATCGAATACCTCATCAGCGAGCTTCCCGGTGTGCTCCCCGGCCGCAGCGTCGCAATCGGCGTCGATGATCAGCAATACGACGCGACGGTTGTCGTCGTGCTGGTCGAATGCACAGAACCCGACGCGTCAGGCGGCGACTTGGCGCGTGTCATTCGACGACGCATCCTCGAGCGGCTCGGCCTTGCAATCCATTCCGTCGTATCGCTGCGCAGCGGTCAGTTGGTAAAAACGACGAGCGGGAAGATAAGCCGGATTAAGAATAGGGAGTTGTACATTCAAGGGGCGTTGACGGCCTCAGGAGACGTGCCGGCTATCTCATGAGCCTCGCAGAAGATGAACTGCTCCGCCGTGTTTCGGCGGTGGTGCGCACGACGTTCGGACTCCCGCCAGGCTACGTCGTGAGTGCGGCAACGACGAGCGCCGACATCGACGGTTGGGACTCGCTCTCGCATTCGATACTCATTATGGGCATCGAGGAACAGTTTGGGGTAGAGTTACCGATGGAGAGGGCGTTCGAATTGCACGACGTCGGGGAATTGATGGATCTCATTGGGGAGGCCGGCGGTGAACGCGGAGTGGATTGACGAGCGGGGAATCGACAAACCAACGCTCCTGGTGTACGGGAATTGCCAGGCCGGCGCCGTTGCTGCGATCTTTGGGGTCGATGTCGTTCTCGCCGAGACGTACAACGTGCAGTACCTCGCGAGCTTCGACGACCGGGTCTCCGGCTCGCGCAATCTCGCGCCGGAGGTAATTGCCCGCACATCGCTGTTGCTGGAACAGTTCGACGCCAAAGCGTTTCCCTACCGCGGCCATCTTCCATCGCATTGCGCGAACGTCGTATTTCCATCGGTCGACCTCAACCTCTTGTGGCCGCTGAGATTCGGCAATCCGCTCAACGACCCACCGACCGAGGCAACGCCATGGGGACATTATCCCGAGGGCGACCGGCTCATCATCGACTGCGTTCAGCGCGGCCTGAGCGCCGACGAGACGCTGGCGCATTACCGGAGTCACTCTCACGCGCACCTGCCGAATCTCAGCCGATACGCCGAGATGGAACGCACTCGCTTACGAGCCCGCGAGGCGAAGTGCGACATCGTGATGAGCGACTTCATTTTTGAGCGATTGTCGAGCGACCGTCTCTTTTGGTCCGCAAACCACCCGACGACCGTGTCGCTGCGAGAACTTTGCGGTCGCCTGTTGGCGGCGGCGGGACCTGCTCTGCCCGAATCGCACCTCGTCGATCTTGACCGAAGTCTGACCATGTTTGCTGCGGAAGGACCGTTGGGCTTCATGAGCGTCCCCATTCATCCGCTCATCGTCGAGCACTTCGATCTGGGCTGGTACGGTTCGGGTGATGGTAAAGACTACGGGCTCCGGGTGGCGCCGGTTACCTACGATGAGTATTTTCGCGGCATGGCGTCCATCGCTATCGAGCGATTGGCTTCACGTGAAGCCGTGCAATCGGCGACGTAATCCGCGTCGCCGAGGCTCGTCTAGCCGCCCTTCCGAGCGACATGCACCCATGAATTCGCACCGAGAATGCCCAGCTTTCTCGACCAGAATCGATACGTCGTCATCGAGCAGCCCAACGCTCCGAACCGGCGTTCGAGGTCGGCGATTGAAAAAATCCGATAGGCCAGAATGCCTTCCGGGCGGCAGGGGTCGGCATGGTAGACCGCGGGCACATGAAACACGATGTTGCCGCTCGCGTCGAGTTCGGCCAGAACAGTGTCGACTTCGCCGAACGGATCGAGCGGGACGGTGAAAACATACGAACCGCCGGGGCGCAGTATACGCACGATCTCGGTCTCGGCTTGGTGCGCGTCGGGAATGTGTTCCATTACTTCCGAGGTCACGATGACGTCGAAATAATCCGACGGGAACGACGTCGCAATCAGGTCTTCGTGGCGCACTCCGTTCACGAAATCACCGGATTGATGCTGCCCGCCGAAATATCCGGAGAAGACAAGGTTTGAGTCGGTTAGAAATTTTCTGAGATAGACGAACAAGGCCGTGTTGCAATCGGCGATGTAGATTCGCATCCTCGCAGACCGGATATGCTCAGCGATGGCGACCAGCGAGGCGTTTGGATGCCCGAGAAGGGCGATCGATAGCGCGCATACGAGAGCCCGCTGGCGAGTTATCGAGCCGGACTCACGCGCGCGCACGTCCTCACGGAAGTTCGTCGTTTGAACCGTAAAGTCGGTGATCCGGCCGGCGACGTTGTCGTAGCCCTTGATTGATCCGCTCGCGAGCGCCTCACTGCAAACGATTTGGTCGAGTTCAACGTCGAAACTCGACTCGCTCTTCCGGTCGAAAGCTTCGACGAACAGCATCGTTAGAATCCCTCCGAAAATGAGCGAGCGTTCTGCTTTGAACCGACACCAATGAAAGTCGCCGCGAGGAGGGTTGCATGGCCGAAGAACAGCGTCCAAATTACTGCGATCAGCGACGGATGCCAGAACGCAATGGTGAGCACCTCTGCCAGCCCGACGGTGGCAGCCGGCCAGACGAAGGCATAGCGATGCAATCCGATCTGGTATGCGGCGACAACGTTTGCTAGGCCCAGAGCACCGGCGGCGGCTACGTAGGTAGAAACGAGCGGCCCGGCTTCCCGGAACGCCTTCCCTGCAAAAAGCGCGACGACGCCCGCCGGGGCAATCGCTGCAAGGAAGGCCGCCGGGGCGATAATCGCAGCGCTCACGCCAAGCGCCGTGACCAGCAGCGGCGAGCCGGCTGCTCCTCTCGCCGCCAGTGCGGTGGCTTTCGGCATGACGAGAGTTGGAATGAATGCGAGCACTCCAAGCACCGCGCGCCCAATCAGCGCAGCTGCCGCATAGAGGCCAGCCGCGTTTGCATCGAAGAAATGCCGGACGAGCGCGACGTCGTACTGTGCGGAGAGCACCGTCAACACGAGTTGTGCTATACCCACACGTGAGGCGAGTCTTGCAATGTAGCCAGCCTCGAGATGGAAGGCTGCGCCGGTTGCACCGAGCGCGCCGCGAAAGGCCCACAAGTTGTAACCGAGGCAGGCGAGTTCTCCGATCGCAAATCCGGCAAGGGCGCCAATCGCGCCGTGCTGGATTGTGAGCGGGATCCCGATCGCGAACCGCACGCCTCCCTCGACCAAATACGACACCGACATCTCCCCAAACCGATGGGAACCCTGAAAAATGCCGCGCCCAACGGTCGCGAAGGCAAAAGCGGCGAGGGTCAACGCACTCACGACGACCGGCTGAGCCGAAGGCAAATGAAAGAAGCCTGCCAGCGGTTGGCGGACGAGGACGACGACCACGACCGCAAGCGCGCCCAGCGCGCCCGCCCACAGGACCGTCATGCGCGTGAGAGCGTTCAGGGCCGACCGGTTTGAGGTCGCATCGAACTCCGCAGCCAGGCGCGCCACGACGATTTGGGCGACGCTTGCAGGTGCGGCGAGCGCGAAAACGGCCGCATTCAGCGACGTCAACTCCCCGTATGGTTCGACGCCCATGACTCGGCTGGCGACCATGTAATACAGGTAGTTGAATACATTGGCGACGATGAGGCCGGAAAAAACGATCGCGCCGTGGTAGGCCAGATCGTTCCGGCGCAGGCGCGAAATCATGAGGTCCCGGCCGAAGCCTGCGGCAACGTCAGCCGGTTTTCCGCCGTGCTCGCATCGCCGTCATAAACTGTCGTGCCGGCATCGTGAGCCGCCACGAGCGAGAACGCATGATGTCCGCGAGATGAGCCTCGGCCACAGCCGCACGTTCGTTCGCGTCTTGCCAGTTATAGGTCTCGAGTTTCAGCTGGGCAAGCATCTGTTCGCATCCCCGCCGGGCGTTTTCAGACTCGTCCAGGCGGCCGAGAAGCTCTTGCATCTCCGCCGAACGCGCGTTGAGCGCATTAGCCGTCGACTCGAGCTGGGTCTGAAGACGCAGTGCTTCCTGACGCGCGATCATCAGTTCAAAATCGAGCTTCCCGCGCTCGGCGACCAGTTCGGCTTCCTTGGCGTGAAGGTCGGCTTCGTGTCGCCGCTGGAATTCGGCTGTGGCGTCGCGCATCGAGTCACATTCCAAGCGGAGGCCGGCCAGTGCCCGCTCGAGGCGCTGACGCTCGGCCGCGGCGGCGCGGAGTTCCTCGCGGGCACGCTCCTCCGAAGCGGAGAGTTCCTCGCGGGCGCGCTCCTCAGACGCGGAGAGTTGCTCGCGAGCGCGCTCCTCAGACGCGGAGAGTTCCTCGCGAGCATGCTCCTCCGAAGCGGAGAGTTGCTCGCGAGCGCGCTTTTCCGACGCGGAGAGTTCCTCGACGCGCGCGCTCAGTTCCGCGCTGCGATGGCCTCCCGCCTCCAGCATCGCCTCGAGGCCGCCGGCGTGCTCTTGGAGCCGGCGGGTTTGGTTGCCATACTCCACGGCTTCCCGCTGGCGTTCATCCAGCTGTGCAGCCAAAGCCGGCGTAACGTCCAAGTTTCCGGGAGGCCGGTTCAGTTCGGCGGCCAGTCCGCCGGAGCGGACGTCGTCCAACAACTCGTCCCGCGGGTCCAGATACACGCTGCAGAGATCGGGGACCGTGACCGACTCCCTTCGCCCACAGATTGCGATAAAATACTGCGGATCGGGCAATGCGCTCATCGCCCCCTCAGCGGTGATCGAGGGTCCGAGCCACCGCGTCTCATTCCCCGCTCCGCGCAGCGGGTGGACGGCCGAGGCAGCAAAGATGCGCTGGCCAAAGACCTTGACCACGGGGAAGAACGACCGGAGCACGTCGCGGAACTCGTGGAAATACAACTCGCGGACGTGGTACGGATTCTGTACCGCGCTGGCATCGCTATACACGAGCTTGTTTGGTGACGAGATCACCAGCAGGCCGTCGGGTCGCAGGACGCGGGTCAATTCCTTCAACATCCGCTCCTGCTCCGCGAGATGTTCGAGCGTCTCGAAGCTGACCACGAGATCGAAGGCCGCATCCCCGGCGGGAATCTGCGTGCAGTCTCCCAGCCGAAAGTCGAGGTTCATGGCGGTATATCGCGCGGCGGCATGCTGGATTGTCTCGCCGTCGTTATCGACGCCGATTGCGGAGGTTGCCACCAGCGACAATGCCGCCGTGCCATATCCTTCACCGCATGCGATGTCGAGAACGTCCTTCCCACGTGCCAACTCAAGCACCATCGCGTACCGGTGAAAGTGCTCGTAGTAGATTTGGCCGCGCAGCTCCGGCACGTAGCGCTCGCCGGTAAAGGACAAATTCATGAAGTAACTCCGGACGCGCTCTTATGCCCGGGCCGGCGCCAACGTCCCGCGCGTGCGCCGGACCCGATCGATGATCTCCAGCGCATCGGCGACGACCCGCCGGCTGCTGAAGGTCTCCAGTGGCCGGGAGCACTGTGCAGAAACGCTGTTCCAGAGTTCCGCGTCCGTGTATAAAGACACGATTGCCGCGGCGAAATCCTCCGCACTCTGGGCGATCAAGGCCTCGGAGCCGTGGTTCAGGTGGAAGCCGTCTGCGGCTAACGGTGTCGTCACCACCGGCACGCGATAGGAAAGTGCGTGACCAATCTTGCCTTTCACCCCTGCACCGTATCGTATCGGAGCGACAAAAACCCTCGCGCCCAGAAAAAAGGGTTCCACGTCGCGCACGTAGCCGGGCACGGAAACCCGCCGGCCGGCTAACGCGAGAACCTCGGCGGGCGGGTTCGCTCCGAGCAGCGTGACGTGCACGTCGCCGGCGCGTTTCCACACGATCGGCATGACTTGGGACACCAGCCACTTCACCGCATCGACATTCGGCGTGTGGTTGTATCCGCCGATGAAAAGCAGACCCTGGGTCGCGTCGAAAGGCGGATGGGATTCCAGGAGAACGTCATGGATCGTAGGCACGATCGCCACCGGTGCGACTCCGGCCTCCCGAAAGACTGCCGCCTCCGACTCCGTGACCACGATCGTCGCGTCCGATGCGCGCCCGCAGGTCAATTCCAACTCCTCGACGCGACGCCACTCGGAGTCGTCTCGCCCTTCGAGTTCAGCCTGCCGGCGCAAGCGCAAATGGTGAAGATCGATCGTATCGTACAGGATCGGAAGATTGCTGTGGCCACGGATCAGTGGCAAGTATTTCCGGCATAGTTCCGGGCGGCAGATCCAGACCGCGTCGACGGTGGGCAGCGCGTCGAGCAGCAACTCTTTGGAGCGCCTCGGGTCCCCCTCCGAATAATAGAGCAGTTCTACACCTTCCGCTTGGAGTTCACCACTGTACGGCTCGAGCGCCGCGATGTTGTCGGGCAGAAATACGACGCGTTCGCCTGAGGCGACGAAGCCGTCGATGAGCTCGCGCAAACGCTTCGAGCCGGCTTCCCGGTCATACATGGGCACGTACGAGTCGATAACGAGGATGCCGCCCCGCCTTCCTCCACGCGCTCGAGCCGCCATGCGCACCCCGGCGGCGCTCGGTGGCGAATGCTGCGCGGTCAGGACGGGCTCCCACTTCGAGAAGAATTTCGCCTGATTGACGACTTGGAATCGCTTCATTCCCGAGCCGAGATCGGTTCCTGACGAAAGGCCCTCGTAATGCGTCACTACCGAACGAGGTTCGTACACGACGCGGTGGCCTCGGGCGCGAACCTGAAAACAAAGGTCGGCGTCTTCGTAGTACGCGGGAGCGAAGCGCTCGTCGAAGCCGCCGAGCTCGCGGAAGAGTTGAGTGCGAACGAGCAGCGACGCGCCGGAGACGTAGTCGACGTCCCGCACGAAATTGTATTCCGGCATGGCGGGAGAATCGAGCCGGCCGTAATTCCAACCGCCGGCATCGGCCCAGATGATACCACCCGCTTCCTGGAGCCGGCCGTCCGGGTACACCAGTTTCGAGCCGACGATCGCGATCGTCAGATCTCGTTCGGCTCGTTGCACGAGCGCCCGCAACGATCCGGTGGTTACCTCGGTATCGTTATTCAAGAACCACAGATAATCTCCGCGCGCGAGCAACGCAGCGCGATTGCACGACTTGACGAAACCGGCATTCTCGCCGTTCCGCAGGACCTCGATTTTCCGTAGCGCCGCCAGCTGACCGAGGGTGTCGTCGGTCGATGCATCGTCGACGACGATCGCCTGCACGGCGATCTCCGGATCACAGCGGACCAACGATTCGAGGCAACGCCGGGTTACGGCCCAATTGTTGAACACCGGGATGATCACAGAGACAAGCGGATGCTTGGTTTCAAAGCGGCGATCGACGAGCCGCGCGAGCGCAGCTCCGCCGGCGTCCCCGGACACCGGGCCGGTACCGTTCGGCCTCGCGGACGGGGCCGAAGGCTCGGTTACAAGCATCGTCTTCGGTCTCGAGTTCCTCTGCTATTTTTGCCGGGAGCGTACTAGACAAAAGGCCCAAAGAGGCAATCGCAGCCCGGAACGCCTCGGCCGGAGCATTTCTTCTCGGAGGTTCCGACGCTTCACTCCCGACTTTTGGCCGCCTTAAGCAGCCCTTTACAGTGCGACATCCCCCTCGGGCACTTGTTCGATCACCGAGTCCTCAACCACGAGAACGTTTTCCCATGAGACGGCCCGACGGTATTCACCGTTGGCCGAGATCCGCCAACGATGGCCGTTGCGCACCAGAAAGATGGCCAGCTCGTTGTCACTGCCGGATGCCCCACGCACCAAGACGGGATCCTCCGTCGACGCCGCGAGCGCGATCAAATCCTCGCCCCGGCGAATTGAGGCTGACGTTGCCACCGTGCTGAGGTATCGCTGAACGGCGACATCAGCCTCGCCGTCGAAGCGAATCTTGCCGCCATCGATCCAGATGACTCGTTGACACGTTCGCGCCACATACGTGAGGTCGTGCGACACGAGAATGATCGTCGAATGCGCGTCCCAAAACCGCCCTATCCGCGCATCGCACTTCCTCCGGAAGCGCTCGTCGCCCACGGCCAAGACTTCGTCGAGGAGAAGGATGTCCGGCCGGAACTCGGTCGCGATGGCGAATCCGAGTCGAGCGCTCATGCCGGAAGAGAGTGTCTTGGTCGGCTGCTCCCGAATATCCGCGAGTTCTGCGAAGTCGAGAATCGCCTCGACGTGCCCGCGAACCAAAGCTTCGTCGTGGCCGAGCAACACCCCGTAATAGATGATGTTGTCGACCAGCGTCAGGTCCGGGTCGAAGCCGACACCGATCTCAATGAGCGGTGAAAGCGAGCCCGAAACCGAGACGGTCCCGCGCGTCGGGAGAAGAACGCCGGCGATCAGCTTGAGCAGCGTCGATTTGCCGCTGCCGTTTGGGCCGATGATGCCGACCTTCTCCCCATGGTCGATCGACAGAGTGACGCCGTCGATGACCGTATGGCGACGGGCGCCCACCCGGCCGATGCGCCAAATGTTCAGCAGCGTTCGCTTCAAATCGTAGTAGAGTTCTTCTTGCGTGCGTCGCGTAAGCGAAACGCTCGAAAATTCAATTGCCCGCGACATCAGAGCAGGTCCATAAACCGACGGCGCGCGAGACGGAACAACCCAACGCCCAGACCGAACGCAAGGAGTGCCGTACCGAAGGCAAGACCGATGTCGGCATAATGAATCGGACCCTGCTGGAGTGCAAGTTCGCGCAGCGCACCGATTTGCTGGCTGATCGGATTGATACGAAACCACACGCGAATTCGTTCCGGTGCGACTTGGGCCGGATAGAATAATGGGCTGGTCATCCACAGCATGAAGCCGGCGACTCCCCAAAGGTACGACACGTCCCGGAAGAAGACGTAGAGCGCGGACAGCGCCAGCGAAAAGCCGGCTGTTAGGAGCACGAGCCCGATGAACGCCAACGGGATGAGCGCAACGCGCACCGGATCGTGCGTGACCACGATTGCAATGATGAACACGGCCGGGAATGTCGTGCACAGCTGTTGGATCAGGTCCGCAGCTACCGAGGAGAGCGGGAAAGCCGCCGGCGGGAGCGCGATCTTGTTCAGGAGGGCCCCGTTGGTGACGATCGTCGGCAGCGCTTCGGCGGTGGAATTCAAGAAAAACGTGACGACGGTCAGTCCGACGAATGCCGAAAGGAGATAGCGTACGATCGATCCATCATAGTATCGCGAGAATGCCGTGCCGAAGACGACGGTGTACATCGCGGTCATCAGCAGGGGGTTCGTGAAGGACCAGAGCACGCCTAAGATGCTGCCGCGATACCGGATCTTGATCGAACGCATCGCCGCGACGCGTACGAAGGTCATCAGCCGCCGAGCGTCGTCCGGGCGGCGGGTCGAGAATGCAGGCGTCGGAGGGGCCGGTGGCACCTTGCCGGTTTCAAGAGTAGGACGCAAGCGCACCGTATCTCTTCATCTCCTTTGCGCTACGGCATGCGGCATCGAGGGCCTCCCGTTACAGGCGCAGGCCGAAATCTTCAGCATCGACCGTGAGGTTGGGGTTGTAGTACGGATCGCGCGCCGCCCAGCGCGGCCAGCGGCTGCGAATCGTGCCGACCTCCTCCATCGCCCGAGCGACCTTGCCGGGCGTGTCGTCCTCGCCGCGCGTCTTCGATTCGTAATGGTACAATCGCGCACGAGGCACGAAGACATTGCGATAGCCCGCGCGGTGGAGTTTGAGACAGAAGTCAATGTCGTTGAACGCAACCGCCATGCCTTCGTCGAGACCACCGACCTCCTCGTAGATGCTCTTGCCGACCATCAGACACGCTCCGGTCACCGCCAGATAGTTCGTATCGAGCTGCAGCGCGCCGTGGTAGCCGGGCGCATCGCCGGGCAGGAAACGATGCACGTGCCCCGCGAGGCCAAGGATTCCGAGCACCACACCGGCATGCTGCACGGTGCCGTCACCGTACAGGAGCAGCGCGCCGACCGCCCCGATGTGCTTGCGGCGGGCCTGGCCGAGCATCGCCTCCATCCAGTCCGGCGAAATGACTTCGGTGTCGTTGTTGAGCAGCAGGACGTACGGAGCATCGGTGGAGCGCACTGCGACGTTGTTGAGCCGCGAATAGTTGAACGGCGACGGGTCGCGGATGACGCGGAAGCGGGACGGCTCGCGGCCGAGCCAATGGTCGAGGACCTCCTCGGTCTCGCGCTCGCGGCTGCCGTTGTCGATGACAATCATCTCGAACGCGCCGTATGCGGTTCGTTCGAACACCGAAGCGATGCACGGTCGCAGCAAATCGGCGCGATCGCGGGTTGGGACGATCACGCAGACGCGTTCGTCCCCCGGCACAGCGAAGCGGACCTCGACGCCGGCGGCCACGGGCGCAACGGTGACCGCTTCGCCGCGGCGCTGCAGCGCAACCTCGACGGCCAGCGCCAAATCGGCTTTCTCGACCGCGTTGAACGGTCCGCGATGGCACAGCACTTCCGCGACGTGCACGATGCGTTCGGTACGCTCGGTCACGCGCAGCAGTGCCTCGTACCAGCGCGCGCTTTCGAAGACGTCCCGCACACCGCCCGCACGTTCGAGCAGCGAACGGCGCATTGCACACAGATGTCCCCCATAGTCGCGCGTCAGCAGCGTTTCGGGCGACCAGTCCGGCTTGAACCACGGTGCGGAAGCGACCCCATTTTCGTCCAGCCGGTCCTCATCGGAGTAGATCACATCGACGTCGTCCTGCGCCGCCAGCGCGCAGGCAAAGAGCGCGTGCGGTTCGAGGCGGTCGCCGGGGTCGAGTGCGATGACGAAGTCCTCATCGCCGAACCAGGTGCCGCCGGGCGGCACGCGCTCGACGCGCTCGTCGATCGCCAGCACGCCCGCGAGCTCCGGCGGGTCTTCCGATTCGTCGCGCCCGCGTCGATCGTCAGCGAGAACGCGAACTGACCAATGGCCATAGAGCTGCTGCTGCAACGTGCCCACCGTCGCGGCGATTCCGGCGGCCTCACGCCCGCGCACGTCGATCACGATCGAGAACGTGACCGTGCGCGGCAGAAAGCGCGCCATCGCGCCGACGCGGTCGGCGTCCTCCGTTCGCAGCCGGTGGTGCTGACGGTAGAGCTGATAGGGGTCACCCAGCGAAGCCAGTTTGGCCGCCCGGTCCTTGGTGTCCGGAATCGGTACCGGGTCTTCGAGCGGGCCGATGCCCAACCGGCGACGCAGCGCGAACCATCGGTCGCGCAATTGCCAGAAGCGGCTCGTCCGCATCGTATCGATGGTGCGCCGCTGGCGCTGGACCAACGGGTAGAGATAGGCCACGTGGGCGAGCAGCGCATCGCGCGAACGCCCGTCGTCTTGGGCGGGGATCACCTCGATTGCGTCGAGCGTGCGCGCCGCGACGTGCCGCCATCCGCCGCGCGCGTCCAGATACGTGCGCCCATTCTCTGCCAGCGCGTCCAGTTGTGCCGTATCGGGTAAGCTCGCGACGGCGGTCTCCCAGCCGTCATCGGCGACGATCATGCCGCCGCCCGTTTCGCGCACAAAAGCCGCGACGCCGCGCGCGTTGGCCCCGCACAGCACGGCCTTCCCGTACGACCACGCTTCGATGACCTCGGGCGCAAAGGCCAGCCCCTCGCCGGCGACCGCCACCGCAGCGGCATAGGCAAAGAAAGCGGCGCGATCGCGCTCGTCGACGCCGTCGAGTCGTACGATCGATGCCGTTTCGACGTTCGTCAGTCCGGCCGGCGTGCCGTTCCCGACCAGCAGCACGTAGGGGCGGCCGTGGGTAACGCGGCGTACGCGCTCGGCATGCAGGTCCGCGCGCGGCACCGTATCGGCGGCGAGTCCGATGACGCGCGAGCGCGCACGCGCCTCGGGGCCGAACAGCTGAGCCACCAGTCGAAGCTCTGCGTCGGTCGTGCAGAGGATCGTTCGCGCGCGCGCGACCGCTTCGGCGACTTCCCGCAAATGCACCACGGGCTCGTCATCGAGCAGCGGCACCAGCAGCGATCGTTCGGCAACCTCGGCAATGGCGCGCACCGTCGTCGGCACGCTCACGTCGATGAAGAGAAAAGCCTCGTAACGGTCGCCCGTCGCGCGCACTTGCGCCAGCAGATCCGGACAGCGCAGACGTTCGTCGAGCAGGGGTCGTGACGGTTCGACGACGGCCGGATTCTCGCGCGCCGCTGCGATGACGGCTTCTTCGTAGGCGACGCGGTCCGGGGCGAGCACGCGGAAGCGGTACACCGGAAACGGCTCGGTGTGGTCGAGGCCGGCACGATAGAAGTTCGCGTCGGACGCTTCGGCCGTCGTCGTCGTGGTGAACACCTCGACCGCCAGCCCCTCGAGTGCGAGATGCGTCGCGTACGCGAAGGCGAAGCGTTCTTTGCGGCCACGCAGGTCGCGTCCGAAATAGGGTGCGACGATTGCGACGCGGTGCGCGGTGCGGCTCATCGCTCCGGCACCGGCACGTCGGCCACGTACGTCGCGGCCCGGCGCCGCTCGAACAGCCGGCGCGCGGCGACCTCGGCGACGGCGACACCGGTAATCAGCCAGTAGACCGACGCGACCTTCGGAAAGAACAGCAGATCGTCGAAGATTTGGTGCGTGGCGAGCGCGATCGTCGCGCCGAGAGCGCCGACGATGAGCGGGCGGCGAATGCCGCTGCGCGCAAGCGTCACGATCGCTGCCGCAAAGAGCCCGATCGTCGCGGCCAGACCGATCAGGCCGCCTTCGGCCAAACTCTGCAGGTACAGGCTGTTCGCGTGCGTCCGCACGCCGCTGAGCCCGACCTCAGCCAGATCGAGTTCGTAGTTTCCGGCCCCCACGCCGACGATCGGTGACGTGCGCCAGAGTTCGATCGCGGCGTGCCAAAGTTGCGAGCGATTCGCGAGGTGATCGGCGGCCTGCGGCGCCTGATCCAGCGAAAAGTATCCGGACGGCACTCCGGCGCGCACGGCCGCGGCCACGGATGCGGCCAGCACGACAGCCACGCCCGCGACGTAACGCCAGGCCACGGCCTGCGGCGGGCGCAGGACAACCAAGACCGCACCCACACCGATCAGGGCGCCGAGAATTCCAGCTCGCGAAACGGTCAGCAAATCCGTGACGGCGGCGAGGACCAGCACGACCGCCAGGATCCGGTCGCGATGTACGAGGGCCCGCGCGACGAGCACGGGCAGCACGATGTCGAAGTAGCCCGCCAACTGGTTCGGACCTTCGAGGGCACCCGCGATGCGTGGAAACACCCACGCGTTCCCGTGCAGAAAGATGCCGCTGTGCGCGCCGACGAGGTACTCGGCGAGCGCTGACAGACAGACCAGCGCGACGCCCGCCTCGAGCGTGCGCCAGAAAGGCCGGTCGTCGGGATCGGTCGCGAACGCGACGATCGCGGCCAGAAAGAGCAGCAGGTACTCGCCGTTCTTCAAGGCTTCGCGCAGGACCGCGCCCAGATGCTGGGCGTGCAGGGCACTCAGCGCGATCGCCGCCAGCAGTACGGCGAACGCCGTCACCATCACGCGCACGGGAGCGGTACGCAGCGCGGCCAGGTCGGGCCGCGAGAACGCCAGCGCGACCAGCAAGCCGGCTACGCCGGCTTTCAACGTCGTGATCGTGGTTGGGCCGACGTAGCGCGGAAAGTCGAACGGCGCCAGCACGAGCAGCGCGGCGACACCCAGCGCCGGCCGGCGGCGGGTGAGGAGCCCGACTCCGACCGCGCACGCCAAATAGATCAGCGCGCTGACAAGGTCGATCGGAACGTGCGTTTCGTGACGCAGCGTCACCGTCCACGGGTGAAGGATCACGGCAGTGGGACGAGATCGCGAGGGCGGCGGCGCAAGAGCAGATCGGTCGCGAGCTGCAATTCCGATGAGTCGACAAGGCGCGCCAGCGCGAGGAATACGAAGGAGCCGAACAGCAGGTGCTCGCCCAAGCTCGTGATGCGCGCGATCGTGTTCGGAGCGGGCGGCGGCCGGCCGACCTGCACCGCGGCCAGCGCGAAGGCCATCACGATCGAGCACGCGCCGACCTTGAGCAGCGTGACCAGGATCGGCCGCACGTCGAAGCCGCCTAGGGCGCGCTGCGCGGCGGCGACGAGGGCCAGGGTCTGGAGCGATTGCGAGGTGGCGTTGGCAAGCAGCAGCCCGCGCGCACCCAGCGACGGCAGCCACGCGAGCGACAGCGCGACGTTGAGCGCGACGGTGAACACCGAGATCAGAATCGCCGTTCGCACCGCCCCGCACGCGTAGAGGCAGCGCGTCAGCACGACGTTCCCCGCCAGCGCTACCAGACCGACCGCGGCGAACGGCAGCAGCTGCGCGCAGAGCACCGTGTCTTCCGGCGTGAACGCACCCCGTTCGAACAGCGTCTGCACGATCGGTCCCGCGAGCATGCACAGCCCCCATGCCGAGGGTAGGGTGAGGAAGATCACCATCTGCAGCCCGGTCACCAGGCTGCGCCGCATCGCAGGACGGTTCTTGTGCGCGAACTGACCGGCGAAGAGCGGGAAGATCACGGTCGCGATCGCGGTCACGAAGATCTGCTGCGGAAAGCCGACGACCTTGACGGCGAAGTTCATCGCCGAGATCGTCCCCGGGCTCATCACCGAGGCGAAGAAGCGGTCGAAGAAGAGCGCGATCTGTCCGGCCGCCGAGCCGATGGCGATCGGTCCCAGCACGTGCAGCAGCCGTACCAGCCCCGGGTGCCGCAGATCGACCGCGAAGCGGAAGGGCCGCAGCTGCAGAAACGGGGGAATCATGACCGCGAGCTGCGCGAAGGCTCCGGCGAGCGCACCGGCGACCAGCGCGTAGGGTCCCAGCCGCGACTGCGTCAGCGAGACGATCGCCACAATGCAGAGGTTGGCGACGAATCCCTGTACCGCGGCGGCCCAGAACCGGTGATAGGCATTGAGCAATGCCGCGACCACGCCGCAGAGGCTGGTCGCGATGATCGTCGGCATCAGCCAGCGCGTCATCACGATCGCGGTCAGCGCGTGGCCGTGGGGGAAGCGCGCGATCTGCGGCACGTACCAGGGCGCGAAAATCGCCCCGGCGATCGCGAGTACGCCGAGCACGACCACCAGCACGACGATCAGCGACGACGCGAGGCTGACGGCTTCGTCGCGACGGTCGGTCGTGACGTAGTCGCTGAACAGCGGGACCAGCGCCGTTACCAGCGCGCCGCTGAACACGCCGAAAAGAATGACCGGAACGACGGATGCGGCGAGGAAGGCATCCAGCTCCCACGACGCGCCGTAGAATTTTGCGTACACGACCTCGCGCACGAAACCGAGCAGCGTCGACGCCAGCGTTGCGGCGGCGACGAGCGCGGTCGACGTCGCCAACCGCCTCGGGGTGGGGGTTTCCGCGACGACGGTGAGTCGCGGCGGGCTAATGCGCGCCGACCCCCCGCAGCACGGCCGGAATCGTGCGCGCGATGATGGCGAGATCGCCGCCCGGCGACCAGCCGTCGATGTAGGAGTTGTCGAGCGCCATCCATTCCTCGAACGCGAGGTGCGAACGGCCCGATATCTGCCACAAGCAGGTGACACCGGGTTTCACGACCAGCCGCCGCAGCGCGTAGGCGTCGTAGTGCGCGACCTCTTCGGGGAGCGGCGGGCGCGGTCCGACGATCGACATCTCGCCGGTCAAGACGTTCACGAAGTTGGGCAGCTCATCGATCGATGTGCGGCGCAAGAACGACCCCAGCGCGTGAAGCCGCGGATCGGCGCGCATCTTGAAGACCGGCCCGTCGGCTTCGTTGAATTTGCGCAGCTCGGGCAGCATCGCGTGGGCGTCGCGGACCATCGTGCGCAGTTTCCACATCCGGAAGCACCGCGCGCCGCGGCCGACGCGTTCTTGCCGAAAGAGCGGGTTTCCGCCGCTGACGACGACGATCCCGAGCATCGCGCCCAGCACGATCGGCGCGGTGACCGTCAGGATCGCCAGCGAGAGACCGATGTCGATCGCCCGCTTTGCTGGAACGTACCAGCCCGGCCGCGCCGGAGCTGCGGGAAAGAGCACGCCGGCCGGCAGGTTGAGAGCCTCGCCCCGCAGCCGCAGCTCGGTGGCGCTCATCGCGCCCCCGCGCCCAGGATCGCCTCAATGCGCCGGCCGACGTGGCCGAGGCCGTCGATGACGCCGAGGTCGGCGCCCGGTGCGGTTCCGTATTCGAGGTACGGCACGTATTCGCGCGTGTGATCCGTCCCTGGCTGGGTCGGATCGCAGCCGTGGTCGGCCGTGAAGATCAGGCCGTCGCCCGGACGGATTCGAGCCAGGACCTCGGGCAGCCGCGCATCGAGCCGTTCGAGCGCTTCCCCGTAGCCCCGAACGTCGCGGCGATGTCCGTACTTCGTATCGAAGTCGTTCAGGTTCACGAACACCAGTCCATGATTGATAGCATCGGCCAACTGGAGCGCGCGGTCGAGCGCCTCGCCATTGTCGGCGACTCGCACGGACGACACGATCCCATGACCGCTGTAGATATCACAGATCTTCCCGACCGCATGGACCGCTACACCCTGCTCGTGCAGCCGGTCGAGCACGGTAGGCGGCGGCGGGATCGCATAATCCCGGCGGTTCGGGGTCCGAGCGTACGCACCCGGCGGCCCGGCGAAGGGCCGTGCGATCACGCGGTTGACTTCATTGGGCGGCACGAGCATCGCCCGGGCCCGTTCGCACCAGTCGTACAACGTTGCCAAGGGCACGGTCGCTTCATGCGCAGCCACCTGAAAGACCGAATCGGCCGAGGTGTAGAGGATCGGCCGGCCCGTCCGCTGGTGCTCTTCGCCCAGTTCGGCGATTATTTCGGTCCCGGAGGCCGTGCGGTTGCCCAGCGGCGGGAGGCCCACGATCGCCGTGAAGCGGTCGACGACCTCAGGTGGAAAGCCGTCGGGGTACGTCGGAAAGGCCACCTCGGTGATCACCCCGACCATCTCCCAATGCCCGGTAATGGTATCCTTGCCTTTTGAGCGTTCTCTAAGCCGAGCCACCGTAGCGGACGGCTCCCCCTCCGCTGATACGCCGCGAATCGCGGTGATGTGGCCCAGGCCCAGCCGTGCGAAGTTCGGCAGTTTCAAGCCGCCTACACGCTGCGCGACGTTTGCGATCGTATTGGCGTTCGTTCCGTCGTGGTATTCCTGCGCATCGGGAAGTGCACCGACTCCTGCAGAGTCCATGACGAATGCGAGAATGCGCGGCATACCCTGAGACGCGATTCCCGCCCCCGCAGGACCGTGCCTCCCGTCGAGGGGAACGCGTGATGCTGCACATGCGCATCCTCGTTCTCCTCACGCTGGCATGCGGTTTTTTTGTGACCGCAGTTACTCGCGCCGAGGCGGTCCCTTCGACCAGCCTCGACGTCACGGCGAACAGCGTCGACTTCTTCTACAACCGCTACATCGTGACCGCCGACGGCAACGTGCGCGTGCGGCTCTCCGACGGTACCATAATCCGCGGCGAAACGTTCACGATGGATCTGAAGCTGAACCGCTATTTAGTGGCCGGCGACGTCCACGTCGACGGGCCGACGATCCATCAGGTCGGCGCGGCGCTGGCCGGCTATCCGGACCTCGACCGCACCTACTTTCTGCCGGCTGCCGGCGCGCCCGAGCGCGACACGTACTACGGCTTGAACTGGAAGGATCCGCACGTCGGGCGCGAGCAGCCCGGCGACGCGTATCACTTCCCCGACCTCACCGGCGAACGTCCGTACATTAAAGCGATCGGCGCGCGCATCGTCCCCAAGACGAACGTTTTGTTCACGCGAGCCGAAGTGTACACGGCCGGTGTGTATCTGCCGACGCCCCACTACGCGGTTGTCTTTTCGCCCAATTCGCACTTCTTCGAAAACGCGTTCCCGGGGGCCAGGGCCGATGTGAGCCTGCCCTTCAACGCCTCGGCGCACAGCCTCTCGGCGCTCCATCTGCGGAACGATCAATACAACGGCACCTACCTCGCCTTCGACCAGCACTTCGTGTGGGACAACGCCTACATCGTTGCCGCGATCGATCCGCTCACGCAGGAGCAGCGTCAGTACAATCTGCTCGGCTACGAACGGTTCACGCCGAAGTTCGAGAGCCGCCTGTTCCTGCAAGAATCGGCCGGCGGTCCCGGCATCATCTATCAGCCGATCAACGCTGCCGGATACGCGCAGCTGCAGCTCAACGCCGGGCTGCGCCGCTCGGGGCTCAGCTACACCGAGGACAACTACTGGCAGTACCTGCTGGGGCTGCCGGACGTTCAGTTCGATACGATTGCGACCGCGGACTACGATCCGCGCTGGCGCGAGCATCCGATGGACGCGTCGCTGACCTGGACGGGGTTTGAGAACCGGCTCTTCACGCACGCGCCGATCCTGTTCCGGCTGCGCAGCATCGTCGGCATGGCGCACGACATCTACGGCTACGGCGGCTTTCCGAACGAGCAGCCGGGGCCGCCGGATTCGTTCTATCACACCTTCGGCGGAACGATCTACACCTCGGGGCTGAAGCTCGGGCCGTATACGCTGACCCCATCGTACGACCGTCAATGGACCTGGTTCAATCTACCCCATGAGACCGACGCCCGTGACGCGCGCCTCTCGCTCTCACGCGGCTTCGCCCGGCAGCACGTCAACGCGCTGCTGACGTACGAGGTACGAACGACCAACGACTATTGGGGCGCGGCCCAGTTGGCGGCGTATCCCAATTACGGGGTCATCACCACGCCCTTCGGCTCGTACACGACGCCCGACGCATTCCGCGGTTTGGCGACGTCGCGCGGCTGGACCGGCGGTCTGGTGTACACGCCGACGCAGTACTTCACCATCAACCTCCAGCTGGCGCGCTTCTACGACTTCCCGGTGCCGGTGCCGGGGTACTTCGGGCAGGAGCCCTGGCAATTCACCGGCGACGTGCGCTTCCGCATCTCGCGCCAAGTTCAGGTCGACCTCACCCGGATGTACTACTTCAACTTCGCCAACCAACGTTGGTCGCCGCAGTTCGGGATCCAGTTCTCACCATGATGCGCCGCTTGTCCGTGGTTCTGACCTCGGTCGCCGTCCTGATCCTGGCGCTGCCCTCGCTGGCGCAGCCGCAAGGCACGTTGATTCGCTTTACCGGTCAACTGCTCGACGTGCGCAACGGCTACGCGTACTTCAGCAGCGGCGACGCGTTCAAGCTTTCGCCGTCGTACAAGGTCGCGGACTACGACACCGGCGCTTCGACGACGCTGCAGCCCGCGGCGAAGATCTTTGCGCGCGCCGTTCTCGACCCGGCAACGAAGGAAGTCGTGGAACTGGACATCACGACCCGCCGGCTGCCGAGCGACAGCGCGTACAGCACCGACGTGCAGCAGGCGATCGCGACCAAACCGGCGATCGTCCTCGCGCCCGAGATCAAGGGCATCCCGGTCACCGGCAAGGAGGTCGCGGTCGAGTTCATCGTCACCGTTCCGCCTTCGACGCCGGTGAACGCCGACGTGTACATCAGCACGGACGCCGGCGGTTGGAATCCGCAGGAAATCAAACTCGACCGGGTCGAGGGCGACCGATATCGCGCCGTCCGCCGGCTCGCGTCGGGCACGCGCTTCGTGTTCCGGGTGACGCGCGGCTCGTGGAACTCGGTCGAGGTCGGACAAGACGGGCTCGAAGTGGCGCCGCACGCCTTCTTCGTGCGCGAGTCCGACGCGCAGTCGTGCCCCGCTACCGTGTACGCCTGGTCCGACAACCGCAGCGGTGCGCCGCAGGCGGCCCAGCCCGGCGCGGTGCCGACCCCGTTCAATCCTAATCCGTTTGGCGGCAACCCACTCTATCCGCCCTCACGCGCGACGCCGCCGGGCGGCTTCCCGACGCCGCATCCGGCCCCGCCGCCGAACCGTCCTCCGCCGTGAGGCGCGCCCTGGCGGCGGCGCTCGTGTGTACCGCGTGCGCGGCCGTGCCGCAGGCTGCTCGAGCCCGCGCATCGGCGACGCTCGAGGGCGGCACGATCTCGTTTTTTGCCGATACGCTCTCGGTCGTCGCGCGCGACCGCGCCTCACTGCGCTTGATCGACGGCACGCACGTCAGCGGTGATGCGGCATACGTCGATCTCAAGAACGACCGCGCCGTGCTGGCCGGCCACGCGCGCATCGAGCACGGCGGCACGACGGTGTCGGCCGACGCGATCGCGGTCGATCTGGACGCGAACCGGGTCGACCTGCTCGACGTCGGCACGGGGGTCAGCCGCACGACGCGAACGCTGGGGAGTCCCGTGCACGCGGAAATCGATGCGAAGCGTTTTGCGTTTCCGGACGTCGACGACCGCTACGCCTTCATCCGCTCGCGGCACGCCGCGATTACGCCGCGCGCGAACGTGCGCTTTTCCCCGGCCGCGTTCCCGACCTCGGTCGGCGGCGTGCCGGTGCCGTCGTACCTGTACACGTTTGCCACTGCGGCCGGTTTCGGTCAAACCACCTTGCCCGGTGCGACCTTCGATCAGCCCTACGGGCTCATCGGAACGCCGACTTCGCTGACCTCCGCCCACGCGCGCTGGGAGAACAACGACGGCGCGCTGGCGCTGCAGGAGCAGCTCGCGTCGGGCGATACGGCGTACGCGACCGGCGCGATCGATGCGCCCTTTCGCGGTACCGGTTCCAGCGGCTTCAACGCCTATCAGCGGTTGGGGACGCGCTATACGTTTTTGGTCGACGGCAACGCGGCATTCGGCAGCCGCGAGGGTGACGCCACGCTGGGCGCGGCGTTCGGCACGGCCGGCGGGCGGCTCACGTATCACCTGCAGAACGGCGGCTACTCGTCGTTCGATGCCAGCCTGCGCACGCCGGATCTGGAGTTGGTAGGTGGAAACACGCTGCGCCTGACCGCCGACGTCGGCTACGACGCCCAACGCGGCGGCGATCTGTACCCGTACGTCGTGCTGCCCGGCGGTCGCGCCTACGGAACCGTGTGGCGCCACGGTCTCGACGCTTTTCTGGCGACGCCGATCGTGCACGGTCCGCTCGGCACGAGCATCGGTGTCACGCTCGACGGCAGCCGCACCTGGTACGCCTTCCCGCGGCATGCCGACGCCGTCACCGCGTCGGCCAACGCCTCGAAGAAGCTCACCCGGAATTTCTCCCTGTTTGCGGGCTACCAGAACACCTGGTCCTCACAAGTCTATCCGGGAGACCAATCGCTGTTCTTTCCGATCCCCTCCGCACCGCTCTTGACGCCCGACGGGATGCCATACTACGGCTGGTACGCCTACACCGGCGCGGCGGTCGCGCGCTACATGAACCTCGACCTGCAGTACGCGCCGCCGACCAGCAGCACGTCGCTGCGTCTCTCGGCGCGGCACACCGACGACTTCTATCAGTTTGATGGTCTCGGGCGTCCGGTTTGGGAGCTGCGGCTCGATGCCCAGTTCCGTCCCTTTCCCAACGTCGGCATCGCACTGGGGCGCTCGTACGACTTCGGCTGGGGCGGCCGGCGCTGGCTGCCCGGCTGGAGCTTCGCGATCACCCCGTGAGTGCCGCACTGTTCGCCGCGGCGACTGCGGCCGTCGTCTTTCGCATCGTCCCGCTGGCCTGCAGCGGCGACCATCTCGCGGTCGCAGGCGGCGGCGTTTTGCGGCTCGCCGAGGGAAGCTCGTGCGCGGCGTTCGTTCCCGGACGCGCAACCGGCGTGACGGTCGGCGACGACGGGCGGGTCACGCCGCATGCCGCCGGCTCGGATGCCCTTTCGGCCGCGAAGATTCCCCGCACCGCCTACGTCTTCGCGCCGGCGGTGGAGAGTGACGCGGATCAGACGGCGCTGGTCACGGTGCAGATCGAGGTCAGCGTGCCGCCGCGCACGCCGCCCGGTGACGACATCTACATGAGCACCGACCGCAGCGACTGGTCGCCCAGCGAAATCCGCATGGATCGCGTCGACCCGCGCCACTTCCGGTACGCGCTGCAGGTCCATCGCGGCGCGCGCGTCGCCTTCCGCATCACGCGCGGCTCGAACGCGACGCTCGAGCGCGACGTGAGCCGCGCCTTGCCGCCGGCGCACATCGCCGCCGGCGAGCCGAACGCGCGGGTGACCGTCGTGGTCGCCGCATGGGCCGACATCGATTGATGGCGAGCCGCTCGCGCGCGTTCGCCCTGCGCGACAACGTCGCGGTCAACGCGCTCTGGTTGGGGATCCAATTCCAGGATACCGCGATCCTGGCCATCGTCGTCCCCGCGCTGCTGCTGAAGCTCGCGCCGCAGTCGCACACGGGAGTGCTGGCGGCGCTGGCTACGGCGGTCGCCGCGGCCTGGGTCTTCATCCCGCCGATCGCCGGCGCGATCTCCGACCGGCTGGCGGCGCGCGGCGGCGATCGCCGCAAACACACCGCGGTCGTGCTGTTCGCCGACATCGCCGCGCTGATCGCGATGTCGTACGCGCACGCAGTCGGTTCGCTGGGCGTCGAGGTCGTCTGCGCGGGCGCCGCGATCGCGGCCGCATCATCGATCTATCAGGCGCTGCTGCCGGAGATCGTGCCGCGCAGCGCCTGGGGTGCCGCGTCGGGCGCGCGCGGCGCGATGACGCTGATCGGGACGGTCGGCGGCCTGGCCGCGGCCGCCCTGCTGCCGCCGGACCGCGTGCTGCTGCTGATGGCGGCCGCGATCGCGCTGGTGCTGCCCAGCCTGGCGGCGATCCCGCGCGCCCGGCGCGAAGAGAAGCGCTCGGAACGCGCGGTCGTCCGCGATTGGCACGATCTCAACGTCACGCTGATCGCGCGCGGCTTCGTCGTGCTCGGCATGTCGCTGCTGTACACCTACATCCTGTACTTCTTCAGCGACGTGCTGGGCGTCCACAATGCGAGCTTCGGTACCGGCATGGTGGCCGGCGCGGCGCTCATCGGCGCGATCGTCTCGAGCGTGATCGCGGGGCTGCTCTCCGACCGGATCGACCGCCGCTGCGTGGTCGCGCTGTCGGGCGTGCCGATGGTAGTCGCCGCGCTCGGCTTCGCGTTGTCGCCCGACCAGCATCTGATCTTTCTCTATGCCGCGCTTTTCGGGCTCGGCTACGGCGGCGTGTTCTCGGTCGGGTGGGCGCTCGCGCTCGACTCCATCCCGGCGCTCGGCGATGTGGCGCGCGATCTGGGCATCTGGGGAACGCTCTCCAACCTTCCCGGAATCGCGGCGCCGGCGATCGGGGCCTGGGTGATCGCGCACGGCGCGACCCCGCGCCAAGGTTATCAGTTGCTCTTCGCGCTGGCTGCGGCGTCGTTCGCGATCAGCTCGCTGGTGGTACTGCGCGTCGGGAAGCGCCCGATCTCGTCGCTGGGATCGCTGCTGATGCTGACACTCATCGTGGTCACGCACCTGCAGTGGCTGGCACTGAAAGTCCGCATCCGGCAGTTCGGCCGGCTGCCGTTTCGCCGCGGGCCGACGGTACTGATCGCGAACCACCAGCACGAGGACGAATCGGAGATCGTTGCGCTGCGCTCGTTCGCGCAGGGTAGCTGGGGATCGAGCACGCTGACGGCGTCGTCGCGCCGCATGTACGAACCGGGTTTCTTCGCCGCACGTCTGCGCGCGTTCGCATGGATGCAGACGATCAACGCCGGTCCGTTCTTTCGTCTGCTCGGGATGCTGCCGCTCGAAAACGAACTCTCGTCGCGCCCGCTGCGCAGCTTGGCGCACACGCTGGTGCGCGCGCACGGCGACCTCCCGCTCGACAACGTCTTTCGCGAAGACGCGCGCGCGACGCTTCCCGCCGGTGCGCAGATGCTGGGCGATTTTCTGACGCCGCACTTCTTCGCCGAATCGTCGCGCTACATGAAGCTGTCGTTCGTGCGCGAGCCGTATCGCCGCGAGCTGCTGGTCGCACTGCGCTCCGGCGTCGACGATGACATCGCGGCGATCGTCGACATCGTGCAGCGGGGCGCGACCTTCTTCGTCGCGCCGGAGGGCTTCTACAGCACCGACGGGCACTTGCGGCCGCTCAAGGGCATCGTCGAGCATCTGGTGCCGATTGCCGACGTTTGGTTTGCGGCGATCGCGTTCGACACGTTCCGCGGGCGCCGGCTCTCGATGCTGTACCGGGTCGTGCAGCCGGCCGATCCGCGCGATCTGGGTGCTTCACTCGCCGCGGCACGTCCGGTAACGACGACCGCCTTGCTGGCGACCTGGATGCTGGCGATCGACTTGCCGTTCTCAGCGCAGGAAGCGCGCGACGCCGTAACGCGCGCGCGTGACACCTTTCCGCCGGGCGCTTTCGTCGATCCGGAGCTGCGCGACATCGACCGCTGCGTCGGCGAAGCGCTGGCGAATTTGGTGCGGCGCGGCACGCTGCTCTTCGACGGCGCCGCGTATCGGCTGACCACCGCCCGCCGCGACCCGCGTTTTCCGCTGGTCGACGACATGCTCGCCTACCACGCAACGTTTCTCGCCGAAACGGTCTCCGCGCTGCATGCGCTGGCCCACGCCGAAGCCAGCTAGAGGTCTTACGGCACGGTGACGTTGACGGCGGCCTGCGTCGTGCGGCCGCGTCGATCGCGCGCGACGAAGGTGACCGGAAAGCGGCCGTGCACGAAGGGCGGCAACGGCGGCAGCGTCGTCGAGCCGTTGAAGAGCCCGACGCCGGCGCGGGGCACCGCCATCGACGTTCCGCCGGCGTAGGCGACGACGGAGACGACGCCGGGCGTCGTTCGCACCGAAGCCGAGACGGTCGTTCCCGAGCCGACGACCGTGGGACTGAGGTTCACGCGAAGGATGTACGGCAGCGGATCGGCCGACGGCGTCCCGCGTGCGCGCGGGCTCGCCGGCGGCGGATTCGACGGCATCGTAGCGGCGGTTGCTGCCGGCGGCGGACGCGACGCGGCCGGTCGGGGACTCGGCGCGGCGGAGGCGGCGGGCGAACGGGAGCCGGACGCGCCGCTGCCGGCCCCGGCGGTGTGTGCGACGCATCCGGCCAGCACGAGTGCGAACGCCGCCGCTGCACCACGCAGAAACGCGGCCGGTCTCATCGAACGGAGATGCCGATACCTCGCCAGACCTCGACGCCGTCCACGCTGCGCGCGACGACCTGCAGCGTGTAGCCGTGACGCAGCCAGAACGGGAGCCACCACGGCACCGTGTAGGTCAGCGAGAAATGCCCCGGCGCGTCGCGGTGCATGGCAGCGTTGAAGTTCTGGACGCGCGCCTCGACGTAGCCGACGTTGTCCGAGGTGACCACGCTGCTCGACACCGGCCGGCCGGCGTGGAGATCGGTCGCGGAGAGGTGGAACTCGCGGATCTCCGGGTAGCCGTGCGGCGGCGGCGTCGGGCCGACGTGCCGGTAGACGGCGTCCGGGTCGGCGGTCGGGAACGCCGGGGCGGCTTCTCCGGCCAGCGCGGCGAGGGTGAGGGCAACGGCGAGCAGCGACGAGAACATGGACGGGTGCTATCTTCCCCGCAGAACGTGACGGTCCGCCGCGGGGCCGACGCGACGCTCAGCGTGGTCGTCCCACTCTACAACGAAGGCGCGAACGTCGAGGAGCTGCTGGCCCGGATCCGGCGGGTTGTCGACGAGCTGGCCCTACCGCCCGCGGCCTGGGAGTTGATCTGCGTCGACGACGGCAGCCGGGACGACACGCTGCCGCAGCTCTTGGCGGCCGCGGCCGCCGACCGGCACCTGCGGGTAATCTCGCTGTCGCGCAATTTCGGCCACCAGATCGCGGCGACCGCCGGGCTCGACGCCGCTCGCGGCGACGCCGTCGTGCTGATGGACGGCGACCTTCAGGACCCGCCCGAACTGATCGGCGCCTTCTTGGCCAAGTTTCGCGAGGGCTACGACGTCGTCTACGCGACGCGCCGCAAGCGGGCCGGCGAGAGCCCGTTCAAGATTTTGACCGCGCGCGTCTTCTATCGCACGATCCGTCGCTTGACCAATGTGGCGATCCCGGTCGACACCGGCGATTTCCGGTTGATGAGCCGGCGCGTGATCGTCGCCTTGCGCAACGCGCGCGAACGCCACCGTTTCATCCGCGGCCTCGTCTCGTGGGTCGGCTTCAAGCAGACCGGGATTCCCTACGACCGCGCCGAGCGGTTTGCCGGCGATTCGAAATACCCGTTCTCGAAAATGTTCCGCTTCGCGCTCGACGGGATCACGGCGTTCAGCGAGATCCCGCTGCGGCTCGCGACCTGGTTCGGGTTCGTCGTCAGTGCGATCGCCTTCGTGGTCGCGGTCATCGAGATCGGCATCCGCATCTTCACCGGCTACAATCTGCCGGGCTACACGTCGACCATCTTCGCGATCCTGTTCCTGGGCGGCGTCCAGCTGATCACGATCGGGATCCTCGGCGAGTACGTCGGCCGGATCTACGACGAGATCAAAGGCCGCCCGCTCTATTTGGTCGCGGAGACGTCGGGCTCGGGGCTCGACGCGCCGTCGGACTCGCTGCCGAGCACGGCGCCGGTGGTGAGGTAGTTCCGGACGTAGTCGGTTACCGCATCCTCAAGCGTGGTGGCGTCGGCTTTCCAGCCGGCGCCGCGCAGCCGCGCGATGTCGGCGACGGTACGGTACTGGTACTTCCCGCGTAAGACGTCCGGCATCTCGACGTACGAGATCTGCGCGGGCAGGTCGAGCGCGGCGAACACGGCGCGCGCCAGATCGTTCCACGTTCGGTCGTGCCCCGCTCCGACATTGTAGAGTCCGCCCGCCGAACGCTTGCGCGCGAGATGGGCGGTGATCGCGGCGGCGTCCTTCACATAGAGGAAATCGCGCGTCTGCTCGCCGTCCGCGATGCCCGAACGATAGCTCTTGAAAAGCTCGATCGTTCCGGTCGCACGAATCTGTTCGTAGGCTTTGGCCACCACGCTGCGCATCTCGCCCTTGTGGTCCTCGTTCGGCCCGAACACGTTGAAGTACTTGAGCCCGACGACGCGCTTGAGCAGACCTTCGCCGCGCAGCCACAGGTCGAAGAGGTGCTTGGAGTAGCCGTACATGTTCAACGGTCGCAGGCTGGATGGGCGCAAGTCTTCACGCATCTCCGACTCGCGTGCACCGTAGGTCGCCGCCGACGAGGCGTAGACGAAGCGCGCGCCGCGCGCGAGCGCCCAGCGCGCGATCTCCTGCGAGCGGCGCAGGTTGTTCGCGATCAAGTACGAGGCGTTCTTTTCGGTCGTCGACGAGCAGGCACCCAAATGAAAGACGGTACCGATCTTGCCGAACGCTTCGGGCTGCGCCGCAATGCGCGGGTAGAATTCTTCCGCTTCGAAGTAATCGGCGAACCGCAACGGTACCAGGTGCCGCCACTTCTCGTCGCTGCCGAGCCGGTCGACGACGATGACGTCGTCCTCACCGTCGAGGTTCAGACGGCGAACCAGAGCGCTGCCGATCAGGCCGGCGCCGCCGGTAACGACCGTTTTCACGCGCGGAGCGTCGCGAGCTCGCGAAGCGAGGCCGTTTTCATCACCGCTCTTTCATCGACACGGCCGCGTCCGCATCCCGCAGAACGGCGTCGATCACCGGCCGCACCGGCGGCGCCGCGTCGGCGATCGTGAAGGCCGGCGCGAGCCGGCGCGGCTCGAGTGAGGAACCGGCGATCTCGGCCAACACCTCGCCGGCGCGCACCGGCGTCCCCACGCGGGCCACGATTCGAATGCCGGCAAACGGGCCGTCGGCCGCCACCAGCGCTCGCGCCGCTTCGCCGACCGCCACGCCGTCGATCGCGCTGACCACGCCGTCGCGGGGCGCTCCGACGGTGACCCGGTGCGGGTGGGGAGCGATCGCATCGAGCGCCGCGGCCGACCCGCCCTGCGCCTGCACCAGCAGGCCCAAGCGCTCGTAGGCCGCCCCGGACGCCAGCGCGTCGAGGACGCGCGGCGTAACCTCCGCGGCGGGGATACCGCCAAGCCGCAGCAGCTCGTGCGCGATCGCCAGCGTCGCTTCCGCCAAACGCGGCTCGCGGTCGTCGCCGCGCAGAAAGTCACGCGCTTCGATGGCTTCGATCCCGGTGCCGACCGCGGCGCCCAGCGGCTCTTCCATATCGGTCACGAAGGCGGTCGCGCGGCGCCCGAAGCACGCGACCAGCCGCACCAGCGTGCGCGCCAAACCGCCCGCGGCGTCGAGCGTCGGCATGAACGCGCCGCGGCCCGCCTTGACGTCGAAGACGATCGCATCGGCGCCGCCGGCGATCTTCTTCGAGACGATCGAGGCGGCGATCAGGCCGACCGACGCCACGGTGCCGGTGCGGTCGCGCAGCGCGTACAGCTTGCGGTCGGCCGGCACCAGGCGATCCGACTGCGCGCCGATCGCACAGCCGATGCGCTCCACCTGGGCGACGAACGCGACGGGGTCGAGATCGGTGCGCACGCCCGGGATCGCCTCGAGCTTGTCGAGTGTGCCGCCGGTGTGGCCCAGCGCGCGCCCGGAGAGTTTCGCCACCGGCACGCCGCAGGCGGCCACCAGCGGAACGACGATCAACGAGACCGTATCGCCGACGCCGCCCGACGAGTGTTTGTCGACGACCGGGCCCGCGATGTGCGGATACGCCAGCACGTCGCCGGAGCGTACCATCGCCTCGGTCAGCGCGACGATTTCGTCGTCGTCGAGTCCACGGATCGCCGCCGCCATCACCAGCGCCGCAATCGGTACCTCGTCGATCGTCCCAGCCGCGTAGCCTTCGACGATCCGTGCCCAGGTCGGCGCGTCGAGCGCCTCGCCGTCACGTTTCGCCGCCAGCGCGCGCCGCAGCCATCCCTCGTCCATGCAGCGGCTCGGATTCGGTCGTCCGCGTCACGAAGCCCTCGACGTGCCCAAGCGCCTCGCCGTCGCGGCGTTCGTACTCGCCGTCGCGCTGGCGGTCCCGCTACGGCTCTCCGCCGACGTCTGGGCTTACGCCGCATACGGCGCGCTGCTCGCGCACGGCATCGATCCGTGGGCGCACGCCTACGGCCCCGCGCAGATCGCGCCGCTGGGGGATCCGCTGCTCGACCGCGCGCTCGCCGCGTGGCACGGTTCGCTGCCGCGCGACGTCTACGGGCCGCTCTTCACGCTGCCGTGCGCCGCGCTCGTGGTCGCACTGCGCGGCGCGGGCCCGGCGGCGACCATCTTCGCACTTCGAGGGTTGGCGGCGGCGGCGCTGCTGGCGTGCATCGCCCTCGCGAGCCGGTCGCGGCCGCGTCTGGCGGCGCTGCTCGCCGTTCATCCGGTCGTCCTATGGACGGCGGCCGAAGGACACAACGACGCCGTCTGGCTGGCCCTCGTGCTCGCCGGCGACCGCGTCCGGGCCGGCTGGCCGCGAACGGCCCTGCTGACGGCCGGCGCGCTGGTCAAGGCGGTCGCGGTGGTCCCGCTCGCGTCGGCGGCCGCGCGCGCGCCTCGTCGAACCTGGTCGGCCGGCGGAGCGGCCCTGGCCCTGGCGATCGGGTACGCGCCCCTGCTGTGGTCGCTGGTCGCCCACGGGCTCGACCAGACGGCGGGACCGCCGCGGCTCTCGCTGGTCCACGCACCGGCGCTGGCGACGTGGTCGGGTTCGAGCATCCCGCTGGCCGTCGGCGCGGTGCTGGCGGGCATCGGCGCCGCGGCGGTCAGCCGGGCCTGGCGCAGCGGCGACCGGCTGGCCGCGGCCGCGCTCCTCGGCTGGCTGCTGCTCCCCGCACCGGAGCCGTGGTACGCACTCTGGTTCTTGCCGGTCATCGCCATGGTCCGGTCCTCGCCGGCTGCCACCGGCTTGCTGGCGGCGACGTTCTGCGGCGCGGCCGCGTACGTCCAAGACGCGGTCCCCGGAACCGCACTCCACAACCCCGCGTTGCTGGGAGGAACAATGCTCGCCCTCTACGCGCTTCCACTGCTGCTTGCAGTGGTCGGCCAGGTTCCGGAGCCGCAGCCCCAAGCGCAGCCGGTCCCGCCGACGCCCCCGCCGCTGGTCTCCCCGTCGCCGTCACCGGTGGCGACGACCTCGCCAATTCCGGGCGGCACCGCGACCCCGCTGCCCTTGGCGACGCCCAGCCCCAACCCGACCGCGAGCATGTTCGCGTACGTCGTCGACCCGCCGGCCGGGACGAACGCGTCCCCGCGCATCGTGGAGATCGCCATCAACGACCGCACGCTGCACCAGGGGCAGATCTTGCTGGTCAAGATCACGACCTCGACCGACGTGACCGCCTTGATCGCGCGCACGATGGGCCACCAGATCGGCATTCCGATCATGTCGCCGGGCGTGTTTGCCGGCCAGCAGCAGCTGCCGTCGGGGATCCCGAATTTTCTGCTGAACCGCAACTACGAGATCGAATTCGTCGCCACGACCGCGGACGGCAAGACGACGGTCTTCGCCATCCCGCTCCGCCTGGAGCGCTAAAACGCGAAAGCCGCGCGCCTGTTCGGCGCACGGCTTTGGTCATCATGACGCGGCGACCGCAGTCGCTCGGGCGTTAGTTGACGGTCTTGATTTCGGCATAACTCAAGGGCTACACGTCAAAATGAACGCGAGCGCCATAATGCCGAGAGCAGGTGCAACCATACGGCGTGACCCGAACGCGTCGGGCGATCTATACCTCCGCCGGACTGGGCCTGATAGACCATAACCGAACGCATGTTAAGAATGCCGCGCCCGCCAATGCGCACAATGCGCACAGAATTAATAAGTAGAGCGCGACATTCCCATATTTTTGAAGTACGGGCAGATACTCATTGGATAGCTTCAAAAGCCCGAAGAAGATCACATAAAGTGGGAACATCGCAATGCGCGCTGGGAATACAAGGAAAAGTCCCGTGGCCAGAAGGGCAATAGGTAGATAAAAAAGAGGCGCCGCGATTATGAATTGTGTTAGGTCTGATGAGCCTAGCAGCCCGAGCGCAGACGCGATCGCAACGCTAATCGTGAAGACAACGGAACTTAAAGCGACGACTTCTGTGCATTTTACTAATGCGAGTTGTAATCGGCTTAGAGGAAGACTCACGAGAAGCCAGATCGTGCCTTTCGAGCGATCGTTACCAACCAGCCACCACGGCGATATTACAGGCACCGCGAGGAAAGTGAATCCAAAGAGCATGGCGACGATTTTGCCGCGATGATCGCCAGTGATGTAGGCGTACGTGGGAATAGCGCACGCGAAGGTTATCATCCCTAACAGCATTTTCCAATGCACTCGGATGTCCAGGATTAGAATTGCGGTAAACTTTTCAAGCATTGGCCACGGTTAGGTAGAGTTCGGTAAGCGATCCGCCGGACTTCAGTTTGACATCGGCTTCGTTCCCATCAAATACGAGCATGCCATCCCGCAACAGGAGAAAACGCTTGCAAAGAGACTCGACCTCTTGTAAATCGTGCGACGAAACGATAAACATCACATCGCCCTCAGATGCAAGCGTTCTCACTATATTCGTCAGCTCGACTCGAGAACCGGGATCTAGAGCGTTCCAGGGTTCGTCAAGTAAAACGACGTCGGCTCTCCGCGCAAGCGCTACAACGAGAGCGAATTTCGCTAACATACCGGCTGAAGCTGCGCCCGTCCGCTTATGGCGGGGGATCGAAAACCTTTCGAGCGCTCGACGCGCGACGTCATTATCCCATGCGGGATAGCAGTGCTTAAACAAATCTAGGTGGTCCTCGAAGGTGATGCCATGGTACCAGACATCCCGGCCATGCGCAAAGCTGACTCTCGACAACCTATCTAAACGGCTCAAGTTGGCGCCGTTGAAGCTCACGCTTCCTTTATCGGTCTGTGAGATGCCGGCAAGAGCGCTGAACAGGGTGGTTTTCCCGGCGCCGTTGGCGCCAACTAACCCAATGAGCTGCTCAGTCAGCGTTAAGGTGATCGGTCCAAGACGAAAGTCCCGATAGTCTTGGGTCAGCGCTTCTATTCGGAGCATTGTCAGTGCATCCCCAAACTCTTCACGGCGTTGCCGTTCGCCACTGTAAGCAATGCTACTCCGACGACGTACGGCAGAAGTGAAATTACAGCCGCCTTATATCCGATTCTTCCAAGACTCATCACGCCATAGACGAGCATAGCCGTGAACCATATGCTGAATGGATTGATCAGCCCCGCAAGATTAAAAGCGCCTCCGCTTGGCAAGACGAGATTTAGGCCAATCGGAGGGACCGCAAAGAACCGACTTGCGCCCACATAAGACCATACTGCGATTGAAACGAGTTGTCCTAACAGGAGGATCGTCTCGCTAGCGAGCACCAGGGGGGAAAATTTTGCTAAACGGCGCGTTCGCGCCGACGAAAAGCGAGGTCGCCCATGTCAGGTACGCGGTTATCCAAGCTTTGATGAGTAAAACAAATGGAGCCACGACGAGAGTCAAGAGCGTTCCCCACCGCAAACTAACAGCGACATGAGCCCTTTGAGTTTCATCGAGCATAGACAGCAAGTTTGTCGAGACTAGACGACTGTTTCCTAGTTGAACGATTATCGCGATAGGGGCGAGAGCCGCAAATATCGCGACCGCTCTTGTTGCTCCAGAGTCGACGTACTTGACGGCTTCCTTGGGGGCGACAAGCGTGTCGGCAACAAGAGAGGCTGTTTTGCTGATGCTCATGCGAGGTTCAAGCACCTGCACGGATAAGCACCGGCGCTGTTGAAGGGAAGTACGAGCTCGGCACAATTCGCACCCCCGACCAGGGATCGATCATGCGATATTTTCCCGCGGTTCGAAGCGGTAACACAAGAATGTAGTGATGATCCTTTAGGACGATCGCCGCGGCTTTTTGGCTTTCACGACTGTAGGACAGGAAGGATTGAAGCGAAGTTTCCAATTTTCGCCGGCGCAATACCACTCTTACGTCGTCCAGAGAAACGCCTGTCAGGCTAACATTGAACTCACGTCTTAAGTCGTCAAACGAAACAATGATTCCGTTTACCCTGAGAAAGTTCGCGGCCGTAGCCGGGCCGCAATCCAGCAGTCCTCTCTGCATCACGAAAACCGAACCGCCTAAGCGGTTCGCGCGATCGGGATTGTTCGAAGCATCGCGATGCACCGTTGAGAGAATCAAGCTAACAGTCATGGGAATGCCACCGGCCGCGACGAGAAGCGCGCAGCCGATGGCAATCGCATGCCGTCCTAGGTGAATCCGAGAGTTCTCACCGATCATCGCGCGAGGCGACGCTTTCAGCTCGACAGGGCTACCAGGACCAATCCCATGAGAATCACTTCAGGCTGCCCGGTACAGATACCGGCACCAACAAGAAACCCACCAACCTGGGCTTGAACGTGAGCATCACCGCCAAACTGCATAGCGCCAGCGCGGCAGCTTTGCGCATGAGCACCATCGCGCCGGGGCGATCGCCGATTGCGAGATGCTTCATTGACCGCAGCAAGTGGAGCGCTGGGGCTTGAATTACTGTTGGTTCACGCAGCTGCGCGAGTGCAGCGTCGGTGAGGGAAGGGTCCCCGGCAAAATAGAGCTGGTGCGCCCACGACGCATAGTCCCTGGAGGTTTCCGGGATCGGGGCGGCTTCTCGTGCGACCATGTCACCTCGCAAGGCGTCAGTGGGCGGTCGGTCGATGCTTCGTGTTCCTGAACCTGCCGGCCTGGTGTCGCATGCCGATCCACGCTACCAGCGCACATACTGTGCGGGAGGTGCGCGGCTAGTAGAATCCGACGCCGCTGCGTGGTACACTCGTACGTCTGTGGCTGCGCTTGCCCCGAGTTTCGTTCGTGCTCTTCCCGCCTCGTCTCGGCCGCTCGCGGAGCTGATCGAGCGGCTGCGCACACCCTTGGCGGGGCGGGGCGCATCGTTCGCCCTGCATGAGACGACCTCGGGAGGACGCCCGTATCTCCTGGCGGGGCTGCACGCTGCGCTCGGCGGCCAGGTCTTCGTCGTGGTGCCGACCAGCGACGTCGCGGAGCGCACCTTCACCGACCTGACGTACTACCTCGGCGAATCCGGGGCCAGTAATGTCGCGCTGCTGCGTGCGCGCGAAGAGACGCTCGGCGCGATCGAATCGCCGTCGGAACGCAGCGCGCGCATGACGCTGCTCGCCGATTTGTGCGCACGGCGGGCGCAGCTGATCATCGCCCCCGTGAGCGCGCTGCGGCAGTACGTCATTCCGCGGGCGGTCTACGACGACGCCTCCTTCACCCTGCGTGCCGGATCCTTCGCGGGTTGGGACGCGACGCTGACGCGGCTGTACCGGCTTGGTTACGACCGCGTCGACGTGGTCAGTGCCGCCGGCGAGTTCGCGGTGCGCGGGGGAATCCTCGACGTCTTCCCGCCGACGGCCGACAGCCCGATCCGCGTCGAGTTCTTCGGCGACGACGTCGAATCGATCCGTCCGTTCGAACTCCAATCGCAGCGTTCAAGCGGCGCGCTCGACGCGATCACGGTCACGCCCTGGCGCGAAATTTTGCGCGACCCCGCGTTGCGCGACAACGTCCTCGTGCGCGCCGAAGGCGAGCCCAACGCGATCTCGGCGCTGCGCGCGTACCTCGGCGCCGGACACGACGTCCCCGAGCCGTGGCTCGGCCTGGCGTACGACGAACACGCGACGATTGTCGACTACCTCGATCCGGCAGCGTTGGTCGTCCTCGAAGAGCCCGGGATGCTCGAAACGGTCGAACGCGGGCTCGACGAAGAGCGCGGACGCGGCGCGGCCGCATTGTTGGCCGGCGTCGACTCGGGCGAACTCGACGTGCGTGACGACGACGTTGGCGAGGCGCTGCTGGCGGACGTCGCCGCGCCCGCGCCGCGGCTTTCCGATTACACGCAGCGGCTACGCGAGCGGCGTGTGCTCGCCGTGACGGGCGGCATCGAAGCCGGCGATCTGCGCTGGGTTCCGCCCGCGATGGACGCCTTCGTCCTCGAGACGCGGCCGGCCGAGCACTTCAACCGGCGGCTCGAACTGTTCACCACCGCCGTGCGCGAATGGACTGCCGCCGGCGACACCGTGTGGCTGGTCGCGACCGGCGCGTCGCGGCTGACCGAGATCCTGCGCGGCGTGAACGTCGCCGTGCAGCGCAGCGCGCCGTTCGTGCACCTGCGCGCGGCCGGCACCGACGGGGTTGCCCTCAACGCGGCGACGGCGGGATCGGTCTTCGTCGATCAAGGCTCGCTCGAGAGCGGCTTCTCGATCCCGGGGCTGCGGCTGCACGTGCTGGGCGACCGCGAGATCTTCGGGCAGCCGGCGAAGCGCGTCAAACTCCGCGCGATCAAAGAAGGCGTCCCGGTCACGCTGGCCGATCTCAAAGTCGGCGATTACATCGTCCACGCCGTGCACGGCATCGCGCAATACCTCGGCCTGCGGACCGAGACGATCCTCGGCGCGACCAGCGACTATCTCGACCTCAAATACGCGGGCACCGATCGCATGCTGGTGCCGGTGCATCAGATGCACCAGGTCACGAAGTACAGCGCGACCGAGGGACATGCGCCCCGCCTCTCGCGCATGGGCGGCGCCGATTGGGCTCGCACAAAGTCGCGCGTCTCCGAGAATCTCGCTAAGATCGCGGACGGGTTGGTCGAGCTCTACGCCGAGCGCGAAGTCTCGCGCGGGCATGCTTTCGCTCCCGACACGCCGTGGCAGGCCGAACTCGAAGAGGCCTTTCCGTACGAACCGACGCCCGATCAAGCCAAAGCGATTGAAGACGCCAAACGCGACATGGAGTCGCCGAAGCCGATGGATCGCCTGATCTGCGGCGACGTCGGCTACGGCAAGACCGAAGTCGCGGTCCGGGCGATCTTCAAGGCCGTCGCCGACCAGAAGCAGGTCGCGGTTCTGGTGCCGACCACGCTGCTGGCGTCGCAGCACACCCGCACGCTGCTGGCGCGCTTCGCACCCTTTCCGATGCGGGTCGAAGAGCTCTCGCGTTTCAAGTCGCGCAAAGAAGCCCGCGCGATCCTCGACGACCTCGCCCAGGGCAAGGTTGACGTCGTGGTCGGCACGCATCGCATCTTGCAGAAAGACGTGGTGTTCCGCGATCTGGGGCTGATCATCGTCGATGAGGAGCAGCGTTTCGGCGTGATGCACAAGGAGCGCCTCAAGCAGCTCCGGGCCACCGTCGACGTGCTGACGCTCTCTGCGACGCCGATCCCGCGCACACTGCAGATGTCGCTGATGGGGGTGCGCGATCTGTCGCTGATCCAGACGGCTCCCAAGAACCGGATGTCGATCAAGACGGTCGTCGTGCCGCAGTCCGACGCGGTCGTCCAGCGTGCGATCGCGACCGAGCTCGACCGCGGCGGCCAGGTCTACTACGTCCACAACCGCATCGAATCGATCTACGGCGTCGCCCGGGCTCTACAGCAGCTTGTCCCGCGTGCCCGGATCGCGGTCGGGCACGGCCAGATGCCCGAGCACGAGCTCGAGCCGGTGATGGCGCGCTTCATCGACGGCGAGATCGACGTCTTCGTCTCGACCACGATCATCGAGAACGGCATCGACATCCCCAACGTCAACACGATCGTCGTGAACGACGCCGACAAGTTCGGCTTGGCGCAGCTCTACCAGCTGCGGGGCCGGGTCGGGCGGTCGAACCACCAGGCTTACGCGTTCCTGCTCTACCAGGCCCATAAGGCGCTGACCGAAGACGCGAAGGCGCGGCTCGAGGCGATCCGCGAGTTCACCCACTTGGGCAGCGGCCTGCAGATCGCGATGCGCGACCTCGAGATCCGCGGTTCGGGCAACCTGCTGGGCGCTGCCCAATCCGGCTTCATCGGGGCGGTCGGCTTCGAGACCTACGTGCAGCTCTTGGCCGACGCGGTCGGCGAGCGCAAGGGCGGGCAGCGCAGCCGCGACGACGCGCGCGAAGCGGTCATCGACATCAAGCTCGACGCCTACATCCCCGACGACTACATCCCGCAGGTCTCGCAGAAGATCGCCATCTACCAGCAGCTCGCGGCAGCGCGGACGATTGGGGACGTCGATGAGGCGGTGGCGTCGGTCCGCGACCGCTTCGGCACCCCGCCGCCGCAGTTCGACGCCCTGGTGGAGATCACGCGGCTGCGGGTCATGGCGCTCCAGGCCGGCGTCACGCGGGTCGTCATCAACGAACAGCGGCTGACGCTCGGGGTCGGGAGCGCCTTCCGGCTGGACCCGGCTACGATCCCGAAACTGCAGTCGCTGACCAAGAACCGCTTCCGGTTCGGCGAGGGGAAAATCACGATCGACCTGCCCGCGCGCACCCCGGCGGAACAGTTGCCGACGCTGCACGCGCTGCTCGAAGCATTGTGATCGACGTTACATCTTGACTGCGGCGGACCGACCGCCTACCGTCAGAGAATGGCCGACCAGCAGCCGCTTTTCGAAGATCGCGGCGACGACGAATTGATGCCGTGCTGCGGTCATTCGCGCCGGATGCACACGCCCAAATGCCGCCATTGGACACCCGGAACGCGCCTCGACGTGCCGCATGACTGCGGCTGTCCCGGAACGCCGGAAATGCAGCAAGCCGGCGCGTCGAATGCGCCGGCTTCATCGGTAGGACGGACCTCGAAGAAGCGTTAGATCGCTTCTGAGTCGCCCAGCGTCGGGATCGAAACCAGGTCGGTGTAAAAGCCGTGTTCCTGATGGAGATTCGTGTCGACGTCGGCCGTGCGATTGCGGTCCTCGGCGGCCAGCGTCATCATCGCGCGGGCGACCTCGGCATCCCACTGCGTGCCGCGTCCCTCATCGAGGATCGTGATTGCTTCGCCGTAGGAGAAGGCGCGCCGGTACGGGCGATCGCTGACCATCGCGTGGAACGAATCGGCGACCGAGACAATACGCGTCTCGAGCGAGATGTCCTCACCGCGCAACCCATGCGGATAGCCGCGGCCATCGAAACGCTCGTGGTGGGCGATGACGATCGGGGCATACTGGGCCAGGGTCGGAATTCCGGACAGGATCTCGGCGCCCGACTCGGCGTGGCGCTTCATGATTTCCCACTCCGGTGCGGCCAGCGCGCCCTCTTTGAAGAGGATCGCGTCCGGGACGCGGATCTTGCCGACATCGTGCAAAACGCCGGCGCGGACCGTACGTTCCGTCATTGCCGGCGGCAATCCGAGGCGCTGCGCGATCCGGCGAGCCCACTCGCCGGTCGCTTGGGAATGACTACAGGTGGCATCGTCGCGAGCGCGGAGCATCGCGAGCAAACTCTGAATGGCCGCCTGGCCTGGGGCATCGCCGGTAACGGCCGGCTCATCGCTGGTGATGGCGTGAGCCCGGGCCTTGACGATCTCGAGAAAGACGACGATCGTTGCGAGGTCGCCATTGAATGTATGGGCGACCTCTTCGGCGATCGCGCAGGCCGTGTCGATCATCGCGACGACCGCGGCGGCGGGGTGCGCGTGGCGCACCATGCGCGACCAGTGAACGATCGGATCCGGGGAACCATCCAACAGCGCCTTGGCGAGCGTATGCACCAGCGTGCGGACGATCAGCGGCGAGACGGTGAGGTCGTGGTTCTTCCGCAGGCGCGTGACGATGCCATTGGCGATCTCGACGCGTTGTTCGTCAAGAGCCTCAGCGACTAGCCCGCGCGTCGAGTGCGACGCGTCGTGCGAAAGTTCGTCAAGCATGCGAAGGATCAGATCAGATCAGCCTGCGAGGACGGCGCGAAGACCGGTCTCGTGGCGCGGAAGAAGCACATCTCGTTCGATCTGTGCTATCCGGCGCACCGCATCGTGGAGGATCGTGTGGGAGACATCGCCGAGGTCGTCGACGACAGCCTGGCCGGCTGCAGCGAGCACGTCATCGACATCGGCGCACCAGTCTTGAATCCGCACGATGAAGTCGCGCAGGGGTTTCAGATCGGCGCCGTCGAGAGCGGCACGCATCAATTTGGTTGCGGAACGAACCAGGTTGAGATTATCGGTTGTGGGAGCCATCGACGTGCACGAATCGACAAACAAACGGGTCGAATCGATCGGATGGCTATCGTGTGCGAGTTGATACATGGCAGAAAAATACTCGGATTAACCGACGAGTGGGCCAAGAGCGAACATGTTTGAACTCCAAATGCGGGCGTCAAGTAACTGTGTATCAAGCCTACTCGACCGCTGACAGGAGCGCATGAGGCAGACACCCCATAAGCGACGAAATCCCTACTGCCGCAAGGATCTCCGATCAAATCGTTTTCAAAAATGCACCTTCACGAAAAGATTCCCAGGTCACGCGCGCGTCGAACGGCTTGCGCACGATTGCTTACCTGAAGCTTCGTATAGATGCTGCTCACTTGTTTCTCGACGGTCTTCCGAGATTTCCCGAGCGACAAAGCGATCGTCGACAAGGTCGAGCCGTCGGGAAGCGAGTTCAGCACCTCCAATTCAGCCTCGGTCAGTCCGATCTGCGGCCGCGCTAGGGCCGCCACTCGACAGGCGTTGTTGAGGAACCGTGCGTAGCCGCGCATGAGCGACGGCGTGCGGATTTCATCCATACCCTCGGCTGTGATGATCCCGGCGAAGCGCTGCTCCGGGTCGACCTTGCGCGTCAGGGCACGCCTTCCGCGTATCGTGTCACCGAGGATGATACAGACCGCCGCCGCGACGATACGAGCGATACGGCGTCCCCTCGCCTCGAACAGCGCTTCCTTCTGAGACCGTTCGCTGGTCATGCCGAGAGCTCGCCTGGCGAGAGCCCGCGCCTCGTCAAGTTGCCAAGTCGTCAAAGCAATCACCGCCAGTAGCGCATCGCACTGGGCCCGCTCGGTTAACGGCAGCGATTCGGACTGTCGAATCGAGATGAGGCCGGCACGCGCGATATCGAACCGGCCGGTCCAGCCGGCCGAGAGCGCTTCCGCGATGACGAAGGAGAACCGCTCCCGAAAATACTGCTCGTTCACGGGATTCGCCATCAGTCGCGCGCGGATTGAGCCGAATCGCCGCGAGTCACCGGATTCGGCGGCGGTCTCCAGCTGTACCATAAGACCGTAGTTCTCGTAGCTCGTGTCCTCGGCAATGTGCGCGCTCATCGTCATACGGCGCGCGTAAAAACGCGCTACGTCCGGATCGCCGGTCCAGTTATGCGCGATCACGTAGAGGATCGAGTACGATACGGCCGCATTTCTATGGGAGTCAATGCGTTCGTGCCACCGAGCCGACTCGAGCGCTCGCTCCTGCGCTTCCTCGATGTCCTCGCGGAAGAAGGCCGCGAATGCGGTTCGCATCAGGACGCGCCCAATGATGATCGGATTGTCGATCGCACGGCCCGCAGTCAGGGCATGCGTCGCGTAAGCCAGGCTGGCCGCATCATCGCCTTGCCGCGACGCGATGACCGAACGCAGGGATTCGAACGCAGGCGCGAGCTGATCCTCGAGATCCTCGACCCCTTCGAGCAGGCGCGCCGCCTCATCGAGCTGGTTCGTATTGATAAGCAGCGGAATGAGCAGTTCGAGGATGTAGCGTTTGGTACGAGCGTCAGAGTGCGTAGCGGCTCGGTTCATCAGCGCGATGCCGCTGGGGACATCGCCACCGAGGACGGCTTTCATCGCCCGCAGTGCAATCGGAATCGGATCGCGTATCCTCGCGGACGCCGGATAGCGCAGTAGGAGTTCGTCGATCGCTTGCCGCCGCCCGATGGCGGCGACTTCATGGAACTGCTCGAGGGTAACGCCGGGCTCCACAGCGTGGTCGTTCAGCACAGAATCGCCAGCCCGGCCGCGCGCCGGCAGCGTTCTGCGACCATCGTCAACTGCACACCCGTTGCAGCGGTCATCACACGGCCAGCTCTCTGAGCAGACGCTTGGGCGCGACCAATTCGTAACTCTCGTAGATCCAGTCGCGCAGGATGCCGAGCGGAGGAGTGGCCTCCTGTTCGAAAATTGACGTTACCCAGCCGCTCTTGCCGAGGTTGTAGCCCGTCGGCTCCGCGAAGGGAAGGGCCAGCGCGGCATCATGGCCGGCACCCAGTTTGACGGTCAGCGACAGGCGTCGGACCGGCGCGTCAGCATTCAGCATCGCGAAGATTTTCTTCGCGACTTTGAATGCGCTATCGCCCCACGGAAACTCCTCATACGCGCCGGGGAAACCGAGCGCATACGCGCGCAGTTCCTTTCCCGCCGCGGCGAGCGGGTTCGCCGCCATACCGCCTCCTTGGCTGAGTAGAGGCCCGTCCTTCGCCGTACCGTGCCCCGGGTCATCGCATTTACCCACGCGGCGCCGACGATCACCACATGTCGCCGCCGTTCCAGCGAGGGCCTCGGCCGACGTTGTGCTAGTGAGCGGCGGGTCTCTTGCGGGTATGCGGTGATGGTGACCACGGAGTCCGCCGTCGACGAGACCATCGAGTCGATCGCCGAACTGGAACGCCGGGCCCTGGCCGAGTCGACCCGCCACCAGCGCGCGATCGAGCGGCTGACCCGCGGCGTAGGGCGGCCCCGTACCCTCTACACCGTCGCGATTTTGGTCGCGGCGTGGATCGGGTTCAATGCCGCGGCCGCCGCCGCGCATCTCCACCCGCTCGATGCCCCACCGTTCGCATGGCTGAGCACCACCGCGTCAGTCGCATCGCTGCTGACCACGATCATGATCCTCGTCGCAGCCAACCGCGGCGATAGCCTTGACGAGCGACGCGACCGGCTCGCCTTGCAGATCGCACTCCTCACCGATCGCAAGACGGCCAAGATCATCGCGCTGCTCGAGGAGCTGCGCCAGGATTCGCCGGCCGTCCGCGACCGTCACGACCCAGAGGCCGCGGCGCTGTCCAAAGCGACCGATCCGCATGCCGTTACCGCTGAGCTGGAGAAGCGAACGCCTAGCGTTCACGACGCGCGGACAGGCGCGTAAGCCCGAACAAACGGAAAGGACGGGGCCCCTCGGTCCCGAACCGGGGTAGGTCGCGCGGGGGGCCCTCGTCCTCCGCCTTTTCGCGTCATCACCTCGGACGGAGAACCGATGCCCCGTACTTTTCGCGCCGTCGCTGCACTCGGCACCGTCGCGCTCTGCGTTTCGCTCGCCGCCTGCTCGACCGGAAACGGGGGCGGCGACGTCGCCGCCGTCAACGGTCAGAAGATCAGCCGCGCCGACTTCGACCGCAAGCTCGAATCCGGCGCCGCCGCTCGCCAGACGCTCACGCAGATGGTCCAGCAAGATCTGATCGACCAGTATGCGCGCGACAACAAGATCGACATCCCCCAGTCGGCCGTCGATAAAGAAGAGGCCGACATCAAGGCCAAGTATCCGGCGGGGCAGTTCGAAGCGCTGCTCAAGCAGCAGGGTCTCACCGAAGCGGACGTGCAGCAGATCCTGCGCCAGCGCCTGATCCTCGAGAAGGCCGTCGGTCCGAAGGTCAAGGTCTCCGACGCCGACGTGCGCGCGTACTTCGATAAGAATCACGCGGTCTTCGACAAGCCGGCGCAGATTCGCGCCCGTCACATCCTGGTCGCCGATCTGCCGACGGCGAAGCTCGTGCTGGCGAAGCTCAAGGCCGGCGGCAGCTGGATCTCGCTCGCGAATCTCTATTCGACCGATGCCTCGTCCAAGGCCAAAGGTGGCGAGCTGGGCTTCTTCGGCAGAGGCATGATGGTGAAGCAGTTCGAGGACGCCGCGTTCGGTGCCAAGGTCGGACAAATCGTCGGCCCGGTGAAGTCGCCCTTCGGCTACCACATCATTCAGGTCGAAGAGAAGAAACCGCCGACCAAGGCCAGCTACGCATCGGTGCAATCGCAGATCCGCACGCAGCTGACGCAGCAGCAGGAAGCACAGCAGATTCCGGTCTTCCTGCAGAACCTGCGGCAGGCCGCGCGCATCGACGTCTACGACGACCGTTATAAGGACGCGTTCCCCGCGCCGCTGCCGACGCCGGGTGCGCCGACCGCCGTCACGCCGTCCGCGGCTCCCGCACCGGCGGCGAGCAAATAGCCACGCGCGAGGCGGGAGTCCACGGGCGCCCGCCTCGCGAATGTCCGGGTGTGCTACGCATCGTCGGCCTCGGCCCGGGTGATCCGGGGCTGCTGACCCTCGGCAGCCGGGAGTCCCTGCGCGCGGTCGGCCGGGCCGCGACGGTGCTCGCACCGCCGGAGCTGGTGCGCTTTTTGGAGAGCGACGGGGTCGTCGTCGACCGTTCGCTGATCGGCGATCAAGGGCTGTTCCTGCGCGGTTCGAGTGAGGTCATCGATGCCTTCGCCGATCGCCTGGACGAGCGCGAACTCGGCCTGGGCGTGCTCGGCAATCCACTCTCCGATTTTCTCGGCTTGCCGATGCTGCTGCGCGCGCTCGAACGGCGCGGCATCGCAGCGGAGATCGTGCCGGGCATGCCGCGCGCGACGCTCTCGGCCTCGATCACGATGCCGCTGGTACCGCTGCCGCCGGGTTCGACGCATCACACCTGGGACGATCTGGTCGAGATCATGGCGCGCCTGCGGCGTTCCTGCCCGTGGGATCGCGAACAGACGCACGCGTCGCTCGTGCGTTACTTGATCGAAGAGACCTACGAAGTCGTCGAGGCGATCGAAGCGCGCAACGATGCGGAACTGTGCGAGGAACTCGGCGACCTGCTGTTTCAGATCGTCTTTCACGCGCAGCTCGCGACCGAGCGCGGCAAGTTCTCGATCGCCGATGTGATCGACGCGCTGTCCGACAAAATGATTCGCCGCCACCCGCACGTGTTCGGAGACGTCGCGGTTGCAAACGTCGAGCAGGTGTGGGCGAACTGGGAGCAGCTCAAGTCGCTCGAGGCGACCGGGCAGTCGCGCAGCTCGAAGCTCGACGGGATCCCGGTGCACCTGGGCGCGCTGCAGCGCGGACAGAAAATGCAGGAGAAGGCGGCCCGGGTCGGCTTCGACTGGACCGATGCGCGCGACATCACCGAGAAACTGTCGGAAGAACTGCGCGAGCTCGCCGAAGCGCGGATTCGGGCCGGTGACTTGAAGCCCGAGGATCCCCACGTGCGCGAGGAACTCGGCGACGTGATCTTCACCGTCGTCAACCTGGCCCGCCGGCTGGGCGTCGATGCCGAAGGCGCGATGCGCGACGCCAACGCCAAGTTCGACCGGCGGTTCCGCTACATGGAAGCGTTTGCGGTCGCGCAGGGGCGGCAGCTCAACGACATGTCGCTCGACGAACTCGAGAACTTATGGCAGCAAGCGAAGACCGCCGCGTAACGGACCGCCGCACCGGAAATCGCCGCGGCGAGGTCCTGATCCGCGTGCGCATGAGCGCGCACGACGCCCACTACGGCGGCGACCTGGTCGACGGAGCGCGGATTCTGGCCCTCTTCGGCGACGTCGCGACCGAGCTGCTGATCCGGCTCGACGGCGACGAGGGGCTGTTCGTGGCCTACGAGCTGGTGGAATTCACGGCACCGGTGCACGCCGGAGACTACATCGAAGCGCGCGGACGGATCACGCGCGTCGGCAACCGCTCGCGGCAGATGGAATTCACGGCCCACAAGGTCATCGCCGCGCGGCCGGACCGCTCGCGGTCGGCCGCCGAAGCGCTGGATCCGCCGATCCTGGCGGTTCGCGCAGTTGGGACCTGCGTCACGCCCGCGAAGCTCGGGTCGAGTTGAAGGGGGATTGAGCGGTCGATGGCACAGTAGGGGCTGTAGCCTGCTCGCTTACTGGAGGTTTTTCGTGGCTCAGGACCCCTCGCAGTCCTCTTTCGGTCTGCAACCCAATGTTGCAGCCGGCATCGCCTCGTTTTTCGGCGTGATCGGCGGTCTGGTGATCTTGCTCGGCAAACCGCCGCAGGCGTGGGTGCGATTCGTCGCCGTACAGTCGATCGTGCTGTTCGTCGCCTACATCATTCTCGAGATCGCGCTCGGCGTGATCGGCGCAATGGCCGCACTCGTCCCGGGCTTGCGGTTCGCTTTGTGGGGCGTCATCGGCATCGTGAACATGCTGCTCGGATTGGCGGTGTTCATCGCATGGATTATCGTCACGGTCAAAGCCTTCCAGGGCAGCGCGTATCGTCTGCCGGTCATTGCCGCATACGCCGACAAGTTCTCGGCCGCATCGGCGACGCTCTAACGGCTCACAGACCGACGCTCGCGAGCAGCGCTCCGTCGGCCAGACTGCGCAACTTCGCGTAGGCGATCTCGCGCGGCATCGGCGCCATGCCGCAGTTCGTCGAACAGACGATCCGCTCGTCCGGCAGATACTGCCGCGCGAGCGCGATCGTCGCGGCGACGTCATCGGGCGTCTCGACGGCATTGGTCGCTACGTCGATGACGCCGATGGCGACCGTCTTGTCGCCGGCGAGTCCCAGCACGTCGGGCGGGACACGCGAGCCGGCCAATTCGATCGAGATCTCGTCGACGCACGAGCGCGCCAGTGCCGGGAGAACCAGCGCGTACTGGTCCCAGCGCTCGCCGAGATTGTTCTTCCACTCCACGTTGGCGGGAATCCCATAGCCGTAACAGACGTGCACGGCCTTCGTACACTCGGCGCCCCCGAACGCCAACTCGAGCGCGTCGATACCCCAGGCCTCGATTTCGTCGAAGTACACGTTGAAGGCCGGCTCGTCGAGCTGCACGACGTCGACGCCGGCATCGATGAGGTCCGCGATCTCGGCCGCGATCGCGCGCGCGAACGCGAAACCCAGCTCGCGGCGCGAACCGTAGGCTTCGTCGACCACCGTGTCGACCAGCGTCATCGGGCCGGGGATGGTCAGCTTCAACTGCCCGTGTGTCAGCGTGCGCGCGAACCGCACATCGTCGAGATGGACCGGCGCAACGCGCCGGATCTCGCCCGTGACGGTCGGACACACGGCCTCATAACGGTCGCCGCGGATCCCGCGTTTCTGCCGCTTGTGCGCGTCGACGCCGCCCAGCCGCTCGGCAAAGCCGTGCACGAAGTGGCTGCGCGCCTGCTCGCCGTCGGTCACGACATCGACGCCGGCGCGCAGCTGTTCGCCGACCGCGATGCGGGTCGCGTCGCGCTGCGCTTCGGCGAGGTGCGCGCCCTCGAGGCGCCAGCTCGGGAAGATGCGTTCGGGCTCGGCCAGCCAAGCCGGCTTCGGAAGGCTGCCGGCAATCGTGGTTCGGAACGGCATGCGCGAGCGCTTCGCCGCGCGACGGTACCCGGCCCGGCACCGCGAACGACCGACGCGTGCGTCTCGACAAGTTCCTGAAGGTCTCGCGTCTCGCGAAGCGGCGGGCCGAGGCGAAAGACGGCATCGAGGCCGGCCGGATCAAGAAGGACGGCCGTGCGCTCAAGCCGGGTTACGACGTCAAAGCCGGCGACGTGCTGGTCATCCACTATCGGACGAAGTTTCTGACGGTGCGCGTGCTGCAGGTCCCCCAGCGCGTCCTGCCCTCGTTGCGGCCGGCCGATCTCTACGAGATCGTCGAGGATCGCAAAGACGACCCCGTCGATTGGCTGAACGCTCGACCGTGACCGAGCGTTCGCGTCTTTCGGCCGACGTCAAGGATGCGTTGGCGCGCGACGTGCCGGCCGCCCCGGCTCTGCGCGAGGCCCTGCGCCGGGGGCTGGCGCGCTACGGCGCAGTCGATATTGCGGGCGAGCGGGTATTCCGCACCCGCCGGCCCGCGGTCGCGCGTCTGGCCCGCGTGCTCTTCGACGAGCAGCACGGCGGCACGCCGGTCCGGCGCGGTCACGACGCGCGGCTTTACCGGGCGACGACCTTCGAAATCGGCTTGGGCCCGGCGGCCCCCGACACCGCGTCCAAGCCGCGGCGCCGGAACGAACGGCGCGCCGAACTGCGGGCCGCGTTCCTGTGCGCCGGCTCGCTGGCCGCGCCGCACCGGGGCTACCATCTCGAGTTCGTCGCGTCGGGCGCGGGCGCCGAGCGCATCGCGGCGCTTCTGGCGGCGGAAGGTGTCAGCCCGCGGCGGATGGTCCGCAAAGGGCGCACCGTCGTCTACTTCAAGGACCTCGACGCGATCGTCACCGTCTTGGGCGCGATCGGGGCGTCGTCGGCGATCCTGCACCTCGAAGACGTGCGGGCCGTCAAGGAAACGAAGAACCGCATCCACCGGCTGGTGAACACGGAAGCCGCGAACGTCGTGCGCGCCGCGCGAGCC
>Ga0182024_10001474_pt1 | contig 60733 bp, 54 predicted proteins | sample P32metaG_FD_120480 | JGI IMG/M metagenome (GOLD analysis project Ga0182024, IMG submission 120480) | Permafrost microbial communities from Stordalen Mire, Sweden - P3-2 metaG (Illumina Assembly) | ecosystem: Environmental > Terrestrial > Soil > Wetlands > Permafrost | place: Sweden: Stordalen...
ACGCAAACGAAAGCAGGCTATGGAAAAGTAGGAAAGCAAAGAACGCTTTCCAACTTTCCCACAGCCTCGACGACTACAAACTATAAATACTTATGGGATACGGGTTCTGAGGGCAAGGTCACATTGGCGATTTATCACTCACCTAGATTGAGGACCACTCTAACTTCCGAGTCGCCAACAGGTCGGAAGTGTTGAGAGGTCAAGAAGGGCGTTTACGAAGGATCCAAAGATGTAAAAGTAAGCGTCATTTCACCATTTGCCAAGGGATCGGGGTGTGATTCTGTTTCAGATTTGGGCGTAAAAGCCAAAGATATCGACTAAACTCGAGGCGAAAGCGACTGGAGGATCTTATGGTTCCCGAAGCGTCACTCAACATTTCACGCCGCCAGTTTCTCGCGTCGGGAGGTCTGACGGTCACCGCAGCTTGTTTTGCTCCACGTTACCTGAGGGCGCAGACAGGGGGCATCGTTGTAGGAGCGTTCAAGGAAGCCGCCACAGCGAAGGTCACGGTTCAAAACCTTCGCCGCAACATCAGCGTCCTTTTGGGTGCTGGTGGAAATATCGCCGTTCTCACTGGTCCTGACGGAAAGCTGCTGGTTGATGCGGAGATCATTACCGCACATCCGCACGTCTCTGAAGCCCTCGCGAGGATCAACGCGGATCCCATCAAACAATTGATCAACACCCACTGGCATTTCGACCACACCGGCGGCAACGAGTGGGTCCATGAAGCTGGCGCCAGCATCCTGGCGCACGAGAATACGCGCAAACACCTCTCCCAGCCCACGCGCGTCGAAGGCAACTGGCAGTACACTTTCCCGCCCGCGCCGGCGGGTGCGATTCCCTCCACCGTCTTCAGAGACGAACACACCCTACACTTCAACAACTCGACTCTAATGCTTAAGCACTACTCGCCTGCTCACACGGACTCTGATATCTCCGTGTATTTTCCAGAGGCAGACATTCTTCATACCGGAGACACTTTTTGGAACCGCGATTATCCCTTTATCGACTACGGGACGGGAGGCAGCATCGACGGTCACATACGCGCGGCAGAAGCGAACATCGCAAAAGTGACCGACAAGACGATCGTCATTCCCGGCCACGGAGCTGTGGGCGGCAAAGCCGATTTGATTCTATTCCGAGACGTATTGGTTGAGATCCGCGAGAAGGTTGCAGCCCTGAAAAAACAGGGTAAGTCCTTGCCTGAAGTTGTCGCGGCTAAACCTGGAGCGCGATATGACGCGGTATGGGGCAACCTGTTCCAGAACCCGAGTGACTTTGTCGCGCTCGTGTACCAGGGCGTTTGAGACCATCCGGGGCTGCAGCTTCAGCTCTTGAGGAATGCCAGCAGGTCGGAGTTGATCTTCTCCGCCTGCGTAGTAGGCATGCCATGCGGAAAATCCTTATACGTAATCAGCGTCCCATTCTTCAGCAGCTTTGCCGACTTCGGCCCCGCCGCCACATACGGAACAATCTGGTCATCCTCGCTATGCATCACCAGCACCGGAATTGTGATCTTCTTCAGATCCTCGGTAAAGTCCGTCTGCGAAAACGCCACGATCCCGTCATAGTGTGCCTTAGCGCCGCCCATCATCCCCTGCCGCCACCAATTTGCAATGGTGGCCTCCACCGATTTCACCCCTGGCCGGTTAAATCCATAGAAAGGTCCCTCCGGCAGGTCGCGATAGAACTTTGATCGGTTCGCCGCAAGCTGCGCCTGCAGATCGTCAAACACTGACTTGGGCAGCCCCTCTGGATTGGCCGCCGTCTTCACCATCAGCGGGGGCACCGCGCTGATAATCGCAGCCTTGTACACATCCTGTTGCCCGCGCCGGGCCAGATAGTGCACCACCTCGCCGCCGCCCGTCGAGTGTCCCACATGAATCGCGTCCTTCAGGCCGAGGTGTGCTGTAAGCGCCGCCAGGTCATCCGCATAATGGTCCATGTCGTGCCCATCGGCCACCTGCGTCGAGCGTCCCAGCAGTCCACAGAGGAGTTGCGCCGAACATACTTCACACCCGATTCAACCTTGCCCTTGGTCTGTGCGCGATAAAGCCGACACAGACGCGGCGTGAATCCCCAGTACCGTGCGAAGTCGAGGAAGATGGCGTTCCACACAATCTCGCCGCGCTCATCCACACCGGTCCAAACCGTCTTCATCCGGTCATAGAAGATCTCCTCCGGTACCGCACCCCGTATCAGCTGACGGAATGCCGGTGATCAAACCGCTGGCGCAAAGGATCGGTTACTCCAGAGGCATACGGCCTCTGGTAGACTTGTGTCCCCCGTATGAAGGGGTTTCCATGAATCTCTTGAAGGCGCCACGATTTCGGCCGTACTCGTTGATTTATTGCGTTTTGGTAGCGTGTGTCTATGTTTTAGCTATCGCACGGACTACCGCCCAGAGCAGTCAGGTTAATACGAGCGATGCGGCACGAGCGGCTGACTACAACGAAAAGTGTAGCAATGGTGATATGCAAGGTTGCGCCAACCTGGCCATGTCGTACCGGATGGGATGGGGAGTCAGCGAAGATCCGTTACGTGCAAATGCTCTTTTCAAAAAGGCATGCGATGGTGGGAACGCGTTTGGTTGCCGTTCGGTGGTTGCAGACAGCCTCTTACCGCCTACTTTAACTTTGGTCTGGCTAACCGGCGGGGAGGGACGTGGACGTGCAGGTGTCTACGTCGAAACAAAAGGCCATGCCCCTGTCAATGACGGGACGATCGTGGTGGCGCCAAACGGTCGTGAATTTGACCTGAGCACCCCGACTGGATTCATCAATATGGCCTTGAGCAGTCGCGGCGCGCTGGCGACTGTAGTCTCTCTCACGGGAAGTTCCGGCGAAGTAACAATAGCGGCAAACGGACTCAGTGGTTTTAAGCCTGTCTCAACAAAGCTTGAAGTTCGGGAGTATCTCCTCTCGGGAGGATCTAAGGCGGGCAAGTTAACCGCAAAGGGTAAGATCACTGGATGGGTGGCCACTACCAATGACGGGCGAGGCCAATTGAGATTTGTACTGCTGCCGCTCGAAGGCTTCTATGAGGCTACTGGCAGGATTGTGAAATCAATTTCAGGCACAAGAAAGCAAGAGGAGGTAAGCAACATCACCGGAGCAGTCTTGGGGCTCCTGAACGGCAAACTAACCTTAGGCCTAGAGGGCGTTAGCGAAGCCGGACAGCATGTAACTTACGCGTTACCGGGATGGGAAAACGAGGCATTCGGAGGCGGCGTCTACAGCGGGCAAGTACTTGAAACTGAAAACTTTGGATTTGCGGGCAAATTGAAGAGCAGCGCGGCGATCATTTCGGCTTCGCCGTGAGCGGCATGAAAACCATCGTGTGAGTGAACTTTTGGGCATAACAAGTTCCCCATTCTCCTGATATGGGTAGTTCGCATCGGCAACTGAATAAATTACGGTGTCGCCCGCGTCGGCGCTAAATGTATCAACCGAGACATGTAAACCATAGTGGCCACTAAGCCTGGCATTGCACATTTCAAGAAATTCCACATTGTAACCGCCCGGCAGCACCTGAGAGACAGAAGCAAGCTTGTGACACTGCTCTTTAGAGTTTTCTAGACAGATATCGACTTGAGCCCATCCGCTCTGGAAAATGATCGTAACGACCTCCGATGGAGGAAGCACAGGCCGTGTCACAGATGTTTTCGAGGGTACCAACCAAGAGACCCTGCCTTAAGTAGACTTCCGGGGTCGTCTGCCGCAACTGCCTCCATAGGTGGTTGTTAGGATCATATGGAAGTTGAGGGTTGATCGAGGCAATTACCAGTGAAACATCCGCACGTTCGGTTCCGATATGTCTCATTGGGCAGAACAAGTTGCGAAAGACCTTCCTCAACCTCCAATGCGAGACCAAAGAAGAGATCGCTTCCGCACTTACCCGCATCTTCCCTGAGCTTCTGTGGAAGCTCCCCCCGAAGCGTCAGATTTGGCAGTCGGAGCATCCTCGCATGACCATGTTCGACGCCATTGCTTTGGGGCTCGCGTATTGGCAACACAGTACTTCGCAGCTCCCACCTTCGTCGGAAGGATCATGATTCAATCAATCGGCACAATCGAACCCTTTCGCCGGCCTCTCGGGGTGACGCATAGACGCAATGATTGCGTCCGTCATATTCCTTTGAGGGGCCGACGAAAGGGCTCGGGCGCATTCGTCGGCCGCAGCTTAATGCAAGATCAAGCAACAATGAAATTCCGTAAACGTCAAAGCAGGCTCTGCGTAGAATGCGGAAGACGCCCTGCTCTCTTTCCATACCGTGGCAAAGTAAAACGGGATACAAGACACACGCTCTGCTTCCAGTGTTTCTATGTGCTCAACGACTGTTGGCGCGCCCGCCGCTTGGTGATCCGAGATCGGTAGACGGAAGACGAGAATCACCGTCGTTCTGTGGGGCGACATTGTTGGAAGAAACCCGGAGAACCTCGCTTTGTTCATTTAGTGGGTTCGTTTTGCGTATGACTTTGCAGTGAGTAGCAGTCAGATCGCGTCTTCTCGAAACCTGTTCGCCTCTCAATCACGCCTAGCCCTACTGCAATGATTGGGCGAATTTAAAGTCATCCGGCCCCAGGGAATTTCAGTGACATACAGAGTCCTCTCTATCAACAATCGAAGTTACGAAAATCGGGGAAAATTAGTAGCGATCGTCTGATGGTTTCAACTTGATGCTTACGAGTTTGGAATCGTTGATGTCATGTACAGGCTACTTCTGATCGATCACGATACGATCCACGCTGAGCGTTTGGCCGCGCGCCTTCGCCAGCGTGGTCTCGTTGTGACGATAGTGACAAGCGTTGAGGAAGCCGCAAACCGATTACAAATGCGGACACTGCTCTATGAATTGGTAGTCATCGTTGGGTCGGGATTGCCTGAAGGATGGCTTAGAATTCTCAGAAGGGTGAAGCGAGCATGCCGCCCGTTGTACTTACTCCATCGCCCACTCTTCCTTTTCGTCTCCAACAGGAAATGCAATCCCCACTTGAGGCTTCGAATTGAACGCCAAGGAGCGCGTTATATTCAGGAACGATGAACTCGAGGCAATCATTGAGGAGGTTGATGTCCTCGTTGCCGAAATGCGGGAACTGAATGCGGAAGGGCCACATTTTAGAATCCTGCACCGCTTCCATGCGCTTGGCAGCGACTGCGCGCCCGGTGAGGAGGTTGCGGGCGTCTATCTCGTTCATCGTGGTCGAGAATATTTCCTTCGGCTTCCCTTAGCATTGCGGTTGCTTTTCGATTACTTGGCACGCCACTCCCATCTGCCGCAAAGCGCGACGCAGATCGAGGCTGGAATCCGGGCAGAACTTTTCTACGCCGAACACGGCAGGGCCGCCGCTACAGAGGCAGGGAACCTGACTCGCAGCATTCCACGTTCCTACGTCCGGGTGTATATTGAGCGGTTGAGAATGGCGCTCAAGGAGATATTTGGAAAATCAAATTTGCGGTTGACGGGAGAGGCGGTCCTCATATCCCAAGAGACCGTCATGAACGAGGTTAGTTATAGACTGAAGGCGACATTCGAATGGATTCACACTAGCATCTGAGCATTGCGAGACTCATACCGCTATCCTCCGAGTCTGATCAGCGGAACCCCTTTGCATTTTCAAGCGAATCGCCGTTCTGGCAGGTCTTTTAGGATACTTAACGATTGCTCCCCGCCAACTCAGTCATCTTCAGTTCTTGACTTGTCATACCCAGGAATCTGCCATTGAAAGCCGACTGTTTGGAGGGTCGCCCTGACTAAGAGAGGCGAACTCCTAGTTCTCTTCTACGTCGTTCGCAGAGCGCAAATTATCCAGCTCATGTTGTAACGACGTTTTCTTCTCAGAAAGTTCGACGATAACATCTCTTGCCGCTTCATCCCATTTTAAGGATTTGTCTTGAGTCAGGTAAAGTTTCATCATGGCGTTGCTGTTCTGTATGTTGCGAATGTGTTGCTCCACGTTGAGTAACTCTTTTTGGAGTCGTAGTTTCTTGTGCTCATCCGGGTACGGTTCCCGAGAACCAAAGGTCTCTTTAAGCATTAGTTATTAATTAAGTGGTTAATCTGTTAATTTATTTCAGTATAGGGCGCCCACAACCAGTGTCAAGCGCACTGTCTATCTCCTTCGTTGCTCCCGTACCCTCATTCGCGGGCCGTAGCCAGTCGTTGGCCACTCCTCTGGCGCGTTCGCTTTCGACAAATGCGAGATTCTAATATGCGGGCTCCGCTGACGGACGTCGTTTAATTTCACGTTTGCGCCGGTGACTTAGCTGCTGCTGACTGTAAACATTGGGCCTTTAGAATGGGGAAGACTGAAGCCGAAAGGAACTGCGTGTTTGACATATCGACTGCGAGACGCTGACCGCGCATGCAAAGCCTTCGACTGTTCATTGCGCATCATGGATCGAGACTTGAGCGCTTAAGGGACATAGGAGTTCTGGCTTCGCTTACATCCTGGGCCGAGGGAGTCCCATTACTGTTGAGCGGCGCGTAAAATGCCATTATGGGCGCCGAGGAAACAGCTTCATATTTTCAGGGGTACAGATTCGACAGGCCTGCCATTATTCTGGCGGAGACAATTCATATTTGTAGAGATGAGGATTTCGCTGATGGTGCGACGTTTGCAGAGTTTCTGTCAAATTTCCGGTCTTCCTCGTTAGCCATTGTCATTCCAATGGAGATCAGCACCGAATACCGATACGCACAAGAGTTATTTGGACTAGACCTGCTGGAATGGACTCGTTGGGGTGGACCGCCCTTGGAACAAATACCAGTGCTCGCAATGTCATGGCTTAGTTTCGAGAAGCTGCATAGGCTTCGCCCATCACTGTTGCTCGCGCAAGGCGCAACCAGGTTCCTTAGATTGCCGGCACCTCCTGCGTCTTTGAAGCAATTCGTTGAGGAGGTCCGCCGTGGTGAATTTGTTCAGACTGGCGCCGCTTGGGAGATGGTCCGTGGAGGAGCCTCAAATGATGCCGCTCTCACGCATCATGATCTCGCAAATGACTATTACGGGGCACACAGGCTTTGGCGCGGGTACGCGGCGGCACTACGCCAGGTACAAAGAAGCGAACGAAATTCTGAAGCAATCAGAGCTGAGATCAGAAGGACTGAAGAAGCATGTTTCCCATGGACTGAGATGCTTGAAGCGAAGCTGAAGCAGCCTCATGTACTTCGGTTTCAAGCGAATGCCGATAAGGAGGAATTTCCTGCGTACCAGGACTTGAACGATCAAGAGCAGACGGCCAGCCATCGACTTCTTGAGTCTCATGTGATCAATGGGTTGGCATCGTCTACCCGGATGCTCTTGGTAGACGATCAGTTTGAGAAGGGATGGGCAGACGTTCTTTTGAGTCTTCTGTTCAGACGTCACCTATTCACATACAAGACAGACCATGAGGCGGTATATGCAGAGCCCGCGGAGAACGGTAGAAGTGGCATGTCAGATCTACGATGGGCACGCATGGTGTGCGTTGATTCGGCTGAACGAGCTAGGTATTGGCTCGACTATTGGGATCAGATGCCACTGGTGCAGAAATCGGAACGTCAGGGGTTCTGTCGCATAGGCACGTGACGGAGATCGCCAAAGCTTACCTTTCTCTTACGCCTTCCATCGCCCGCCAGCAAGTATCACCAAATGTGCGGATGAACCCAAAATAAGTTGCCAAACGCAGCATCAAGGCGAGTGCGTGGCGCGGCACGAGCGCAGCTATAGCAGCTGCCAGCAGATCCTTCTTGCATACGAAGTTCAAGTTGACCCGCGAACTGTGGCACTGGAATCGCCGTATCACCCTTCTGTACAGATCTTCGCTGCACGGATCTCGTCCACCACTGTCACAGCGGGAGAATCGTTGGATATTAGCGCTTTCGGATCGAGCCATGCCATTTCGACTTTCGCCCCCAAGGAGCGCACACGTTCCAATGAGAGCCGCGCCTCACTCATAGGGCCTTTTTGAGCTTCGATGACGGCAACCAGCCAGAGAGCCTCAGGGAAATCGGCGCGCAAAGCAAGAACACGCTGCAACAAGGCTGCGGCCGCCTCCCTTTCGCCCTGCTCCATCAAACGATGCGCGTCGTTGTATAGCAGTTCGGGCATCCATCGGAGCGCTGGGTACACGCTTACGTCACCGCCGCATCGGCCGCAAAAACCCTGGTTGGCCAGAATCAAACGGTGTGGAGCATGGAGACACCTTGCCATCGTATTCCTTTCCCAATCGCAGGAGCTTAGCTTTCTGGGTCAATCCGCTTCCGCGGGGAGAAGTGCGACCTTGCGGTAACTCCCCGACGTCCAGCCCCAATCGCTTGCGCAGAGCAGCCACGCGTGCTGCCGGTAGCAATGCCGCAATCGTTGGAATGCTTCCTCTGGCTTAACGTCACCCGTCAGGTGGCTCTCGCCGAATCGTCTTTGCGTTCTCGCGCTTGGCGAAGACCGATGACGCAGGCAAGAAGAGCTTCTTCCAAAAGGCTCTGAATCATCTCGGCGGACTGCAAAAATGAGTGACAAACCGGAGAGGAAAGACAACAGCAAGGGGTCAGGCACACAGGAGAGTGTTTTTGTATCCTCTCCCTGGGCTGTCAACCTTCTTCGACCGCCGCAACAGACAATGATTGACGCTCTCTTTACGCCGTGGCATGATGAGTGCGCCTTTCAATCTGCGTTTCCAGATGACCTGGGCGCGGCCAATGGATGCACGGCCTGCCTGCAATTCCAAATTCGAGAACGACCGCAATGGCTGATGTCTTATGCGTGAAGTGCCATAATCCGAACTCGCCGGAGCTGACTTACTGCAGGTTCTGCGGAACACGCCTGCCTAAAGTGCAGCCGCCACCCCCTCCACCGCCGCCACCGTCGCCACCCGAACTGCAGAAGCAGCACGAGGCGCTTCAATCCGCACACGCCGAGTTGCAAGGCCAACACCAGGACGTCCTCGGTAAATTCACAGATTTGCAACAGTTAAAGCAGCAGGCTGAGAACCAGATCGAAGATCTGCTGACCCAGGTCGAAGGACTAAAACAGCGTCTCGAGGGGAACCCGCCCAACGGGGCTGAAGTCCAAAGTCTCATTGCGGAGTTGCAACAGAAGCTCAAGACGGCCGAACAGAATCTGCAGGTTGCAGTTGCCAAGATTCAGAAGTTGGAAGCTTCTCCTGTCGGCCAACTCACGCGACCTCTATGGACGAAGATCTTGTCCTGGGGTTTGCTGCCGCTGATCGGATCGGCGGGAGGCTTGGCGGTTGGCGCTTACAGTGGATTGAACCCGTACAAGGTCCAGTTGAACAAGACGCTGAGTGGCAAGGGCGAGCAAGAGCGGCAGTTGCAGTCTCTCCAATCTCAGTTGACCGCGACTACGCAGCAACTGGATCAGGAGAAGCAGCAACTGGCTTCGGAGCAGCAAAATAACACGCAGATGACCTCGCAGATGAGCGACCTGCAGAAGAGTTCCCAGACTTCTTCAAGCCAACTGACCGGAGCCAAGAATGAGCTGGCGAGCGCCAAAACTCAAATTGTGAAAGACCGCGAATCGATTGGGGAAAAGGAACAACAGCTGCAAGCAGCGCGCGCCGAAAATCAACAGTTGACAGCAAAAGCCGCGCAGGCGGCCGCGCTGCAGGAGATCATCAACCACCATCCATACTTGAGTTACAAAGGCCCCACCCAGGGCGTTGTGACCGTCAAGTATACGGCGAAGAATGACAAGCCGTTGCATATCACGATCGACCATTTTCATGCCACGAGCGACTCCGATATCACCATCCAGTCCCTGAGCGGCGTGGCATTCCCGGCTGTCCCGTTGATCATCGAGCCAACGAGCAAGAACACAACGATCTCCAGTCCGCCCAGTGTTGCCAATGGATGGCAGAAGGTTGTGATCAGCGTTCAGGGCAAAGGCTCGTCGCAAGCGGTCTTCAAGTGGTCGGTGTTCTGAATCCACCGTTCGGTTTCGAACTTAATGCCGAACGTGTCGGAAGGGCGCAAGAACACGGGCCTCTCGCTTCGGAAGGAAAAAAGCTTGACACTGCCTACGGTGAAGAGTAGAAAGTTGCTCTCGACTGATTCGATCTCTCGGCCATCGTGACTTAGCGGTATCCAATTCCGGCCAGCAGCATCAGTGTTGCAGTTCAAATCACCTGTTTGGAGCCGAGCACCTCGCGCTGGTGCTGCCCCTCTGCTCGTTCCAACGACAATCAGGAGACCAACGATGCCTGTCGCTCCGACATATCCCGGCGTCTACATTGAGGAGATTCCCAGCGGTGTTCACACCATCGTTGGCGTGGCCACATCCATAACGGCCTTCATTGGCCGCACCGTCAGCGGGCCAACGCAACAGCCTGTTGTCATCAATGGCTTTGGTGATTTTGACCAACAATTCGGCGGACTGGACGTAGACTGTCCACTCAGTTATGCGGTGAACGATTTCTACCAGAATGGCGGGAGCCAGGCGATCATTGTGCGGGTCACCGGATCCGCCGCGACCAGCGCCACGCTCAGCGGCAATGGTCTTACGCTGGTTGCTTCAAGCCCCGGAACATGGGGCAATGCGCTGGTGGCATCCGTCGATAACCTCAACATCACCGACCCGGTGGCGGCGCGCTATGGTCTTACGGCGGCGGACTTGTTCAACCTCACAGTGAGTGAGGTAGTCGGTACGCGAACCATCAGCCAGGAGCGCTTCCTCAATCTATCTTTCAAGGCGGATGGGCCGGGAGTCTCCGCAGCTGCTCGCGCGCAGCGAGTGGACCGGGTGCTAAGTCAGTCTTCCCAATTGGTGAGGCTGGCATTGCAGAAGGACGGCATTACGCCCAACCTACCGACCAGCTCCCCGCTAGGCAAGCCGGCGGCGGCAAAAGGCGGCGCAGCGGCGGCGGGTGCAGGAGCTGCGGGCGCGGCACCAGAAGATGGTGGGGCTGCTCCCGCCGCAGGCGCTGCGCCGGCGGCGCCGGCGGGACCACCCGCGCCGATTGCGCTCAAGAACAATAGCGACGGAGTGGATAGTGGATCGTTGAAACCGGCGGATCTGATCGGATTGCAGGACAAGAAGACCGGAATCTATGCCCTTGAAACGGCGGACCTGTTCAACCTCCTCTGCATTCCGACCGACACGCCCGGCGGCGATACCGACAACACTGTCTATCAGGCCGCGCTCGCCTACTGCGTAACACGGCGCGCCGTGCTGATTGTCGATTCTCCTTCGGCATGGAGCGCAAATCCTGTGACCGCCGCAGCCAACGCCGTCGCCGGCGTGGGTGCTCTGGGTCTCACTGGAGATGCGGCGCGCAACGCGGCGTTGTATTTTCCTCGCGTGATCGAGTCCGATCCCTTGAGCAACGGTCAGCTGATCACTGTGCCGCCTTGCGGCATCATGGCAGGGATCATGGCGCAGACCGACGTCTCGCGCGGCGTGTGGAAGGCGCCGGCCGGCGTAGAGGCAACTCTGAGCGGAATCAACGCTCTTCAGGTCAACCTCACTAACGCGGAGAACGGAAGCCTTAATCCACTCGCGATCAATTGCCTGCGCACCTTCCCCGTCTACGGCAGCGTGGTGTGGGGCGCGCGCACCATGGCCGGCGCGGACCAGCTTGCGGATGACTACAAGTACATCCCGGTGCGACGCCTGGCTTTGTTCCTTGAGGAGAGTCTCTACCGCGGCACGCAATGGGTTGTCTTTGAGCCGAACGACACGCCGCTGTGGGCCTCCATTCGCCTCAACGTTGGCTCCTTCATGCATAACCTGTTTGTGCAGGGAGCGTTTCAAGGTCAGACACCTGCAGATGCATACTTCGTCAGCTGCGATAGCACCACCAATCCGCAGAATCAAATCGACCTCGGCATTGTGAACATCGTGGTCGGATTCGCTCCGCTGAAGCCAGCCGAGTTCGTCATTCTTCAGATTCAGCAAATCGCAGGAAACATCCTAACCTAGGAGCGACGTCATGGCCGAGTTCACTGTGAATGCAACGCGTTTCGATCCCTACAAGAACTTCAAGTTCCGGATCAAGTGGGACGGTAAGTACGTCGCCGGCGTAAGCAAGGTTGGCGGACTGAAGAAGAGCACTGAAGTGGTCAAACATCGGGAAGGCGGCGACCCCAGCAGCAGCCGCAAATCTCCCGGCCGCACCGAGTTCGATGCCATCACGATCGAACGCGGCGTCACTCACGATGTCGCTTTCGAGCAATGGGCCAACAAGGTTTGGAACTACGGCAGCGGCCTGGGCAAAGAAGTATCGCTCAAAGACTTCCGCAAGGACGTCATCCTCGAGGTGTACAACGAAGCGGGCCAGTTGGCGATTTCCTACAACATCTATCGATGTTGGGTTTCCGAGTATCAGGCCATGCCCGACTTCGATGCCAACGCGAATGCAGTCGCCATTCAACACATCAAGTTGGAGAACGAAGGCTGGGAGCGCGATGTTTCTGTAACCGAACCAACTGAGGGCTCCTTCACGGTCCCCGCTTCTTGATCATTATGCTCGACCTTGATGAGATTGACCTGCTCACTGCGTGGGAGAGGGGGCGTGTTCATGGGGCTAATGTGCGCGGGGCTATGGCACTGCTTGCGGCGGCTTACCCGGAACAATCCCCTGCTTCGCTCGGCCAGCTTACCATCGGTCAGCGCGACTCACTATTGCTTGCGCTACGCGAACAGCTCTTCGGGGTGCGGATGCACGGTCTATCGAACTGCACTGAGTGCAATGAAACTCTCTCCGTCGATTTAGATGTGCGGGATTTTCGCCTGCCGGCTGGCGGCAATTCTGTGGATCCTGTCGCGCTTGAGGAGGACGATTACGCCGTGAGTTTCCGCTTGCCCAACAGCACCGATCTGCTTGCCATCGCAGATGCAAGATCCGTCTTCGAAGGCCGGCTTCTGCTCCTCGAACGGCTCCTGATTACGGCAACGCACAACGGGAATGCGATGCGGCCGGATGAGATACCCGAGAGCCTGCTGAGCCGCGTGGAAGCTCGAATGGCCCAGATTGAGCCACAGGCCTATGTGCTGCTCAACTTCGATTGCGATGCGTGTCATCGCCGCACTGTCACCTTGTTTGACATCGCCTCGTTTCTCTGGACGGAAGTCGAGGTCTGGGCGATTCGGACGTTACGCGAGATCCACGAACTTGCTCGAGCTTACGGCTGGGGTGAAGCAGAGATTTTGCGCATGAGCCCATGGCGGCGCCGCTGCTATATGGAGTTGCTGGGCGTATGAGCGGCTATCTTACCCACCAGGCGGCACGAGTGCTGAATCCCGCGAGAGTGCTGCGGCCGGAGCTACCCTCGATCTTCGCGGCGCCGAGAGTTGCAGAGGATGCACCGTTCGAATCGGAGATCCTTTCCGAAGCATCGAACCGCGCCACGCCATCCAGCGTGCATCCCGGCCACGCCAAAAGGCAGTCCGCTCCGCCAATGCCTGCCAGCGACAATTCCCGCGGGATGAGAGCCGCGAATGCCGGCACTCTTAGAGATCGAAGATCTGCGACTGCGGAGGGTCATGCTGCATCGCCGGAATCCGTGCCTCATGAAGTAACTTCGTCCGCCATGCCAACCCAGCATCCTTCGCAGCAGTCTCAGCCAGCGAATCGTTTGCAAGAAAAGGATGTAGTCAAAGAGTCGGTTGCGGAACCAATCATGGACGATGTGCGCGCGCCTCTGGAGTCTATCGCTCTGGAGACCGTTCCAGCTGAAGTGCCCTCCCAGACTTTTCAAGCTTCGAGATCTGAAGAGGGGGCCGGCCGCGAAGCGAGTGAGTTCCAGCCATCTTCAGCGGAGACGCATGTTCATTCGACGTCCGCATCTTCGCGTCCCATCGCCGGCCGCGGATCCACGGCTGAGTCGGCAGGCAGCCCTTCCGGCCTTCCGTTGCGAGCAGACGATCGCGGATTCGATTCGCCCTCCAAACCCGCAAGGCCTTCGACACCAAGTGAAGACATCGAGATGTTCCGGAGCGCGACCGTCGCGGGGGCGAGACATGCAGCCGATCCGGAGTTCAGTACGTCCACGCCGTTCAGCGAATCCTCCGCTTCCGTTCCACAAGATCTGCGAATCAAGGCTCCTTCTGACATTCCTGCGCAGCTTCGCGCCCTCGGCCAGGCAAGCGCACATGCAACCCGACCGAACGCACGCCCGGAGCAAGCGGCCGAGCCGGCAATCCAAGTGACCATCGGCCGCATTGAAGTGCGCGCTCCTTCCAATACTGCTACAACCAGGAATACGCAGCGTCCTTCCACCAGCGGCCCGACCCTCGAAGAGTATCTGCGCACGCGATCGCAGCGAGGGCGCGCATGAGCAACTCGCTGGCTATCGCGGCGGTGACTGCGACACTCCGCAACCTGCTGCACGCAGGCGTGACCAACGAGCCCGATCTGGCCGACGCGTCGATCACCATGCAGCCCCTGGACCGCGCCCGCACCAATGGCAGCAACGCCAATCAGATCAACCTGTTTCTCTACCATGTCGTTCCCAGCCCCGCATGGAGGAACCAGGGCATTCCCGGCCGCGTACGATCGGGGGAAAGCGGTTTCCCAGCGCTGGGCTTGAACCTTTACTACCTGATTACCGCCTTTGGCCGCGACAACGATGTGCAACAACCCTTCAGTCACCAGCTGATGGGGCGGGCAATGATCGTACTGAACGATCATCCACTTCTGGGAGCCGACGAAATCAAATCCGCGCTCCCCAACAACGATCTCTGGGCGCAGCTGGAGCGGGTGCGCATTACGTTGCAGCCCTTCGCTATCGAAGAGATTGCCAAGCTGTGGACCGGATTTCAGACTCAGTATCGTCTCTCTGTCGCTTATGAAGCGGCGGTTGTGTTGATTGAGAGCGAACGGCCTTCGCGAACGCCGCTGCCCGTACTTACGCGCGGTCCCGAGGACACAGGGTATTTTGCGCAGGCCAACCTGAGCTCACCGCTGCCCATGGTGAACGCCATCACGATTTCCAACGGCCAGGTGACCGCGGAACTGGGCGACAGCATCACTCTCGTCGGGCAAAATCTCACCTGCGATTCAGCAGAGGTCCAATTCTCAAACCTGCGCCTCGCCACACCCTTGCTGGTTACGGGCAGCGGACTGACTGATCAACAGATCACGGTCGCGATTCCCAAGAAAACGACGCAGTGGCCCGCGGGAGTCTATACCGTGTCTGCGATTCTCACGCGTGCCGGCGTCTCCGACAGCGTCACCAACGAATTGCCGCTGGCGATCGCACCGAAAATCACCAGCTCGCTTCCTCTCAAGGCGACCAGCAACAAGAATGGCATGACGCTGAGCCTGGCTTGTTCCCCTACCGTATTGCCCGGTCAACGGGTCTCGCTACTGCTAGGGGACCAGGAGTTTCCGGCGGCGTCTCCCACTGCGGCAACGAGCCAATTCACTTTTCCGCTGTCGGCAATCCAATCGGGGACTTACTTTGTGCGCCTTCGCGTGGATGGCGTCGATAGTCAACTGATAGACCACAGCGTCACTCCGCCGCAGTTCGATCCGAAGCAGCAGGTGACGATCCCATGACGACCTCATCGAATGCAGCGACCTGGCTTGAGAACAACTCGCTTTACCTCTCTACGGCCATCGCGTGGCTTCGTCTGCGTTTGGAGTGGTGCGTTACCCAGAGAAGTGAGCCCAGTGTCGAATTCAATCTCCAACCGGCCCCGAGGATGGAGCGCACTTCGTCGCCCAAAAAGGATGCCGCGTCCCGAGGGGGCAAGAGATCCCCGGATACGCTCAAGGAGCGTGAAGAAGAGGCCCGGTTGGCGATGGACAAGATCGCGGACCGCATGACTTCTTCGCCGGCGCTCATTTTCCTTGTTCAGGCACTTGGCCTGTCCAAGTTCGAAAGCCAGATCTTGCTCTTGTGCGCAGCCGTTGAGTTCGACCCTTCCTTTCCGGGGCTGTACGCTCACCTCCTCAGCAAGGGAGCCACAGAATCTGGGAGCGAAATGCCGACCTTCGCACTGGCGCTCACCGTCCTGGACGATCCAGCCTGGGACGCTCTTGCGCCCGACGGCCCGTTGCGCTATTGGCGTCTTATCGAGATCGACCAGCCCGGTTTTCAGTCACTCACTTCGAGCCCGTTGCGCGCCGATGAGCGCGTCGTCGGTTTCTTGAAAGGCTTGAACCGACTGGACGACCGGCTTGTTCCATTCCTTGCTCCTGTTCTCCCGCGAGGCGCGGAAGCCGCAGTGATCCTGCCGGCATCACAGCAGGTCACTGCAGCCGCGATCGCGGCTCAGTGGCAGACATCTGACCGGGAAGGACTTGCTCAATCCGTCCCTTTGATCCAACTCATCGGCGCCGACTATGCAAGTAAGCAAAGCATCGCCGCAACGGTCGCCGTAACCTTGAGTCACCGGTTGTTTCGCCTGGCCGCGGACGCGCTCCCGACGCCGGTGGCGGAAATTGAGACCCTCTCCCGCCTCTGGCAGCGGGAAAGCAGGTTGCTCCCGCTGGCTCTCTTCCTGGACGCGCAGAGCATCGATTCTTCCACGTCGGAAGCGCACGGGGTAGCAACCCGCCGTTTTCTCTCCCGCACGCCCGGTCTGATATTCCTCTGTACTCGCGAGGGGTGGTCCGGCATTGGACGCGAAAGTTGTTGCTTTGAAGTGTCAAGTCCGACGCGGGAGGAGCAACGATTGGCCTGGATTGACGCACTGGGCTCTCATCATGAAGCAACCGCGGGCGCGCTGGCAGCGCAATTCAACCTGACGCTGTCCGATATTCAGAGTATTGCTTACCAGTCCCCTGCCAACGTGAGCAGCGAAAGACTGCGGGACAGGCTCTGGGACCTTTGCCTTGCGAAGGTTCGTCCGGTGCTCGACAAACTCGCCCGCCGTATCGAAACAAGGGTCTCCTGGGAGGACATCGTCCTTCCAGAAGAGCAGGAAATGTTGCTCCATCAGATCACGGCCCAGGTCCGTGAACGAGCCACTGTTTACGAGAAATGGGGATTCTCGACGCGCATGAACCGCGGCCTGGGTATCAGTGCCCTCTTCACCGGCGAAAGCGGCACCGGCAAGACGATGGCCGCGGAAGTGATTGCTCATGATCTGCGGCTCAACTTGTATCGCATCGATCTTTCCGCGGTGGTGAGCAAATACATCGGCGAGACGGAGAAGAATCTCTCCCAGCTCTTCGACGCAGCGGAGAATGGCGGCGCGATTCTTTTTTTCGACGAGGCCGACGCGCTTTTCGGCAAGCGCAGCGAGGTCAAAGACAGCCACGACCGTTATGCCAACATCGAGATCAACTATCTTCTGCAGCGAATGGAGTCTTACGGCGGCCTCGCGATTCTGGCGACCAACCTGCGCAGTGCGCTTGATCTCGCATTCACACGCCGATTGCGCTTCATCGTGAACTTTCCTTTCCCGAGCGTGGCCGATCGCAGGCGCATGTGGAAGAAAGCCTATCCGGCGAAGACGCCCGTTCATCGGCTCGACTACGACCGTCTTGCGCGATTCAACCTGACCGGTGGCTCGATCGCCAATGTGGCGATCAATTCCGCCTTTCTGGCCGCGCACGCCGATGGCCCGGTCGCCATGACTTGCGTTCTGGCCTCGATTCGCCAGGAATTTATCAAACTGGATCGCCCCATCAATCCGGCGGACTTTGTTTGGCAAGACGATGAAGGGGATCAAAGCACGGAGCCACCGTCCGGAGAAGTAAGCGCGGATGAACCGGGGTTGGCGTCTTTGGCGCAGAAAACGGCACGTTCCACTAGCCGCAAATCGGCGCGAAGGGAGAAGGTCGCATGACTGTACACGTGCACGTTGAAAGACTGCTGCTCGACGGGTTCGAAATCACGCCGGTCGAACGCGCACAGTTGCGGAATGCCGTCGAGCAGGAACTGGCGCGCTTGTTGACGAGACCCGGCCGACGACACGGGGGACCGCAACATGCAGACGATTCCAGTGCGATCAGCCGCGGGAACGATGACCATCCGCTGTCCGGGACCGGCGGGGCTGTTCCCTCGATCACGGCAGGCCTATTCAATCCACCGCATGGGGCAACTCCGGCGCAACTGGGAAAGCACATTGCGCAATCCGTTCACGGCGGCCTGGGAAGCCGGAAATGAGCAACGACCGATGAGCCAACGATCCATAGCGCAGGCCGCGAAAGCCTCTCCGCCGCCGGAGATGATGGCGCACTCCAATGCGCCATCGCGCTTTCTGCAGCGCAAGTGTGCCTGTGGTCAGCACACGATGGAGGGACAATGCGATTCGTGCAAAAAGAACGGTCAAGTTCAGCGTAAGTCGTCGGGTGACGCGAGGGTTAACACTGCGCCGCCAATCGTCCATCGCGTCCTGGAGTCGTCGGGGCGGCCGTTGGATGGATCGACCCGCAAATACTTCGAACCGCGTTTCGGCCACGACTTTAGTCGGGTGCGCGTACATTCCGATTCACTAGCCGAGGAGTCTGCCTCTGCAGTCCATGCCAAGGCGTATACAGTGGGGTCTCATCTTGTTCTAGGGAAAAACTCGGCGACATCGAAAGGCGGCCGCCAGTCTCTGTTGGCGCATGAGCTTACCCATGTTGTGCAACAACGGAACAGCAGGTATGACGATGATTCGCGAAGCATCGAAATCCGACCTCCGACAGACGCTGCGGAGAAAGAGGCCGATCGGAACGCAGAGAACATAGAGCATGCGACGGCTGCGAATCGGCATCCCATGGCCACAGCCTTCGGACTCCAACGACTGATGTGCGATTCGATCCTGAACGCGGAAGAGGGCGAGCGTGTCAGCGGCAATGAGGCGGAGCGTCAGATACGTTCAGATTTCATTATGCAGTCGGGAAACAAATTCGCGAGATTTCCGATACCTGGCGGCAGTTCCAAGGCCATCCGGACGGAGTGCGGAGGCAGCGAGGGTTCAATCGATCCGCAAGTCACCGGTGGTCGTTCCGGCCTTGGAACTCCCGACCTTGCCCTGATCTCGGGACGCCGGCTGGAGTTGGCGGAAGTCAAAATCGGTACGTGGCAATGCCTGCATTTCGCCGAAGATCAGGTTCGCAATTACGTCGAAAAGGGGAATTCAGAGGAAAATGCCGCGTGGCGCAGATCGCATGGCATTGATGGCTTCGACCTGATGAGCACCAGCCGCTTTACCCCCCACGATTTCACTGTCGACCAAAAGACTGTCAGCGTCGGCTGGTGCGAACCGGGGGTTGTCGTCTACAAGCCTGCGCAAAAGTCGAACGAAGAGACGTTCCTGTGCGGAGCGATCTCCGACAAAGGCGCGATTGACAGATTTCTCGACAAGGCGATGGATCCAGCTCAAAAGGCGGTGGATCAATACCTGGATGCGACGATCAGCCCAATGATCGACGAGTACATAACAAAGGAGCTTGCTGCGCGTCACCTGGATATCGCCACTGAACTTGTGTTGCGGTTAATTTCCCAAATCAAAGCGAATCTGATGGCGCGGTTAAGACAGGCGATGAAAGCGGAATTGCGCCAATACCTGCAAAACGCCCTCGCGGCTTTGTGTGCGAAAGCTGCAGCCAAGGCCGCGATCTCGATCAAGGACCTTCTGAAACAACTCCAGAAAGACATGGGTCCGTTAATCCTTGTTCCTGCGCTTGTGGAAGCTTCAAGGCAATTGGCCGCTGAGTCCGCGGCGGTTGTGCTGGATGTAGCCAAGAAAATTGCCCTGGCTATCATCATCGCTGTGGCCACTGCGGTAACGTATTTCTTCCTCAGAGGCTTCACTGGAGCTCCGGAGGGTGAGCCGGGATTTGAGTTTGCACCGCCTATGGAGGCCCGGGCAACTGATCCCACCTCAAAGAAACAAGGCTCGACAGGAAATTCAAATTTGACACCACAGGTGACTGCCTGATCACGATTGAAGAGCCCACCGAGGTTCCTATGAACGCATTTTCGACAGCAACCCGTAAGCCAGCCGCTTCAGGCTTCACGCCCGTATCCTCGAGCGTGCTGCAGAGAAAGTGCGCTTGCGGCAAAGATGCGTCGGGAAGCAAATGCGAGGAGTGCCGAAAGAAGGGTGCGCTGCAGCGCATGGCGAAGGGAGCGGGCATATCGAGCGCGGTTCCGCCGATCGTTCATGACGTGTTGCGGACGCCCGGGCAGCCCCTGGAAAGAAACATTCGATCGCACTTCGAGACGCGCTTTGGCCGCGATTTCAGCGGGGTTCGCGTGCATGCCGATGCCCGCGCCGCTGAATCGGCAGACGCCGTCAACGCGCAGGCGTACACGGTCGGCAGAGACATCGTTTTCAATCGCGGCTTTTACGCGCCAGGTACCGCCCACGGACGCAATTTGCTGGCCCATGAACTTACGCATACTGTGCAGCAGAACCTGGCGTCACCATCTTCGCAGTTGACCATCGATAACAATCCGGAGCTTGAGCGACAGGCAGATTCGGCAGTTTCGGGCGACGCAGCCTCGATCGACGCCGTTGCCGGAAGGACGGGCGGCGGTGTGCTGGCTCGCACGATCGTCACCGACGACGGCCCTGTCACAGGCGCCAAAGACAACCCGCCTTCCGACAAACCGAACAAGAAACCGAAAGCTGCGCCGGCCGCGCAGACAGCGAAATGCGATCAGATGCCTGGCGGCTCTACCGACTGCGAAATTGACCCGCAGACCGGCACACCAACCGGCAAGGTCACGCACGAGGTCACCGACACCAATCCTTGCAGCCGGCCATGTGTTGAGAAGCACGAGGCAGTCCATGTAAAGCAGCTGAAGACTTTCTGCCCCCAATTGCGGGATTGCTATCTAGATGCGGACAAAGGAAGGCGCGATCCGTCCGATTGCATCAAGATGGCAATCTTTGGAACGAAGGAGCGCGAATGCGCTGCCTATAAAGTTTCCGTGCCCTGCATGGAGAACCAAATCAAAAACTCTCCTGCTTGCCAGTCGGAGACCAACAAGAAGTATGCCGCGCGCAAGCTGGCCAGCGAGAAATGTTTCCGCGACGCAAACTGCGGATGAGATGCAAAGGGTTCCAAAACGAAAGAGAAGGTAAGCGAAACTCATGACCAGCTTTCCCGGATCGCCGCAGCTCATCAAAGGTGGCATCGTGCTGCTTGATCCTGACTCGGGTCAGGCGCTGCAGACGATCGTGCTGCAGTACAACCCCGATACGCTGACGCGCACGCTGCAAGTGCAGGGCATCGGACCGGAGCCAGGGGATCGCCTGGAGGCGCTGCGCTTCAAGGCTCCGCCGCTCGAGTCGATCAAGCTGGAGGCCGAAATCGATGCCACCGATCAAATGGAATCGGCGGACCCGACCACGGCACAACTGGGCATCTATCCGCAGCTCGCGGCTCTGGAAATGCTGGTTTACCCTTCGAGTGCGCAGCTGCGCGGCAATCAGAGCCAGTCGCAAACCGGCACCCTGGAGATCGCTCCGATGGAAGCTCCGCTGGCGCTCTTTGTCTGGAGCCAGCAGCGGGTGCTGCCGATGCGCCTTACCGACTTCAGCATCACCGAGGAAGCATTCGATCCTAACTTGAACCCGATCCGCGCCAAGGTGAGTATCGGCATGCGCGTGCTTACGGTGAATGACCTTGGCTTTACCCATCGTGGAGGCACACTCTTCATGACTTACCTGCAACAGAAGGAACAACTGGTACTCAAGAGTCCCCAGGGCGCGTTGAGCGCGCTCGGACTGAAGGCCACGCCATGACAACTCCCAGCCAGGTCACGCTCGCGCAGCCGCAGTTTGCCGTCACCAGCCGCTATTACTCCACGGCGACAGCGACGCTTGTGACGCCGCAAGGCAAAACCGTGATCTATCTCAAACGCCGCTTTCTTCCTTCGCCGGATAACTTCGCATTGCTGCAGCTATACACAGTGACCCAGGGAGACAGGCTGGATAACATCGCCAATAAGTACCTCGGAGATCCGCTGGCTTTCTGGCGCATCTGCGATGCCAACAATGTCATGAGCCCCGACGAGTTGACCGAGACTCCGGGCAATCAGATCCGCATTACACTTCCGGAGGGCTTCGCGCTTCCCAGCTATGCTTAAGGGCTTCTACTTGACGCTGATGATGGGTCCGACCATCCCGCTGCCCACGCCGCAGCCGGTTATCGACGCGCTGCAGAGCGCGCAGGTAACGACATCGGCCGGTAGTGCCAGCGGCTTTCAGCTGACGTTCGCGCTTAGCAAGAATTCCATCCTCAACACCATCATGCTGCCGGCAGGCGCATTCGATCCCGGCATCCGCGTTATCCTGATGGTCAGCGTCAACAGCCTTCCCATTGTGCTGATGGACGGCGTCATTACGCAGCACAGCGTTACGCCCAGCAGCGAGCCGGGCCAATCGACGCTGTCGGTGACCGGTCAGGATCTGACGCTGATGATGGACCTCGTGGAAGATGAGCCAATGCCTTATCCGGCTGTTCCGGTTGTCGGAGTAGTCAATCTCATTATCCTCAAGTACATCCTCTACGGGATGGTTCCGCTAGTGATCCCGCCCATTCAGCTGATCATTGAAAACCCGACCGACAGCTGGGATACGCAGGGGATGATCTCAGATCTCAAGTACATCAACACTCTGGCCGAGGAAGCGGGGTATGTCTTTTATATCGAGCCTGGTCCGCTGCCCGGCGCCAACATCGCTTACTTCGGCCCGGAGATTCGGGTAGGCGTCCCTCAGCCGGCGCTCAACATCAACATGGACGCGGACACCAATGTCGAGTCGATGAGTTTCACCTTCGATGGACTCTCGCGCCAGCAACCCGCGATCACGGTCCTCGATCCCATCACCAACACCATTCCCATTACCATCCCGATTCCGAATGTGAGCCTTTTGCGGCCGCCTCTTGCGGTGAGGCCTGCGGCCGCATTGCGTACAACCAAGCTCCCCGACACGGCAAATCTCGATCCGATTCGAGCTGCGCTGCTTGGCTTATCAGCCAGCACCAACCCCGACCCCATCACGGCCACCGGGCAACTAGATGTGTTGCGTTATGGCCAGCCCCTCAAGGCCCGGCAGCTCGTAGGCGTGCGCGGCTCTGGAACCGCCTACGACGGTCTCTATTACGTCACCAGCGTTACGCACAACATCAAGCGCGGCGAATACAAGCAAAGCTTCAACCTGGCCCGCGAAGGCCTGATCTCACTTACTCCCGTGGTGGTGCCATGAGCCCAGATACTGCTGCATCGAAAAAGAAATACTTCGGCAAATATCGCGGCACCGTCTTCAATAATGTGGACGTGGAGCAGAAAGGCCGCATTCAGGCCATGGTTCCCGACGTGCTGGGTATGATTCCTACAACGTTCGCGCTGCCCTGCCTTCCCTTGACAGGCATTGAGGGTGTGCAAAGCGGCACTTATTTTCTGCCTGCGATCGGTGCGAACGTCTGGATCGAGTTCGAGCATGGAGATGTGAATTACCCCATCTGGAGCGGGTGTTTCTGGGGATCGCAAAGCCAGATCCCGGTGGTCGCGCTGGCCGGAACACCAGAAACGGCACCGATCGTCATGCAGACGGTTGGGCAGAACACTTTATGGATCGGCGGCGATCCGGCTACGGGCATCACCATCAGTTGTGGCCCTGCAATCACTCCTACCAGCCCACAGATCAAGATCACGCAGGCAGGCATTGTCATCACCGACGGCAAAGGTGGCAGCATCATGGTCTCGCTCGGCGCCGTCAGCATTAACAACGGAGCTTTACTCATCAAGTAGCTGCGACGAGACAACTCGAAACTTTGACCAGAGAGGTTTAGACATGCCGGGATTTCTGCTTCATCAAGGCGCGGTCGTCACATGTGCTCACGGCGGACAGGCCATGCCCATGTCTTCGATTCCCAATGTCCTGGTAATGACCCAGCCGATCACGGTGATGCCGATTCCATGGCAGGTTGCCGCCTGCACATTGCCTCCGCCACCGGCGGCCAACGGTCCTTGTGCGACAGCCATGTTCTTGACTTCGGCGCTGCGGGTCACCAGTTATGGGAATCCAGTGCTGTTGGTGGACAGCCGGAGTCTTTGCGCGCCTTCCGGCACTCCGCTGACTGTCATTACCACCCAGACTCGTGTCTTTGGAATGTAACCCGATGAATATCGCCTTTCCATTTCGGATCAACAAGGGCGGCCACACGGCGCAGTCCGCCGACGCGCGCCACATCCTCGACATGGTCGAGCAACTGCTCTTCACCAATCCAGGCGAACGCGTCAATCAGCCGGATTTCGGCAGCGGCCTGATGCAGCTGGTCTTCGCCCCGAACAGTCCTGAATTGGCGGCTGCCCTGCAATTCAGCATGCAGGGCGCAATTCAGCGTTGGCTCGGCGACCTAATCCAAGTGCAAACGCTGACCGTCACCAGCAATGACTCTCAACTCGACATCAATCTTCAATACGTGGTTCGCGCCACCAATCAGCCGGTGAGCGTGACATTCTCGCAGAACATCTAGCAGCAAAGGATCGGGCGCAGTAGCAACCCGAAGCAAGACAACGAGCCCATGAACAGCAATACCAATCCGGTCTGCCTCGATAGCCATCGCCGCGTGGAAATTCGCGCCAACGGCAGTAATGGCATCGACTACGTCGACATCGACGACGACCGGCGCGCCATCACCGTCAATCTGTTGCGCGCTGTTCCCGAAGATCTCATGATGCAGAACGTAATCGTCGAGGGCCCTGCGGGCAGCCTTCCTATCAAGGTGACGGATTTGCAACTGTGTTCGGTTGAAGACCCCGACGAGGTCGACTGCTTCCGCATCACCCTCGACCGCCCCGGAGGCCTGTCACCGTACACCCTGCGCCTGGTTGAGTTATCCTCCACGGGAGACCCGACAGGTGAACAGCTCCATGGCTTCGATCCTCGCTATTCGACCATCGACTTCAATTTCCACGCGGCGAATCCAGGCGGTATGGACTGCGCTCAGGCGAACCTATGCAGTTCATCCGTGCCGGCAGAGATCGACATCAACTACCTGGCCAAAGATTTTTCCACCTTCCGTCAGCTGGTGCTCGATCGCCTGGCGCTCATCATGCCTGAATGGAAGGAGCAGCATATCCCGGATTTGGGCATCGCGCTGGTTGAAATACTGGCGTATGTCGCCGACTACCTCAGCTATACGCAAGATGCCGTTGCTACCGAGGCCTATCTCGCCACAGCCAGGAAACGCATTTCTGTCCGCCGCCATGTGCGCCTGCTCGATTACCGCATGCACGAAGGGTGCAATGCACGTACATGGATTCAGATTCAGACCTCGCAGGACGTTACGGACTTTGCAGCGACTCCGGATTCGCTGTGGTTCATCAGCGGCTTTGAAGGCCGCGCCAACCTGGGCACGATCCTGAAGCCTGCCGATTTGGCGACGGCTGCCGACAATCCTTATCTTGTTTTTGAAGCGGTGACGACACAGCCTGTGTCCCTGCAGCAGTCCGCAAATCGCATCCTCTTTTACAACTGGGGCGATCGCGAATGCTGTCTGCCACGGGGCGCAACCTCTGCAACTTTCGAAGATCCATGGATTCCGGCGAAGGCAGCCGCTGCGGAGCAGGCTCAGGAGCAGGAGCGGCAGCGCAGTCTCGGTCTCCAGATGGGTGACTACCTGCTGCTCGAGGAAGCGCTCGGTCCGCAGACCGGAGTGGCAGCCGACGCCGATCCCACGCATCGCTGGGTGGTTCGGCTGACCCAGGTTGTGGCGACGGTCGATCCTCTCAATAACCTGCCTATCCTGGAAGTGCAGTGGGCCAAAGCGGACGCGCTGCCCTTCGATCTTTGTCTCTCCACGATTGGCCCAGCGCCGCATTGCGAGCTGATCAAACATGTCAGCGTGGCTCGCGGAAATCTGTTGCTCGCCGACCAGGGCACATGGATCCGTAACGAGGAGTTGGGTGCGGTTCCCGTCGTTACCATGGCACAGACCTGCATAGCAGAGCATCACGCCAGCGACCTTGTACTCGAGGCCGGCAACTTCGCTCCGTCCTTAGAGCAGGCGGGACTGACCTATCGAGTCCCGCCCCATCTTCGGGCTTCAGCAAGTCTGGCAGCGGTGCAGGATCCACGCGCCGCGGTTCCACAGATCCAACTCTTCAGTATTGCTCCGCTCGAAGACGGCTCCGGCCCGATCTTCAGTCCGGGCGAACTGCAAAATCCCGCTCTGCTCGCGACGCGACTCACTGCTCCTTCGCTCACTGCAGCCTCTCAGCTGCTGCTTTCGCGGCTGCCCAAGGCGACAGTTCAGCTCCTGCAGACATTCGATCCGACCAAGGCAATCCAACTTGCACTGGCGACTGCCCTGGCCGCGGAGATGGCGCAGTTCGTTCGCACGTGGACGCCGCAAGTTGATCTCTTGAACAGCGCCTCCAGCGCACGCGATTTTGTGGTGGAAATGGACGATGACCGGATCGCGCATCTTCGCTTCGGAGATGGAATGCTCGGACTTGCGCCGGAAGCAGGAGAGAGCTTTGTGACGTCTTATCGCATCGCTTCCGGCAGATCCGGAAATGTGGGCCGCGAAACGATCGATCATATCGTTTTAGTCGATGAACCGATCTCCGGCCTGACTCTGACCCTGACCAACCCGCTTGAGGCCCAGGGCGGGACCGATCCCGAGCCCGTGGATGAAGTCAAGCTCTTTGCTCCCGGCGCCTTTCTCAATCAACTCGACCGCGCCATCACTGCCGACGATTACGCGCAACTTGCGGAGGCAAATCCTCTGGTACAGCGCGCGGCGGCCACACTGGTCTGGACCGGCAACCGCTATGAGGCGCGAGTAGCGATCGACCCCCTTGGGACGGACAACCCAGATCCCGGGCTTCTGCGTGAGATCGAGGAATATCTCTATCCATTTCGGCGAATCGGCCATGATCTCCGCGTCGTCCAGGCGCAATATGTGCCGCTCGATCTTGCGCTGTCCATCGAGGTTTCGCAGGGCTACCTGGCCGCGCATGTGCAGCGCGCTTTGCTTGACGCATTCAGCAATCGCAAGTTGGCCTCGGGACAAACCGGCTTCTTCTATCCGGACAATTTCACCTTTGGCCAGAGCATCTACGCCAGCCAGATCGTCGCCACTGCGCAGTCTTTGGATGGAGTCGAGAGCGTATCCATTACGAGGCTTGAGCGGCTGCTTGAGGAAGAACATAACGACCTGATCGATGGAGTTCTTTCGATCGGAGCACTGGAAGTGGCCCAGGTGGATAACGATCCGACGCACCCGGAGCGTGGCCGATTGACTCTCGAAATGCGAGGTGGCCGATGAAAGCGACAGGCCTTTCCTGCAATTGCGGCAACTGCGGATCGACGCCCACGCCGGGAGTCACCAACCGGCCGGGACTCTCAGCGCTGAGCTACCGGATCGGCACTTACGGTTCGTTCTTCGAGGCCATGAAGGCTCGGCTCTCCAGTGGGGACCTCAGCTTTCCGCCAGCGACGCCGCCGCTTCGGGCTCTCAAAACACGCGACCAGAGCGACGCCGCCATTGCCATGCTCGATGCCTGGGCCCTCCTCGCCGATGTTCTGACCTTCTACCAGGAACGCATCGCGAATGAGGGATACCTGCGCACGGCAACGGAGCGCCAGTCGATTGTCTACCTCTCTGCGCTGCTGGGTGCAGTGCTTCGTCCCGGGGTTGCGGCTTCCACCTACCTTGCTTACACCATCGATCCCAACTCAGACAGCATCATACCCGCCGGCAGTTCCGTGCAGAGTGTGCCCGGCCCTGGTCAGCTGCCGCAGACCTTTGAGACATCGGAAGACGCATCAGGTAGTGGAGAATTTACCAACCTCGCCCCGCGTCTCACGCGTCCACAGCAACTCTCCGCTGCAAGCCCGGTGATCTACGCTCAGGGCTTGACCAACAATCTGAATCCGAACGATGTGCTTCTGCTGGTGTCAAGCCCCGGAATTCCACTTCGCATTGCCTCTGTCGACCTGGACGTAACGAACAACTGGACTGTGGCCACACTGCAAGCGAGCAGCAACTCCTCAGGTTCGGCAGAGCCCGCGTTCAAAGCGCTCACTGCTCCTGCCAAGGGGACCGAGCAGTCCACCGCGCCAGCTCCGCCAACAGGGCTCACGGGGACGGTTGTCACCACGCCTACTCCGGCGCCCCCCGCTCAGCAATCCCAGACGGGGCTGATCGCTGTCAGCGCGATTGAGAGCTTCATACCGGCACTGTCGGCTGCACCGGCCAAGCATCCAGCCACTGCGCTCGATCTCACCCGGCGCACCGCAGACGTTTACCAGGCCGACCTCGATACAGCGCCCAAGCTGGTTCGCGCCCTGCATCCCGAAGCCGCGGACGACATTTATCCGGCCCTCGCCAACGCCACAGTTACACCACCTGCAACCGCGCAGGTATTCGCCTTCCGCGTGAAGGCTCCCGTCTTCGGACACAACGCTCCACCCAAGCCAATTCTTAACAGCAGCGGGATCGTGATCGGCACGGAAGAATGGCCGCTCGCCGGGGGAGTCTTGATTCTCATTTCCATCGGCGGTGGAACCAATCCGCAGGGAAATTCTCCGCTCGTGCCGACCGAAACCTTCATGCGCGATGGTATGGAAGCCTTCATCAGCGTGACCCAGGGAAACGCCTCGTCTTCTGGTTCCGTCAAGATCCCCTATAACAGCACTGATAAAACGCAAACTGTCGGCGGCTGGGAAGTCGATGCGACAGGCGGCCTGAACGGAAAACAGCCTCAGATCACCATCGGACTCCCTAATTTTGGCCGGGTTTATAACATTACCTTTGAAACTCTTGGCCTGATCAAAGTGGTGACGGACGGCCCATCCGTCACGGTGGTTTCCGGGCAGGCAGCCACTGCCGACGAGAACGGTCGCCACCTCCTGGTCTCTGCCAAATCCGGGTTCGTGCTTAACGACGACGCGCCGCAGCCACCCGATCAACTCAATATCATCAGCCTCGACGCCGTTTATGACAAAATCGTGCCGGGCGGCTATGTCTACGTCGAGCGCGCGGACACACCGAGCGCCTCGATTGTCGCGCAGGTTCAAAGGGCCGTGCAGGTATCGCTCAATACTTACGGGGTTTCGGCTCGCGTCACACAGTTGACACTCGCTCAGTCGTGGCTCAATCCAGCTACCGATCGCATGCTCTCTGTGGCTCGGAACACAACCGTCTACGTGCAAAGTGACCAACTGCAGCTAGCCGACGAACCAATAACCGACCCGATCGCCGGCGACACAATCGAACTCGGCGATCTGTACAGCGACCTGCAGCCGGGCCGATGGCTGATCGTCAGCGGCGAGCGGGCCGATATCGCCAACACAACGGGCATCACGGCATCAGAGCTCGTAATGCTGGCCTCGGTGAAGCAAGGTGTGCAGCAGATTCCGGCCCCCCCCCAGACGCCTGCGGCGCCGTCAAACACCCCAGTCGCCGTGGAGCGTGCAGCCGCCAGTACCGTCGATTCAACCAACAGCGCCTCAACCAGCAGCGCGTCCGCCAGCGGCGATGCAGCCAGCGACGACTCTGGAAGTGCTCCCGTAGCCCCAAGCCCGACGCAGCCGCTCCCCGGTGATACGACGCATTCCTTCCTGCAACTGGCCAGCCCGCTGGCATACAGCTACACGCGCGAGACCGTAACCATCTCTGGAAATGTTGTTCCCGCCACCAACGGAGCCACAAAGAAAGAGGTGATTGGCAGCGGAGACAGTTCTCAAACCTTCCAGCAATTCAAGTTGCAGGGGTCGCCCCTGACGTATGTCTCTGCTGCCACACCCAGCGGGGCTGCCAGCACTCTCGCGGTCTATGTCAACGGCATAAAGTGGCAGGAAATCGACTCGCTTACCACCGCCGGTCCCACTGATCGGGTTTTCGTAACTTCGGTTGACAGTCAGAACAATGTCACCGTGACTTTCGGGGACGGCCAACACGGCATGCGATTGCCCACAGGGATGGAAAACATCCAAGCCATTTATCGCACGGGCATCGGCAGCGGCGGCAATCTCGATCCGGGCACCCTGACGCTGCTTACCAACCGGCCGCTCGGGGTTCGATCCGTCACCAATCCGGTAGCGGCCACGGGCGGCGCCCACGCGGACTCGGCCAACACTGGACGCCGAAACGCACCGCTGGCCTCGATCGCGCTCGACCGGCTTGTTTCGGTGACCGACTACGCAAGTTTTGCCCGCACCTTTGCCGGGATAGGCAAAGCAACTTCCGCCATGCTCTCGGACGGGCATCAGCAGGTTGTGGTAGTGAGCGTAACTGGAGCGGAAGGCGCCGTTCTCGATGCAGACTCCCAGGTCGTGCAGCAACTCGAAGAGGCTCTGCTCGACCTGGGAGACCCGCACTTCCCTGTTGCGGTTCTGACCTCCAACGCATTGCTGCTGGTCATCAGCGCGCGTATCAGCATCCTCGCGGATTACTTGTGGACCGATGTAGCACCACTCATTCGTACCAGCCTGCTGAAAGCCTTTTGTTTCGACTCCCAGCAACCCGGCGCTACCGTCTATCTCAGCATGGTCACGGCGGTGATTCAGAAAGTCCCTGGTGTGCAATATTGCGTCATCGATGTTTTCAGCACCATCGGCCGCAGTGAGGTGGATACTGCGGAAGGTCTGAGCGCTAAATTCAGCGAGCTTGCCGCGCAGAGCGTCGTGCCCGGCAGTATTGCCGTTGCATTCGAACATGTCGACGCCACCGGCCAGTTCCAGCCCTCCGAAATCGCTTACGTCGACCCAGCCGTACCAGACACAATCCTTCTCACAGAGATTACGGCATGACCCAGACAGCCAACATCCCGGCCGCTGACACGAGCAAGATCGATCGGCTCTTTAACCTGCTTCCGATGAGCTATCGACAGCGGGATCTCGAAGAAGGTAGTCCGCTGCAGATGCTCCTGCGCGTCATCGCCGAACAGGTCAATCTCGTCGAGAACGATATCTTCCAGCTCTACGATAACTGGTTCATTGAGACCTGCCAGGATTGGGTTGTCCCCTACATCGCTGACCTGCTCGGATATCAGCCTGTCAATCCTCCTGATCCCACTGTCACTCCCTCCGCTGCGCTTGAGCGTGTCCTAGTCCCGCGAAGCGAAGTGGCCAATACCATCCGTTTTCGCCGCCGCAAGGGCACCCTGGCGCTGCTCCCCGATCTTGCAGTTGCCGTAAGCGGATGGCCTGCGATTGTTCAGGAATTCGACGGCAAGGTCGGGGCAACGCAAGCCCTCGACCACCTTCACCTGACCAAAGGTCGGTTTGCCGAGTTACACGACCCCGCCCCCCTGGATCTAGTCTCTCCCAACGCATCCGCGGCCGCTTTCGATCCGTTCAGCCATTCCGTAGACATCCGTGAGATCGACTCACCTCTTTCAGCCGGCCGCTACAACACTCCGGCCGTTGGAGTCCTGATCAGCCGCCTTCGCAATTATTCGGTCACGCGTTCGCTCGCATATTGCGTGGAGGAGGCAGGCGACCAGTGCTACACCTTCAGCATTCTGGGCAACGACCAGCCTGTTTATACGAACTACCATGCGCCCCACGCACGCGCCGCAACAAGCCCTCCGTTTCCGGTGCCCTTGCGGCGCAGGGCCTTGCAGCTTGAACTGCACGAATCTCATTCATCAGAGACCAGCCACCCGACCGGCGCGGACCGGCACGAACCAGACCACGCCTCGAGCCATGTTTATGGCGTCGGGCATGGTCTTGCGATCTGGACCGATGGCTGGGGAGGCTTCGACTCCAGAACGCCGATCCCTGCTTCCCGAATCATTCCTGCCGATCTGACCGACTGGCGTTACCGCCCCAGGAACAATCATGTGGCGTTAGATCCTGAACTCGGACGCATCGCTTTTCCACCGGAGCAGCTGCCCCAGGGCGACGTTTATGTCACCTACAACTACGCCTTCGCTGCCGATATGGGCGGCGGCGAATATCCGCGCCCACTGGTTTACAGCCCTTCCACGAGAATTTACCAGGTCGGCGTGGGCTGTGAATTCTCCACAATCCACGACGCCTGCGAGCAGTGGCGTGAGCAGAAACCTGTTAGCGCCGTTATCGAGCTCATCGACAGCTCGGTGTATCAGGAACAGGTTCATCTCTCCATCCCTGCCAGGCACTCCCTCGAACTCCGCGCTTCCAGTGGTGCGCGACCTGTCCTGCTGCACCTGGATCTGCATGCCACCCGCCCTGACGCCATCACCGTTGCCGGCGAATCACACAGCCGCTTCACACTGGATGGCATTGCCATTGCCGGCCGCGGAATCCAGGTCAGCGGTGAACTCGATACGCTTACCATCCGCCATTCAACTCTGGTTCCGGGATGGTCTCTGTACCCGGATTGCACGCCGCGCCGGACGAATGAGCCCAGCCTCGCGCTCATCAACCTTACCGCCAATGTCCAGATCGACCACTCCATCCTGGGCGGGATTCAAATCTATCAGGAGAAGCAGGACGTCGATCCGATTAGGCTGCGCGTTGCCAACTCGATCGTCGACTCAACCCATCGTCAACATGCCTTCGCCATCAACGCTCCCGAGGACAGAATCGCGCCCGCCGCAATCCACTTCCATAACTGCACCGTCATCGGAAAGGTGCAGACGCATTCTGTCATCCTGGCCGAAAATTCGATTTTCATCGGGGAGTTGCGAGTAGCCCGCCGCCAGCAAGGTTGTGTTCGCTTCTGCTACATCTCGCCTTCTTCACGGACACCGCGGCGGTTCCACTGTCAGCCGGACCTCGTTGAACAAGCGGCTGCAAGCGAGGCCAAAGCACAGTCTCTTTCGGTTGAAGAGACTCGTTCCCTCGTTCGCGTCGAGGGACTCCGCGTCGAACCGCAATTTCTTAGCACCCGTTACGGGATGCCCAACTACTGCCGTCTCGCAGACGACTGTGCTGCCGAGATCACCTCCGGGGCCGACGACCAGTCCGAGATTGGCGTATTCCACGACCTGTACGCGCCTCAGCGCGCGAACAACCTGCGCACGCGTTTGTACGAGTACACCCCGGCGGCCTGCAATGCAGGCATCCTCTTTGTGACTTAATACTTCAGAAAGGCTTCCCAATGAGAGGCGATTACACCCGCAACAGCTTCAATCCCGCCAAAGACTTTACCCGCGTGCTCATGCAGCAGGGCAGAGTGCAGTTGGACGCCGACTGGAACGAGCAGAACTCCATCGTCTGGCATTACCTGCAGACGCTCACTCGCGATCTTCTCGGGCCCCATGGCGGTCCGGAGAAAAACTGTGGCTTCGCCGTCGTTCCAGCCGGGGACATAGACACGCTGGGACTCGCCGACGACGAACAGAACCGTCTTCGCGCCATGCTCAAAGATCCTGGCGACTTCCTCATTGGCCCTGGGAACTATTACGTCGACGGACTGCGCGCGGTCAACAAGGATTACGTTCGCTACTCCCATCAGAGTCACATGCAGCGCGCGCACCCGCTGCGCCAATCTGGCGCAGCTCACCTCATCTACCTGGATATCTGGGAGCATGAGCTCTCCGCTTTGCAAGACGAGTCGATCCGCGAAGTGGCTCTTAGCGGAGCCGATACAGCAAACCGCGCCCGCCTGATCTGGCAGGTGCGAAGCTTCGAACTCAAGTCCGGCGATCAGGCCAAACCCGAAGACTGGGATGCTGTCTCGAACGACTGGCCTTCGCTCACCGAGCACTGGCAGCCGGTGCAGCGCGGTCTGCTGCGTGCCAAGACCGTGAGCAACCTGGAAAGCAGTTCGATGGAACCTACGGTGATCTCTCCCGATGCCGGTTATCGCGGTCCGCAAAACCAACTCTATCGCGTCGAGATTCACCATTCCGGCACGGCGAAGGATGGAGCGACCTTCAAATGGTCACGCGAGAATGGCTCGGTCGAGTTTGCGATCGAGTCCTTCACCGACCCAATACTGACCTTGCGCAGCCTAGGCCGGGACGCGCGTTCCGGACTGGTGGCCGGCGACTGGGTTGAGCTTTGCGATGACGACTCCATCTTCGAGCACGTTGTGCAGCCTTTGCGCATGGTTGAGTCTGTCGACAATCAGCATAGAAAGGTCACCCTCAAGGGCAAAGGAACATCCGCTGTGGGAACCAAGCCCGATCGCCATCCCATCCTCATTCGCTGGGATCACAAACAGGGTGATCCTCGCAAGGGAGGACTGGAACTGCGCGATGGCGGCGCAGTGATCCGCGAGGGCGAAGGCGCAAACGCATGGATGAAGCTGGAAAACGGAGTCCAGATTCAGTTTGAAAGCAGTGAGCCCGGTCAGCAATACCGTGCTGGCGACTACTGGCTGATCCCGGCGCGTACCGCCGCCGGCAGCGTCGAATGGCCGCAACATGCCGGTGAACCGCGTGCTCTGGGACCGCACGGCATCGAACACCACTACGCCCCGCTGGCGGTCGTTTCCTTCGACGCCAACGCGCTGACATCGTCAAGAAACTTCCGTCTCAAGTTCTCGATCCCGAGCGGTTATTAGAAGAGAAGGCTTACGTGCATGAATGACAATCGGGTGCCTTTTGGGTGAGACAGACGAAACCTACTTCTTGAGCGAGAATCTCATGCCGAGCAGTGGATCGCCGGAATCATAGCCACCCTTGGACGAGACAAGAAGTCCGATCGATCGAACCTCAAACTCATCCGAGGTTTTGCCCTCTGTCAATATCCCGGACACGTCAGCTGTTACCAGAAGTTCTTCCTTGCCAATTGTGAGATGAAAATACAGCGCGCCGCTGGCTTGCCCGTAGGTCATTGCCTTTCCGAAGTCAATCAATCCCGGCGCTCCTTTGGCAAGCCGATAGTTCTTGACTCTCTTGTAGAGCCGCGCTACCGCTTCCTGGGTTGTTTCGGGCTTTGCGTCGCTGGTGGTTGGATCAAGACTTCCCCCTTGGATCTTTTTGTCTGGTCCATCCGCCCCAGGGGAAAGATGAGCTTTGTTGCTGGAGCGCTTGTCCTGAGCTTTGGGGTCCGTCTTTCCGTCGGTCGATTGCGAATCGGCCTTCTTGTCTGCCGCGGGATTCGTGACCGAAGCGTCCTGGTTATTTCCTTGCGGCGTTGCCCGGTTCTTTAATCGGACATCGATCTGCTTGCGCAGCTCTTCGGGGGTTACTTTTCCTGGCCGCCACTGCTGTGTCTCTAGAAATGCAAGGTCTGCGTCGCTCAATCCAGCAGTTGCGGCAAATGCACTGCGCAACCAGTCCGCTCCGGAAATTGTGTACTGAGAGTCTTCCGACGTCTGAGCGAGATAAGCTATCAAATGCTTCTGAGCCGGCGTCGCCTTCTGGAGCAGCGCGTCGATTTCCGCAGCTGTCTTGACGGCTTGATTTGTCTGGGACGCCGTTTGTCCGGGAATTTGGATTCCCTGAGACGCAGCCGCTGACTGAGCATCGACATCTGGATCGTGGTCGCCGGCATGCTTTTGTCCAGGAGCCGAATCGGAACCTGCCTTCCCGGCCTTGCCCGCTGCGAATCCGTCTGCGTCCTTGCCGCTCCCTTTGGTGGCTGTTGCAACGGTGATCACAGATGAGCCTTGGTTCTTGCCGAGTGAGGCAGCCGCCAACGCTTCCGAATTTGCATCCTTGGACGTGCCGCCTGCCGCTGTCAAAGCCGAATCCCCAGAGGTGCGAGCGGCAGCACCCGCTGCCACTGCACCCGCCTGGTTGCCGCTCATGTGCGCTCCCACTCCGGCAGAAGCCACCCCAATTGCGTTCCCGTCGGCGTCGTACACAATACCCGCGCTAACAGTTCCGTAACTTTGACCATGCGAATTGATGGCGACGCCCAAAACTGCGTTCGAAGAACCACCACCACCCGAACTCAAAATTCCGAGGCCAAAGCCCACATTCTTGCCCTTCCCAGTTTTTTTCTTTTCCTCCTTTTCCTCTTTCTCCTCCTTTTTCTTTTTCCCCTTCTTCCCTTGCTTCTTTTCCGTTTCAATAGCCTCGTATTGAATCACTCCGGGCCATCTCGCAAAGTCTGTGGGTCCGTAGCAGATGGTCTTCCCGGCAGCGGTGTAGCTTTCCGGCGTAAAGGGCATCAGCTTGGTTCCAGCTCGCCATGTGCCGTGGCCGAGGCTGTTCAAAATCGGTAGATATTGGGTCCGGAATTTGTTGCTCTTCCTGTCGCGCTGTTTTACGGTCGTTATGTCGTAAACTTCCCGCGCTGTAACATCCAAAATATCGGGTTGCTGAAGAGCCGCGACCATCTCCACGGCTTTCATGATCTTGTCGGCTTCCGCGCGGTCAGTCACCGTGCCCGGGGACTGTACCGGCTGGCGCTTGACCCACTTGTCTCGATGAAATCTTCGCGTGATTGCATCTACGACCGGCTGCTCACTAGCGTCGCACTTGGGTAACTCATTCGCTGCCAGCATCATATTCGTGAACATGCAATGGCCCGCAAACCTTGCCGCGTACTGGAGGATCGCATAGGCCTCGGCCGCTCCGTAAACAAAAGGATTACGATTGTTGGCTCTCGGCCCCTCGGGACACGTCCCCCATGGCATTCTCCTGATCACATGAGGCGTGGTGCCGGCATGATCCTGCTGCACCACGTGCGTCAGTTCGTGAGCAATCAAACTGCGACCGGTGGCGGTCTCCGGCGCATACTCGCCGGATCCAAAGACGATATCCTGACCTACTGTGTAAGCGTGAGCTTGTATGGCGTTGGCGGATTCTGCGGCCCTCGCATCATCGTGCACCCGTACCTGGCTAAAGTCTCTTCCAAAACCAGGTTCGAAGAAATCCCGAACCGGCCTCCCAAGAGGCGCTCCCGGAGATCGTAGGACTTCGTGCACCACCAAGGGCGGGGCGAGATTTCCTGGAGCATCTCCGACAGGCTTCCTTCGAAGGCTGGCCTTTTGTTTGCACTCCTGGCATTCGCCGCACTTCTCGCCATCCTGGCATTTTCCTTGCAAAGGTCCGGCTGTTTGTGCGCCGGACAGCGGTGACGACGCAGGAAGAGTGGATACGCGGCCGGAAAAGTGGGGTGATACCACTGCACCGGCGACCACGGCTTCTGCAATGCGGTCGGCCTCCTGTTCGTACGCATCGTCTTTTTGTCCCACCCGCAGCTTCGCTTGAATCGCCGGGAGTGGCCTAGGAGCGGGAGTCCACGATGGACCCTGGCTGTCGTCGGCGCCTGAATATACTGGGATGCGCGTTAGATCCCAAGAAGGACGGCGGTTGGCTTTCGCTTGCATGGAATCAAATGAATTTGCAACCTTCTCTTTCTCGTGTACAGCCCTGTGCTGGTGCACGACGGGCTTTTGCACCGATGATTCCGACAGGTTGTTGTGAGCCTTTGCCACCCGCGGAACGAACATGGGCCACCCGTTCTGTTGAGAAGCTTGAGAAAACAGTTCGCAAGGAATCGCAACAGATTTCCCCGATGCGACCCACAATACTCGATGGACAGAGTCAGCGCATTCTTCCCTCGGCGTACTTCACTTGAGTCGCAGTGATACGTCGATGGAAGATGAGGCCGGTAGTATACATGCCTTGACTATAATCTTTGGAAAAAATGCTGACGAAAAGCATCCCTTCTGGACCGTCATCACGTGAAGCGAAAAGATTGAAGAAACGCGGTCTACTACAGTGCGCTCCAATGCTGACAGCGCTGCTTCGCAATTCAACGCAAGAATGGGACGAGTATACCCGGCTCTCGCGAGACAGGCATCTCGATGTGCTCGTCCCGGTAAGCGAAGACAAGTGGAGATTCAGTTGGTCACCGTTACAACGGGACGACCTGGGCTTCTAAAATGCGAGAGATGTCTTCGTCAGAAAAGTATCAGCGGCCGCTGGAAGCTGGCATTGTTACTGATTTCAGCTATCGGATGAGCTATGCAGGCCACCTCTGTCTCGATCGTCTGCTCTCGCAACAGCGGCCGCTCTCCGAGCCACAACACCATGATGAGATGCTCTTCATCATTCAGCATCAAGCCTCGGAACTCTCGATCATGCAGTTGCTTCACGAGTTGCAGGCGGCGATCGGCTACGTGCAGCGCGATCAGCTCGATCCTTTCTTTAAGATTCTGTCGCGTGCCAAGCTCTTCCAGATGCAGGTCTTTGATCAATGGAGAGTACTGGAAACGCTGACCCCTTCTGAATACATGGAATTCCGCGGCGTCCGCGGCCATGCCTCGGGATTTCAGTCCTATCAGTACCGCAAGCCCGAGTTCCTGCTGGGGAACAGGAATTGAGATGCGCTCAAAGTCTTTGCCTAGTCGAGACGAAATTGAGGTCGCTGGTTCGTCCCTCGAAGGCCAGCCTCACAACCTCGTTCGTTCCCAGCACGTTCGCGTCGCGCATACGGTCATAGTCGAAGAGGTAGTTCGTCGCCGCTACCAATCGTTTCCAGAGACTCCGGCGATCGAACCGCTCTTGATTCCCGATGTGAATTGGTCGCGGCTGAAGAACGTCGAAGCCACCATTTATTGAATCGGCACGACGATTGATTAGTTCTCGACGCCAATTGGATTTCAGACCTCGCTCTTCAGAAGACGTCTCATCTCTCCAGAGAGCCCGCGGACCAATGGACATTTCGAGTTCCGCCGACGTAAGGTCTTGATCGCGATGGAAACCCATCTGTCAAGGCATATGGGTAGATTCAATCGGGAGCGAAGGTTGCATTTCGTCGCCGTGTTGTAGAGCCTTTCAAGGTGCACCAGCGGTACACGCGTCAGCTTTCGTCATCATCGCCAACTCGCGCTAAATTACGCTCACTCAACTACTTAGGGTTACGCTTAATTACGCTTACATTTCTTTATTTTTCAACAGTTTACAATGATGTTAGGAAACTCATAATCCCATGATCGATAGAAGCTCTTTCTATTGCTCATGTTCGGCCGCAGTTGTTGCTCTATCCCCATTTCTGTGTCTCTTGCTTTGGACTTCCAGCCGGAACGCTACTAGCCCGCATTTCTCACGAGCACGGATTCGATGGCAGGTTTGCGTGGTTGGTGAGTCTATGCTTGCTATTTTGGGTACAGGTTGATGGAGTATGTGCGTGCCAGGGCGGTTTCTGACGTGTGAGTGGCAGTTTGGAGGGTTGCGGCGTGTGTTTTGCGCATAGCTTCGCCAAGCCGATGAGATGGATCCAGATGGAAGTTGAGTTGGGCAACAACCATGGGGTGGCTCAGCATCGCAGGGCGTGGTAGGCGTGCGCGAAGATATCTTTCCAGGGATAGGTTGAACTGAGTTGGAGGAGGATGCGGCGCACGCTGATGCGGACGACGCGCCGATCTTGAACAGCTTGAGGCGAATGGTGTCGACCTGCGCCTGGGCCCATTCGGTGCCTTCGAGGCCCAGCCGGCGCAGCGCTTCGATCAGCGTATAGGCCAGCGCGGAGAAGTAAAGCCTGAGTTGATTGCCCTTCATCTCGTCGGTCGAGAGCCGGTCGGCGAACAGACACATCTGTTCCTTGATGCGGTTTTCCATCTCGCCGCTGGCGCAGTAGAACCTCTCGTAAAGATCCTGATCGGGCCACTTATCCGGAGTGAGCGAAGTTACCACGAAGCGCGGGTTCTCGCCCTTGTCGAGATACTCTGCTTTGGCCACCACGCGGCGGGCGCGCGACCAGCTCTTGCGAGTCTGATACGTAAATTCAGTGAACACACGCGCCGCCTTGCCAGTGGTCTGATGAAGGACGCGCGCCTGCTGCATCTAGGCGCCGATGATCTTGCTGAGCCGCTGGTTGCGCGCCAGCCCGAACAGGTAATCAACGGCGTTGGCCTCGCACCAGGCCATCAGTTCTTCGCGGCAGAAGCCGCTGTCGGCGCGCAGCACGATGCGTACCTCGGGCCATCGTTGACGCACCTGAGTTACGATGCGACTTACTTCCTCCTTCGCACCCGCAGCCGCGTCCTGGTTGGCCGCCCGCAGACGCGCGCACAGTAACTGGTCGCCCGAGAAGATATACAAGGGCAGATAGCTGTAGCTGTCGTAGTAGCCGTGGAAGAAGCGCTCCGGCTGATGCCCGTAGAGCGGAATATCGGTCGCGTCCAGGCTGTCCTCTACGCTGCGGCTTTGAGCAACAGAGGCGGGCGCTTGACCTTGTAGGGCACGATTTCAAAGCTGATCGGAAACTTGCAATGCGGTCGGATTGATTGGGCTCGAACCCGCGAACTCTGCCGTGACAATTAGAACCGTGGTCGTAACCTGTTCATTCTAGGAGCATCGGTGGCACTGATAAGCATCCTAAATCGCCCAAAAACATATTTCGGTACCGTCGTGCGTACCGTCAAAAAAAGTCACCAGAATCTGCCCAACACGGGCAGACTCTGGGCGGAGGTCGCAGTCCTGATACGTTCTATTCCGTGCCGACGAAAACGAATTCTCAACGTCTTTGCGTTCGAAGCTGGGTCTATTTCTTCGGCAAAGGAGCACAAAGAGTGTTCTCGACCCAGTACATCTTTCCAGTTTTGCGACTCAAATGCAGAATTTCAATTGGCTTCCCAATGGATACGTGGTAGCTCCGTCTCTTGGACGCGGTCTCATTATCCGAATCTATCGCGCTTTCGAGCAGCTTGCGGGCTGCCACATCGAGTTGTTCCGCGCTGAAAACGCCCCTGTTGATGGACAGAATCAGTTTGTGGTATTTGACTCCCAGTGCAGTTTTACCGTGAAACCACTTGTCGAGTCATCCATCGAATTCAGCGGACAGACTAGCCTCCCCTCGCATTGAGGACGGCCTACCCACCAATAGTGAATTCGTTCCGTCCGGTCAATCGAGCGGAGTCTTCTGGCGGTCAAGAAGCGGATCGAGCAGTTGTGATCCTTGTGCCCCTCTGCCAAACCTCTTCTCATGCGGCCATCGGCAATTTTAATGTCACCCCTTTCTTGTAGGTGACAACTTCAGATGCGTTCGGAATGCCGGTGGTACAGTGTGAATCACCTGGGGGAGTCCGGGTTTCGATGAGAGACTGGATGTCGGACGCTTTCGCTTCCTCTCTGGCGTCCTCTATCGGTGCAGGGACGACGCCGGGGATGGCCGGGGTGTTGCCTGCGACGTTGGCCGCGTCATGAGGTAATGGCGATTCCGAGAGAGCTGCCTCGCTGAAATCTGTACCGCTCCGCCTCTTCTTGTAAGGATTTCTGGCCACAAGCACCAAGCCATCCAGGACGATGCGCAGATCCGTGTAATGCTCACCAATTCTGGGACCAGAATTGGTGAGCATTACATCGTCGTTTGCTGCGAAAAGCCTGACATCGCCCTGGACTACATAGACATTTTCGCCATCCCTGACCTCGGGCGTCAGCATAAGCTTATCGATCCTCTTCAACAGCTCCTGCTTCGTCCGAATGGGGTCGCCGAGGAGTACCTCGACTAACTCGTCCACTTTTCGCTTGAGGAACTCCTCTGTTTCTCCAGCGCTGATCTGGGGCGAAGGCGGCTTGTCCTTGACCGCGAGAAGTCGCGTGATCTCCTCGATGCGCACCTCCGACTGCCGCAGCTTCGCCGAGAGGCCGTGGGAGAGACCATGCCCGGCGATTGCATCCGTGAGCCTTTCCACCGTACCAGCTAGAGTTGCAAGCTCTTTCCTGAGGGAGTCGTGTTTGCCAAGGGCCTGTTTGGCATTGGCGGACTCGTCTTTCGCCGCCTGCTCCAACTGACGGGTGAACTCTTCATTGAGCTGGGCCAGCGACTCTGGCGACCGTAGGCTCGCTACGATCGCGCCCAGGAGTTGCTCCTCCAAGCTCGACTGTTTGATTAGAAGCCTGTTTTTACATTCGTCGCTCCTGCGATGGATTGGGCATCCATAATAAGCATTCGGCGCCTGGCTAATACAGATCACGATATTGGCCCCGCAAACATCGCCTTTATCGTTGCGGGCTCCGCAACGTAGAGGGCCGCTGAAGATGTATCGCTGGCTGCGGTAGGTTCGGTTCATCCCGCCCAGCTTCTTCGAGCCGTGTTTCTCTAAAACCCGGCTATTCTGGAGCCTTACCGCCTCCCAGAGCTCGTCCGGAATGATCCGCATCTCTTCGTGCTGCTGAATGGTCTAGGCTGAAGCTGGGACGTCGCGGATTTGTGTCGCGCCAGTCTCAGGATTCTTGAACGTCTGCGTCTTCCCGAAGATGACTGTACCCCGATACCGCTCGTTGACCAGCATCGCCGCGATAACACTTGGATACCACGATCGTATGCCTCCCTTTCGAAAATTCCCAGGTGAAAGAACGCCGTTAGCGTTCAGGAATTTGGCAATCCGGTCATAGCTGTTCCCTTCTGCGTACATCTGGAAGATCAGGCGCACAATGGCCGCCTCTTCAGGAACTATGACTTGGCGCACGCCCTTTACAGCCACGCTTCCGCCGACCTCTCGCCCATCATAATCATTTTCGCGTACATTCAGAAAGCCAAAGCACTTGCCCGCAGGATGGTACCCCCGCGTTACTTGGCCCTCCATGCCGCCTCTGATTTTGGCGCCCAGTTCGCTGATGAACATCTCATCCATCATCGCCATCATCGTCAAGACCATCTCGAACGCAGAATTCCTTGAATCAAGTCCGGTGGACGCGATGTGGATATAGATGCCATGGAACTTGAGGATTTTGGCGAGTTGAAGAACCTCAGCGGCATTACGTCCCAGCCTGGAGGTCGAATCGGCATAGACAACGAGAAACGGGGCAGGCTTCATCGTTGCCATTTGCAGGAGCCTTTGCATTGCCGGGCGATTCTTCATGAATCGCCCGGAGATCGCATCGTCGCGAAAGACCAGGCAGTCGGGAATCTCGCAGCCATGGCGGCTCGCAGCATCTCGGCATCGTTTTGTCTGATCGATGCTGGAAGTCTCCGATTGTAGCTGGCTGCTGAATCGCACGTACGCCGCTGCCGGAACTCCGGCTGAAGGGTCCAAGACAAGGGAAGAATTGTTCATAAAATTCATCATTGGTTTGTTGCAGGGTTGGCCCGCTGCTCCTTACCAAGGGATCCGGTATCAATTTTCTGCACATTCATCGTCGTCACGCAGGCGACCTTGGCGGCTCGTTCCGCGAGGTATTCACGCACCAGCAGGGGCACAATCCATTCCCGGATGGCCGCTGACAACGCCGCGGGATCTGGTGCGCCTGCTTCTATAACAAGCCGGGGCTCGCGCCTGGAGCCTTTGCCTGTAGCTGTGCGTGGGACGATATCCGCGGGCCTTCTTGTCTGGCCGGCTGAGAGTCTGTTTTTTGGCATTGTTAGCCTCCTGCTTGTATCTACAGAGGCGGAACGATCTTGGGGAAAATCTTGAGAACTTATTTTCAATCACGCTTCGGCAAGGTCGGGTGGGGAGCCGACGCAGCATAGGCTCTGGAAAAAGCGCCGCAAGGGCGATTGGAGGTGGGAAGATATCCACGCCAAGCGTCAGACAAGGGAAAAACGTTTAGCACTAGCACTAAGGTGCGCAGGGACTTCAGGCGATTCTTGGTCTAGTCGAACGACCAGTCGTGCCCACTATTTTTTCAAGTGGACACGACCAATCGCATCGAGCGCGAGGTTCATTTGATTGGGACTATTGATCCCGCAAGTATATGTACCTTCGCTTAGCAACAGGCACTGGGTTTTCTTCAAGTTGTGCCCCTCTACTCCAGAGATTCCTACCGAACGATCCTGACCCGATAGGTCATGCGCCCCACGTTGAGCGCTGCGATGATCCGGTCGTCGGAGGCCATTGGGTCGGTGATGGCGATGCCGGTGGTTTCGACACCGTCACCTTTCGCTGCCCACACGCCGCCGTATGGGTCATATGTGACGATTGCAACCACGTCGGGGCACACGTGCATTTCGCGGCCAAAGATCCCCTTTTCGACCCAAAAGTGAGTGTCGCCGATGTGCTTCCTGTAGTCGTCAAGGGTGGCCTTGCTGCCGTTCGCCCACCGAACGAAGTCGGGTGCGTCATAGTACTCATCTTTGTTCTTCTGCCACACTGCGATCAGATCCATGGGTATCTCCCCTGTCGCGCTCCCGGCTGGTCAGTCACCTGCCGGTAAAAAGCGGACCCTTATACCGTGATCTACAGAGCTGGAGCTCTGGTGGGGAAGATTCTCGTGAGAATTATCTGGAATAAGTAAAATAAGGCAGGAACGCACGAAAATTACTGCTGGTCCTTTAGGCTTGCGACCAGTAACCGTACCTGCTGGCGAACGAAAGCCGTCGGGAAAGGTCTCGACCGCCAGATTAAATCGATACTGAATACGCAGGTATGTTCGCATCCAGAGGATGAGGAGTCGATTTGCACGAGCGACACCACCAAAGCCGCAACATCCGTCTCAGTCAGCGCGACCAGTTGATATCTCGAATCTCCTTCCCGGTTCAGCTTAGAGCTTTGGTAGTCGCAGTACAGTAGCGGGCCAGCTCAAATCTCCATCGAGCCCCAGCAAAGCCGCGTTGACGAAGACGGTGTCCTCATTGCTCACCATGCCGTGTGCCCCGTGGATGTGACCGAAGACATGCAGAAGCGGTTTGACTCGCAGCACAGCATCACGGAGTTCTCTGCAGCCCTGAGGGAAGTTCGAGCCAGGAGACTGATCGAGAATGCCGTAGGGAGGTCCGTGCGTGATAACCACGTCGGTGTCACCGGGGATTCGAGAGTATAGTATCCGCCGGTCTCTGGCTGAGCTCATCGAGAACGCTCCACCCATCGCAAGTGTGGTGGGCGATCCCCAAATCTTTATGCCCATGATCTCCACCCCATCGTTGACCAGCACGGTTGCGTTCGAGATCAAAGACCGCCTGGATGGGTCCTCTGCAAGAAAGAATTCGTGATTGCCGGGCACAATCACCTTTGAGCGGTGCGGAAGTTCTCCCAGCCATTCATTGAAGTCCAGGACGGCAGCAGCGCTCCTGGAGAACATGGTGAAATCGCCGGCATGAATGAGCAGATCGCCAGAAGGCACCTCGAGCTCGCGGTGCAGCTCATGGGTATCGGAGATTACTACGATGGTGAGGTACTGGGCGGGATTTGATTGGGGATCTTGCGCGTGTTTTATTGTCATGCAGGGATCTACAGAGCTGGAGGCTCGGAGGGGAAGATTCGTTCCAGGATTTCCTCAACAATTTAGGCTTGGTCGCGATGCCGATGAACGCTAGAGGAAAGGCCTCCTCTGGATCCTGTGACGCCGGATGGCCCGATCACAATGCAACCTTCGAGGTCTTGCGGAATCCTCTGTCGGTGGTTGGTTAATGAATTAGAGGTTATGTGCCCCGCTCCCGGACACCATCTTCGGTGGGTTGCCAACGCGCCCGCGAATCTTTCACGCTCAATCAGCGAGGACAAAAGCAAGGTACCCAGGTATCCCCGACCCTCTTCGGGCGCGTCCTGGGGCCTCTGGGCGGACCATTTGGGCGATGATGTGGCGATTACTCAGTTCCTCTGCCATCCGCCTGAAAGCCACGGGCAGGTCGGAGAAGGCTTTCGCATCGCGGCATCCCGATTGATCAGCCTGCCTGCCGACCTCTGGACCCGCTGAATCAATGAAAGTCGTGAGACGCCAGTTCCAGAGCCCGGTCGGACAGACCTAGTAGCTGGAATGCTTTGACATGAACGACACCATCCTGATTTTGCAGTAGCCCTTCCATAAGAAGAAACTTGCTGCGTGTGACCAACACCCGTTCCCTCTCGTACAGGTCGGGCGTGATGATCACATTGGCGATTCCGGTCTCATCTTCCATCGAAAGAAAAATGAAATACGCTTGCTTGGATCTTGTCGCTTCGGGACCGGTTCGCCTTCGACACCCCGGATAGCTTGTCGAACAAATCATGACGGACTCCTGACATCAGCCAGGGATAGAACCCTGGAGCCTCAATTCAGAAGATTTGGGATTCCACACCGGGAGGCTGCGCAGCCCAGCCGTCAGGGTCATAGGGCTTGCCGTCATGCGCCACAAAGTTTTCCCGCGTGATCATGTCGCGCTGTTGCTGAATGTCATTCAGCAGCCGCTGCAGGGAAAATACATCGCTTCCCTCGTCCTGGAGTCTGCGTATCGCAAGCACCTGCGTGGCCGCGTACCCCTGATCGAGCATGTGTCCTCAAAACCACTCTGCATAGCCAAGCTCTGCTGCTTCATCCCGCCCCTCCTGCCCTATATACAACTTTATCCAAACAGGACGCGGGTTGGGGAGTTCTTCAGAGGTTACATAGCCCTTCTACTTAGAAGTTTCCTTCACGCACAATCATCGCAGCCGTAGCAGACACTGGCATTCAAACATGCGCACTATTGACGGCAAATTTGCTCAATCAGTTCAGCCCTGGAGCAGGCTCGTATTCGAGCTTCTTTCAGCCCAACGCCTACACGAAGGTAATTGCAACGTTGCCGATTGTCAGGCTGCTGCAAGTTTCAACGCACCCTTCACGACGATTGGGGACAATGATCAGACCAATACGCGGGACCGCAAGGTGACCCAGTGACGGATCGCGACAACCTCATCTGGATGCGAGACCGCCACAGCTTCAAATTTGCATAGAACTCCCGCAGAGTAGGTGTGAGCGACTACCACCTCGGCGAGTCACATCCGACATCAATACTACGGTCCTTTCCTTGAACGTGATCCTGTTGACTACTCAGTTTCTCAGATTCCTGGAGAGCAGTTGATCCGGCCGGTTCAGAGGCGATCTCTAATGCCACAGGCTCTCAAATAAATGTTGCCAGAGGAACTCTCAAATGCCGACTCAAGGCCTTTAGCCAACACTACCTGGGCTAGCGCTTCCTGTTGATACGATCGTTTCGGTGACAGGTAACCAGAATCGAAAGACTGTTCCCTGCCCCAGCGTACTGTCAGCGTCGATGGCTCCGCCATGCGCGGCAATGATTGATCGGCAGATGGCGAGACCCATCCCCGATCCTTTGCCTGTCATGGTTCTTTGTCTTCCCCGGTAAAACTTGTCGAAGATCTGTGGCAGATCGTGCGCATCGATGCCCGGACCGTCATCTTCAACGCTAAACTCGACTCGCTCAGGCGTTTGGTAGCTGCGTATAACAATGCGGCTGCCCGGGGGCGTGTATCGTGCGGCATTCTCAAGTAGATGATGAACTACGCGATTGATCAGATGTGGATCGAACCAGCTAGGAGTATCGAACTCATCCACGACAATGGTGACTTCATGTGCAGCGAGTTGCTCATACAACTCCTGGACTGCGTGCTCCAGGAAGCTACCTGTATGCACGGGCTCTGGCTTGACATGGATTCCATCAGAGTCGATCTGGGCCATTTCCATTGCCTCACCGATCAGTTCGTCGAGACGCAAGCTCTCCTCATCAAGGATGGTTATGAATTCGGTTCGGGTATCGGCGTCGAGTTCCTGCCAATCGAGCAGAGTCGTCGTTGCGGCACGGATCGCGATTAAAGGAGTGCGCAATTCGTGTGTCAACGAATCGATCAGCGCACCACGAAGACGGTCTGCGGAGCGCGCTGCTTCCAGCCGAGCGGATGCTTCGATCGCGTGAGCGCGCGTAATCGCGATGGCGACTTGCGCTGCAACGGAAGTGGCAACTTCGCGGGAGATAGTCGCCAATTTCCATGCGAGGGTGCCAATGCTTTTCATGCCGAATACCAAATCAACCGAGGCGTAGTCTTCAGGTGGATCGTTACGAGATGTCGGTAAAACCGACAATTTGCCTATGTGAGAGTTCCCCGGAACCGAGGAATAGGTCTGATCATCATCGAGGACGTACAGCAGCACGGCTTCGAGGGAGAACAACTGTTCTACCAGGCGCGGTATGTCACGAACCAGCCCCCTTGCATCCCCGTGAAGCATCATCTCCTGGCTGAGGGCGTTGAGGCATTCCACATCAGCCCGGCGTTGCTCGGCCTTTAACGTCTGGAGCCGGGCTCTCTCAGCGACACGCGCCACGACGACGCAAGACGCCACGAAAGTGGTCATGGCGAGCCAGGACTGCCCGGAGAGAAGTAAGGAATGAAGTGGCTCGAGAAAATAAAAATCGAACAGAAGCGAAGACGTAACGGCCATGTAGATGGAGATTGTTCGGCCAGCCACGGCGGCGAACCACACGACCGAAAGCAGATAAAGAATTGCCGCAACCGTGGCGTTACTGTGCAGTACGAGCAAGATTACGGTGACCACAATGTTGACGGCAACGGCTGCCAGCCAGGATGGTCTTCGGATCACTCTCTTAGTGAACTCACTTACTGCTGTCATCGATTGCAATGTTATACGAGGCCTGAGAGCACTGAAAGCGCGAAGGGCAGTGATAATGGCGAAAGAGCAGATAGCCTCTGATTACGCTGGCTTTCGGTAACCGGTGTCCACAGCTGCACTCCAGACCCATCTCCCACGGACTCTTGACCTGGGCCAGAATATCTACCGAACGATTCAGATAGAGACCAGTGAAATATTTATGATTTCTTTATGCATACTTATGAACTCATTATGACCTTTCACAATTTCCTTTTCGCCACATCGATCTCGTGTCATTCTGGACATTCCAGACACAAGCCAACACTTCGCAGAATCTTTTGGCAAGTCCCCAGAAGAAGCATATGTTCTTCTACCCGGCGGTCTCCGTCGGAATACTTCTTATCCCAGGAGCGTACATGGCAGAGTCAACCACAGGCGAGATGAAGCCCACATTGGGCATCACGGGGCTTACCAGCAACGCGATGGCGCTTATCGCGCCAGGAGCATTCTTGTGGCTCACATTCCTTATCCAAGCCACGGAGGGTGCAACATCCCCTTCAATGTGGATGGGGATCGTTGGCGCGTTATTGCTTTGCCTCTCCACTGCGGTCTGTTATGCAGAAATGGCAAAGCTTTATCCCGGAGCTGGCAGTTCATATTATTTTGCCGAACAGGCTTTTCTGAATCGCGAAAAAGCATGGCGTTATGCGCGCGTTTCCAAGTTTATCGTTGGTTGGGGATCGCATTTGTATTACTGGATTTATCCCGGCGTGATGGTTGGCACGACGGGCATTGTTTGCGGCTATGTTGTGGGCACGATCTGGCCCAATTTTATGAGTGCATCAAACCCCGGCATCCTCTTCATGATGGCAGTCGGGGTGGTCTTTTCCTTCAGCATCGCTTACATCGCCCACCGCGGAATCAGCAGTTCGACCGTAGTCAATATGGGTATCAACGTGATTCAGATCGCGGCGCTGCTAACCTTTGCCGTGCTGGCGCTGGGGTATCGTCTCAACCACCCGCCGGGCTCAGTGGCCTATCAATTCGACCCGACATCGGGTGAGGCATACACCTACGAATTTCAGACTACAACTTCGGTCGTCGCCGGGGTTTCGACCGATACCGTTGTACGCGATGCCAATGGCGTGCCAACGCCCAAAAGGGACGCAGCAGGACAGGTAGTCCCGTATCACATCAGCTACCCGGAACACGACGCTTCGGGGAACTTTCTTACCCATCCGAATGCAGCTTCGGTAGTCAGGCCACATAACTGGAACTGGGTTTTTATCCAGGCGACGGTAGCGATTCTCATATTGGTGGGCTTTGAATCCGTCACAACAATGGGGGACGAGGCCAGGAACGCAAAGCGCGATGTTCCGATCGCGGTAATCGCTTCATTGCTGGTGCAGGGAGGAGTTTTCTATTTCTTTGAGTACTTCTCAGCCAACTTTTTCCTGAACAGTGGCTACTCCATGCAGAGCGCGTCCGTGTCGGCTGCCCCCATCGGCGACATGATGGTGATTGTTGGTGACGCGCTGTTGGGTCCTGGAAATGGCCGCACCTTCATGCTCATCGAGGCGGCTACCGTTTTTCTGGCCTTGATTGGAACCACCCTTTCCTGCATGAACACTGGTGCGCGTGTAACTTATGCGATGGGCAAGGACAAAGAGGTGCGGGGACATTTCGGTGCGTTGCATGGCAAAAATCTGACCCCGCACAACGCGATCTGGACTTTAGCGGCGATCTCAGCTTTCATCGGTTGTATCGCCGTTGGGTGGGTCTTTGGGGACAGCACAGCGCCGAGCGACGCAACGATTGCTGCCATTCCCCACGGCTTCTGGTCGAGTTTCGGTTACACGACCCATGACAAGTTGGCTGCGCTGCCGAACAGTCTCCTCACGGTCACGCTGGCTTCCAACTTTGGCACCTTTATTCTTTACGCTCTGAGTTGCACGCTGTGCATGGTGGCTTATCACAAGCATCCTAAGTTCAGCTTTATCCGCCACCTGCTCATCCCCGTATTTGGCTTGCTCGCGAACCTCGCATGTATGGCCTTCTACATCATCGGCCCATTTAAAGGGTATGGCACGCCGCACGAGCCGCTCTTGGCGCTCGGCATCGCCGCCGTGTGGGGTATCTATGGTGGTTTCTACTTCCTGACTGCAGGCAAGGCTACGGGCAAGAGGCCGCTGCTGCAGACACGTCCCCCTGCAGCGTAGACTTATTCCGTTCGGCTCCGCATTCAGGCGTGTCCGAACGTCGGTTCAGAATCCTATGCTGGATGTCGAATTCGCCGAGCTTTCCGATCGTGGCCTGTGCCGCGAACACAATGAAGACTGTCTCGGACACGTGACGCCCTCGACTCCGACCCAGGTGCGGTCGCAAGGCTGGCTCTTTGCGCTTGCCGACGGACTCGGCGGACACGAGAAGGGTGAAGTAGCCTCACGTCTTGCAGTCGATACGGTTCTGGCCGGGTTTCGCACGATCCCTAAAGGTGTCATGCACGTTTCGCTGCTGCCTCGGCTTGTACAGGCGGCAAATTCGGCTGTCTATGACGCTGGGCATGCAAGCGAAGGGCAGTCTCCATCCATGGGCACCACCCTGGTGCTTTGTGCGCTGCGATTTGATTCAGCTGTTCTGTCTCATGTGGGAGACTCGCGCTGTTATCTTTTTCGTGAAGGTAACCTGGTTCAGCTGACACATGACCATACCATGGTCGCGGAGCAGATGCGACTGGGCATCCTGTCTCAAGCTGAGGCTTTGACAGCGGAGAATCGGCATATTCTCACCCGCTGCCTGGGCACTGAACTTTTTGTTGCCGCTGACACGATCACCGTCAATATCATTCCCGGGGATGTACTGTTGCTCTGCTCCGACGGTCTTCACAGTCATGTGCCAGAGGAAACGATGTCGCAGATTGTGAATGCGAATTCTGATCTGGACCGCGCTGTCACGGCACTGGTCGCTGAGGCAAACAAGAACGGTGGACTAGACAACATCAGCGTTCAGATTATTCGCATTCGGGCTGTGGAACGAATGGGACTTTATCGCGGACGTCCGTACCGGTTGCTCTGATGCTTGTTCCGAATCTCACCATTCAACCCGGCGACCAGCTTGATCACTTCGTGATTGATAGTGTGGTTGCGACCAGCGGCATGGCGACGGTCTTTAAAGCTCGCGATGTAGACACTGGAGCGCAGGTAGCCATCAAGGTCCCTCATCCGGAGATCGAAAGCGATCCGGCAATGTTCGATCGCTTCATGCGAGAGGAAGAGATCGGCCTTAAAATCGATCATCCTGGAGTGATGAAAGTCTTCGCGAATCCCAACCGCTCCCAGGTATACATGGTGATGGAGTGGATTGAAGGACGTCTGCTGAGGCAGATTCTGAACGAAGAGAAGACGCTTCCAATCGAATGTGCGGTGAGGCTGACCATTCGCATCTGCGAGGCACTCGAACACATACATGCCAATGGTGTCGTCCACAGAGATTTGAAGCCGGAAAACATCATGGTGGATGCGGACGACAATATTCGTCTTATCGACTTCGGCATTGCCGCGAATGCAGGCTCACGCCGCCTTACCTTCGCCAACTTCTCGCGAAACATGGGAACGCCCGATTACATCTCTCCTGAGCAGGTGCGTGGAAAGCGAGGAGATGCGCGGAGCGATATCTATTCGCTGGGAGCAATGCTGTACGAGATGCTCACCGGCCATGTGCCATTTACAGGATCGAACCCGTTCGCAGTGATGAATGACCGGCTGCTCAACCCGCCTAAACCACCAAGGAGCCTGCAGCCTTCGATTTCGCCGCAGTTGCAGGAGATTATCTATCGCGCTCTGGAACGGGAACCTAAGAATCGATACCACAGTGCGCGAGAGTTTGCGCACGATCTGGAGCATCAGGACGAAGTGGAGGTCGGCGCACGCGCGGAAGAAGCTAAGTGGCAGAAGCGCAGGTCTCCAGACTGGCGGCGTGTCGCGCTATTTGTTGTACTCGCTCTGCTGCCAGTATTCATCTTTGCGTTGCTATTCCTGATCGCTCGCCATCATTCGTAGTACGCCAAATCAATGCGGCATAGATTCATCCGAATGGATGACGAACTCAGGGTAAGCGCCGGCGCCCAGTTCTCGAATATCCATTCCTTGCCGGTCGCCGTCGCGGTCGACGCGGTAGGGCAGAATGCGATTGAGAAGCAGATTGATGGCGTGCATGAAAGGCAGCATGAACCCCAGCAGAGTTGCGATGCCGACCAACTGAGCGATCATCTGTTCTCCTCGAGAGTCGGTGGAGAGCGGCACGAACATTCCGGCCGCGATGAGCCCCCAGATGCCCGCCCCGGCGTGGACGGATATCGCTCCGCCGGGATCATCGATGAGCAGTCTGATCTCCAGCAATTCGACGAGAACAATTACTATAAGCCCGGCAATTGCCCCAGTGACGATGGCTGCGAGAGGAGACACAAAGGCGCACCCGGCGCTGCCGGCGACGAGACCAGCGATCCATCCATTGGCGCTCAGAGATGCGTCGGGCTTGCGGTAGCGCAATTGAGTCGTTGCGACTGCGGCGAGACATCCGGCAGAGGCAGAGAGCATGGCATTGACGATCACCCCGACGATTTGCGTTGCATCTGCCTTGTAGAACAGCATCGACGTTGCGGATTCAAGCCCGATCCATCCGACAAGCGAGATGAGGCACCCGAAGAGAACCAACACGATGTTGTGCCCCGGTATTGCAGTCGACACAGCCTCGCTCGTGTATTTGCCGCGGCGAGGCCCCAGAATCCAGACGACTGAGAGCGCCATCAGGCCTCCGGTAACCTGGATAACTCCAGCACCGCCCGCGTCTAAAAACGGGGCAATGCCGAAGTTCGTGGCGACCTGCGCCAACCATCCTCCACCCCAAACCCAATGAGCGATCAAAGGATAGGTAGTTAACGAAAACACACCAGTCAAAACACAGATCGGTGCAAGCCTCCAGCGATCAGTACCGGCACTGAGGGGAATAATTACGGCGAGACCACAAGCAAACATGTGCAAACACATTACGACTGATGCGGGGGAGGCGTCCGCATGAAAACTGTGTCCTAGCAACGGCTCATTTCCCAGCCAGTTCCACGGCACTCCACCAGCTTGAAACGAATGGAACGCACCGCCGTTGTAGCCGGCAAAACCCGCTCCGATGAGAACGATGACCAACGCAGAAATAGCCAGAGCGCAAAGAGTTCCCAACATAGCGTGAGCCGCGCTGCGCGCCCGGCCAAGGCCCTGATGGATGAGCGCCAGACCTGCTGCGGCAAACGGAGAGAGGAGGATGCAGAGCAGGCATAGCAACAGGTTCAACTGAGTCACCTCGATCTCCTTTGAACCGCGGTGTATCCGTAGGTCAGCAGAGCGAGTCCCAGACCTTCAACGCCAAGTCCCGCGCACAGGAAGGCAAGTCGCTGTGGATAGGCTGTGAGCAGGTCCAAAGTGGCCACGACAATGAGCCAGCCAGAGAGTAGCAGCAAGCATCCAATGAGCTTCAATATGTCTCTCCTGTTCGTTCGCCCAACAGCGATGCAGACCTTGAGTGCAGCTTGTTCCCGGGTTGCTATAGTGTACCGACAACACTTGCACGATTCAGTATGATTTTTTACAAACCTTCTCGTACAATCGTCGAAAGACTTGCCAGATATTGAATTCCGCCGAACGAATCGAGGACATAAGGAATGAAGAATATGCTTAGCCAACTGGCCGCATCTCCAATTGGAGCATTCGCGGTGTTGGCCGTCGCCGCATTCCTCGAGGTCTTCGGCGATGCCTGCTTTCAATCGGGGTTATACAAGTCCACCGGCGCAGAGCGTGGGTTGTGGTTTCTGGGTGGCGCTGCGATTCTTGCTAGTTACGGATTCTTTGTGAACCTGCCGCAATGGGATTTTGGCAAACTTCTTGGAGTCTATGTTGCCCTGTTTTTCGTGATCGCCCAAATCGTGGCCAAGGTTCGTTTTCAACAATCTCCGACGACGCCAATCCTTGCCGGTGGTGTCTTGATTGTAGCCGGCGGCCTGGTCATCACGTTCTGGAAGGCGTGACCCCGGCAGTTCCTTCAAAACATTCTTTCTCGTCTCGTTGCCTACCAGCTATAGGTGTAACCAACGCTTGATGTTGTGTACCATGGAACCGTAACTCCCTTGGTATAGCTTTCCTGCAACCAAATCGAGCTATGGTAAGTCATGTGAATGATTGCTCCCAGCGAAGCGCCACTGCAGAACCTGTTCTGAATCTGAGCTTTTCCGGTATAGCTTGTCACGCCTCCTTGTATCCAGGTGTAGCCTGTCACCACCTTTGAATTAGGGACCGCGAAATTCTTCATCACTCCGAGCATCTCCGTGTGTTCGCCAAGGTCGGTGTGGAAGAAGCCGTGAGTTCCGCTGTTCTCATACGTATAGGACAACGTTAGTTCGTCCCCGATCGGGTCTTTCTTCAACCAGGAAAAAGTGTGACCTATCCCAATATTGTAATTTGCTCTGGGAAGAAGGCCCGGGCGATCGAAGTCCGATCCGAACATGATGAATAGATCCGTACTTGTCCCTGAGTTCTGTGACTCAGCTGGGGCCAGTGCCGGCTTTGGAGAGTTCTCTGATTGAGCATGCACGAACGCATTTAAGAAGACAAGACAGATGCCAACACGGAGTAGATCAGGTAGCGCCTGGGCGGCCGCACCGAGAGGACGTTGGCTGCAGAATGGCCAGCCCCTTGTGCAGCCTGCGTTTCCGCTGAAACGATCGCCATCGTCGTCGCTCCTTCTTTGACCCAACCCTACGACTATTCATTGTGGCTCGATTGTAGGGCGATATGACTTCTTGCTTGCAACTTTTATCAGCGTCAAAGATGGTTTCAAGGCGATATTTATGAAAATCATGCGTTGTCTTTACGGATTCCTCGCGGAAGTCTCGTTACCATCAGCTAACGAACTGAAAGTCTACTCAACTATTGTTCAGCACTGCTCGACGATCCTTAGCAGAAATAACAGGAACCGAACGAAGTTATCGATCGATGTTGATGCTCGGTGTCTCACGGTGAATCAGATGGGAAAGAACAAATGACCCAGTTCCAGGAGAAGCGATGAGAGGTGTTGCTGCACGGATTCTGGTCATTGATGACGAACCGCAGATCACGCGTGTACTGCGTGGCGCACTTACGGCGAAGGGTTTTGACGTGCGCACCGCAAATGATCCTGAAGAAGGCCTTAGGATATATTGTGAGTGGACGCCAGATTTAGTTGTTACCGACTTGATGATGCCAGGTTTGACCGGTGTTGAGGTATGTCGCGCCATCCGTTCAAGCTCAGCAACCCCGGTTCTCATCCTTTCAGTTCGCAACCATGAATTGGAGAAGGTGGAAGCTCTGGACGCGGGCGCCGACGACTACGTCACGAAGCCATTCAGCACTCCGGAACTCATCGCCAGGATCCGCGCACACCTGCGGCGTGCTCCGGAACGGGCCGCCCCGATCATCACACAAGGTGATTTCATCGTGGATGCAACTGCTCACACAGTCATTTTGCAGGGCAAGAACATTCGCCTCACCCCCAAGGAATTTGACCTGCTCTTGCACCTGGCGCGCAATGCCGGCAAGATGACTTCGCATCGCGCGCTGCTCACCGCCGTCTGGGGACAGGAGTCGGCACATCAACCTGAGTACTTGCGTGTATTCATAGGCCAATTGCGGAAAAAACTCGAATTCGTTACCGGAAAACAGTACATCGAGACTGAACCCTGGGTCGGATACAGATTCATTCCCGAGGGAACGAAAAGACGTGAGGGGTGAGGGTCTCTTGGTCAATGAATTCTGCTCGGAATAATCTCTCTCTGTTGGTACATAAAAATATATGATCCGAGGCATCATCTTTACGTTTCATTTAGGAAGGTTGTTAGATACTCGGAGTTGACGCCGCGCGGAACTGAACAGCGCCTTGAACCTGCCTTTCATCTGGATGATTTCCATCGAGTTCCAGAGTATTGGGCAGTTTAAGGCGTGATTGATCCGAGCGACGCTCAGGAGTTATGAGATCTGCGATGCAAGATATGACAATGTTGCTGTTTACGGTAATTTTCTTTGCGTTGGCGTTCCTATACGTCAAGGCCTGTCAGAAGTTGAGGTGACCCGTGGGAATTACCACTATTATTGCGTTGATTCTGTCCATTCTGCTTCTCGGATATCTTGCCCTTACACTGCTGTTCCCGGAGAAATTCTAAAATGACAGCCAATGGCTGGTTGCAGTTTGCTTTATTCTCCGCGATCCTGTTCGCAAGCGTTCGCCCAGTGGGTGTTTATCTGGCCCGTGTTTTGGAGGGTGAAAATACCTGGCTGGATCGTGTAATCCGCCCCATCGAGCGGATCATTTATAAGCTATCTGGTGTTGACGCAGATCAGGAAATGAACTGGCGCCAGTATGCCTTTGCGATGCTGGGCTTCTCTGCTGTAAGTATGTTGATGACATACGGCATCGAGCGGCTGCAGGCATTCCTGCCGTTGAACCCGCAGAAACTCTCCGCTGTGGGGCCGGATCTGGCCTGGAACACAGCCGCGAGCTTTACCACCAACACCAACTGGCAGTCGTACACACCCGAGACGACCATGAGCTATCTCACCCAGATGGCCGGCCTGGCGTATCACAACTTCCTCTCCGCAGCTGTGGGCATCGCGGTGGCAGTGGCCCTCATCCGCGGTATCAAGCGGACGGTCTCAGGCACCATCGGCAACTTCTGGGTGGACATAACGCGCACTCTGCTCTATGTATTGCTGCCGGCATCGATCCTTTATGCCCTCCTGCTGGTTGCACAGGGGGTTCCACAAAACCTCCATCAATATACACAGGCGACCACGCTGGAAGGCCAAACTCAGACCATTGCCCAAGGGCCTGTAGCCTCTCAGGAAGCAATCAAAATGCTCGGGACCAACGGCGGCGGCTTCTTCAACGCCAACAGCGCCCATCCTTTCGAAAATCCGACTCCCTTCACCAATCTCCTGCAGATGCTATCGATCTTTGTAATTCCGGCGGGGCTCACATATACGCTGGGACGCATGACCGGCTCACCGGGCCACGGCTGGGCCGTCCTCACGGCCATGTTCGTTCTTTTTGCGGCTGGATTTACTACAGTCTACTGGGCTGAGTCGCAGCCTCATGCCCTGATTCACGGCGCGGCGCAGACAGGTAGCCTCACCGCGCCCGCTGGCAACATGGAAGGCAAGGAAGTTCGCTTTGGCATCTCTCAATCCTCGCTCTTTTCCACCGTTACCACTGACGCCAGTTGCGGCGCCGTCAACACAATGCATGATTCGCTCACGCCGCTGGGCGGATTGGTAGTGCTGACCAACATCATGCTCGGCGAAGTGGTCTTCGGCGGAGTTGGTTCAGGCATGTACGGAATTCTGATCTTCGTCGTGCAGGCTGTATTCATCGCCGGCCTCATGGTAGGTCGCACGCCGGAATATCTGGGCAAAAAAATCGAGTCCTATGACGTGAAGATGTGCATGCTTTATGTGCTCATTTTTCCGCTGATTATCCTCACCCTCACTGCAGTGTTTCTGCTCTCGCCGAATATCGGACTCTCAAGCCTGAACAACGCCGGCCCGCATGGACTTACGGAGATTCTTTACGCATTTACCTCCGGTGCTGGCAACAACGGCTCAGCTTTCATGGGTTTGAACGCCAACACCTGGTGGTACAACGTAGCTCTGGGCTGGACCATGTTAGGCGGGCGCCTGTTGATGATTGTTCCGGTGTTGGCATTGGCCGGCAATCTGGCGCAGAAGAAGAGTGTGCCGCCATCGCCGGGGACTTTCCCCGTCAATTCAGGGCTGTTTACCGTGCTGCTTACCGGCGTGATTGTGATTCTTGGCGCGCTGACGTTCTTTCCTGCCCTGAGCCTGGGACCGATACTGGAACACCTGGTTCTGAAGTCTGGGCAGTTATTTTAGAAGTCCACCGGTGTAATACGCCGCAACGAATTGAGTAAGAGAAACGGAACTTCATGTCAGACAAAAAGAGCCTTTGGAATGCAGAAATCCTGCGTCAGGCAGCGATCGATGCGCTACGCAAACTCGACCCCCGGTTGATGGTGAAGAACCCGGTAATGTTTGTGGTGGAGGTGGGCAGCGTCCTGACCACAGCCCTGCTGATTGCCGATGCGGTGAATCATCGCAGCGGTCTTGGCTTCAACCTGCAGATCACGCTCTGGCTTTGGTTCACAGTGTTGTTCGCGAACTTTGCGGAGGCCATGGCCGAGGGCCGCGGCAAGGCGCAGGCCGATACGCTGCGCAGGGCTAAAGGCGAGACTATTGCGCGGCGCTATAACAGCGCCGGCGAGTTAGAAGACATCACCAGCAGCCTGCTTCGGGCGGGCGACCTGATTTATGTCGTGGCCGGGCAATTCATTGCAGGCGACGGCGAAGTCGTTGACGGCGTAGCTTCTGTAGATGAATCCGCTATCACAGGAGAATCAGCGCCTGTCATTCGTGAGGCAGGCGGTGATCGTTCGGCTGTCACTGGAGGCACGAAGGTTCTCTCGGATTTCATTAAGGTCAAAATCACTTCTAATCCCGGTGAGACCTTTCTGGATCGCATGATCGCTCTGGTCGAGGGCGCTACGCGACAGAAGACTCCAAACGAAATTGCACTCAGCATTCTGCTCTCCGGGCTTACGATTATCTTTCTGCTGGCCGTAGTTACATTGCAGCCGTTTGCCATCTATTCGAAGGCCCCGCAGACAGTATTTGTGCTCGTATCATTGCTGGTGTGCCTGATTCCCACCACTATCGGCGGTCTGCTTTCCGCAATCGGCATCGCGGGGATGGATCGGCTCGTGCAATACAACGTACTGGCGATGAGCGGGCGCGCCGTGGAAGCGGCGGGCGACGTGAGCACTCTGCTGCTCGACAAGACCGGCACCATCACTCTCGGCAATCGACAGGCGACCGAGTTCTTTGCAGCCCCCGATGTAAGCCAGGAACGGCTTGCGGACGCAGCGCAGTTATCTTCGCTATCCGACGAAACTCCTGAAGGCCGCTCGATCGTAGTGCTGGCCAAGGAAAAATACGGACTGCGAGGGCGCGACCTTTCCAACATGCACGCCGAGTTTGTGCCGTTCACGGCGCAGACACGCATGTCAGGCGTGGACCTGCCCGGCTCGCGAATTCGCAAGGGGTCGGTTGATGCGATTGCGCGCTTCCTTGAGGAGCAGGAGTCAAGCCTGCCGCGCAAAGTGCGTGACCAGGTAGAAGAGATCGCCCGCGCTGGTGGAACTCCGCTGGTAGTTGCCGAAAACGCAACCGCACTGGGCGTCATCTATCTGAAAGACATCGTGAAAGGCGGCCTCAAAGATCGCCTGGCTCGTCTGCGCGCCATGGGAATTCGCACCATCATGATCACAGGCGACAATCCGCTGACCGCTGCTGTTATCGCTCGCGAGGCTGGCGTCGACGACTTCCTGGCCGAAGCCAAGCCAAAGGACAAGATGGACCTGATCAAGCGCGAACAGGCCAAAGGTAAGCTGGTGGCGATGACCGGCGACGGCACGAATGACGCTCCCGCACTGGCCCAGGCCGATGTTGGCGTAGCGATGAACTCCGGCACGCAGGCCGCCAAGGAAGCCGGCAACATGGTTGATCTAGATTCGAACCCGACCAAGCTGATTGAGATCGTCGAGATAGGCAAACAATTGCTGATGACCCGTGGCGCGTTGACTACTTTTTCCATAGCCAACGATGTGGCTAAGTATTTTGCGATTATTCCTGCAATGTTTGCGGGGGTCTTTCCGGTGCTCAACGCGCTCAATATCATGCGCCTCGCCACGCCGCAATCGGCCATTCTGTCGGCGGTCATATTCAACGCCTTGATCATCATCGCCCTGATCCCTCTGGCTTTGAAGGGCGTAACGTACAAACCTAAAGCCGCAGCCATTCTTCTGCGCCAAAACCTGCTCATCTACGGTCTCGGTGGCGTCATCGTTCCGTTTTTTGGCATTAAAGCCATAGATCTCTTGCTTGTAGCGCTGCATCTGGCCTAAGGAGAACTACTTTGCATTCCGTTTGGAAGACCTCAATTCGTTTCACTCTAGTCACGGCTTTGTTGCTTGGATTGGCCTATCCCCTGGCTCTCACCGGCATTGCCGGTGTGCTGTTTCCTCACCAGGCGTCGGGCAGCCTGATTCTCAAGGATGGGCACGTAATTGGCTCGTCGCTGCTGGCCCAGAGCTTTACCAGTGACCGCTATTTCCACCCCCGCCCATCGGCTGCCGGTAATGGATATGACGCCACCAGTTCAGGTGGCTCCAATCTCGCTCAGTCCAGCCAGAAACTGGTGCAGCGGATTCAGGGAGACATCGACAAGCTGGCCGCGCAAAATCCCGGGAAACCTGTGCCAATCGATCTGATTACGGCGTCAGCTTCAGGACTTGATCCAGACATCACACCCGACGCCGCTTACTATCAGGCTCCCCGCATTGCACAGATTCGCCATCTGAGCCAGGAAACCGTCAACAAACTAATCGCCGCGCATGTGACGACCCGCACACTGGGGATTCTGGGCGAACCGCGAGTCAACGTGCTGGAGCTGAATCTCGATCTGGACACACTAAGTAAGCGTGTGGTGTTCCCAGGTTGACGGAGTTGGGAGTGTTTGGCATGGAAGATGGACTGAGACATGAAGTGTCCACTTATTTTTAAGTGGACACTTCGTGGAAGTATCGGTCAGGCGGCT